>Ga0208693_1000863_pt1 | contig 22953 bp, 21 predicted proteins | sample AD_UKC071_MetaG_FD_184438 | JGI IMG/M metagenome (GOLD analysis project Ga0208693, IMG submission 184438) | Active sludge microbial communities of municipal wastewater-treating anaerobic digesters from USA - AD_UKC071_MetaG (SPAdes) (version 2) | ecosystem: Engineered > Bioreactor > Anaerobic >... | reverse complement strand
AACATGCGCCGACACGGCCACCAGACCGAAACCGAATAAGGAACGCGGGCGCGGGGACCGCTACCAGATCCCCGCGCCCGCGCTACCCCTTCGCCACACACCCGCTACCGATTGCTCCGGCTAAACACCATACTCGCCGCGCTGAAGGCGGCTCGGAAGACAGGTGGCGATCTGCGCATCGTTTCGCCGTCCATTCAGGTTGCCGAGGTTCTGAGGATGGCCAACCTCCAGCAGGTACTTCCGGCGTACGCGTCCGTGGACCGTGCCTTCGAGAGTTAGCCCCGCCACCGGTCAGTCACAGTCGCCGGAACCGGAACCGGAACCTTCGCCCGAGCCGTCGGTGTCCGGATCCCGCTTGATGTGCCGACGGATGAACGCGAGGACGACCAGCACCAGGATGAGCGTCGCCGCCAGATGCAGCCATCGACCTCCGATACCGCCGGGGTCGGCGGTCTTCAGATCATCGAGGCCGCCCAGCAACTGCAGCAGTTGTTCCTGGGTGAGCGACTTGTTGACTTCACCCGACACCGCGTCTGCGCCCTCGGATATCCCGGCTCGCACCGGCGACTTCTCTGAACAGCCCAGGTCGTTGACGTTCTGTACCAGTTTGGCCCATGTCGGCAGCGCGATGTCGCGGTGTTCGCTCTCCGGAATGAGAAGCAGTCCATCGAGGAGCATCGGGTTCGTGTCGCGTTTGTCGACCGCGATGGTGTGGGATCCGGCCCTGGCCTCTACCACCCCCAGATCGTGGTAGACGAATCGGAGATTCACCGTGACCAACTCATCGGGGATGAGCCTCTCCAACTGCTGGACCGACAGTTCCGACACCGGGGTGGGCATCCGGTTGGCGTCGTAGACGCTCTCCTTGCCGAAGTATTCGATGGCGTCGGGCGGCGAACGCAATTCCACGGTGCTGTCCAGCCCCAGTGATTTCGAAACCACCCGGATGTCGTTGGCGGTCGTCGCTGCGCGCATCAACACCCGGTACCGTCCCGCCGCGGGAATCTTCACCGGCACCTTCACCTGGGTTGCCCTGGGCAGTCCGGTGAAAGAGCCCTCGAGGGTGCCGAAGATTCCCGGGGTGATCATCTCCGCGCGGTTGAACTTCGTGTCCGAGAAGAACAGATACAGCCGGAACATCGGCGAGAGGTAATAGGACGACGTGATCACGTCAGCATTGAATGCGTTGCCCTTGGGGGTGGGCGCGAAGAAGTGCCCCGGATTCTCGATCGACCAGATGTCCAGCGCCGATTCGGCAGGGCTGTCGGTGATGAGGTTGACGGTTTCACCCGACTCGTTGCCGGTGAAGTCCGAGATGTAACGGAAGTCGTAGCAGCGGGAGAGGTTCAGCCTGTTGAAGACGGTGTTCAGAAACCCCTTCCAGGAGGTGTCGAACAGCAACACCGGTCGGTTTGGAGGGGCCGGGTCGTCGAGTCGGTACAGTACGAAACCGGCGTTCTCGTAAAGCTTTTCGACCTGCTGGGGAACCGCCTCGATACCTTCTCGCAGATAAGCCTCGATGCTGGGCAGGTACTCGGCGCCGACCCCGCGGTTATTCTGGACCTGTTTGTTGAGCACGATGTACTTCAGGCCCATGTCGCGGGCGATGTCGACCCACCAGTCCTGCTTGTAGTAGAGCGCGCGCAGCAGCAGGAAGAATTCGAACTTGTTCTGCTTGTCCCCGGTCAGGCCGTAGTAGAAGCTCGGCTGGTCAAGGTAATAGATGTAGAACTTGTCGATGAATTTGTGTGGTACCCCGTCAGGGCCGGCGACGATCTTGGCGGTTTCGGTGGGTGGCAGCACGACCGTTTTGCCCTTGGGGTGCTTGGTCAGTTCGTCTTTGAGGTCGTCGAGATCCTCGACCGGGTAGGCCGACAGGAAGGTGCCGAAGTCGCCGCTGCCGAAGGCCGATCGGTAGGTCGGGTTGGACAGGATCGGGACGAACAGGCCCAGGCCCAGCGCGATGGCCGCGGTAACCGGAACGAGCGTCGTCCGACCGGACCATCGGATACCTTTGCGGTGTCGGTGGGCGCCATCCCGGAGCCGCCCCCGGCGGGCCGCCGAGACCAGCGCCCAGGCGATCGGCATGGCGAGCAGCAGTGGCCCCAGCATGAACAGGACCAACTGGAACCGATGCGGGAAGCGCAGGACCTGGACGATGGCGGAGGCCAGCGAGAGGGCGAGTTCTCCTGCGGCTGGATTGATCTCGGCGACTACCCGGGTCAGCGCCGCGATCGAACGGTGGAAGGTCGGGAACCAGGCGGGGTCTCCGTAGCCCACGGTGGCCCAGACTGCAAACGCTACGTTCACGTAGATGACACCAAAGAGTTGGCGCTGCGGCCTACCGACGAGAAAGAACCGGCGCACCGCGGGCACGGCGACCGGAACCAGGATCAGCACGGTGTAGGCGATGTTGGACACGCGCGGGACTTTGGCCAGGTAGTCGCCGTAGTTGATCTTGTCCATGATCCCAGCGAGATCCCAGGACAGGATGTGCACCAGTGAAACCGACGCGTCACGGATGAAGTAATAGTCGCCGGGAACAGTCTCGGAGAGATTTGGTATTCCGCGCAGGGCGACGAACTTCACGAAGAGGGCGTAGGGGACGAGGGTGACCGCACCCAGGGTGAACACCGACCACAGGCACTTCATCGTCGTCGTGGTGTTCAATCGGACGATCAGTGATCGGATTGCGCCGATCAGCCAGTTCGGTCGCAAACGAAGGCGCCGCTTGTGCCGAGGGCCCCGCGAGGCTGCCCGTGGCCGGCGCCGCGCGAGCGCGAGGCCGCCCGACCGGATGAACTTCGCCGTCTCGCCGACGACCAGTGTCACCACGGTGAGGCCCAGGAACAGGGCGAACAGGATCAGGTAATGCACTGCTGGGTTGAACAGCGTGACCAGGCAGGAAGCCACCATCCGGCGTCCCCACCGCTGCGTCCGGAACAACAGCGCATCGAGCATCAGGAACGCGCTGATCGCCATCAGGCACAGGCCGAGCACCAAGGTGTAGAAGTGGGTGACCTTGGCGTAGATCATGATCATGTAGATCACCGCCGTCGGGGCGGCGGTGGACAGATACGCCGTTGTTGCGGGGATGAACGGGAAACTCCGTCGCATGAACCACGAGGTGGTCAGGTAAGCGGTGCTGACGATTGCGGGCAGAACCAGCAGCACGGCGAATGGCAGCACCATGTAGTGCCGCATCCAGGTGGTGAGAAACGCATACCGGACCCGGAACTCGTATCCGTTCGTGAGTTCGTTGAACCTGCCCTGGGCCTGCTCGAGCAGCTGGCTGGTGGGGTTGAAGTACGGAACCAGTTCGTCTCCGGCAAGGACCCGTTTGCCGGAGAGGATGTCGGGGATCGCGAACAGGACATCGCGGAACACCACAAAGCTCATGGCGAAGTACAGGGCGCAGACCATTAGCGCGACGCGCCGGTACGCGACGCGATCGTCGGTGAAGGAGGCCCGATGCCGCCCGGGGGATCCGGTGTACCCCGAGGGCTTGGCGGCATTGGTCACGCGTTGGGCAGCTCCCAGGTTCGGGCGGGGGCTGCGACCCAGGAACGCAGAGTGGCGAAGCCGGACTCGGCTTCGGCCCGCTTGGCAGCCGCGACTGCGGCAAGGCGTTTGCCTTCGGCACCGGCGTCGTCGACGGTGTCCAGGATCGCCGCCGCCAGGGCGAGCGGATCCAGGTCGGCGGATACGGCGAAGGATCGCTTGCGCAGTCCGAGTTGGGTGACGAGTTCGCGCACCTTGACGTCGTAGGGCAGGGCGACGACGGGGCGGCCGAGGACGACCGCCAGGATGATCGCGTGCAGTCGCTCGCTGACCACCAGGTGGCAGTCGGTGATGATGGCGGCGACGTCCTGATGGGTTGCGGGTGTATGGATGACAACGGGGGTCTGCAGACGGCCGAGCACCTCCTGCAATACCTCGAGGTCGGTTCCGCTCTTGAAGCCGCACTGCATCGGGAGTGCGTGGAATTCGACGGGGCGTGCGCCGGCCACCGCGGCGAGCGCTACCACGAGCCGATCCAGGAAGCGCTCCCACTCGTCGGCGGCGTCGACATCCTTGTTCAGGTTGACGGCAATCCGCAGCGGAGGCTCACCCGGCCGCCCGGACGGGAGTGGGACGCCGGCAAGGGATTCCGGATCGCGTACCCACACAGCGTCGGGAACCAGGCGAAGCTTGCGCGCCGAACAGCCGACGGACTGGGCGAACCTAAAGGACCCCTCGTCACGTACCGAGACCAGCCACACCAGTCGGAGGATCGCCCGCACCAGCACTCTGCCGGGCGCGGTGTCGACCGGTCCGATGCCGATGTTGGCCATCGCGACAGGCTTTGCGGCGAGGCGGGCCAGGAACACGACGGCGAGGACCATCGTCAACGTCGAGTACTTCCACCTGCCGACCGACTGGTAAAGCTCCTTGAGGATGTTCCCGCCGCCGAACACGACGACATCGCAGCGCAGCAGGTTCCGGAGCAGGCCGACCCGGTCGGTCCCGGTGTCGAACACGTCCACTTCGAAGCGGTCGGCCAATTGCGCCCTGGTCGAGGACGGATCGTAGGAATTGACTGCGTAGGCGTTGTCCGGGCCGAGTTCGGTGAGGAAGGTGTCGAGGAGTAGTTCGTCGCCTACATTGGCCTGGCCGTGCGTCCCCAGAAACAGGACCTTGCGGTGGGCTGTTGTCGCGGAGACGATCTGTGACGACCGGTTCCGTGGGGTGGACGTCATCTGACCGATCTTTCTCATGAGTTCACGCCGACGGCCTGGGACTTCCGCGACTCGGTCCGATTGTCGCAGAGGTGGGCTGCGGCCACCAGCAGCACGGTCGCAGCCATCGCGACGACCTGTGCGATCGCCATGGACATCGGGTTGGCCCCGAACGTGACCAGCAGCAGGGCCTGCAGAGCGGCCCCTACCAGCAGGGCGGCTGGCGAGCGCCAGCGGCCGACGGCCAGATCCAGGGTGGCGAAGAGGTTGGCGACCGCGAACAATGCGGTCGCAACCGCGTACGGAACGAGAATCTCGACGGCTTCTGCGTAGCCGTCCCCCAACAGCAGCGGGGCGACTTGCTCGCCCAACATCCACAGGCCGGCGATACCGGCCGCGCAGACGGTAGCCACCATGGCAAGGGCGCGCATCGACGCCTTGCGCCGGAGTCGGTCGGACTCCGCCCGCGCGACCACAGGGAACGTGCTGTGGACGATTGACCAGGACAGGAAGTACAGGCCGCGACCGATTACTGCGGCGGCCGCGTAGGTTCCCGCTTCCGCCGGACCCATGACGGCTTTGGCGGCGATGACGTCACCATTGGCGATCACGACCTGCCCGACCAGGAGCACCGTGGCCGCCATCGACATCGCCGCCAGTCCGCCGGCCGGCTTCCTCTCGCCAGCCTCCGGTGCGGCCGGCCGGGGCGCGGCGGAAGCGACGCGGTGCCTTGCCACGGCCGCCGAGGCCACAAAAGACAGTGAAATCGCGATGGAGGCGCCGATGACACCGAGTCCCAGGGCGAGCATCAGAATCGCCAAAGCGACCCGGGTCGCCGCTTCTGCCGCGTAGCTGCCGGCCAGTCTCCCCAGCCGCAGATCGCCCTGCAGCGACCCCCGCATGACTGCCTGTGCCAGGTAGACCGGCAGGCCCACGCCGATCACGATGAACAGCACGGGTGTAGAGGTGGTGAAAGTCTCGGCAAGAACGGACGATCCGACGACCAAGCCCGCACCGGCCAGGCCGCCGACGGCCCAGGCCCACCGCATCAGGATGCGCCGCGCTCGGATCGCCGCCGGGTCGTCGACCGCGCCGCTTCGGGCGGACAACAGTTGCAGTGTGGCCGCCGCCGCGGCGGCCGCCAGTACGAGGTTGACCGCGAGGTTCGCATCGCCGAACTCCGCAGGGGACAGGAAGCGCGCGAGAACCAGGTTGAGAAGGTAGTTGGCCGCGCTGACTCCCAGCATCGTGGCGGTGAGGATCAGCGTGCCGCTGAGGTGCCGGCGGGCGGAGTCGCTGTCAGGTCGCAACGCGTGATCTGTTGGAGCGGCGGAGCGCGCCGGTGCATGGGTCGTCACCTTCACCATGATTGAGCCCGGGATTCAAGCGGTTCCGGTGGTCAAGCTCAAGAACCTGTCAAGACTGCGGCCGCCCGGCAACGCGCCGTCAAAACTTGAGAATCACTTGATTGTCTGCCCCGGATCCCCTTGAAATGCCGTCCCTAGGTTCTGATCAGAACGAAAGGACACCAACAATGACCTACGCCAACTATGAGACCTGGCGCAGCGCCGAACTCACCGGAACGCCGGATGTCTCCGTTGTTATCCCGGCCTACAACGAGAACGACCGGATCGTGCCGACCATCGGCGCGATCGCGGCGCACGTGTGCTCTCGGGGCCTGTCGCTGGAACTGATCGTCTCCGACGACGGCAGCAGCGACGGGACGGTCGGGTTGGTCAAATCACTGGGTCTGGCCAACGTGACGGTCCTCGCGCCTGGGGTCAACCGCGGCAAGGGAGCAGCCGTTCGGGACGGCGTCATCGCGGCCCGCGGTCGATACATCCTCTTCAGCGATGCCGACCTTTCGACCCCGATCGAAGAGTTCGACCGACTGCTCGCGGCGGTGCACCGGGGCGCCGCCGTGGCCGTTGCCTCCCGTGCGGCCGACGGGGCCCACGAGCACGGCCGTGGCCGGCTGCGGGCCTTTGTCAGCTCCGCGCTGCGCGGCGGAGTCGGCAAGACCACCGGGGTGCGGGTCAAAGACACCCAGTGCGGATTCAAACTGTTCACGCGCGATGCGGCACGGACGCTGTTCACGGCGTCCCGGGTTGACGGGTTCTCCTTCGACTTGGAGATCCTCTGGCTGGCCCAGCGCTGGAACCTCGCCATCGAAGAGGTGCCGGTCCGCTGGATCGAGGCGCCGGGATCGAAGGTCAAACCCGGCCGGGAGTCGCTGCGATTTCTGCGTGATGTCGCCGCCTTGCGCTACCGCGGCCTGCGCGGTCACTACTCCCATGCACACGGTTCCCACACTGCGGTCACGGTGTGAGGGGGCGCGACATGTTCGTAACACGAGAGATTGCACAGGGGACGTTCGGAGCCACCATGGCAGACCACCGCTCACCGGCACCGGCACCGGCACCGGCACCGGCACCGGCACCGGGACTGCGGATCGCGCTCGTCACCGCCTACCCGCCGAGTAAGACCACGCTGAACGAGTACGGGTACCACCTGGCCCGGCACCTCGCAGCCAAGCCGGAGGTCGGCGAGCTGGTCATCCTGCACGACGAGGCGCCCGAACCCGTCACCGATCTCCCCACCGGTGCCCGGGCGGTGCAGGCTTGGCGGTACGGATCGTTGCTCAACGCGCTGCGAATCCGCAGAGCCGTCCGGGCGTGCCGGGCCGACGTCGTTCTGGTGAACGCTCACTTCACCAGCTTCGCCGCGGGTAAGGCCGCCGCGGCACTGGGCCTCATGACCCCCGCACTGCTGCGCGCCAGTGGAATACCGGTGACGGTGCTGCTGCACAACCTGGTCGACACCGTCGACCTCGAGAAGGCCGGCTTCTCGTCCAATCCGATTCTGACGCGGGTTCTTGCGTTCATCGGCGGCCTGGTGACCAGGATCGTTCTGGGCGCCGACAAGGTGTGTGTCACCATCCCGCAATACGTTGATGTGCTGCGCACCAAATACGGCGCACGCAACGTCTACCTCGCTCCACACGGGAGCTTCGAGGAACCCGACCCCGTCGAACGCGACCCCCACGGGACGCCGACACTACTGGCCTTCGGGAAGTGGGGAACCTACAAGAGGGTCGAAGTCCTTCTCGACGCCTACGCGATCCTGCGCGCCGAGGGAGTCGACGTCGAAGTCGTTGTGGCCGGCACCGACAGCCACAACTCGGTGGGATATCTGGACGGTGTGAAGCAGGCCTATGGCGACCTTCCGGGAGTCCACTTCACCGGCTATGTGGCCGAGGAGGACGTACCGCGGGTGTTCGGTTCGGCGACCGTGGCGGTATTCCCGTACACCAGCACCACGGGCTCCTCGGGGGTCCTGCACCAGGCCGGCTCCTACGGATGTCCGGTGGTACTTCCCGATATCGGTGACCTTGCCGAGGTCGTCCGTGACGAGGGATTCGAGGCCGTCACTTTCGACCCCGATGATGCCGCCGATCTGGCGCGTGCGCTGCGCACACTGCTGGTCGACCCGGCTGCCATGGCGTCGATGGGCCGGGCCAACCGGGCCGCTGCGTGCGGTATCCCCCTCGCCGACGTCGCCGACTGGCATCTGGTTCACCTGCAGGAGATCTGCCGCTGACTTCGTCCGGGGGATCAATTGCTCTGAGCCGCTGGAGGTTTCGGCAGGGCGGTCGCGGTGAGCGCGGCCGCCCTGCCGGCTTTTGAGCCATACATCGAGATGTCGGTGCCGTGCTGTGAGGGGGGCGAGCCTGACTGAGAGAAGCCCCCCACATTTCTGGCTCTCCTGACCCTTCCGTGGGTCGGTTTTTGCCCTGAGTGGGCGCACGTCGTTGTCGCTTAAGGTTTCTGGCTTGTCAAGGGTCAGGAACCAAGAGAGCGGGCAACGACGTGCGCAATGTGAGGTTATGGCGTGGGCTGCTGGCTGTCGACCAGCGCACCGTGATCGAAGAGATCGAGTTCGAGGAGCACGACGCCGACGGGGACGGGGACACTCTCGTGGTGGCGCGGGTGCGGCCGCGCAGCGGTGTCTCACGGCGTTGTGGTCGCTGTGGGCGGCGGGCGCCGTGGTACGACCGCGGGGAGGGAACCCGCCGGTGGCGGGGTCTGGACTGGGGCACCGTGCAGGTCGTGTTGGAGGCCGACGCTCCGCGGGTGAACTGCCCTGAGCACGGGCCGACGGTGATCGCGGTGCCCTGGGCGCGGCACCGGGCCGGGCACACCCTGGCCTTCGACGCGACGGTGGCCTGGCTGGCGGTGGCCTGCTCGAAAACCGCGGTGTGCGAGTTGATGCGGATCGCCTGGCGCACCGTCGGGGCGGTCGTGGCCCGGGTCTGGGCCGACACCGAGAACACTGTGGACCGCTTCGCCGGTCTGCGCCGTATCGGTATCGACGAGATCTCCTACAAACGCCACCACAAGTACCTGACGGTCGTTGTCGACCACGACACCGGGCGGCTGCTGTGGGCCGCCCCGGGCCGCGACAAAGCCACCCTGAGGGGGTTCTTCGACGCCCTCGGGGACCAACGAGCCGCCCAGATCACCCACGTCTCTGCCGATGCCGCCGAGTGGATCGCCGCGGTCATCACTGAACGCTGCCCGGCTGCGGTGTTGTGCGCTGATCCGTTCCATGTGGTGGCCTGGGCCACCGAAGCCCTGGACACCGAACGGCGCCGGGCCTGGAACGACGCCCGTGCCCTGGCCCGCACCGAACCCCGCCGGGGGCGGGGCCGGCCTGCCAGGGACGCCGCACCCCGGCCGGCCCGGGAACGAGCCCGCCGGCTCAAGGGTGCCCGCTACGCCCTGTGGAAGAACCCCGAGGACCTCACCGAAAGCCAGAACGCCAAGCTGGCCTGGATCGCCAAGACCGATCCCCGACTGCACCGCGCCTATCTGCTCAAAGAAGGCCTGCGCCATGTCTTCACCGTCAAAGGAGAGGAAGGCAAACAAGCCCTGGACCGGTGGATCTCCTGGGCGCGGCGCTGCCGTATCCCGGCCTTCGTCGAGTTGGCCCGCAAGATCGTCAAACACCGCCACTCGATCGACGCCGCCCTCGAACACGGGCTCTCCCAGGGACTGATCGAATCGACCAACACCAAAATCCGCCTGCTCACCCGGATCGCGTTCGGATTCCGATCCCCAGAAGCACTCATCGCCCTGGCCATGCTCGCCCTCGGCGGCCACCGCCCCGCACTACCCGGCCGAAAACCCACCCACGGATAAGTCAGAAGAGCCACATTTCTTGAGCAAATCCTGACAGTTGTCCCCGCCTTGCCTTGCAGTTGGCTGCATACCGTCAGTGACAGGTCGGCACACCGCCGACGCAATAGTCCGACAACCCCGAGAGAGGTGACCCGATGACCACCTTGGTCGCAGTGCCCCAGAAGCCCACTCGTCCCGGAGTGGGCGGTATAGACACCATCGTCCTGCCGCAGCGTTTCGATGTGCACGAGATCCCCCGCTTCGAGTTGATGGTCGCGGGGGCGGTCGCGGCGGGCGGGGTCTTGAAGATCGACGCCTCTGAGGTTCGGCACCTGGACCGAAGCGCGATCGACTGCCTGATCGCGACACGGTTGCGCTGCATGGACCACGGTGGTGACCTGACCCTGGTTGCGGCCAGTGTTGCGGCCCGCGTGATCCTCGAGTTGTCGGGCCGCTACGAAGCCCTCAATCCCATCGACGGCACTGATCGTCAGGAAGAGGCCGACTTTGACGAGGCGGCGGCGTGAGCACCTCAATCCTGCGCCCGCAGGGCGTGCTGGGTGCGGTCGAGGCTGAGAGCTTGAGAGATTCGTTCACGCGTGTCCTGCTGAACGGTGATTCCGGACTCATCGTCGATCTCACCGATGTCCAGGTCCTTTCCGCAGCTGGTCTCGTCGCCGTCACCAACCTCCTCATGCAGGGTCGGCGCAGCGGAATTCAGGTCCGGGTGTTGCCGCCGGAAGAGGGCTCCGAGGCGGGCCTCGTGCTTGAACAGGCGGACCTACGGCGCTTCCTCATGCCCGGGGGTCTGTGGAACGTTCAGGCAGATGAACCCCGCTCCCGCGGAATCTTCAGCCAGGCTGCCCCGCGTGCGCAGTCGCTACGGAACCAAGCACCGCAGTATCTGCGGACCCTCTTCTCGAGCCGATCCTGACGATTTCCTTACCGCTTCCGTGCATCTGTCGCTCTGATTCGACATCAGACCGGCGAGCGGTCGCCAACCAACACACCTGAGGGGTACACACCAATGTCATGTCAGATGCTGATCCATAACGCAGACAAAGAAACTGAGTCGCCGCAGGCTGGCGCGCGGCGCGGGTCGGCACGCCTGTTCGCATTTGCCGGCCTCGCCGCGGCCTCAGCGGTGATGATGCTCGGGACCGGAACCGCCTCGGCGGATGATCCCCATGACAGCTGGGACGGCAAGACCTACGGCAAAGCCGCCGCCGCGGTGTCGAATTACTACACGCCCGTCGTCGTGAGCAAAATCGGTGACCAGGTTCCCACCGAAGAGTGCATCGTCATCTCCTCGGAACGCTCCCAGATGACCGACAGCCGTGGTCGCAAGAGGAGCAAGGACTATTACTTCCACCTCAACTGCCAGGCGGGCGTCGCCGGTAGCAAGCCCGGAAACTCCGTGACCTCTGAGATCGGCCAGAAGACGAAGGCGGACCAGGCCAGCGCACAGGCCCTTGCGAAACGGCTGGAGAAGAATCCCGATACCTGCAACAAGAGCGAGGACAGCTACAACTGGTGTGTGCGACTGTGTGATCGCACCAAGATGTGCGAGGTTCCGGACTATAACGCCGTCTGAGCGGGCCACGAGCCGCAGTGGGGCAAGGGAACGATCGTGACGAGGGAATGAGGTCTCCCATGGCGGAGTGCTCCGGTGCCGGCCGGACCGGCGCTATCTCCATCGCGAGCTTCAACGCGCACTACGGAATCGGCCGCGACGGAGACCCTTTCGATATGCGGGCCGCGTGCCGGTTCATGGACGCCGATGTCATCGCCTTACAGGAAGTCTGGTGGCCCGACGAGGGACCGAACGTGCTCGACGAGGTCCGCGGGGAGGGGTATGACGTTGCGGAGCTTCCTCAGGCGCGGGCGAGCCTCTCACCCTCGCCCGACGTCCGTCCCGGCTCGGGAACCACAACCGGGTGGTGGGGAGTCGCGATCGCCAGCCGCTTTCCGCTCGGGAACCAGCAATCGATCGACATCGGCACCACTCCGCATGATCCGGTCGGCCCCCGCAAGGCTCTGCGAGCTCAGGTGGACATCGGCGCGGCTGGGCCGCTCACGGTGACCACCGTGCACGCGACCCACCTCTTTCCCTTCGCGCCACTGCACCACCGCCGCCTTGCCCGCGCACTGGACGGGTCCACACGAGCAGTCGTCGGCGGGGACTTCAACCTCTGGGGTTTCCTGGCCGGGCTCTCCTTCCGGGGCTGGCAGCGGCCGGTGCGGGGACGCAGCTATCCCGCTCACCGGCCACACAGCCTGATAGACCACATCTTCGCCACCCCCGACCTCGTGGTGACCCGCGCAGAAGTTCTCGGTGACGTGGGTTCCGACCACCGTCCGATCGTCGCACGGGTACTGGCTGGGCACTAGACTCCGTTGGAGTGAGAATTCTGATCGTCGAAGACTCCCCAGAGGTGGTCGAGACTCTGCGGCCGGTGCTGATCGGGGACGGCCACGAGGTCGAGGTCGCCGCTGACGGCTTGGCCGGTCTGGAAATTGCCGCGTCGTTCCATCCGGAGATCGTTCTACTCGACGTGGTGATGCCGGAGATCGACGGTCTCGAGGTGTGCAGACGGCTGAGGGCGTCTTCGGACGCCCACATCATCATGCTCACGTCCCGCGATCACGAAGTGGACCGCGTCGTCGGCCTCTCGGTGGGCGCCGACGACTACGTGGTCAAGCCGTTCTTCCCGCGGGAGGTTGCGGCGCGAATCAACGCGGTGGCTCGGAGAGCACGGAACCCGGTGGCGGACTCGGCATCGTCCGAGAGGGTTTTCGGAGACCTCCGGATCGAACCGGAAGCCCACCGTGTGACGGTGTCGGGGGAGGAGGTGGTGTTGACCAAGACGGAATTCGGCCTACTGGACGCGCTCACCTCACGGCCGAAAGCAGTCCACACCCGCAAGATGCTCAGGGAGCAGGTCTGGGGGACGGACTGGTTCGGTGACGATCATGTGGTGGACGTCCATATCGGGAACCTGCGCAAGAAGATCGACACGCCGGGCGCAACCAGTCGCATCGAAACCGTCCGGGGTGTGGGCTTTCGCCTCGCCCCGGGCTGACGGGTGGCGATGGCCAGTCCTGGTCAGGCTGCCCTAGTCGGGTATCTGGCTCATCTTCTCACCCAACCGCTGGAGGGTGGCGTCGATCAGGTCATCAAGGTTGGACTCGCGTACGCCTGATATCGGGTCGGCCGAGTCTTCGATGGCCTTGAGTTCTTCAACCAGAGCGACGGCTCCCAGCATTGCGCTGGGTGACCGGATCGCGTGCACACTGCGCCGCACTGCCTCCGCGTCAGAGTTCTCCATCGCCCGACGCAACTCCTCGCGGCGTCGTGGAGTTTCCACGACGAAGGCGTCGGCGACCCTCCGCAGTGGGGCCGCGCCGATCTCGTCGAGTAGTCGATCGATGCGCGCATCATCGAGAATCATTGCAGCACTGGCCTTCCCGGTGATGCCGGGCCCGCCGTCGACATCCGCAGCCGGGTCCTCCAGATGCCCCACCCCGAGGAACCGATGGAGTTCGCGCGCAAGATCTCCGAGCAGCAGCGGCTTGGTCAGAAAGCCGTCCATTCCGGCTCGTTCGCAGGCGCTGCGGTTGCCGTCGGCTGAGGCGGCGGTGAGCGCAAGGATGGGCATGTGCCGACCGGTGCCACGCTCTGCCGCGCGGATGCGCCGGGTTGCCTCATAGCCGTCCATCACCGGCATGTTGCAGTCCATCAGCACCAGGTCGAACCGTTCCGAACGGAGCCGCGCGAGGGCCTGCTCCCCGTCGAATGCCGCCGCGTACCTGTGGCCGAGCTTTTTCAGCTGCGCTTCGGCCAGGAACTGGTTGGCTTGGCTGTCGTCGACGACGAGGATGCTCGCGGCCGGCCCAGCGGGGACGTTTCCTGCGACGAAGCGGGACACCTGCGCCGGCGCCGCTGCGGTGGGCAGTGGAAGGGAGAAGTGGAACGTCGATCCGTGGCCCTCCAGACTGACCACTTCGAGCCCGTCGCCGCCGAGCGCTTTGACGATCCCGTTGGAGATCGCCAGTCCCAGGCCGCTGCCCCGGGCCGCATCCGAACTGGAGACTTGCGCGAAAGGTTCCAGGATCCTTTGGATGTCCTCGGCGGGGATACCTGGTCCGGTGTCAGTGACGGCGAACCGGACAAGGTCCGGGTCGCCCAGGGTGGCCGCCGAGGATATCTCGACATCGATTCGGCCCTCGCGAGTGAACTTCGTGGCGTTGGAAACGAGGTTCAGCAGCACCTGGTGGAGCCGGTCGGGATCTCCGGAGCGCCATTCGGAGAGGGCTGGATCGATTCGGCCTTCGAGTCGTAAACCCTTGGCTTTGGCGGTGACTCGGCAGGTGTGAATCAGATTGTCGAGCAGCGTGCGGATGTTGAACGGCTCGGAGACGGTCTGCGTCCTCTCGGCGTCCAGCCGTGTGAGGTTCTGCAGATCCTCGATGAGACGGGTGAGACGTTCGGCTTCCGTCCGGACCCGCCCGGCCCACTCCAATGCCTCACTGCTTCCTCGTGGTGAAAGTTGGTTTTCCAGCAGTTCAGAAAACCCGAGGATGGCATGGAGTGGCGCGCGGAACTCGTGGCTGACCGTCGCCACGTAGTTCGACTTCGCCTCGGCCAGGGCGTCTGCCGCTCGACGGGATTCCTCGTGTTCGAGTTCCAGTGCCGCAAGGTCCAGGCAACGCAGCAACGATGTCCGGGCCAGGTCGTCCATCGGGTCGGGCATGGTGGGGTCCCCGAGCACCTCGAGCGTTCCGGACTTGTCGCTCCCGGCGGCGCGGAAGGTCTTGCTCCACAACGGCTGGCCCGTCCCATCGCCATCCGGGGGGACGGTGACCGAGACGGAGTCGGTGGTCATGCGCACCGCATTACGTCCGGTGACCATCAGGGTGAGCGTGGCAATCGTGCGGAATACCTCCGACAAGGGCTTGTCCGTCGCGATCTGTTCCAGCACCAGCGCCTGGCCGCGGTCCAGGATGGAGACCCGGTCAAGCTGGTCCTCGGTGCTCTGCAGCATTTCCCGTTCGGCTTCCAGCGCCGTGCGGGCACTGCGGTACCGCCGCCGCACATCGACCGCCACCCATGCGAGCAGTACCGCCGCGACCAGGAGAGTGGAGACCAGCAGCCCCAGTTGCAGGAGCCGCGATGCGAATAGCTGCTTGCTGCCGGAAAGCGCTTCCGAGTGCAAGCCGGCCATCGCGCTGTCGGCATTGCGCCGGGATGCCCGCCACAGTTCATCGGATTTGGGCAGGATGATCGCGGCCCACTGTTCGCGCTGGTCGGCCGGCAGGGTTCCGGGCGGCATCTGGCGGATCGCATCATCCAGAGCGGAAAGGGCGGCACTGAACTCAGGTGTGGTCGAGTCTCCAGCCGTCTTTCCGCTCTGGCCGACCACCGCCAACCGCCGGGCCAGCAGTGCACGCTTGAGCTGGACGTCGCGCCGCGTCGCTGATCCCAGGAGATAGCGTTGGACCTCGTTGGTGTAGGTGAGGCTCTCGCCCATGGTGTAAAAGGTGTTGGCAGCGGCTGTCTCGGTACGCGCGAAAACCTCCGAATAGCCGCGGTAGCGAGAGGTGATGACGGAGTTCTCGGCGATAAGTCCGATGATCAACAGCACCAGGAGGGCGGCGAGAACGCTCTGACCACGGCTCAGGCGGAGCTGCGGATCAGGCAGCACGATCCCCGCGGTGGGCATCAGGACGCTGGCGGTTGGGGTGCCACCACGATGATCGACGCCAGACTCCAGTTCCAGGCGTCGAGCACCTGCGACAGAGGTGTGCCGTCGGGGTAGACGATACGGATCGGCCCGCCCTGGTCGTAGGGAATGGGCGCGCCGTCGCGTTGAGTGGCGATCAGACCCTGCGACTCGACCATCGGACCGACGGGACTGGCGTAGTGGTAGTCGTTCAGCGCAACGGTCTCGATCGTCGCCGTGTCCGGAATTCCGGCCTTGGCGAGGACGGCGGCTATCGGCACACCGCGAAATGTCTGACGCTTTTTGACGAACGGCTCGTCGACGGTGACCGACACCTCACCGAGGGCCTTGAGGTCGCCCAGGGTCAGCGACAGCGGTGTGCTGCCGCCACTCACCGTGAGTACCGGCTCGTCGGGGCCGGCAGGATCGATTGAGGGGCCGCCATAGGGGTTGGTGGTGGCCGCCGCGGGGGCCGATGAGGATGCCACCGTCGATGAATTGTCGCCGACGGTGTTACCGCCGCTGCACGCCGTAACCCCCAGAAGTAGGAGTGTCCCTGCCGTGCCGATCGCGATCCCGAGTCGCATTGGGTGAGAATACTCGCCGCCTGTTGGCCCAGCGAGGCCCGCCTTTCCGGACGAATGCGGGCGATTCTGTCTGCAGACAGTCTCTTTACCGCGGTCAGGCTCTTGTGATGCCAACCGATGCGGACGAAGTCGCTGGGTGCCGACGAGGGCGCTGAGTTGACCCGGCAGCGTCGTGAGGTGGCCGAGTTACGCGCTGGAGTTGAGAAGCGCTTCCTCTGGTGAAGAGTGCGCCCGAAGGGATTCGAACCCCTAACCTTCTGACATATTCGCCGGTGTATCAGGGTCTATGTGAATCTAGGCGAATCGGTCCCTAACAGGTGATTAACCCCGGAGGGGTTACCTCGATATCGCCCGATCCGTGAGAATCCACGGAGGTTTGTAGCGGGAAAGTGGCGGATTCAAGCTGCAGGCCCCGCCGTTCCGCAAGAAGAACGTGAGCCACGGTGAGCAACCTAATCCCAGGATGCGGCTAGCGTTCACCATGTGCCGTCAGACGCGCTCATCCGCTGGCAAGCCGAGCGATGCGGGGTGCTGGACAGCCTTGAGGCGATCCACGAGCAGGTCACCGGCAAGCGTCGCGGCCGCCAAACGGCAACCGAACACCTCAACTTGGCGCTGTTTTTGCGACTCGCTGCGGAATTCCAGGGCTTCTGCCGAGACTTGCACGACGATGCCGCGACCTGCATCGCGGATAGCCTTTCCGACGAGTATGCCGCCCGGATACCGGTAATCCTGGGAGCGCTGGTCAGGGGCCGCCAACTGGACAAAGGCAACGCGTCGCCCGGGAAAATCGGCACCGATTTCGGCAACTTGGGCATGTCCCTATGGCCAGCTGTTTATTCGATGTATCCGGTCAAGGGGCCGCGTTGGAATCAGGTGCTTGAGCGCTTGAATGAGGTCCGGAACGCTGTTGCACACAGCGACAATGCAAAGCTTGCGGAGGTGAAGCGCGCTCAGCCGCTCACGCTGGCGACGTTCCGTAGCTGGCGAAGCTCGCTGAATACCGCCGCTACTGGCCTCGACAAGGTCGTAGGCGCATACTTGGGCTATCTGACTGGTGGGTCGGCGTGGGATTAGGAAGGGGGCGTGAGATGGCGCGTAGCAAGCTAAAGCCAGGGGATCATGTTCGCGTCCAATTCGGTGACCGGGTTGTTCCTGGTGTCGTCACGAGGGTCAGTGGTGACCGCATTCACGTCGCGCTAACGATTGAGGGTGCCGACGAGCCGATTGCCGGTCTCTATCGCAACGACCAGTTGGCGGCTGTTTAGCCGCACCCAGCTGACGCGGCCCGGGCAGGCCCCGCGATCATCACTTAATAAAGCTGGACTGTGCCCTGCGCCAAGACCCAGCCCGACCGCACACTACGAGACCGTACAGCCGCCCGGGAATCGCGCTGTCTGGTCGCCGCTGAGGAATCATGCACTCATGTTGATGGAGGAATTGTTCGCGGAACGTCCGGAGCAGTGGGGACTGCGCGGCGACGAGTACGTGTGGACCGCACTCGAAGCGCGCCTGGCCGGCCTCCGGATTCCGGACGACAAGCGGGCCCTGGAGGAACTTCTGGTCGTTACCTTCAATGACATCGTGGGCGTCGACTTGATGAATGAAGACTTCTGGGAGCAAGGCGAGTCAGGGGATTCAGGGGTTTATCGGGAGGAGTTCGCTCACGGTGGCATGTCCAGCGGCTTCGTCTGTCTCGAGGTCTGGCGTGACCGACTCATCCCGCTCCTTGTGAGCCGCGGGAGACGGGATTGAAAGCCGGTTCGGGGCCTTCGTGGCCACCAAGCAAAGTAAGAGGCCGCTCAACCCTTCGACGGCCTACTTGTCCCCAGCCCGTGCCAAGATCAACCCAAGGTAAGCGATCTAGATGGCCAGCAGGCGCGGAGCTCTGCGAGAGAGCCATAAAGCGGGGGCGCGATGTCAACTTTTCGACCCAACTCGGCGGGTGACGCCCGCAATGCGGAGCAGCAAGGCGCATTGAAGCGAACCGAGCTCGCGAAAGAGCGAGAAGCGGAATCCCGCTACCGGCAAAAGGTGCGCGATAGTTTCAACCGTCCTCCCCGGCCTGACGGGCCGCGCAATGACGTGTGGGTTCGGCCGCCTGTCCGCACGCCCGAGAACCCGCCGTTTGTCCAGCTGGAGGGTCACATTGCGTTCAGTGACCCCGACCCCGGGCTGGGCGGTATCACTGAGTTTTACATCGGCCGCCGCTACGCACAGGTGGACGGTGTCGACGTATTCAACTGGCGAAATCCATTTTGCCGCTTCTTCTTCGACAGCAGGCCCCACGAGTCCCAAGTGGGCAATTCGCTACCGGGAACAGGGGTTAATGACACCACCCGTAACTTGGCCGCTATCAGGACATTTCACCATCAGAACGACCTGATCGCCGATTTCGTCGATGACATATTCTGCGAGCCCCTACCCCAACCACTGTTTGGTCGGCCCAAAGTCGCGTCAGTACAACACCCGCAACTATCACCGGACACAACGCGCACCCTTCCTGATTCGCTTGTCGCCGATTCCGCTAAAGATGTCGTCCAGCCGGCACCAAAAGACGCTCCCACGGAGCCTCATAGCTCCGTGCCCGCCGAACCACAGGGATTCGTGCGGGCCGAGCGACTGCTTATTGATCACCTCCGGGCGCCACGCGCCAAGGCCCTTGCACCGGTATTAGCGACGCGACAACCGGAGCAATATCGACTCATCGCCGCTGATCCTCGGCAAAGCATGATCATCGAAGGCGGCCCGGGAACCGGCAAGACCATCATCGCTTCCCACCGAGCCGCTTACTTCGTCAGCACCGACGCCGACGCTGATTTCGATGGCGACGTGCTAGTAGTCGGGCCGACCGAGAGATACACCGACTACATCGGCGACGTTATCGCCGAACTCACTGGCAATTCACCACGTATCACGGTCACACCACTACGCGAGTTGACGAACATGCCGACCTCGGCCCGCGCGGCTGTGCAAACCAACATCGCTCCTGAACCGACCAATCCCCCAACGAGACCTCGCATGCGTGCGCTTGCGGACATCGAAGGCCTGATCACTGCCGCACGGACACGGCTGACGAATGGCCGCGATACCAGGCTGACTGTGGAACAGGTTTACGAGTACCTGCGTGGCAACGGAAGTGCCACACGCCCACTTACAAGGGATACCGCGACGGTGAACTTGCTCCGGAAGCTGCCGCCCCCCTGGTCGCGCCGATCACGCGACGACCGCGTCGCAGCGGAAGTCCGCTCAGCAATAGAGACCTCCCTCGGCGAACACGCCCAGCCAACTTTGGCTCTCCCCCGCCAAGGCTCAGAGAGCGCCGGAAGGCCGCGAGATGCTGCTTCGCCCGGCAAACATCCTGGGCCCAATTACCGCCATGTCATTGTCGACGAAGCACAAGATTTGACGCTGGACGATTGGTTGATGCTGCGACGACTCAACTCGGGCGGGGCCTGGACGATTCTGGGCGACTTTCATCAACGTCGAGCGGACAAGACACCGAAGAACTGGGAGGTTGTCCTACGGGCACTCGGACTCCCCGGCGATACGCCCTGCCTTGGGTTGCAGAGGGGTTATCGCTCAACCACGCCAATCCTCAAATTTGCCCGCGGACTGTTGCCGGCCAGTGCAGAGCCTCTTGTCGCACTGCGCGCCGACGGGCCTGGCCCCGTCATCCTCAACCCGATCCGTGAGCATGTCGTGGGGGTTGTGATTCAACAGGTCGATCGTGTCCTCGACGAATACCCCAGCGGCACGGTAGCTGTCATCACGACGATGCCGGGACCGATCCTCTCAACCGCATGAGGGATTCTGCCGAGCGCGCCAATGTCGTAGTGCTTCCGCCGAATCACACACGCGGACTTGAATTCGACGCGGTGATCGTCGTGGAACCAATCGACTTCCCGCGTAACGACCACAACCGGCACGGACTGCTCTACACGGCGCTAACCCGCCCGAACAAGGAACTGATTGTCGTACACAGTAAGGGGCTGCCATTAGGACTGCAGAACGTTACTCGTGCAGCGCCCCGGCCCCCGGCCTCCCCAACGACAAAAGCAAAGCCATCCAAGAAGGTCAACAACCAACAACGGCAGAAGCGGAAACCGAAAGCACGCACTCGTCAGCCGAAGCCGAAGTCGTCGTGACCTCGAGCGCCCTAGGGTCGCTTCCCACTACCGCGAATTCGGAGCGTGAAAAGCCAATCTTCCGATCACGATGCGCCGATTGGGCCGTCGCGGCCGATGCGATGATTCAGGCGTGAAGTCGAAAAAGGCCCGAACTCCGGCGGTGCAGGCTGCAAACTCCCTTACCGCGCGGTGGTGCAGTCACATGGGCGCCGAGGACTTTGTCCTCTCGGGAGCCGGCCTGTGGCCGCTGCTGGCGCTGCTTGCCGCGGCGGCCGACGACCCGGCTGGCGCCGAACTGGCTGCGGCACTCGACCGGCCCACCGACACCGCCCAACAAGAAGCCCTGGAGATCATCGACCTCCTCCGCGGCGGCCAGTCGACGACCGCGGCGCTGGGCGTCTGGACTCGGGAAGGCGTTCCCCTAGATCCAGACTGGGCCGCCCCGCTACCCAAGGAGGTCATGGGAACTCTCACCGATCAGGCGGCGCTGGACCGGTGGGCAGACGAGCAGACCGGCGGGCTCATCGACAAGTTTCCACTCGAAATCACCGAAGAGACCCTGCTTGTGCTGGCCTCCGCGCTCACCGCACGGGTGCGCTGGCGCACCCCGTTCGAGGGCTACCCCCGCGTCCGGGGCGAGACGTGGCCGGACGATCCAGGCCCCGCCGATCAACAGTCACTCAGGCGCACCACCTCGAATCTGTCCATCGCGGCGGTCCTCGATGATGTCGTCACCCGCGTCGTCGTGGAAGGCGACGGTGACGTCGACGTTCACCTGCTGCTCGGCACCGACCAGTCGCCCGGCGAAATCCTCGGCGCCGGCCTGCGTGAACTCTCCGGCCAGGCCCAAGTCAGCCTGGCAGCCGACACCGGAGACCGCGGTGGCCCGGGACTGACCGTGGAGCAGCTGAAATCAGCCCGCCCCAAAGACATGCTGGAACTGTCGCTGCCCTCCTTCGAGATCAACAGCAAGCACAACCTGCTCGCCAACCGCGACCTGTTCGGACTTCGACTCTTGAGCACCTCGGCATCGCACCTGCCCAAGCTGAGCCCCATCCCCCTGGCCATCTCCGGCGGCGCCCAGGACGTGCTGGCGCGCTTCTTCGCCGAGGGGTTCGAAGCCGCTGCCGTCACCGCCTTCGGCGCGGTAACCGGCGCACTATCTGAGCTGCCCTACGACGTCACCTACGTCAGCGTGGACTTCGACCGTCCCTTCGGCTTCCTCGCCGTGCACCGGCCCAGCCGCCTCGCCGTCGTCGCCGGCTGGGTGGAAAGCCCCTTCCAGCCAGACTGAACCCCCGCGTACCCGCCACTCCCAGCGCCCTCCTGGTGCCTGGGTCCTTTGCGGCCTGGGAATTCGGCGAGGCCCACGCCCGACGGAAGTGGCGCGTATTGGTGACTTGGTAATAGCCAAGAAGCTGATATCCGTCTTTGAGGTAATTTACGTCCGCCCCTAGGCCGATTTATCCGTTACATCCGTTACGGCCGCTACACGGTGAGGCAGTGCTGTAACCGATGTAACGGACAAATCCTGGTCCACGCCGGCGGCCTCCGTCGGCAGATAGCGTTCCCAGGCATCAACGAACTGTCCGAGAGAGTAGCCGCGGAATACGCTTTCGCCTTGCCGCTGCGCCTTTGGTCCAATGCCGTACTTGGACAGCCGGCTGGCAAGGCCGCGGGCGTCGATGGGCTCCCCCCGACGAATAGTGGACCAGGGCGACTCTTCGAGGTCGCTGAGTCCTTTGAGCAACTGATCACTCGTGAGCTTGTCGGCGCCTCTGGCATTGAACACCGCTCGGATATCGGCCAGCAGAAGAACACCAATAGAGGGCCTGCGATTCCTGGAGGCATTTGTCGTCTGCCATGAGCATGGGACCGTTTTGACCTGATTCTGCCAGGGTGATGGGACCACCTGGATTGCCAGTTATGGGACCACCGGCGCGCCGCGCCGGTGGTCCTTTTCATTTGTCCGTTCGATCTCCGTGACGGGTCGAGTCACGGAGGTAGGCGGCATGGCGTTTCGGGAGGTCAGTGTGAGTGAGATCAGGGAAGTGCTGAGGTTGTGGCTGGGGGTGGTGGCGGGGTTGCCATCACCGGGGCTGCGGACGATCGCCGGGCATTGCGGGCTGGACCGCAAGACGGTGCGCCGCTACGTCGATGCCGCCCAGGCGGCCGGGCTGCGCCGCGACCACGGTGTGGAAGCGCTCGATGACGAGTTGATCGGTGCGGTCGCCGAGGCGGTGCGCCCGGTGCGCCCGCATGGTCACGGCGCGGCATGGGAACAGCTGCTGGGGTTCGAGAAGCAGATCACCGGGTGGGTGGCCGGGGATAAGGAGCAGCGGCCGTTGACGGTGACCAAGATCCACACCCTGCTGGCCCGCCAGGGGTGCGTGGTTCCGTATCGGACGCTGCACCGATTCGCTAGGGAGCGTTGCGGTTTCGGCCGCAAAGACACCACGGTGCGGGTCACCGACGGTGCGCCGGGGATTGTTTAGCCGGAGCAATCGGTAGCGGGTGTGTGGCGAAGGGGTAGCGCGGGCGCGGGGATCTGGTAGCGGTCCCCGCGCCCGCGTTCCTTATTCGGTTTCGGTCTGGTGGCCGTGTCGGCGCATGTT
>Ga0208693_1000857_pt1 | contig 23039 bp, 33 predicted proteins | sample AD_UKC071_MetaG_FD_184438 | JGI IMG/M metagenome (GOLD analysis project Ga0208693, IMG submission 184438) | Active sludge microbial communities of municipal wastewater-treating anaerobic digesters from USA - AD_UKC071_MetaG (SPAdes) (version 2) | ecosystem: Engineered > Bioreactor > Anaerobic >... | reverse complement strand
TTAAGGAGGTAAACCATGGCGAGGACAATTGAGGAGAGATTGCAAGATTTGACGGACCGCAATTACTACATAAGCCTAACTTGCGTGCCGCCAAAGTACAGAGGGAAGAGTCAATACTCGGCTTATGTGTCAAGCTGGGATACAGAAGGGACGGAACCTATAAAAACAATTTTACGAAACAGCGAATGCGAATGTGCTAACCTGTCCGAACTATTGGACGTAATTGAACAAATGGTTCAAGAATTGGAGGCGGAGCGAAAATAAAATTTATAGACGACAAAGGCCAAATCTACATGATTACCGACTACGGATCCAAAGGGAAGGTGTGGGCGGCAATCAGAGCAGAATCAGGGGAGCCGATTACGGAAGTCGGTACTCATATCAGCCAACAGACCGCCATGAAGAAGTTTGCAGACCATGCCAAGAGGATGGGATGGAGACCGTATAAATAGCAAGATTGTGCTAGTTTGGGGGAATTCAGATGCCGAATAGAATTATCAAGGAGTCAATCTGCACAAGCGACACAATAGACCAACTAACCTGGTTTGAAGAAGTGTTTTTCTACCGCCTTATTGTAAATTGTGATGATTACGGGAGGTTTGATGCAAGACTACCAATATTGAAGGCAAGACTATTTCCTTTGAAGTCCGTAACCGAGAAACAAATTTCTGACGCTCTACATAAGTTATCGACGGTAGGTATTGTCACCGTGTACGAGTATGACGGGCGGCCGTACCTGCAATTGGTAACTTGGGATAAGCATCAGCAGATACGTTCCCGGAAGGCAAAGTATCCATTACCTCCAGAGGATATTCCTTGTAAGCGCGAACACATCATGCCCGAAGAAAAAGACATCGAGGACATCTTGTATGATGTCATGAGCTCAACGAAACGATTTGAGGAACATACCTTGCTCTCGGTTGAAAGACAGGTAAGGGTCGGTGAAAGCTATCTTGATATCGTTGCTAAAACCGAGAGCTCCGAAACACTTGTATTTGAATTGAAACGCGGCCGGTTGAGTAATAAGGCTATTGACCAGATATCCAAGTATTTGACCCTCATAAATGGAAATGGCATCTTAATAGGCTGCGGCTTAAGCGCCAATTTCGACATTGAGCGGTGCAGGAGCAACGATATAGCTGTTGTCATTTATGATGATGACCTGAATATGTCGCTTGTATTAGGCAACTCCGCTGTAAACAGTATTGATTTAACGTTATATCACGTTAAATCACGTTATGCAAAGTTAGCGCCTAATCCAATCCAATCCGAATCCAATCCTAATCCGAATCAGAATCCGAATACAAATACAAATACGGACGCAAACACAAACGATGATGTACCCACAAATAAAAGCTCCGATCAGGAAAAGGTCCAATTCGCCGAATTTGTATCCATGACCAATGTCGAATATCAGAGATTAATCGACACTTATGGAGAGGCGGACACCAAACTGATGATCGAAAAGCTTAATAATTACAAGGGTGCTCACGGGAAGAAGTACAAGTCAGACTATCGCGCCATCCTCAGTTGGGTAGCGGATGAAGTCATGATAAAAAAGCACCTGCAACAGCCGAAGCAGAAGAAGGAAATCCTAACGGACGAAATGTGGAAACAAGTAGAGGAGGAATTAAACCGTGAACAAGAACGAAATCGGTAATCTGATCAAACGCATCGGAACGATGCGAAACAGTTACATGACGGAGCAAGCGGCGCTGGAGTGGGCCAAAATTCTGGCTCCGATGGATTATCAAAAAGCTAACGACCTTGTAAGCTACTACATACAAAACACGGACGAATGCCCGACCATAGCGGAATTTATTCGTGAGTACGACAGATACGGAAAACAGACAACGAAGTACATCGAGGACAAGAAGGAGACCGAAACCAAGTGCTGGGTCTGCATGGACAAAGGCTACCTGTTTTACTACGAGGAGCACAACGGCAACCGATACGAGTACGTGGCCTACTGCGACCATTGCCCCGAAGGGCAGAAGAACAAGTACGACGGCTCGGCTCTTCCGGAGCACTTGAAAAACAAGTACTGGACTCCGCCGATATCCAAGATCTTCGACCCGGATATTATCGAGCGAAACAACAGGAAAAAGTACCAAGACCAAGCTCCGGTCAATCAAAAGATGGTTGAGAAAGCCAGAAAAGAGCTGTCGAACAGTCTCGGGGCGAAATATTACACCGCCAATCAAATTGTCTAGAAAGGGGATGATACCGTGCCAATTAATTCCAAACAGAAGGGCAAACGCGGCGAACGCGAATTCGCCAAGCTCTGCAGGGATCACGGCTACGATGCAAGGCGCAGCCAACAGTATGCGGGCGGAGTGGATTCGGCGGATGTAATAGGCCTTCCCGGTATCCATATCGAGGTCAAGCTTCGGGATAGGATTACCGAAGCAGACAAGCTGGATTTTATCAAGCAGGCTATTCGGGATTCTCAAATGAGTGCAAAATTCCCGATTGTGGCTCACAAAGAGAAATACAGGCAGTGGTATGTATCGATGGAGATGCGCGACTTTGCGTATATGTATACGGTGGCTTACGGTGCCCCGTTTGAAGGCGGGGCGGTCACAAAAACATTCCAAGTCGTGACGATGACGGTCGAGGCTTGGTTTGAGGTATACAAGGAATTCGAGGCATGCATGTGGCTCAAAGCAAGAGAGGAGGTTTGACATGGTTGTCGGTCAAAGAGTGACAGTGCCAATCACTTACATGAAAGAGAGAATGAAGAACGCAAGAGCAACGGTAATAGCGATGGGCACGTACAAAGGCGGGAGAAGGTTCGTAGACGTAAAAGTGCACGGGAAGTTTTTTTCGTGGAGAGAACGGTTTTACGAGGAGGATGTCAAATGCAAGAAAAATTAAAAGCAATATCGACGAAAGACATCTGCGTCAGCTGCGGAACCTATATCCCCGAAGGATCCATGGTCTGCCCGCATTGCATGATGGGGCGATATCCAACGAACGGGAAATTGAAGCCGATCGTTCTCAATACGTCCGCGATACATGCAATCTTTGAGGGAAGAAAAACGACAATAAGACTGCCTAAGGATCCCAAAGCCGAGGAGTTAGGTCCTTATCAGGTAGGTGACATCTTGGCGGTTAAGGAAACTTGGCGACACGACAGAAAGCACGGCTTTATGTACTTAGCCGACATCGAAGACGAGGACGCATATACTTGGAGATCCGCATCGTTGATGCCGATAGAAGCCGTTAGGCTGTGGTTATTGGTGACGGACAAAAAGGAGGAACGGCTGCAGGATATTACCGAAGAAGAAGCCGAAGCTCTTGGGTATAAAAAAGTCGTTTTCGGGTTTACAAGGCCCGGATCCGTCGAGTTATCGGCAAAAAATCAGTTTGCGGCGGACTGGGATAAAAAATATAAGGCTCTCGGATTCGCGTACGATACCAATCCGAGAGTGTTGGTCTATGGGGTTAAACGCATCAGCGAGGAAGAGGTTGATGCATTGAGGAGGAAATGAATGGCAAAGATGTAACATGCGATGCATCGGAAAGAGAGGGTAAAATATGACTCCAACTGAGTTAATTTATAGAGCATGGATTTATACTCCGAAGCCGATAATCTATAAAACTTCCGACGCCAAAGGCAATCCGATCGAAACGGAATGTAACTTCGTGGATCCGAGAGCTCATAAAAATTATGACAGGAAATGGTCAGGTCGATGCCTGATTTGCGGTGCGGCATCACTAGGAGGTATCCCGAGCAAGCATATGCTTGGCGATTCTTATACCGATTGGAGCCGCCATAAATCTCCGGAATCCACGCATATATGCGACGGGTGTGCGTTTACGATGCTGCTTAACATGGATTCGCGGCGATGCGGATTACTAAGGTATTCGTTTGTGGCGGATCGTCAATTACATATCTGCAATCGTGCCGATCTTCGTGATTACATTATCAACCCTCCGGATCCGCCATTTGTGATGGTGTGCGCCGTCTCCCAGAAAAAGCACTTGGCCATAAAATCCGTGATTTCATACCGTAGAGACAATTTTTTCTGCATGTATGAAGAAGAACCAATATTTGTGGATCGCGCGACGGCAGAGGACGACATCCGATTTTGCGAGGCTTTGCGTGGTATAGGTTGCACAAAAGAGGAAATCGAAAAAGGGATCATACGCTATGACAAAATCAAGAATTACGGAATCAAAGCCGCCGAAAAACTTGAAGCGGAATTCAAGCGACGCTTGCGGCCGAGGCAATTCGCCTTGTGCCTGCACGTGGCGCAAAAAATGAATGAGGAGGAAGCAATATGTTATTTGGGTTTGACACGGAAAACGAACACGTAGCGGCGGGAGCGTTATTGGTCTATGCCGTATACCGCAGCAGGGACTCCAGAAGAGGTCCGAGCGGATACGATATGTGGGATCAGATCGAGAGATTCGTCAGACGCGCGGCCAAGAGGGCGGACGATGTCGGAGAATTTCTCCGCAATTTCAAGCCTCTCATGGCATGCGGGACGATTAACCCCAAGTGGACCAAGACGGGCGCGATCGGCATGAATGCCGTACGCTTTGAGGACGGCTCGATAATTATAAAACACAACGAGAACGAGCCGAGGGATTTTATGATCTCGATTACCGAAGCCCCGCAGGAGTATCAAGAAAAAGTGGTCGAAGCTCTGTACGGGCAGACGCAGCGGATCATACTTCTGGTGAGGGATCGATTAGAACGCGAAAGACCGTTTGAAACGGAAATTATCGTGGAAGAAACGGAGGATTAGAAAATGGACAAGACTTATCGTATTGAAACCGTATACACCTTAAAGCAGCCGCTCTCCCACATCGGGGAGAGCGAGAGCACCGAGACATTCCTTAACACTGTGAATGTGATGAATAACGGGAAACCCGTCGAAGTGTTCGCCTATACCGGGAACGCCATCCGAGGAGCATGGCGAGACGCAGGTGCGGCTTACCTCTTGGACAAGCTCGGCGGCATCCGAGTACCGAAAAAGACGTTCCACTTGCTCTTTACGGGCGGATCCATTTCGGGCGACCAAAAGGTGGATGTGGACGCGGCGAAAAAATTGAGAGCCGTTCTCCCCTTCATCTCGGTATTCGGCGGCGGTGCGGGCAATCAGATTTTGTCGGGCAAAATCGTGCAGACGTTTGCTTTTCCCGTTTGTGCGGAGACGGCGTACATCATACCGCAGGGGATTGACGGCATCGATTACAGTGCCCAAGCCGTCAGCTGGCGAAAGATGACGGACGAGATCAGCTTCAGCCGCAAGGACGACAGCAAAGACACTCTCGGAGACATGTACATAGCCAAGGACGTACCGCTATTGGAAGGAGATATTGACGAGAAGAAAAAGAAGGACGAACCCGCAACGCAAATGAGGTATACGGCGGAAGTCATGATACCGGGCGTGCAGCTCTGGCACAGTCTGTGCATTACCTGTAGCGAGCTGGAGCTTGGAGCATTGGTTGCATCGATATGGCAATGGGCACAGCAGCCGTATCTCGGAGGGATGTCGGGAAAAGGATTCGGACTTGTGGACGCAGACTTCCGTATTTTGGAGGACGGCGAAAGAGAGCCTTTCGTGCTCGTAAAAGACGGGAAACTTGGACTTGCCGAGCCTGCGAAAGACGCCAAGGACCGATACGACGCACACTTGCGTGAAATCTACGACAAATATCTCGAAGGGAACAAGGAGAAGCTGGTCAATTTGCTTGAAAGCGGAGGAGCGCAATGAGAACGAGTACCGAACCTTTCCGGGTAATCTGCAAACTGTTGGACGGACGCGTCAATTCGGCGGACGGGCTATTCTTCCTCGATTCCATCCTCTATCACGGGTGGTTTACCAAGTACGCTCCCAAGGTCATTACGGGAGAGCAGAGAGAAGAAGACGCGGGATATTTCGGGCTTCCTTTGAGACAACTGCCGAACAATCGATACGCGGCGTCGGTCGGATTTTACAGGCAATACGATCAGCGAATCGAATATTGGAACAAGCGTCCCGCATGGGACAGCCATAACGACTATCTTGACGGCGGCGGCAAATACACCGTCGCCTCGGGTACATACAGGGCCTACAGGGTGCCGCAGATCATACGGACGATAAGCGACGTCGAGTTCTACGGCTACGGAACGATTGAAAAGGTCAAGGTGCTGCTCTCGTATATAACCCACATCGGGAAAAAGCCCGCTGCAGGCTGGGGGATGGTGAAGGAATGGATTGTCGAGCCTTGGCCCGAAGACTGGAGCACGTGGAGCGACAAATACGGCCTTATGCGCCCGATACCGATCGACGAGGATATCGGCCATGACCTGAGCGATTACGTAATCCGAGACTGCGCGATTCGGCCGCCTGCGTGGAAGGCTTGCAATCAAAAAACTTGCTACGTACCGAGGTGCACATTATGAATGTGTTGCTTGTTGGCGTTGGCAGAAATCTAAATCGAGCAATTCGCACGTGCTATAGTTTCGGCGTTGAATGTATATACTTGCTGGATTGTGATGAGGCGAAAATCAAGGGAAACCTGTATTCGGCCAAAGAAAGGGTCCCGATCATCAAGGTGGATTCCATCGAAAATCTCGGAAACGTTGTGGCTTTTGAGGTTGACGGGAACGCTCCGATAAGCGAACTGAAGACCGCCGACTGTATAGCTATCGGCGGAGAAAGTACAACATTGAGCAAAGTTATGTTTAAAACTCGAATCGGTATCCCGACAAAAAATAAATTGTGCCTGACAACGGAAGCCGCGCTTGCGATTGCTTTATATGCATATACGACGGAGGTTGAAAATGAAGATCGATGAAGCGAAAGACGCATTAACGGCATGGAGCCGAAACGGTAAATTTATAGCCAAGACCGAGAGAAGTAAAAACATCATTATGCAAGCTTTAAAGCTATGTAAGAAACCTTACGTCTCTTTTTCTTGCGGGAAAGACAGTTCGGTACTAGCTCATTTGGTTTTGGATATAAAAAAAGACGTTCCGCTACGATTTTTGTCATCCGGCGAAACAAGACTTGTTCATAACGTTGATCGTATTATCGAACACTTTAAAGATAAGGGTGCGGTTATACATGAGATAAACATTGATCGGGTATTTTCTCCGGAATGGAAGGATGCGACTTGGACGGAACAACGCAAAGCGGGGCGCGGAGACTTGGAAAAGCTCAACGAAGGCGGTTACGATTGCGTGTTTATGGGTCTAAGAAAAGAAGAGAGTCGCAACCGTCAAATCTCGCTGAACGCATTAAAAACCGAAGGGTTCCCGCCGTACACGTATCGATACAAATCCGGATTGATACGCTGTTGTCCTCTGGCCGAATGGACAACCATAGACGTGGCGGCATATATCGCGTCTAAAGGTCTACCTGTTTTGGATTGGTACGAGTATGAGGGCATCGAAGGACGTACGACGGCAAGACTTACCGGTGATGCGGTGAGGCAGAACGTATTGATTTATCTTAAGCAAAAAGATCCGGGATCGTTCAATAAGCTGGTAGCACGTTTCCCGGAATTCGGATTGTACATTTGAAGTGGACGACTATGTATAAAAACGCTTGCAACAGTGCGCAGGCTTTTGCAAGAGAAGTCGGCGTGCATCGGACGACGGTCGTCGAATGGATAAAGAAAGGGCGTGTAAAAGCCTTACCACACAAAAAGGGGAAAAGATGGTACATAGGCGAAAAGCAGTTCGGCAAGAATAACGTAGAGCGGTTGAAGAAGCCGTATCCGAAGTACTCAAAGCCATATAGCGAAGCCGAACTGCACGTCATAAGAAATGCGACCGAAGACATTAAAACCGTAGCCAAGATGCTCGGAAGATCGCCGAATGCAATTAAGATTAAAAGGCACAGGATGCGCAAAGAGGGAATTTTATAGCACTACTTTGGAGGAGACATGACGGAAAAAGAAATCGAAAAGCTTCTGCAAGAATACCCGAGATTGACAGCGAAAATATTTAACTTCAATCAGGACTATCGGCGGCTTATTAAAGAAAAGGAAGCCTTCTTGCATCGGTATCCGCAATTTTCGGAGAACGCCGTCCGAACGTCCAAGACGTATAACATCAGTGACCCTACATTCGACACGGTATGCAAGGCATTAGAGGATTACGATCGGCACGTACAGCACTTGGCGGAGAGGCTGAGGGAGTGCATTGCCAAGCGGGAGCTTATCGAGAGTCTGTTCGGTGTCTTGGAACCGTTGGAGTATGATGTGATTGACTATTACTACTTTAGGGGGCTGCGACCCAATTACATAGCGCTTAAGCTGTACATAAGCAGGGCGACGTTCTTCCGACTGAAAAAACAAGCCATATGGAAGATGGCTAAGGCGAGCGAAGCGATAAAATTGGGGTAAACAACTTTGATGGTGGTTTACAGGAATAAGTATAAAAAAGTATACAGCATTTTAAACAACTTTCAGGGTGGTTAGGAGGTTGAAGAATGATTAAGAAAATAGAAAAAACCATTAAAATATGCGACATTTGCAAAAAAGAAGTACCGCATTTTGCAATACCAGAGAAAGACGGTGCAGCAATACCCCAGATAAGAATATCTAAATATCAGGCACCTGACGAAATGCTAGATGTATGTCAGGACTGTTCAAACGAATTATTAGCAACATTTGCATTGCTGTGTTTAAAGGCGGTGAGTGAGGATGATTAATTGTGAATATTATGTTCCTGCGTGGGAAGGAAGCAAAACTTCAGGAAAACAACCAGATTTTTGCCTAAAATACAAAGTATCTTTAAACGGAAATTGTATCAAGAATTGTGAAATTCAGACCAAATTGGTGAGCGAGGGGAAGGACAATGAAAGAAAGCCAGTACAGGTTCCGAGTGTGGGATGATTTCTGGAAAGAAATGCATTACTTTGATTTTTGCACGAATATCGAAGTACGAAATGGTTGTTTGTGGGTTGTTCATGATGAAGGTGCAATATGTTTAGATTATGTACCGCCAACACACGTAATGCAATACACTACACGCAAAGATAAAAAAATGCAACGGATATATGATGGCGATATATTGCAGCGTGAAGGATGTTGGAATGTAAGAATCGAGTTTGAAAAAGGCGTATTTTGGGTTAGGGACGCAAATAAAGTCAGATACAACAATAAAATATTGAATACACCTATTGCATCTTTCCAAATCGAGACATTTGAAGTGATAGGTAATGTATGGCAAAACCCAGAATTGCTAGAAGGAGTGAATTAGATGCAACCAATTAAAGATAGGGATTGTACACATGTTATTTTGTTAGAAGATGGTTCTTATTGGATGGCAGGAAGTATTGATAATAAAGGTGCAATAATGTCTACTCTTAATTTAAGTTCGGCTACATTTTTACCGTTTGAAGATGCTTGTTATAAAGCAGATAAATTGCGTGAAAAAGGTAGAAGATGTGATGTTTTGCCTGTTCTGCTTATGATTGATGATTGACTTTTAAAAATTACTTGAAATTCTAAAAAATCATTTTCTATCATCTGCACGATTCAGAAGTGTATTTCAATCACATTACATAGCAAAAAAGGAGATGATTGAAATTAATGAACAAACCACTACGAAAGTGAAATACCCTAAAATTGACACATCTTGAGACTGTTTGAGACTCTTCTTGGTGTAGACTACAGACAATAGGATTGCGGCTACAACCAATCAATCCATACGTTTTACTCCTTTACTTGATTTGGGCCTGATGCGGTGCGGTCCTCCTTGATTACGGATCTTTTTTGTGGGTAATGTACACACCTTGATATGCGCAGGGGTGGGAGCGTGGTGTGTTATTTAAGCAAGTAACGGCGGGGCGTTTCGGTATTTCGCTACCTTAGCGCCCTGCCTTACTTTTTGACAGGTGGAGCGATGGCAAAAGATTTTGCGAAAAAATTTTATAACTCCAAACAGTGGCAGGATTTCCGAGCGTTTATAATCACCGATCGATACGGTCTCTGTGAGATATGCGGTAGTCCCGGCGAAGAAGTCCATCACGTCATATATCTGACAGAGGATAATATCGACGATCCGGATATAACGCTCAATGCCAACAACGTGCTGCTGCTCTGCAAACGGTGTCACAACCAAGAGCACGAGAGAACGTATCAGATGAGACGCTTCCAGCAGATCCGCAATAAGAGTAACGATATTTATACGTTTGACGAAGACGGCAATCTGGTTGTCAATAAAAACGTAACCATCGTGCACGGAGCTCCATGTAGCGGTAAGACGACATACGTTAAGCGGCACAAGGGTAAGTACGACATCGTGGTGGACCTTGACTATATCAAATATGCGTTACTGCTGGGAGACGATGACGTGGCTGACGTACTGCCTTGGGCGTGGGATGTGAGAGACTTTCTCTATGAGCGTATAGCGCAGAGAGCCAAGTACTTCGAGCACTGTTGGGTCATTGCGACGTTGCCTAAGCGTAAGGAGCGTGAGGATCTGGCGCAACGGTTACATGCAAATCTGTTGCACATCGATACCGACAAGGAGACTTGCTTGCTCCGAGCGATGACACGTAATGATGTTGGCAAGCAACGGCAAATCATTGAGAAATATTTTGAAAATTTTGAAAAATAAAAAACTCCCCCCTATTTTAAAAAGGGGGTGGGGTATCCCTAGACCGAGCGGGGGGGACCTCCGGAGAATGCGCAGGTCGTGCGCGTGACCCCCCTACCGAAAAAACGACCATTCAGAGGTGGTTAGAATTGGCAAAAACATTACGGATTAGCGAAGACTTATCAAAAGAAGAACGGATTAAGAAAGAGGAACGCAGATTAAGAAAAATCTACAAGGATATAGACAAAGATAACAAAGCCCTCGTTGATGGGTTGATAGTGAGGGCTGCTTTTATGCGTATCATGCTTGAGGATTGGGAAGGAGACATTTCCGAGAAAGGCCCGACGGAAATGTTTACGCAGTCCGAAAAGGTGGACCCGTACGAAAGAGAACGCCCGATCGTAAGACTCTACAATCAGATGAACAAAAACTATCAATCCATCATGGCACAGTTGTCGAGCTTGGTGCCTAAGCCTGAACCGAAGAAAAAAGATCAAAGCGATGGCTTTGAGGAATTTATCAATGGGCGTGATGATTGATGGTAAAGTACCCGTTAGATTATAACCCGATACTTGAGTACTGGGAGGAAATCGAAAGCGGAAAAGAAGTCGCATGTGACAAGCTGTATCGTACATACAAAAAAATCGTATATGACCTCAATGACAGGCATAGCCCGTATTACTATTCATCGAAAAGAGCCAACCACGTCATTGAGTTTTTTGAAAACTATTGCCACCACTCCAAAGGGAAAATGGGTGGTAAAAGAGTCGTCTTGGAGCTGTGGGAAAAGGCCATGCTCGCTACCGTTTTCGGATTTATCGACATTGAGGGCAATCGTAAATACCGTGAATCCGTCTTAATCATCGGTAAGAAGAACGGGAAATCGTTGCTCGGATCCGGAGTAGGATTGTATCTCCTATTGGCGGATGGGGAACCCGGTCCCGAAATATACTCTGTGGCCACAAAGAGAGATCAGGCAAAGATTATCTGGGGCGAAGCCAAGCGTATGCGGAATAAGTCTCCCGCATTAAGGAAGAGGACCCGAGCTCTTGTCGGAGAGATCCTTTGCGATACCAACGACGGCGTATTTAAGCCATTGGCAAGCGACAGCGATACGTTGGACGGTCTCAACGTGCACGGAGTGCTCATGGACGAATGGCACCAATGGAAAAACGGCATTGCCCTGTACGACATCATGGCCGACGGTACCACGGCGAGAGAGCAGCCGTTGATTTTTGCGACTACGACGGCAGGTACGATAAGAGAAGATATTTACGATATCAAATACGATTACGCAACGCAAGTCATAAACGGATATTTCGACCCGAACGGCTATAAGGATGAACGCTTTATAGCCTTTATTTATGAGTTGGATAAGAGGGAAGAATGGACGGATCCGGCAATGTGGCGGAAAGCCAATCCCGGACTCGGTACCATCAAAAACGAAGTCACTCTTGCGGAGAAGGTAGAAAGGGCGAAGAAGAATCCAAGCATGGTGAAAAACCTTCTTTGCAAAGAGTTCAATATCCGCGAGACTTCGTCCGAAGCTTGGCTGACTTACGATCAGCTTAACAACACTGCAATATATGATATTAAACAACTCAAACCCACTTACGGGATCGGCGGTTTAGATTTATCCGAGACGACTGACTTAACATGTGCGACGGTATTATTCATGGTGCCGAATGATGACACGATATACGTGCATCAAATGTATTGGCTCCCTGAGGCGGTGCTTGACCAACGGATCAAGGAAGACAAGATACCATATGATAAGTGGTTGGACCAAGGATGGCTACGAGTCAGCGAAGGGAACAAGGTCAATTACAAGGACGTCGTTGCTTGGTTTGTGGAGGTGCAAGATAAACTGGATATTTATTTATTTAAGGGCGGATATGACAGATGGAACTCACAATATATCGCCGATGAACTCAAGCAAACATTCGGCATGACGGTCTTTGAAGAAGTTGCTCAAGGACCAAGGACTTTTTCCGCCCCGATGAAAAACTTCGCTGCGGACCTGTCGGCAAAGAGAATCAATTACAATAATAACCCGATCCTTAAGTGGAACTTGTCGAACGCAGCCATAAAAATTGACGCCAACAACAACATCATGCTGATGAAAACAAGTAATCCAAGAAAGCGAATCGACGGTGTGGCAAGTCTCTTGGATGCGTATATCGTGCTCGAAAGGTATTATGAAGAATACAAGAACTTTATTTGATGGAGAGGGGTGATCCCTTGGGACTTTTTGAGAAACTTATACCGAAAAAGTACAGAGAAAAGAACATAAACGAATACTTCCAAGCTCTGACGGCGTACACCCCTGTATTTAGGACCTATATGGGCGGACTCTACGAGATGGAGCTTACAAGGAGTGCCATACATTGTATAGCAACCCATTGCAGCAAGCTCAAACCCGAGATACAAGGCAGCGCTTATAAAAACTTGGAGAAGGTATTGCAATACCAGCCGAACCCATACATGGATACGACCAAGTTTTTATACCGTTTGGCAACGATCTTGTACGTCAATACGACGGCTTTTATTTTGCCTTTATACGATGACGACATGTTGACGATCAAAGGCTTTTACCCATTACTGCCGAACAACGCGGAAATAGTTGAATATGGCGGTGAGCCGTATTTGAGATACACCTTCTCAACCGGGAAAAGGGCTGCGATCGAACTGTCGAAGGTCGGCATACTGACGCAGTATCAATATAAGTCCGACTTCTTCGGTGACGGCAATGACGCAATGAACCCGACGTTGAAGTTGCTTGACATACAGAAACAGGGTATGGAAAACGCGGTCAAGTCTTCGGCGATGATTCGCTTTTTGGTGCGTTTAGCTCAGACATTAAGGCCTACAGATATCACGGAAGAGCGAAACAGGTTTACGAAGGAAAACTTAAGCGCGGATAATACGTCGGGCGTTCTGATGGTCGATAGCAAGTATGCCGACGTCCAACGGATCGACAGCAAACCTTACTTGATAGACCATGAGCAGATGAAACTCATACAAACGAATGTCTATAACTACTTCGGGGTTAACGAGAAGATCCTACAGAACAGTTATACCGAAGATGAGTGGAACGCGTTTTACGAGGGGAAAATCGAGCCTTTCGCCATACAACTCAGCCTTGTTTTGACAAACATGCTATTTAGCGAACGTGAAAAGTCGACGGGCAACCTAGTGATATTGTCATCTAACCGACTACAATACATGAGCAATCAAAGCAAGCTCAACGTCTCGACGCAGTTGTTTGACCGCGGGATATTAACGACGAATCAGATCATGGATATATGGAACTTACCTCACGTTGAGGATGGCGACAAACGTTATATTCGAAAAGAATATACCGAGGTAAGCCAATTAGACAAAGAAAATAACACAGGAGGCGATAACAATGGCAGTCAAGATACCGGACAGGGAGTACAGAGCGATAGTTCAACCGTTCCAAATTCCGGAGACGACGACGGACAAAAGAATTGATTCCGATTTCTACGTGGAAGGCGTTGCGACGATATTCGACACGCCGTATGAGCTTTTTGAGATTGACGGCGTGAAATATTACGAGGTTATCGAAAAAAACGCACTTGATGAAGCGGACATGAGCGATGTCATTTTACGATATGACCATGAAGGCAAAGTCATGGCAAGGAAATCAAACGGAACTTTGATTATTGAACCGAAGGACAAGCTGTATATTTATGCCGACTTATCCAAGTCGAGAGCGGCAAAAGACCTGTACGAAGAGATACAAAACGGATTGGTCACCAAAATGTCTTGGGCTTTCAAGGTGCGTGAAAGATCGTTTGACAGAAAAACAAGAACGATCAGAATCAGAAAAGTCGCAAAAGTATATGACGTTGCACCGGTAGGAGTACCGGCTTTTGACGCGACTTCCATTTCCGCACGTTCTTTTGTAGACGGAGTGATCGAACAAGAACAGCAGGAGTTGCTTAAGCGGAAACGGTTGTTGCTGCAACTTCAAATTATCGAACAATTAGGAGGTAAGATATTATGAGAACACTGAAAGACATAGAAAAGAGACTGGCTGAAATCAAAGAGCAGCTGGAAAATGACGAAAACGCCGACGTAATCGCATTGGAGCAGGAAATTAACACTCTCACCGAGGAAAGAAAAGCTCTCCTGCAGGCGGCGGACAGGAGGAAGAAACTATTGGAATCCATCGCGGAAGGACGCGATGCGAAGGTGATCGACGAGTTTGAGGCTCCCAGCCAAAACGAACTCAAACGCAGAGCCGAAGAACTCTACGAGACCGGGAGAATGAGAATCAGCGCAGCCGAAGCTCGGTCCGTTTTATTATCGACCGGTACTTTGGCTAAACCTACTTCCGTTAGCGGTATTACCGAGCCGTTTAACATTATCTCCTCGATCGTTGATATGGTATATGTCGAGGACTTGACGGGTGTCGGCTCTCATAAGGTCGCCTACATGAAGTCTTGGCAAGAAGCGAAAGACAATGTTTCTCCCGGTACTGCTCCCACTACTTCGGATCCCGTATTCCGGACAGCGGCAATCAACCCGTTCCCGATGGACGTCATGACCTATGTGGCCAAGAATCTGAAAAAGCAAACGCCTCTGCAGTATGAGGAAAAGGTCAGAAGAGGGGCGTTGATTGCGCTTCGCAAGAAGATGGCAAGTTGGATCATCAACGGTAACGGATCCACACAGGCGTATGGTATCTACAATGCCGTTAACACCGAATCCGGACCCGAGGACATCTATGAAACCTACTTGGTGGCGAAAGATTACGACATCAATGAAAAGACCTTGCGTAATATTGTATTTGCCTACGGCGGAAACGAAAACGTGGTCGGCTCTGGTCCGAAATTGATCCTTAATAAGATGGACTTAATTGCGTTCGGAGATGTTAGAGGTACGAACGAAAAGAGAGCCGTATACGAAATTACTCCCGACGGTTCCAATCCCAACATCGGAGTCATTCGAGACGGCGGCTTAAGCGTTCCTTACGTTATCTGCTCCGATGTGACGGCTTTGACAGGTAGCGCCAAAACGGGATCCGCGAGAATTAAGACGATGATCTACGGCGAACCGTATGCTTACATGCTCGGACTATTCGGCGACTACGAAATCCGAGTATCCGAAGATTACAAGTTCGGTGAAGGTCTCTTAACCGTCAAAGGCGAAGTCATGGCAGGCGGTAACATCATCGCGGACAAAGGATTTATCGTTGTCACGAAGAAGTCTACCGATGATACCTAATAGGGGCGGGCATTCCGCCCCTTTTTGTTGATCCTGTAAAGGAAAGGTGGTGTCGATATGGACTTGCTATACGAAATTAAGATTGTACTTAGAATCGTCGATGACGCATACGATGAGGAGATCAGAGGGTTGATCGACGCGGCTCGCCAAGACTTATACCTCTCCGGAATATCTCAAAACAAAACACACGACAACAACGACCCGTTGGTACGCAGGGCAATCATAACTTACGTCAAAGCTCACTTCGGCTGGAACAATCCCGACGCCCAAAGGTTAAGCGACGCCTACTCCATGATTAAGACGCATCTCGCCTTGTCGAGCGAGTACAGGGGTGATTGAGATGTTGTTTAACACAACCTTAGAGTTAATCGCACAAGAGACATACGAGACGGACGACAAGGGCGACAGGGTACAGGTCAAAGTTAGACGTAAGGTATATGCCGACAAGCAATCGGTACGACAATCCGAACACTACGAGGCGGCGGCTACGGGATTACGGCCTGAGCTGATATTTGTAGTCAGGTCTATTGACTATAAAGGAGAGCCGAAGCTGGAGTATGGTGGAAAAGAATATACGATTGTACGGACCTACAATACCAAGTCCGAGCTAACGGAGCTGGTATGTCAGGGGGCGGTCAACGATGGCGAGTAATGCACCGAAACCCGTCGAGATTAAAAACGGCGAGGTGACGTTTATATCCAACGTGGACCGATGCCAATACACGATTACGGAGCTCTCCAAGATGGCATTGCGTGATGTGGCCAAGCTCCTGCGACAGCGGATCAAGGACCCGAGTAATATGCCTGAGCAAACGGGGAACTTAAAGAAAAACGTCGGCACATGGGTAAAAATCGACAAAGATACGGGTCAGCCGGTACTGCAGATAGGGGTTTACAACAAGGAACGGGCCCATAAAAAGGGTTTGAGATATGCTTTCTACGCTCCGTATTTGGAACTCGGTACGAAGAAGCACAAGCCTGTCAATAACGGCAAAGGCTTTATAAAGCACGTTGTCGAGGCAAGTATCGACGATATTCGGCGGATAGAGGGAGCGTATCTCAAGGAAATTGAGGACGAAAACAAGGCTCTTGGCTTAATCCGGGAAGGGGAGGAGATAGCGGATGATTAATTTACGTAAGCAGCTGACGACGATATTAAAGACGGTATGCCCGAGAGTCCACTATCAGGACGCCCCTGAAAATGAGACGTTGCCTTATATCGTTTACGACATTACCAGCGTCCTTCCGAACGGGGAGAATAACGATTCGGTCTTTTTGGACGTGGACATCTGGGATTCCAATGAGAAAAGCGACAACATTGAGGGTTTATTGAAAAATTTGCGAACCGCCCTCGAAGGAAGAACGATCGAAACGGAGGAATTTTCCGCCGTTATCTACGGTGCGAACATGGTACCGATCGCCGATCCCAACACGATGATAAAGCGGCGAAGGGCGTCTTATACCATCAATATCTATGCATAGGAGGGATAATAACATATGCCTAAACTTACGACACAACAGCGTCAAAATATACTGATCGATTACGGTCTGGTCTATATAAACTGGGGCAAGGAAGGCCAACGCCGTCTTGCACCGACAAGAGGCGGTGCAACCATTACGATTACACCGACATACCGAGACATCGATTACGACGGGAGCAAGGGCAAGGAAAAGGGTATGCAGATTCTGGAATCGGTAGCGGCAACGGCAACCGTACCGCTCATGGATATGAGCATGGAAAACTTGGCTCTGCTCATGCCTTACGCAACGTTGACAGGTGACGGTATCGGCACGCCTTATAAGCTTACCGTCAAATCGTCCAATATCGGCCTTGTACAGGACTCGGCATATCTGGATAACATTACGATCTTCGGCAAGAAGCTTGGCGGCAATTATGTCAAAGTTACGCTGCACTCGGCCATGAATGAGGGCGCTTTCACCTTGACGGCTGCTCCGAAAGCCGAAGGTGTGGTCAATATGGAAATCCATGCTCACTGGGATGCCGAAGACGACACGAAGGATCTTGTCGAAATCGAGGATGTGGAAACCATCAGCGACGACAGCACACCGCCTACGGCAACCACGGTACCCGATGACGGAGCTACGTCCGTAGTGGTATCGAGCAATTTGACGGCTACGTTTAGCGAAGCCATTCGCCAAAGCGATATCCACGCGGGCAACTTTATTCTGGTCAAGGTATCGGACGGATCCGTCGTTTCGGGTGATTTATCTTACGAACCTGCAACCAAGACGGTAACGTTTGACCCGACTTCCAATCTGGAAGCGGGCACGGCTTATCTCTGGCTCATATCCAATGTAAGAGATTTGGCAGGCAACAAAATGACGCCGAAGACGGTTAATTTTACAACGGCGGCTTAACGGGGACTGACAATCCCCGTTTTCTTTTGAGGAGGTAGCGATGATAAATACTGATAAAGCGATCGATATGATCCCGTATATGGTTGACATATACGATAAATTGGACAAGGACTATCTGGACAAGAGCATCCGCACAGGCAGCGCAGAAGAAGTAGGGAAAAAGTCAATCAAGATATTGCTAAAAAATATCGATAAGTTTAAACCGGAAATATTCGGTCTAGTAGCAATTGCTCAGGACACAACGCCCGAAGAGGTGGCAAAGCAGAGCATCATTAAAACCATAAACACATTTAAAGACATCTTCGAGTCAATTTTTAAAGACAAGGAAATGTCCGATTTTTTCGGCTCGTTCGTGCAACAGGCTACTCAAGAACCCTAAACCTGTTGCATAGTAACTACGGACTGGAAAACGTCAGAGGGAAGAGTCCGAAACATCTTAAAAAGCTCCTGAAACATGCACTCGAGGAAGATACCGAAAAGTACGCATGGGACTTGTGGAAACAGGTTTATCCTCTCATGCATCTCGGTTTGGTCGAGTTTGTGTCTTTTGAAGACTACAAAAACAGAGTTGTTAATAACACACACTTATATACACACAAAACAAGCGAAGAAATCATCGACGAATTTGAACCGATCGTCGAAAAATATATGCAAGAAAGGCGGTGACGGGCTATAGAAATCTTTAGGCTCTTAGGATCGGTGTTTGTCCAAAATGAAGAAGCGAATAAAAAATTACAGGAGACCGACAAAAAGGGTAAAAGCTTAGCCGAAACATTCGGCGAAGGTATTAAAACCGTCGCCAAGTGGGGAGCCGCCATTACGGCCGGAGCTACGGCAGCCGTAACGGGACTATTTGCTCTCACCAATAAGACGGCCGAGTACGCGGACGAGATCGACAAGCTATCCGAACGTACGGGAATCAACCGAGAAGAGCTCCAGCGTTGGAAGTACGCAGCCGGGCAATCGGGAGCCGATATCGGTAAGCTGGAAGTCGGCATCAAGACGTTGTCCGGAGTGATGGACGATGCCATACGGGGCAACGAAAAAGCAATTCAAAAGTTTGCCGAGCTTGGCATCACTCTTGAAGATCTGCAGGAGAAGTCACAAGAAGATATCTTCGGCACCGTCATGAATGCCCTTGCGGACATGGAGCAAGGAGCCGTGAGAAACGCTCTCGGTGCAGATCTGCTCGGTAAATCGTATACGGAGCTGTTGCCGTTACTCAACGCAGGATCAGACGGAATGCAAGAGCTGAAAGACCGTGCGGACATGCTCGGGATTGTAATGTCCGAAGAATCGGTAAAGGCGAACGTAAAATTCGGAGACACGTTAGCGGATGTCAAATCGACTATCGGCGGTATAACGAGAGGTCTGACCGATCAGTTCTTACCGTCATTCCAAAATGCGGCGGATTGGCTCATAGAAAAATCTCCGATCATCCAAGAGATCGCCGGAAAAGCATTTGATTTTATCGGACAGGCCATCGGATGGGTATACGACAAGATAAACGACTATGTGATCCCTGCTTTTAAAAGGCTTTATGAGTGGATCGAGCCGTACATACCAAAGATTAAGGACTTCCTCGTCGATGCGTTTGATCGGGCAAAATACGCTCTCGATAAAGTCAAAGAGACACTAAACGCTCTGTACGAGTGGATAGAGCCTTACTTGCCTGACATGAGGGATATTGCCGTAGATGCGTTTGACAAGATTCGTGAGGGAGTAGAGTGGTTTATTAACGCAATACGAGACGCTACCAAGTACGTCCAAGAGCACTGGGACGTTTTTGAGCCGATTTTAACGGGTATCGCAGGCGGAGTGGCAACCTTTGCTGCGATTAAGGCGGCGATTGCCATATATAACGGCATTGTCGGTATTGCGACGACCGTAACGGGTGCGTTCGGAGCCGTTTTATCGTTTATCACTTCCCCGATTGGTGTCGTTACCCTTGCCATTGGGGCGCTGATTGCTATCGGCGTGGCGCTCTATAAAAACTGGGACGAGGTCTCCACATGGCTTAAGGAGACATGGGATAAAATCTCCGAATGGGCTCAGAATTTCGCCAAGGGTTTTACAGAGGTCTTCGAAAAAGTGAAAGAAAAAATCGTCGGCATCTGGGAAGGAATCGTAGACAAGATCAAGTCGGCCATCAACTGGGTCATTGAAGGGATTAACGGCTTTATACGAGGCATTAATAGCATCAAAATACCCGATTGGGTCCCTGCGATTGGCGGTAAGGGAATCAATATCAAGGAGATACCGTTACTTGCCGAAGGGGGAGAAATCATCCGCAGAGGTAGTGTTATCGTGGGTGAGAAAGGTCCGGAATTGCTTACTCTGGAACCCGGTGCAAAGGTTACTCCGCTCAATAATGTCGGTGGGCCCGTTAACGTCTACGTAATACTGGATGGCAAGACGATCGGTAAAGCGACAGCTCCGCATATAGCCAACGAAATCGTGGTCAAGACGGGGGTGGCTTAATGAGGGTAATAATAAGCGGTACCGAATATTTGGTAGTAAAAAACAAGACTAATATCGAGGACGCAATCGGAGAAAGATCCATTGCGTCCTTTGTCGTTATAGACATACATAGCGAGTTTACATTTACCAAAGGTATGCCTGTGACGATATATGACGACGACGACAACGATATTTATAAAGGATTTGTAAACGACGTTAAGGAGCAACGAGACGGACTTGTCTTGTATCACTCTATTGATGTTGTGGACAATCATTACTTGGCCGACAAGCGGACGATAGCGAAAGCGTATGCAAGTGAGTATGCAGGCGATATTGTCAAAGACATTATCGCGGAGAAGCTCGCCGAGGAAGACATTACCGAGGGGTGTATCGAGCAAGGCCCTGTGATTACCGAGGCGGTTTTTAACTATGTAAGCTGTGCTGACGCCATATCCGAGTTGGCGGATAAAGCAGGGTTTTGGTGGAAGATCGATCGCGATAGGCAACTTCATTTTCGGGCAAAGACAAGTGTCGATTCGCCGTTTGATGTAACCCCAAAAGATTTTATCGGGAAACCACGAGTAACGATCGAAAACAACAGTTATCGAAACACGCAGATCATCCGCGGATCCAAAGATCTGACGGATGTGTTGACCGAGTATAAGACGGGAGACGGCCAGAATAAAACGTTCACCGTCGGCTTTCCGATCGCAAAGGTTCCGACTATCACTCTCAACGATGTACCGCAGACGGTGGGAATTAAAGGCCTTGAAAGCGGCAAAGACTGGTACTGGAATAAGGGAGACCCCGTCATTACGCAGGACAACGACGCTACTCCTTTGGAACCAACGGATACGCTCAAGATTGAGTACCAAGGAGAGTATGACATTATCGTCTTTGTTAATGACTTGGCAGAGATTGCCCAACGAGCCGATATCGAAGAAACTTCAGGTATCGTAGAACACGTGGAAGATCAGCCAAATATTACGTCTTTAGGAGCAGCATTTGAAGTAGCCAATAAGCTCCTCGAACAAAACAAAGGCGTCAATAAAAAGATCCAATTTGCGACATATAAGCCTGGACTACAGGCAGGTCAGCTTTTGACCGTAACGGTGCCTTATCATAAGTTATTCGGCGAAAAATTCCTCATTACGATGGTTACCGCAACACGAGACGGTAACCGTTTTATATATGACATAACTGCAGTTCAAGGACCCGGCTATAAGCCTTGGCAAGAGCTCTTCGCAAACATGTTCAAGAAACCGGAGAAGCTTCTAGTCCGAAAAGGCATCCAAGAACAGCAGATCCTTGTCACCGTGGAAGACTTCGAGCGAACGTGGGAAGAAACGGACCATCCGAACATCTTCAAAGAGGTGTACGCTTCCGAGAATCTCTTTCCATCGGAAGATCTTTACCCGATGTTTGAACCTTCGGATAGAGTCAAATATGTCGCATGGTTTAACGGTGGGACGGAGCTGGGGCGTAAGCAGGTCACAAAGACTGTTGCCACAGATGGACAGATCGATACAATCACATACTTGGCATCCTATGAAGCCAATACGACGATTACACACCTTGGATTTATCGGCGGGTGGCGTGCTACTGCAGAAATCGGAACAGGGATTTTGACGGATCTGCAGGCCTTCGACAAGACCAAGACACAGCTTGAAAGTATCCAGATCAATAAGACGGATATTCGCGATTTTACGCCCGATGAGGGCGATTTTGCTATTACGGCGGAGTACATGCAGTATTTGGACGACCTTATTACGGAACTGGAGGAGATGGCGGCATGAACTGGGATGAAAATACACCGTTGAGTCCTGATAATCTCAACGATTTAGAGAGCAGAATAACGGCTGCGTTGGCAGATGTATCGACCGGGAAAGACAATATCTATAACGCATTAGTGTCCAAGGGTATTATTCCCGGTACAAAGGCATTTGCGGATCTGGTGGCTGCCATCAACAGCATAGCGGTCATCGGAGACCAGAGCGCAACCCTTAAGATTACGGGAGCAGGTAAGCCATCGAAGATTATACCCGCCGGTCTTACGACAGGCGGCACGATTACCGCCGAGTTGGATACGACCTTGGCGCAATACATCCTTAACACCCAGACAATCGGGGGCGTGCAGGGCACGTTAATCCAAGGCAGGCAAGTGGCCAGCGGTACTGGCAGCTTGACACAGGTTAACGCTTATACGGCTCAACTCGTAGTAACGGGATTGGCATTTACGCCGACGGAACTCTATCTTAAGGGAACGTTACGGGCTAGATACAGCGACAGTGTGTACCCTGAGGGTCACTCTCAAAACCGTATGACGGTGAATTATGCGATATATAACAACACGATTGTACCGCAGTCTCAACGCAGCAATTTGTATCACATAGTGGGC
>Ga0208693_1000856_pt1 | contig 23054 bp, 29 predicted proteins | sample AD_UKC071_MetaG_FD_184438 | JGI IMG/M metagenome (GOLD analysis project Ga0208693, IMG submission 184438) | Active sludge microbial communities of municipal wastewater-treating anaerobic digesters from USA - AD_UKC071_MetaG (SPAdes) (version 2) | ecosystem: Engineered > Bioreactor > Anaerobic >... | reverse complement strand
GAACGCCAGGATCCTCCTCTCGGTCCTCGCCGGTGAAGACGGCCCGGCACGGGATATCGTCCTCCTCAACGCCGGGGCGGCGATCTACATCGGCGGGAAAGCCGACGACCTTGCCGGAGGCATCGAGTGCGCGGAGGCGTCGATCGACTCAGGGGCGGCGCTTGACCGGCTCCACAGGCTTGCCAGGGTGAGCGGGGGCGGGGCATGATACTCGATGATATCGTCCGTGCGGCAGGTGAGCGGCTGGCGGGTCTTGACCAGACGAAGGCCGCCGGGACCGGCGGAATGCCTCACCGGAGCCTCGAAGCGGCCATTCTTTCCTGCCGGGAGCGGCACGCGATCATCGCCGAGGTGAAGTACGCCTCCCCCTCCCGCGGCAGGATCCATGACGGTGCCACACCGGCGGCGATCGCCCGGGAGTTTGCCGATGCCGGGGCTGTAGCGCTCTCGGTGCTCACCGAACCCACCTACTTCGGGGGGAGTATCGAGAACCTTGCCCGGGTGCGTGGTGCGGTCTCCCTCCCCATCCTTCGCAAGGACTTTATCATCGACGAACGCCAGGTCGCCGAGACCCGGGCGTTCGGCGCCGACGCTGTCCTCCTGATAGCCCGTCTGCTCGGCGATCGGCTCTCCGCGTTCGTCGATGCGGCGCTTGAGATGGGGCTTGAGCCGCTTGTTGAGGTTCACAACCGGGGCGAGATGGAGCGTGCTCTCGCGACAGGTGCAAACTTGATCGGGATCAACAACCGCAACCTGGAGACGATGACGGTCGATCTCTCGACGACCGTCCGCCTGGCGCGGGCGGCCCGGGATGCCGGGAGGACCGTGGTCTCTGAGAGCGGGATCGCCTGGCCCTACGATGTCAGGCGTCTATCGCGGCACTGTGACGCCTTCCTGATCGGTTCGGCACTGATGTCGGCAAAAGATCGGCAGAAACGGCTGGAGGGGTTTGTATTCGCGTAAAGATCTGCGGGATGACGAACATTCGCGACGCACACGCCGCCGTTGAGGCCGGTGCCGACGCGATAGGTGTGGTGCTTGCGAGCCCCTCCCCCAGGTCTGTGAGGCCGGAAGAGGCGCGTGAGATATTTGCGGCGGTCCCGCCGTCTGTGACCACCGTCGCCGTTACATCGACCCGAAGACCGGAAGACCTCCCGGCCATCCTCTCCTTACGGCCGGACGCGGTCCAGGTGCCGGCTGACCTGGAGGTGCCCTCCCGTGCGGGTCTCCGGGTCATCCGGATGCTTGCTCCCGGCGACCCTCTGCGGGACGACTGTGACGCTGTTATAATCGATGCGAGCCATGGCAGAGGGCGAGCGTTCGACCCCGGTTATGCCCGGCGTTGCGTGGCCTCCTCCAGCGTCCCTGTAATCCTGGCGGGCGGCCTGAACCCCTGGAACGTGGCCGCGGCCGTCCGGGCGGTGCGGCCGTATGCCGTCGATGTTTGTTCAGGCGTCGAGGCGATGCCGGGTCTGAAGGACGGGCGGCTTGTGCGTGCGTTTGTGAAGGCATGCAGGATGATGGATCCATGAAAGCAGGACGATACGGTATATACGGCGGGCAGTACGTGCCCGAGACGCTGATGAGTGCGCTGATCGAACTTGAGGAGACCTACACCAGGGTGCGGGATGACCCGGATTTCTCCAGCCGGCTCTCCTGGTATCTTCACGAGTACGCCGGCCGGGAGACACCGCTCACATTCTGCGAGAACCTCTCCCGTGACCTGGGTTGCCGGGTCTACCTGAAACGGGAGGACCTCCTCCATGGGGGTGCGCACAAACTGAACAACACCCTGGGTCAGGGGCTCATGGCAAAGTACATGGGGAAGAGACGGCTCATCGCCGAGACCGGCGCCGGGCAGCACGGTGTCGCGACCGCGATCGCGGGGGCAGTCCTTGGGCTTCCCGTGGAGGTCTACATGGGGGAGGTGGATACCAGGCGCCAGGCGCTAAACGTCTTTCGGATGGAACTCCTTGGCGCCAGGGTCATCCCTGTCACCTCGGGGACGCGGACGCTCAAAGACGCCATCAACGCGGCGATGCGGGACTGGGTGGCAAACCTCCGGGACACCCACTATCTGCTCGGCTCCTGTGTCGGCCCGCACCCATTCCCCCGGATCGTCAGGGACTTCCAGTCGGTCATCGGCGAGGAGACGCGGCGGCAGATCCTTGAGCGGGAGGGAAGCCTCCCGGACATGATAGTTGCCTGTGTCGGCGGTGGATCGAACGCAATCGGTATGTTCTACCCGTTTGTGGGTGATGCCGACGTGGCTCTCGTGGGCGTGGAGGCCGGCGGCGAGGGGCCGGAGTCCTGCAGGCACGGCGCTTCTCTCTCGCGGGGGTCGGTCGGGGTCTTCCAGGGCTCTCTCTCCTACCTGCTACAGGACGATGACGGCCAGACCCTTGAGACGCACTCGATCGCCGCCGGGCTCGATCATCCTGCCGTCGGCCCGGAACACGCCATGCTGAAGGATTCCGGCCGGATCAGGTATGAGATGGCCACCGATACCGAAGCGCTCCAGGCCTTCCGCTGCCTCTCCCGCACGGAGGGCATCATCCCGGCGCTCGAGTCGGCCCACGCCGTCGCCTTTGCCCTCCGCGCGGCGGATGAACTTGACCGTGACGGGATCCTGGTAATCAACCTCTCGGGGAGGGGCGACAAGGATGTCGTCGAGGTCGCGAAGCATCACGGAGGTCTGGGATGAGCCGGATCGAGAGGGTCTTTGCCAGGGGCGGCCCGGTCTTCATCGGGTTTACCGTTGCCGGTGACCCTGATATGGAGAGATCGTTCTTTGCGGCAACGGCCATGATCGACGCGGGAGCGGATATGCTTGAGATCGCTGTACCTTACTCCGACCCGGTTGCCGACGGCCCGGTGATCGAGCGGGCGCACCACCGCGCTCTGCGGGCCGGGACCAGACCTGTAGATGTCTTTCTCCTTCTCAGGAGGCTCCGGGATTATGCACCCGATCTCCCCCTCGTCCTCTTCACCTACTACAACATCGTCTACCGGCGTGGAGTCGACCGGTTCTTTTCCGAGGCCGCGGCCGCCGGCGCGGACGGTCTCCTAATAGTCGACCTTCCCGTCGAGGAGTCAGAGGAGGTCGCGCCTCACGCCGCCAGATACGGCATCGACCGGATCGCCCTCATTGCCCCAACGACCTCGCCGGAGCGGCAGCATGCAATCCTCCGGGAGGCATCGGGTTTTGTCTACCTCATCTCGCTTGAGGGGGTGACGGGCGAGCGCGACCACCTCCCGCCCGGTCTCGCCGGGCTGGTCGGCGCGGTGCGGGAGAAGACCGATCTCCCGCTCGCCGTCGGGTTCGGGGTCTCGCGCCCGGAGCATGTCAGGACGGTTCTGGATGCGGGGGCGGACGGTGTCATCGTGGGGAGTGCGCTCGTCAGGCTGATAGAGGAGCATATGGACGATGGGCCCCGGTTGTGCGAGGCGCTCCGGGCGGCTATAGTCTCCCTGCGGGATGGGTTTTCATCCTCATCCCGAACCTGATATGCCCTGACGCGAAAGACTACATGGATGATGCGGAGTATAGGGTTCCTGGTAAACCCGGTTGCCGGGATGGGCGGGGCGGTTGGCCTTGCGGGGACGGACGGCAAGGTCGATGAGGCGATCCGGCGGGGTGCGGTTCCGCGTGCTGCTGACCGGGCGCTCCAGGCCCTCTCCTCACTCCGCGGCGAGGAGATCCGGTGGTACACGTCTGCGGCGCCGATGGGCCGGGATGTTCTGGAGTCTGCGGGGATCGAGCGCTGCACCGTTCTCCACCACCCCGCCGCCCCGACCACTGCCGCCGATACAAGGGCAGCCTGCCGGGCGTTTCTTGAGGCGGGGGTTGACCTGATCCTCTTCTGCGGCGGGGACGGGACGGCCCGGGACGTCCTGGATGCCGTGGGCCGGGAGGTTCCGATCCTGGGGATCCCGGCCGGTGTGAAGATGTACTCGGCGGTCTTTGCGGTCAACCCGGCGGCCGCTGCCGACCTCATCCGCCGGGCGGGCGAGATCCCCTGCCGCGAATCCGAGGTGATGGACGTTGATGAGGAGGCTTACCGCTCAGGCCGTCTCACCACCCATCTCTACGGCTACGCCCGCGTCCCCTTCATCCCGGAGCGGATCCAGGGCGGGAAACAGGTCTTTGAGCAGCAGGATGAGGAGCGGGCAAAGGACGATATTGCGGCGTTTATAAGCGAAGTGATGCTCCCTGAGACGCTCTACATCATCGGCGCCGGGAGCACGACGGCGCGTATCATGGAGCGGCTCGGTCTTGTCCCGACGCTGCTCGGGGTGGACGTTGTCCGAAACGGCGAGATCCTCGCCAGGAACGCCGATGAGCGGACTCTTCTTACCCTTCTGGACAAACACCCGCGGGCGAAGGTCATCCTCAGCCCCATCGGTGCCCAGGGGTTCGTCCTTGGCCGGGGAAATCAGCAGATCAGCCCGGCCGTCCTCCGGAAGGCCGGGTTATCGAACCTGATCGTGGTAGCCACACCTGGAAAGCTTGCCGCAACGCCTCTTCTATACGTCGATTCCGGGGACCCGGAGCTTGACCGTGAGGTCGGGGACTCTCTCCAGGTCATCTCCGGCTACCGGATCGCGCAACGGAAACGGGTCCTCCACCCTGATTAACGCCCGCTCGCTCTTCTCGATGGATTACTGCCCGGCAAGGTTGCGGAGATCCCACACTTTGGCGTTCGCCGCCCCGATGATGGGGAGGCCCTCGAGGAAGCGACTGCCCCCGAGATCCCCTTCCCTTTTGAGGCTCACGAGCTGCTCGCGGTAGTGCTCGTTGATGGACTGCTCTCCTTGCAAAAGTACACTCGCATTGAGGCTCGATCTCAGATCCCGAGCAGGTTCACCCTCGCGAATATCGTGATCAGTCCCGCCGTGTGACGGCAAGGTAAAACCGAAACCACCGAGGACAGCGCCGCCAGTGACAATGGGTAAGACCGCCGTTAAATGCATACGCCTGAGTAGTGGTATCACAGATGGAGACGTCGGTTTCGCCCTTCTTAATCTTTCTGTGCATTGCGTTGAACCGTCACCGCACTACCGAGCCGTCATATTCTCTTGATATGTCGTTCGTTGTTTCATCTGCCTGCAGTTCGACCGGTTTCTGGTGGAGATTGGTCTTGAACGGAGCGCCAGGCTCTGCCGATTATCGAGCGAAGCCCGGCTGGCAAACAGTGTCTTCATCCCCACAAAGCCCTTCGTCTGAACCCCTCAAGCGACGGAATACGCTTGATGATGAAAGGATTTTGCCTGCTCACTCCGTCCCCTATCACAACCTTTATAGTTAGGTCTATCCAAACTAACTAAGCATCTGATATGTCGGCAAGAGGTGAGCGTCTGTTCGAGGTGTTTGAACGCCTCTTTGCCATCAGGGACGAATGCTCCTGCGAGATCCTCTCCGAGTGCGGGCTTGGCGATGTGACGGCGAAACAGATCTCCTACTTGAAGGTCATCGACAGGCACGGCGATGTGACGTTCAGCAGGCTTGCCGAGATCACCAGAAACTCAAAGCCTACCGTGACGGAGATGGTTAATCGGTTCGTCCGGATGGAGTGCGCATACCGTCAGAAATCCCCCGATGACGGGAGAGTAACCTACATCCGGTTGACCGAGAAGGGGCGGATGCTGGCAAACGCTGACCGAAAAGCGCTGCAGCGGATGGTCGAGAGGATGGTGCAGGCGCTCGATGAGAAGGAGGTGGATCTCCTGGTGGAGGTCCTCCGCAAGGTCGGCTGATCTCGAGTCGACCTTCGTGCAAAGTAATTCCGAACCAGATAATCAGGAAAAAATCATCATGTATTCAAAAGACACCAGCAACGAACACATTGTCATACCGCTCTCCGAGGTTGTGGTCTACCCGGAGACCCGGACAAAGTTCCTGGTCGGGAAAACCGTCGGGGAAGCTCTGATCGCCGCAACGAAGAGCGGAAGCTCGGCATCCGCGGTTGGACTTACCGCAAAGAGCGATGCGGAGGCCGTTGAGAATCCGGTTGACGCGTTCTACACGGTCGGGACACTCCTATCCATCATGCGCATGCAGCCTGCAGACGAGGGTTACATAGTCTTTGCGCATGCAACCTCGCGTGTGCGGGCGGTGGCACTCTCGGAGATCGAAGGGGTGTATCACGCTTCCTGCGAACCTCTCCCGGACATAGACGACCTCGATGAGGAGGGGCGGGAGGAGATGCTTCGCGACGTCAGGGCGGCCATCCACGAGATCAGCAGCAACTTCCAGGGCTCCGAGCAGTTCACCCGCCCCGTTGACGGTATGGAGTCCGTCGACCAGATCATGGCTTTCGTCATGCCTTTCATGCCGGTGGACGTTGCAACGAAACAGTCGCTGCTTGAGACCGTATCTGTAAAAGAGCGCTACAACGCGTTCCTCAGTTTACTGGTGGACTTTAACGAGCGTCTAAACCTCCGGATCGAGGTTGCAAGGAAGGCCACCGAGAAGGTGGGAAAGGCAAATCGCGAGGCGCTGCTCCGGGAGCAGCTTCGCGTGATCCAGGAAGAACTAAGCGAAGGTGAGGGTTCCACCGGCGATGATGACTACCGGGAGCGGATCGAGCGCTCGGCGATGCCGGATGAGGTGCGGAAGAAGGCACTTGCCGAACTCAAAAAACTTGAGATGGGCGGGAGCCAGCACCACGAGAGCCAGGGGATAAGGAACTACCTCGACCTCCTGCTCGACCTGCCCTGGACAGTTGGGGAGACGAAGGAGATCGATATCGTGGAGGCTCGCCGCGTCCTGGACAGCAACCACAACGGCCTCGAGAAGGTCAAAGAGCGGATAGTCCAGCACCTGGCGGTCATGAAGCTCAAACAGGAGAGGCAGGGCTCGATCCTCCTCCTGGTGGGGCCGCCCGGCACGGGCAAGACAAGCCTCGGACGGAGCATCGCGGAGGCTCTCGGCCGGAAGTATGTCAGGATCAGTCTTGGCGGTGTGAGGGACGAGGCAGAGATCAGGGGTCACCGGCGGACGTATGTCGGGGCGCTTCCCGGCCGGATCATCCAGGGAATCCGGAGGGCCGGAACGAAGAACCCTGTCTTTGTCCTTGACGAGATCGACAAGGTCGGTTCTTCGTACCTGGGGGACCCGGCAAGCGCCCTCCTGGAGGTCCTCGACCCGGAGCAGAACAGCACGTTCTCGGACCACTACCTGGAGGTCCCCTACGATCTCTCGGATGTCTTCTTCATCACCACGGCAAACACGCTCTCCAACATACCGGCGCCGCTCCTTGACCGGATGGAGGTGATCGAGATCTCGGGCTACACGAAGAACGAGAAGTTCGCGATTGCAAAAGATCACCTCCTGCCGGAGACGCTGGCGGAGCATGGCCTGGATGAGGAGCAACTCCAGATCGATGACGGCGCCATCGAGGCGATCATCGACCGCTACACCCGCGAAGCAGGTGTGCGTGGTCTCAAGAAACAACTGGCCAGGATCGCACGGTTCGTCTCCACGAAGATCGTCTCGGGGACGGCCGACCTTCCGATCGTCGTAACGGCGGATATGCTCCCGGAGATACTCGGTAGAGAGACCGTCAGGCAGGATGTAGCAAGGAAGGAAAACCCGCCCGGCGTCGTGACGGGGCTCGCCTGGACACCGGTAGGCGGGGACATCCTCTTTATTGAGGGGACGTTCATGCCCGGTAAGGGGAAACTCACACTTACGGGTCAACTCGGGGACGTGATGAAGGAGTCTGCCCAGATCTCGCTCAGCCTGATCCGCTCTAGACTGGCAGGCATGCCGAGCCGGTTTGATTTCTTCTCAAGCGACATCCACATCCACGTGCCCTCGGGGGCGACCCCGAAGGACGGGCCATCGGCCGGTGTGACCATCTTTACGGCGCTTGCCTCCCTCGTCACCGGCAGAGCGGTCGATCCTACGATCGCGATGACAGGGGAGGTGACCCTCTCTGGCGCCGTGCTGCCGGTGGGCGGGATCAAGGAGAAGGTCCTCGCGGCACACCGGGCCGGGATCAAGACGGTCATCCTGCCGCGGGAGAACGAGCGTGATCTTGAGGACGTGCCCGAGGAGGTGCGGCGCGAACTTGCGTTCGTGACCGCGGATACCATCGAGGATGTCCTGCGTGAGACGCTCGGGCTCGACCTCGCCGGGCCGGTCATGCTGTATGCGGAGAGGAGATGCGTGCCCGTGCACGACCTCTAACGCCCCTCTCCTCACGTTCTCCTGATTTTTCTGGCGGTTCCCTGCACGAGTTACTCCCGCCGTTCGGCGCGCCTCCCGTTCCGGGGTTTGTACAGGAGGTTTTTGGTCTGGGAGTGATCGGAGGGGCCCGACATGTAGACGCGTGTCACAGAGATCGCTTATAGGAGGAGGTCGACCTCTCCCACGTGGAAAACCCGGGTGCACCTGTCCCGGGAGATGCACCAGAGGAAAAAGAATGAAGCAATCTCACGTGGGAGGCATCGCCCTCCTGGTATGCCTGATCGTTGTAGTGGCGATCGCGCTGGTTTCATGCGCTCAGGATGGGACGGGATCTCCAGCCGTGGGTGACAACACCCCGCCTCTGGTCATCGGCGACACCATGACCGTGCTCGTCACGGGCGCCGCGTCGCTCTCCGATCTCGCGGCCGCCGGGATCCCGGCACCGGAAGAACTGCAGATCCCGAAGGGCATCAAGCGGTACGACGTTGTGGCGTTCGACCACGCTGCCCTCTCGCGAGAGATCCGGGATGGATTCCCGCTTTCTATCCATGGTATGGCGTACCGGGCCGAACAGCACGGGATGAACTTCGAACAGATCGATGACGGTATCAACACCTACGAAGGGGTGATCGTCGGCGTTGACGAAAGCGATATCCTCCTGACGATCGGGAACAACGTCCTCGTCGGGAGCATAGTCTTCGGCAACGAGACGTTCTGGATTATCCCGGTCGAGCCCCGTGCGCGTGCCGAGCAGTCGGCGTCCCCGTTGCACGTCATATACAGTTCAAAGGATGTGCCCGCGGGGCCCCTCGTTCCGATAGATTAGGAGCCCGCAGAATACTCCGGTGTGGTGATCGTATGGAGTCTGGGAACAAACGCCTGATTTTCGTGGGGTTTTTGCGTTCATCGGCGTCGCCGCCGTCGCGCTCAGCCTCCTCCTGCCGCTCGGGTTCCGGTGGGTGACGCGCCATAACATCCTCAACGACGACTTCAGGCGCGACCTCTAGCGGCAGATCACTATCCACTCCGGTGCCAGCACCCGTGAACTCCTGAAGTTGACGGGCGCATCGCGAGGGCGGCTCCGCTACCATCTCGATATGCTCATCAGGGAAGGCAAGGTGGCTGCCGTGGACTACCGGAACCGCTTCCGGCACTTTGCGCGGAACCAGCGGCATACCACCCTCGAGAAGCGCATCATCGCCAGCCTCCGGGACGAGACCCCGGGGGCGATACTGGCACACCTTCTCAGGTTGCCGGGAGCAACCCGAAACGAGATCGCAGAACGACTCGGGCTCTCCGGCCCGACGGTCTCCTGGCAGATGCAGCAGTTCGAGGACGAAGGAATCGTCACCGTCGATAGGGAGGAGAGAACCTTCCGCTACAGGCTCTCCACTGTTGCCCTGGAGTTCCTCAACCGGTATATGGGAGACCTCCCCGTCACCGGGCACCCTGGCGCCGGAGGGGACCTCCCCGCCCGGGGCCACGATGTCCTGTCGGGGTTAGACATGGGCATGTTTTCCTGAATACAACTACCCAGAGCGATCCTGGAGATTTTCAAACAGCATCATTTGACCGGTCGCTTATCGCATCCGGGGTAGATGCGGACGTGGTGGGGGCAGGGCACTGTCGCCATGACCGACCCGGACCACCGCAGGATACCGCACGGCATCCGCCAATGCAAACCTCCATTGGGTAAACCGAAGTGTACCTCAGTATGACTAGCACCACCATCAAGATCGACACCGAACTCAAGGGACGACTCAACGCCCTGAAGATTCATCCCCGGGAGTCGTACAGCGAGGTAATCAAGCGTCTGGTGGTTATGGCAGTCAACAAGGAGCCGCTCAGTGAAGAGACAATACGGGAGGGACCTCGAACGGTCGCTCGAGGATCTTAAGGCCGGAAGGGTCTACACTCTGGATGAGGCCATGGCGGATCTGAAGGAGGAATGACCTACCGCGTGGTCATCACCGCGAGGCCCGTCACAACCTCGAGGAGCATTCCACGACCCATAGCAGTGCGGATTGGTGAGGAACTCGCATCGCTCGCTGGCGAGACCGACCCGAAGAAGCATCTCAGGAAACTAAAGAGGCCGGACAACCCCGCGTTCTACTCGCTCAGGGTCGGGGATTACCGGACAATCCTCTCGGTCATCGACGACCTCCTGGTGATCCATGTCGTCGCGGTCGGCCCCTCGGGGGTTCTGACATCGCCTGGGACACCGTCTCCCCCCTTCAGGGTCCGGGCGACCATCGGTTCTCCTGGCGAGCCGATACTCTTGTCCACGAAGCCCACCAGGGATTAAATTCATCTACCCGGGCGTTGCCATTTTCAATAGGATCTGATGAGCATGCTGCGTCTCGCCCCCGACTGTCCAAGCCCTTATTGTGATGATGTCAGGATGATCCGGGCCTTCATCCGCGATACAGATGAAGACGGCCACAGGGCCGAGATCCCGATCGGTTGGTGGTGTCCGCGGTGCGGCTGGCTCGTGAATGACATCACCGGAGAGAAGATTATCGCAATCCACGACACCCTTATTGCGTTACACGACCGGCCTGAAGACCGGGGATGGGAGGGGCTGAAGGATCCCGGTTGTGTCGAGACCTGGGTCTATCTCTGGAATAATTACTGGGTATGTCAGCAGAACATCTACAGGAAGGCCGCCTGGTTCCTTGAGGTCGTCACAAACGGACATGGGTTCTGGCAGGGGAATAAGCGAACTGCGTATACGGCCACTGACGTACTTATACTGCGCGCAAACGGGTACATTTTTGATGCAGACGCAGAAGAGGTGGACCGGTTCATGGTCACGCTGGCCGACCTCGACGACGACGGCAACAGCAGGTATACCCTGGACGAGGTCGAAGAATGGATCCGCGCAAATACAAAAAGGATAGATCTCTTTTCAGTGCTGGCTTAAGAGTTCCAGCGCTTTCCGGTTCTTCTTGATAGAAGCCTCGAGTGCACGCATCTCAAACGGAGTCAGTCCCATGCGGATGGATTCCCTGGACCTCTCCTTCTGGTGCCGGTTATCTGGCGCATACACCATGTTGATCCCTTCCCTGTAGTATCCGTATCTGTATTACTTGTAATACCTATAATACCTATAATACTTGTAATATCGGATTAACTTTTCGAGAGCGGCGGCAGAGTGAACTCGGCCCATGTCCCGGGAGGTTGAGAGATTACTCCCTGATCCGGTGAAGGCGACCCGAAGAGGCCCCGTGGGCAGGGTGTACCGGGGGTTCTGACCGGATGTCACCTGGTATATCTATGTGGCCCGTGCCCGCCAGAGGCTCAACAACGCCACCTCCACGAACCAGAAATCTCACCCTTCAGGGTCCGGGTGATCAATACTTCCCGACCATCGCATCGACGACGATCCGCCCCGCTGTCCCGGCGGGGACCGTCTCCCGCACCTCTGTCCGGTAGGTGTCCTCCGCCATCCCGTGGAAGAGGCCGCACCCCGCTGTAAACCTGAGGGTGACCCTCAGTTCTCCGGGCGGGCTGATGCCCTCGTCCACGAAGATGACCGTTGTGTAGTGGTCGTCCGTGGTCCTCTCGATCACCGGTGAGAGGTGCTCTTTCGGGAGGCGCCTTGTCCCTTCTATGGTCTCCTCGTAGCGCGTGAAGTGAGCCCAGATGTCGGTCAGGGTGTTGTTCCGGTTCTGGAACGCAAGCATCTTTCCATCCTCTGTCTCGACGATGGTCGTTGTCCAGCCATCGAACGTCCGGTTCTCAAACTCGGACGCCGGCATGATCACCTCGCCATCCTCCAGCGGGAGGGGGACGAGGATCGTTGTTATGAGCCCTCCGGTCCGGCCTTCAAGACCGTCTACCGAGACCTGGTAACCGACAAGGCCGGGACGGTGCTCATACCACCCGGCCCAGATGCCCATGCCGAGGAAGATCAGGCCGCAGAGAACGAGACCGACGATGAACGAGGCCGTGAGCCAGCGGACCGCCGCTCCCCTCCGACGCGCAATGATTCCCAGGGCCCCGGCGGCGATGACACCAGCGGCGAGCACTACGTCAGCGATGAGGGGGAGCGAACTCATGCGGAGGAACCAGTAGGTCAGGTAGGCCAGCGGGAGGAGGATGGCGATGAGCAGGGTAATGGTACGGGTTTCAGGGGTCTTCATGGGATCATGAGGGTGTGCGAGGCTGAGCGGGAGGTCCCGGGCTCACGTGGCTTTCCCGGTTGAGACCTCGGCGTTGCGCCCCATAATGTTTCCCTCCAGCGCGTTGAACTCTCCCCACCCCCTCTCCCCAATCTGCGATGGTTGGCTGTAGTGCACACATCTCACCTCATTCTCTCACCGGTACGATCCCCACATCCCCGAACCTGGCCACCTGGGCCCTCACCGGGACAAAGCCGGTGACACCGGGAGGAATCGCCTCATAAACCTCAACCTGGTACTTCTCCCCGGTGATGCCATGGAGACGTCCGCCACCTGCTGTAATCCAGAGGTGGATGACGATCGGCCCGGCATCAGCAGTCTTAGGCCTGATCCCCTCATCGAGCCTGACCAGGGTGGTAAAGTTCTGAACATCCCCGGTCCCAAAGGCCCACCTGGTATACCCGGCCGGTGCCTCGGTGACGACCGGGCTGAAGGATTCTCTGGTTATATCATCGATGAGGAAGTACTTCTCCACCGGACTCCCAAAGGTCACGCTGATATCCGAGAGATCGCGCTCCATGGTCTGGAAGACAAGCATCCTTCCCTTCGGTGTCTCTGCAAAGAGAGTCTTCCAGGCGCCAACGCGCTGCCCTTCAAGGTCTTCTTCGGAGAAGATCATCTTTCCCTCACGAAGCGGGAGTGGAACCAGGATGTCGGTGACAGGACCGCCGGTATAGTTCTCGAGTCCGGTGACCGTGACCCGGTAGGTGTAGGTGGCTGGGTTGACATCAGCCCAGGCAAGGCCGAGGATAAGAACGCCGAGGACTGCCAGGAGCGCACCGGCACACCCGATGACGACCGCGAGCAGAGCGGGGCCCGGCCGATACCTGTACTTCCGGTATCTCTGGAGGATCAGGAGTATGAGAATCCCTCCCAGGAGGAGGGTGAGCGCTGCTGCCAGGGCACCAGGACCCCCGGTTCCGAGAACGATGAGGAGACTGCACGGGACCGAGAGGGTAAGGAAGACGGCCAGGCCCAGGAGGGCGGTAAGGGTTCTTTTGCTGGGTTGTTCTGTCATGGTTAGTTATCACTTACCCGGCAGCCCTATCGCCCTCCGGGCACGCGGTGGGAGTCCGGGATCCGACGCCAATCGAGACACCCGGCCCCCTCGGGATACCGCGTGCGGCTTCCCCGATGGAGACTTCGCTGTCCTTCTTTATACCGTTTCTCGGACAAACGCCGATTCATCCGGGCGCTCAGAGACCTCAAGTTCAGGGAAAAAGAGCAGGAGTGCAGGTATCGGAACCTGATACTCCGGTGCTTCCCCCAAAAGACTGGTGTGCAGCAGGGTGCGCACTCGGGGCCGGGCGTCACGAGGAATGATCGCCAACGTGGGAGTCCGGGTCAAACCTCAGTTGAGAGATGAGGCCGCTGATATCACTCCCCGGGGCTATCTATCCGGCGGGATCAGCCGCATTCCGGGCCGGTTCGGTATAATGATCCGCATACCCGCCAGTATACGAGAATAACTCTCGGCGAGGGTATACCGCACACACCGCCCGTCCCTCTCAGCGATCACAACACCCAGATCTTTCAGGTATCGTAGATGTTCATAAACTGTAGCTCCGGATAGTCCGACGTCTTCTGCAATTTCTTCGTTGCATGCGCCTTGATTGAGATAGATCTCTGTTATAATTCTCCGCAGACTCTCATTCCTCAGTACGGTGATAAGGATCTCTTCCTCGGCCGAATATGATGAATCTGCGACGAAATAATGAACCCTCCCTCTTCCCGATATCGTCTTTAAGAGGCCCACGGATTCCATTGTTTTCATATGGTGATCAAGCGTCCCCCGCGTCAGAGGTACACGCCTCAATATCTCCCTGAAGTGCAATCCTGGGTTCCTATTGACAAATCTCAAGATCTTGCGTCTCTGCGGACTCTCAAGAGCGTTTTCTTTGCAGATCCGCTTGTACCCGAGATATCCGACGGTCTTCAGGGGAAGAAGGGTCTCGATCGGTGCTGCCGTCAGCTGGGGGAATACGGATACCAGCAGGAAGAGCCAGAACGGTATTGGATCTATCTCCTGCACCTTCTCGCCCGATACGGACATGCCGGGCTCTTGCCCGACGTTTCTTGAGGGCCGGACCGTGTAATCGGTAGCATCGGCTACCGATACCAGCAGCACCGAAAAGAGGATCGAGAGGATGAGCAGCCGGAGGAGTCTGCCCGATCTAGTGCTGGTAGAGGTTGAGGGTGTATGATCTCTCTGATGATACCTTCTCGCCGTAAACATCGAGCGTCCAGGTTTCCTGGTCCACATAATTGCCATCTGGGTCAATGTCGATATGAATCTTGCCATCCGTCATTCCGTCGCTACTGTCGCGGAACGTGCCGATCGTGCTTCCCGAAGGGGTGTAGATGGTCAACGCCAGAGAATCGGAGGTTGAACCCCAGTTCAGGTACATTTCAAGGTATGCGACCTCACTCCCGACATAAAATTGGTGCCTGTTGGTCTCGCCCTCGTCGACGGTGTCGGAGAGCCCTAGCGTCGTCATCGGATCGTCCGACGTGAAGGACGAATCGTGTACCCGACATCCTCCTTTGCCGACACGGGGGAGCACGGCAAGGAAGGCGACGACGAGCAGCAGGACAAAAGCCCCGTATTTTCTCTTTGCTGATCCCATGAAGGAGGATCGTTATCCGCGTTTTATGAGTTTTATGGGACAAACACCAACTCTATTCTCGTCTCTACCCTCTTCCTTTCCTGGAGACGAACGTGTTTGAGGAGCAACACGGCCGTACCGTGCCTGGAGCCACTATATCTGAAGAGATTGGTGCGGTGCGGGCGTAGCGGGACGGCCTGCGCGCAACGCACGGGGAGGGAACCCCAGTACCGAATCTCCCGGAACAATACTGCTCATACCAGCCCTGCATTTTCCATCGGGAGGGAATTCTCCTGTGAGGGTCTCATGCAGGTGGAGTTGTCTATGGCGATCCGGGGGCGTTATCCCTGCTATTTTCCAGAAAAGTCGCGTGTCGAATTGGTGTTTGTCCCATAAACGGTTTATCTCAAAACTGACAAGTGAACACTTGTGGGCGCCGCAGGCGGCGCCTGCACCAGTGCGGAGTTTCACCCGGCTGATATGCCAAACGTCGGGTGAACGTCCCGCGTGCCTGGAGGCAATGAGAGTGTACACACTCTGCAGACTTAAACGTGTGCGTGTGCCTCCGGGAACCGAAAACGGAGGTACCTGATGATGAAGAAAGGAAACGGGCTTCTGTCAATGCTGGCAGTGCTGATGCTCTTTGTATCGGTATCCGCCGGGGCAGTTTCTGCGGCTCAAGCCGATTCTGAAATGTCAGTAGAGGAGAATGCGGGCGACATCGGGATTCTGGCCACCATACATCTGGGGGGCATGTCTACCGATGGCGACGGCAATACGGCAAGCGTGGCCGGTGTGGGGTGCGTCACTGCTCCGGCAGGGCAGAACACCTTCACGGCGACGTACAGCAATGATAACGACCGGGACAATGACGGCCAGGGGGCAATCTACCGTCTGACGGTATGGGACGCCCTGGGCGTGGCGCACACTACCGAAAAAAGGGTTGACTGGGCGACCAGTGGTACAATCAGCGTGACCTTCAATTCACAGGGCAGCGGCGACGCTCAGTATGAACTGTGGTGTGAGACCCACGACTGGTTCGATACTACGATGGCAGTTGGGGGTCCCTACATCGGCGACCTTGACTTTGCCTGAAAAGGGGGTGCATCTTCATGGATGCACTATTTTTGAACCGCAGTGGTGGTCATTATGAACAGGAAAATAGTGTGTGTCATCGTCTTGATGGTAGGTCTTGCCGGTGCTCTGGCGTATGTGATGTCGTATGCCAGGGAGGATGTTGTGGTGAATACTACCACTTCGGGCGGCAGAATTGTCTTTCTGGACAATATCTCCCATGGTACCTATTATCTCGGCGATGCTTCTGCCGACCCCGAGAGAAACATGTCGTTTTCTAACCCGGTTCCTTTCGTTGAGGCCGGGATCGGAGGGAGCACCTTCACAGCTACGTGGAGGGACATCCGGAACGATGAGCCCAACGACGAGAAAATAGCGGTCTTCACCCTGACGGTCTGGGATCCTGCTGGGAGACCATATAGCACCTCTCTAGAATCCGGGCAGATGGGTTCGGGATTGATGAGCGTATCGCTTTCCTCACCCGAATCTGGAGAAGGGCAGTTTTCGCTCACATCGACTATACTCGAAAGAAAGTTGAATATCTCTGCTCCAGCGGGCTTGTGAGGGCGTGAACGCGCCGCCCTTCCCGTTGAAAAGATATTATCCTGGCTCTGTAGGTTTGGATACGGAAATCTGAAGCAAAACGTGTGTTAGAAAAATTAATGGGAACCACTGGTATGGAAATAGGACGATCCCCTCCCGGCAGAATCCGATGAAGGAGATGAGGGCGGTTATATGGAATCGAAATTCAACAGACGTCTGATTATAATGGGAGTCCTTGCGTTCATCGACGCTGCCCTCCTTGTCGTCGCCGTCGCGCTCACATGTACCACCCTCGTTACCCTGATCACGGGAGTCGATGGCCTTCCGCAGGATCTGGATGTGCGGGAAGTCTGGGGAGAGCATCTGGAAAACGCCTCCATCATTCACCTGACCGAACAGGATTTAGAACAGTTTCCGGCGCTCAATTCGGTGATCCGGGGAGATAACAGAGATCCCCATCCATGGAAACTGGAGGGCAGCCCCAATGACGATCCCGACGAACGCAAGATTGGGAGAGCTCCGGTAACGGGTACAGAACATCTTGTACTCATCGAGTCGTTCGGTATCGATGCAAGGGAGGGGGACCGGCCATACCTTGAGTACGAGGGTGCATATTACTCTACTCGCGTTCTGCTCCACTAAGACCGGGTTGGGAGGTGTAACCGAAATGGAAGAAGACAAGAATCCAAAATCAAGGAACCGGCTCAAAACAGCGGGGATCATCGTCGCTTGCGGTCTTGCCGGTGTCGTCGCCGTCGCGCTCGGCTTCATGCTCGCCGACGCCCTCATTGTCTATGCTTACGAGAGTTCCGGCGGGCAGCCGATGCTCTACGTCATGGAGAGTGCGGGACCGGGAGAGAGCATGATCGTCCCCCTGACCGAACAGGACTTCGCCGACCACCCCGCGCTCAATGTGGGGAGCAGGACCCGCCAGGACGGAAGGGGGGGTTCTCTCTCTCACGGGGGCGTTGCTCCTCATCGGCTGGAAGAGGTGGTGAGATGATGCATGAAGGCCCGGCAATCCCGGCCCCCTAAACCCTCCTCTCGATCGTCTCGATCGCTTCAATAAGCGTCCGCTGTTGCGGCTTGATGATCGCCACCGGGCAGTCCGACGATCTTCTCCACGATCGGTGCCAGGATGGGGGCACAGATGATCCCGAGCGCCCCCTCCTTGTCGGCCCGCACCGCGGCGATGGTGCACTCGTCGAGGCCTGCCTGCCGAAGCAGGTGTTTCCGGCCCGGGCGCGGGAGTCGGCGCTCGAGTACCGGCGGACGTTCCGCGACCCGGTGATGACCCGGTATGATGCTATCCGCGTGATCGCCGCCGCCCTCGACAGCGAGGCGGTGGTCGCAAACATCGGCGTCCCCTCAAAAGAGGTCTACGCGGCGAACGACCGGGACACGAACTTCTACATGCTCGGGAGCTACACCCAGGCGACCCCGATCGGCCTTGGCCTCGCCCTTGAAACGGACCGGGACATCGTCGTCCTCGACGGCGATGGGAGCCTGCTTGGGACCGCCGTCCTCCCGGTGGTGGCCGCCGAGGCCCCGAAGAACCTCACGATCGTCTGCCTGGACAACGGGGCCTTCGGGAGCATGGGAAACCAGCCTACCCCGGCCTCCGGTCTGGTGGACATGGAGCTCCTCGCCCGTGCCGCCGGGATCCGGAATACGTGCAAGGTGCAGGACGAGGAGGAACTCGAGGAGGCATGGGAGAGCCGGGGCCGGGGACCGAACTTCATCCACGTTGTTCTGAATCCCGGGAACGCACCGGTCGGAAACATCCCTCTCGCCCCGGCCGAGATCCGGGAGCGGTTTGTGCGGGCGCTTGGGAGGTAGGTATCCAGCTCGTTCCTGTGGCGGAGTAAGTACACTCTCTTTTTCCCGCTGGTCATATTGAGTAGCGGAACTTTTCCCGTATCCTGTTTCTCATCGCGTCCCTTGAGGGTTGCCAGCCGGAAACGGTTGCACACACCGTCGCAAGAAGAATGATCTCCTGTGTTTTTACCTCAGGAGGAGGATTTGTTTTCGGCAGTTTTGGTAACAGCCCCAGAACATGTAAAGGAATGGGACAGAATTTATAAATAAACTTACGTCCATGTCCTTGTGGGGGCGCCTCGATGATGCGTCTGCAAAAGTTCGTGGGGTCCCCCCATCCACGGTTGACGCCCGGATGATAGAGCCCCGCAAGCCCGGAGGCAAAGGGAACGTAAGCGTTCTGCGTACTTAAACGTGCGCCTCTCCTGCCTCCGGGAAAAGGTTGGAGGAAAACGACAATGAACAGAAACATCGGAGCGCGGGTGTTCTCTGTGCTCCTGGTAACGGCTTTCATGGGGATGGCATGCATGGCCCCGGTCAGTGCCGGGACGGGCGACGATTCCGACGCGATCTCCCCGGAATTCGGGGTGGAGTACAAACAGAACTTATAACACCGGGAACAACCTGCCAAACTCACCCGCCATTGCCGAAGGCTTCTATGAAGTGTTCGATAATGCCGGGTGGGGGTGTAACTTCTATATAGGGGACTGGGATAGAGATATCCAGCGGTGGGACTGGGATTCAGATGCAGCCCATGTCGATAGCGTAGACCTCGCCTTCTGGGCAGGACACGGTGACGACAGTTGCATCCTTCTGGATGGTCTCCCGCTTGTTCTCGCCTGGGTATACTTTCATGACTGTAATTGGGGCGATCAGGATCTGGAATGGATCTTGCTGCATTCGTGCCATACCGCTCAAGTCCCCGGAGAATTCAAAGCGTGGCCACATTGGGCTTTGAATGGTGCCCATCTGGTTTGCGGGTTCGACACGGTTGGCTACGACTACGCCCAGGATGGGGCGGCCGTCGCAAACAAGCTCTTTAACAATTATAAGGTGCGTCACGCGTGGTATCATGCGTTGGATGAGACCCACCAAAGCAACGTTTGGATCGGTATCATTGGTGAGAACGCCGCTTGTGGTGACGATCGCATCTGGGGAGAGGGATCTGTGATCACCGATCCACCTGTTGACAGTGAGATCTACCGGTGTTTACTCCAGTGCAACTAAATCGAGGTTTTAGTATGGAACTAAAAAAACAAAATGGCCTTCCCAGCGCTACGTCTTTGACCGGAAGAGAGCGCGGGCCAGCCGTTCGACAAAACTCTCCTTGACGCCCGCAGTCTCCTCTTCGATGTACTCGATGCCTGCCACATCCGCTGCGATGCGTCTGAAGGCACGGGATGCGCTGGATGCGGGATACTTCACAACGACCGGTGTCCTTCCCGCGGACGCGCGTCGAACGTTTGGATCCTCGGGTATGACCCCGATCACCCTGGTTCCAAGCAGTTTCTCCATCTGGGCTGTGTTGAACTCGTTTCCGCTGCTTGCGACCCGGTTGATGATCGCCCCCTCTATATGCCCGCCGACGGTCTCGGTCAAGATCTTTGTCTTTAAGGAATCGACAATCGAAGATATCTCGGGGTTTACCACCAGGATCACGCCGTCGGCGAGAGTCAGCGGGATGACACCGTCCCTGCTGATCCCTGCAGGAGCATCCAGTATCAGTATATCGAACTCGCTCACGAGATCCGTCATGACGTCTTTAAGCCGATCGGGGTTTGAGTGCTGGAATCCCTGTAGAGAGAGTCCGGATGGGACAACCTTTACCCCGAACGGCCCTTCATAGATGGCATCCCTGACACGCGCCTTACCGGCCAGCACCTCGTGCAGGGTCACGGGCAGTTCGTCAAGCCCGAGAATGAGCCCGAGGTTAGCCATGCCGACATCGGCATCCAGAATGCAGGTCTTCTTACCGTAACGGGCAAGCATCGCCCCCAGATTTGCTGTGACCGTGGTCTTCCCTGTACCGCCTTTACCGGAAGCAATCGTGTATACCTTTACCATGTAACCACTCGGTGTTTAGGTCTGGTTGGTCTCATACCCAGTGCTGCAGGGTGTTCTGTATATCCTTTTCGAGTGCGTCTCTCTGGTCATCGGAGATGGGTGCCGAAGAGCGGGTGATTGCTATCACCGTCTCTCCACGATGAGACATGCCAAGGAGTTCGATTCCATTCTCACCGCGGAGTTTCCCCTGCGTGTAGAGGTGGCTGTAACGCGCGGCTTCGTCCTCGCTCCCCGGTTTCGTTGAGGCGATCAGGAGGCCGTCAGCGGTAGCCAGGGTTATGGATTCAAGACCGTATTTCCTGCTGATCAGACCAAGAGCCTCTTCCAGGCTCCCCATGACGCCAGGTTTGAGGGGGGGTTCGATGCTGGGCTCCTTGCTGGCCGGGCTTGCGGTCCCCGCTGGCGGCAAAGGCACCTGCGGAGGGCCTGCCATCCTGAGAGCCCGACTGATCTCCGCAAGGTAATAGGTAATTGCGGCAAAACCCGTCATTGTTATTATCGTGAGTAGGATCAGAAAAAACTGGATGATACCGGTTGAATCCATTCTGTTATCAGCCCCTGAAGTTATGTTTCGTTGTCCTTGATGAGATGATCCAGGTGAATCTTCTTGAGCATTTCCTTGCAGTTCGTCCTGAAGTTGCTGACAAGGTGCTCGATGTTTATCTCTTCCATATTCCGGAGGAGTGTGTCAATCTCGTCACCTTCCGGTTGAGAGGTCTCGGCAGCTTCCTGCGCGGGTTTGGCTCCAGGCATGGGAATGCCATGCGAATCAGCGGCAGGTTCAGGGCTGTGCGCGGAAGAACTTTTTCCCACGCCAGGGGCAGTACCTGACCTTTCTGGAACAGTACCTGCTTTCGAGGTTTTTGCAGGTTTAACATCTGTAACTGGTTTCACCTCTCTGTGAATACCACCGCCTGCTGGTTGTTTTCCGGGGGCGGCTGGCTTTGCTCCTTCTGGAACACCGCTTTTCGGTGGCGATTTCCCGGCCTTTCCTGTTGCGGGCACCTCGATCGCACACTGGCGGTTAAACTCCTGGGAGAGTCGAACCTGCTCGGACGTCAGAAGGTTCAATTCAGCACCTGCTTCCTCCTCGCTCCCAAGCACCCCGTCAAGTGCCTGATACCCATTCAGCCCTCCGTACTCGGCAAGCACCACCGAACCCTCGTTTAATACCAGTGTCGCGCTCTCGCTGCCAAGGAGAATCTTACAGATCCCGGTGAACTTTGCTGCTCTCATCTCCTCGATCAGAGCGGGGGTTGCCGTGGATTTGATGATCTTGTGGAACCGGCCGCGTGGCAGTTGCATTCAGGCAAAACTAACTCTGTTGTAGAGCATAAAGTTTGTCATTTATACCTTTCATGAGAATGAGGCCATCAAACCAATGCCCTGCTGGTTTGATGGGCTGCGCACCTGCTGCCAGGAAAAGATGAGGAGTTTATATCACAGAATTGTTGATCTGATGGCATCAGAATAGAGGTGGGCAACCCTTGCGCTTCATCTGATGGTATACCTACTGCCTTATAGTTCCACTACAGTCGATCCAATCCTCCAGTATAGCCAGGATCTTCTCTTCGGCAACCCGGATCCCCACCCTGACCGCCGGATCAATCTCCCGGCTGAATGCCTGGATCTCACCCACTTCAATCCCGATGGTCACGATCTCCGCCGTATACCCGAGTTCCTTTGCTATCGCCACCGCGTCCCCGATCCCGATATCATGGGATATGCGCGCGTGGAACCCCCCGGTTGGAGGGTTTTCGAACGTTAGGACATCGCCTGCACAGTCACCTATACCAACCATAGCATCGACGATAACAACCTTATCGTAGCCTTCCATAAGCGCGATCAGGCCAAAACCACCGCTACCGCCGTCAATCGCATCAACGCCGGGAAATCTCCCCTCAAAGAGGTGCATCGCAAGGAGCCCTGCCCCATCGTTTCCCATGAGAAGGTTGCCGCAGCCGATGATGCAGACACGGTTTTCGTGCATCTTCCTCTTACCTATTGATTATATCTGCCGGGGTGCAAAATGGTAATGTATGACCCCTGACCACGAGGACTCGGTTTCGGGAGGGGGTGATGAGGCGCATGATCCACATCGTACCAAAACCGACCGACACGCCGGAAGACAACTCGACCGGCGCCGTTATACGGGAACTGGAGCGGGCAGGCGCCCGCTACCGTCTCCTTGACCTCGCTGCAATCGACCCCCTTACGTCGGGGCTTGAGCACGAACACATATGGGTCTGCGGTATACGGCAGGACCTGCACCAGTTTGAGACGCTGAATGTGCTTTCGCTCTCTAACCGGATTATCAACACCCCCGCAGCCATCGCTACCTGTGCCTCCAAGGTGATGACGACGGCACTTCTCCTGCAAAGAGGGGTGCGGACACCGGCGACAGTCTACGTCTCTTCAGAAGAACAGGCGCGTGACTTTCTTATGCGGCATGGAAAGGTTGTCTATAAGCCTGTCTACGGGTATGATGGGAATGGCATCCGGCTTGTGACAGAGCCCGGCGACCTCGGGCCCGGCCCCTGGTATCTTCAGGAATACGTCCCGAACGATCGG
>Ga0208693_1000855_pt1 | contig 23097 bp, 16 predicted proteins | sample AD_UKC071_MetaG_FD_184438 | JGI IMG/M metagenome (GOLD analysis project Ga0208693, IMG submission 184438) | Active sludge microbial communities of municipal wastewater-treating anaerobic digesters from USA - AD_UKC071_MetaG (SPAdes) (version 2) | ecosystem: Engineered > Bioreactor > Anaerobic >... | reverse complement strand
TCTGAGGGCCGGTGGTCGCCATAGGCGCGGACGCTGTTGCGGTCGCCCAGGCCTTCGGACAACTCGGTGAACGGCAGGTAGTACATGTAGGACATCAGCCGGTCAGCGAAGCGCCAACGGCCGTCGACCCGGCGGTAGGTGTCCTTGTAGCGCAACGCGACCTGCATGGCGACGCCGTTGCGCGAGACCTCGGCGTGGCTGGCGATCAGCCCCGTGGCGCGGTCGGGGTCCGTGTCGTCGAGGATGACGACGTGCCCGTGGCTGAAGTGGTTGGTCGGGCCGAGCGCGGCGAACCGGCCGAGGTAGGTCTCGACGATCTCCTCGATCCCGTTGGCCTTGAAGACCCCGTCCTGGGAGCGCAGGGTCGCGCCCTCGCAGAAGATCTCACGGATGCCGTCCCCGTCGCGTTCGTCCATGACGAACCCGTAGAGGATGCCCAACTCCTGGATCGCGGCCCGGTCTTCCAGGCGACGGATCCGCTCGTCGAGGCTGCGTTCGGCCATGAGGACTCCTTTGAACTCGGCAGTGCAGGGGGTCAAAAGCAGTGCTGCGGTCAGGAGAGGTAGGCGCGCAACTCGGGCCCGAGGCCCAGCACGACCGAATGCTCACCGTGGGTGAGTCGCAGACCGCGGTCGTGCCACTTGGCCTTCCAACCGTGCAACTCGAGGCCGTCGGTCAGCGTGGCCAGCAGGGCGTCCCGCCGCTCGGCTCCGTCGCTCGTCTCGTGGTTGACGTGCACGAGGACCCGGTCGGCGAGGGCCTGGGCATCGAGCTGGGCCAGTTGGCTGATCCGCTCGTCGACGTCCAGCAGGACCGGCGCCATGAACAGATCAGCCCGATCGTGGGGGCGCTTCTTCGGCATGCGGTGCTCCTTCATGCGGTTGTCACGGCGCATCGAAGCGCAGATTCAGTATAACCATGATTACCATAGGGCTGGAAGAAGGAGGGCGCCAGATGCCTGACGACGTGCTCGCTCACCCCGAGTCTTCGGGTTCGGCTACCGACGTGGATGTCCTCGTTCTCGGGACGGGGGCCGGCGGCCTCACCGCCGCGTTGGCGGCCGCCACGGCGGGCGCGCGGGTCGGGCTCTACGAAAAGGGCGAGCGAGTCGGCGGCACGACGGCCCTCTCCAGCGCGGTCGCCTGGCTCCCCGCCAACCGCTATGCCGCGCAGGCGGGCATCGCGGACTCCCGCGAGGACGCCCTGGCCTATCTGTCGGCCCTCTCCCACGGGCTCATTCGACCGGAGTTGGCCGAGGCCTTCGTCGACACGGTGCCGGAGTTGCTTGACTGGCTCGACGAGCAGACCCCGCTGCGGATGCGGCTCGTGGCCGGCTTCCCCGACTATCACCCCGAGCACCCCGGGGGTATGCCGCGTGGCGGCCGATCACTCGAGCCGGAGTTGTTCCCCTTCACCGAGATTCCGGGGTGGGGTGAGCGGATGGTCGGTGTGACCCGACCGATGCTCGTCGCCGAGACTCCGATCGGGGGCGGGTCGGGGTTGCTTCCCGCCGATGTCGCGGCGCAGCGCAAGGCCGCCTCGCTGGAGGGCGTCGGGCGCGGGCTGGTCGGCGCCCTGCTCAAGGGTTGTCTCGATCGTGGGGTTGAGCCGGTTACCGGAGCGCGGGCGACCCGACTGGTGGTGACCGACGGCGCCGTGACCGGCGTCGAGTTCGACTCCGGTGCAGAGCGATTCGTCGTCACTGCTCGCTCCGTGATCCTCGCGACCGGCGGCTTCGAGCACGACCTCGACCTGGTCCGCAGCTTCCTGCGCGGTCCCATGCACCTTCCGGCAGGCGTGCCGACCAACACCGGTGACGGGCTGCGGATGGCCATGCGGGTCGGCGCCGAGTTGGGGATGATGAGTGAGGCGTGGTGGGTCCCCGTGCTCGCGCTCCCGCAGGCCGACCCGGCCGCGACCCACCGGCCGGTGCTGCTGGTCAACCTCGAGCGCACCCTGCCGCGTTCGATCATGGTCAACGGTCAGGGCCGGCGCTTCACCAACGAGGCGGCCAACTACAACGCCCTCGGCGGGGCCTTCCACCACCTCGATCCCACGAGCTTCGCCTACGTCAACCAGCCGGCTTGGTTGATCATCGACCAAGGTTTCGTCGACCGGTTCGGCGGCTTCGGCGTGCCTCCGGGAGGTCCGGCGCAGCCGTGGCTCATCCGCGCCGACGACCTCGGCGCGCTCGCCGAGGCGACCGGCATACCTCCAACTGCTTTGTCCGACACGGTGGTTCGGTGGAATGAGCAGGCGGCGGCGCTGCGCGACGACGACTTCCACCGCGGCGAGAGCGCCTATGACGGGTGGAGTGGCGAACGGCGGCATTACCCGGGGCCGGCCGCCACGTTGGGGCCGCTCGACGAGCCGCCGTTCTACGCGGTGGAGATCGTCGGCTCGTGCCTGGGGACCAAGGGCGGCCCGCGCACGGACGTGGACGGCCGCGTCCAACACCTCGACGGTGGCCCGATCCCCGGTCTGTATGCCGCGGGCAACGCCATGGCGGCGCCAACCGGCATGGTCTACGGCGGGGCGGGCGGAACCCTCGGCCCGGCGCTGGTCTTCGGCTACCGCGCAGGACGTGCGGCAGCCAGGGAGTGCTGACCGCGCCAGGCCTCGGGATCCTCCGGTCAGCGCACCCGGTGCAGGCGCAGGCGCCACGCCTCGGGACCGCGCTGCAGGTAGCTCACCTCGACAGCGTCCCCCGAACGGGCGCTGATCTGGGCCAGCAGCGGCAGCGGGTCGTGCGGGGCGACGAGGACCATCGCGTGCCCCGGCCGCACCGAGTCGAGCGCGCCGAAGATCGCGGCGTGCCGAATGGCGTGCGGGATGGTGCGGGCGTCGAGTTCTGGCACCGCCTCGTCGTGCTCACCGCAGGCGCAGCCGCCCGTCTCGTGGACGTCGACGACGGGCAACTCGGCAGGCTGGTGCGACATGCGTATTTCTCCTCAGGTGGGGACGGACGGGTGGTGGATCGGCTCAGGACGAGGTCGCTGGGCCGATCCGGACGAGGCACGCGCCGGGTTCGGCGAACGGCTCGAGGTGCACTGAGTCGGGGTCGCCCCCAGATCGTTCGACGACGGCCTGCAGCATCCCCTGGTGGAAGCCGCAGACAACCTCGCCATGTCGAACCGCGACCCCGACCAGCGGGCAATTGACCAGACGCAGCCCTCGGCCGCGCGGAAGTTCCTCGGTGCGAAAGCCCTGTCCAGCCATCACTGTGGCCATCGCTTGGGCCACCGTCCGGCGGGCCTTGGCGGCGCCCCCGGCCTCGCCGCTCGCCCTCGCAAGCTCGGCCACCGACTCGGGGACGGGAACGCCACGCCCTAGCAGGGTGGCGCGTTCGGTGATCGTCGACGCGGGTGAGTGCCCGAGTGCGCCGCGACTTGATCCGTCGACGAAGTGCTCAACCAGCGCGGCGATGAGCGCGCGGTAGGCGGGGCCTTCCGAGGGGTGCGGCAGGGCGGCATACCGGTATGCCGGTCGCCCCCGCCCCGCGGGTGCGTCGCGATCACGCGCCGCCAGCCCGAGGTCGACCAAGGCATCGAGGTGTTCGCGAACCGTGTTGGGGTGCTGTCCCGTCCGCGCGCCCAACTCGGCGGCGGTCGCGGGCCCGTCGGCGCTCAGCGCGGCAAGGACCTCCCCCTGGGCGGGGGTAGCGACGGCCGTCGGTTCCTGCGTCGGCGCCGGCCCGAGAACGGGCGATCGGTACGGGGTATTTAACACGGCTCTAAGCGTACTATCCAAGAACAGTCCAGGGAAACGGGGATCGCCATGTCGATCAACCTCATTCGCCCGAAACCGAGTTCGGGGGGCGGCCTCGACGTCTCGGACCCGGCCTCCGACCTGGTTTCCGACCCGGCCTCGGGCCCGATCTCGGGCCTTGTCGATCGCGGTCCGGTTGATCACGGTCCGGGGCATCGCATCGTCGGCCTGCTGACGACCACCGATCACAAGGTCATCGGCAACCTCTACCTGGTGACGTCGTTCCTCTTCTTCATGCTCGGCGGGTTGCTCGCGTTGGGGATCCGTGCGGAGTTGGCCGCGCCGGGGCTGCAGATCGTCGACAACCCTGAGCAGTTCAACCAACTGTTCACGATGCACGGGACGATCATGTTGTTGCTCTTCGCGACCCCGCTCTTCGCGGGGTTCGCCAACGCGATCGTGCCGCTGCAGATCGGTGCGCCGGACGTCTCCTTCCCGCGCGTCAACGCCTTGGCCTACTGGTTCTATCTGTTCGGCGGGCTCGTCGTCATCAGTGGCTTCCTCACCCCCGGTGGGGCGGCGGCGTTCGGATGGTTTGCCTACGCGCCGCTGTCGACGGGCGCTTACAGTCCGGGGCTGGGCGGTGACCTGTGGGTGTTCGGCCTGGCGCTGACCGGGTTCGGCACCATCCTCGGCGGGGTCAACTTCATCACGACGATCGTCACCATGCGGGCGCCTGGGATGACGATGTTCCGGATGCCGCTGTTCACCTGGACGGTGCTTGTCACGTCGGTCATGGTGATCGTCGTCTTCCCCGTGCTGGCGGCGGCGCTGTTCGGGCTGGGGGCTGATCGGCGTTTCGGCGCGCACATCTTCGATGTCGAGGCCGGCGGGGCGATGCTCTGGCAACACCTGTTCTGGTTCTTCGGGCACCCGGAGGTCTACATCATCGCCCTGCCGTTCTTCGGCATCGTCAGCGAGGTCGTGCCGGCGTTCAGTCGCAAGCCGCTGTTCGGTTACAAGACGATGGTGGGGTCGACGGTCGCGATCATGGCCCTGTCAATGGCCGTGTGGGCGCACCACATGTACGCCACGGGCCAGGTGCTGTTGCCGTTCTTCGCGATCATGTCGATGCTCATCGCGGTGCCGACGGGGGTGAAGTTCTTCAACTGGATCGGCACGATGTGGCGAGGTTCACTCACCCTGTCCACACCCATGATCTGGTCGATCGGGTTCATCGTGACGTTCCTCTTCGGCGGCATGACCGGGGTGCTGCTGGCCAGCCCGGCGTTGGACTTCCACGTCACCGACACCTACTTCATCGTGGCCCACTTCCACTACACGGTGTTCGGCACGGTGGTGTTCGCGATGTTCTCTGGCTTCTACTTCTGGTGGCCCAAGCTCACCGGGCGGATGCTCGACGAGCGACTCGGGAAGATCCACTTCTGGATGCTCTTCATCGGGTTCCACACGACGTTCCTCGTCCAGCACCTGTTGGGGATGCAGGGCATGGCGCGCCGCTATGCCGATTACCTCCCTGAGGAGGGGTTCGCCCTCGGCAACCAGATCTCCTCGGTGGGTGCGTTCCTGCTCGGTGCTTCGACGCTGCCGTTCCTCTACAACGTCTCGAAGACCTGGCGGACCGCGCCCCTGGTCGAGGTCGATGATCCTTGGGGATATGGCGGAGGGCTCGAGTGGGCGACGTCTTGTCCGCCGCCGCGCCACAACTTCACCAGCCTGCCGCGGATCCGCTCCGAGCGCCCCGCCTTCGACCTCCACCACCCCACCTGACCGAGGACAGCCACGGAGATAGCGCTAGCACGGTCATTTGTTGGGGTCCAAGGACGGTTTGGGGCCCGGAGATAGCGCTCGCACGGTCATCTTTGCCGGGTCGAGGGTGGCGGGCTGGAGATAGCGCTCGCATGGTCATTTGTGGGGGCCCAGGATGGGTTGACCGCCGGTGATAGCGCTCGCATGGTCATTTGTGGGGGCCCAGGATGGGTTGACCGCCGGTGATAGCGCTCGCCGGTCATCTTTGCCGGGCGAGGCAGGCTCATGGGGGGCCGGGGCACTCACATCGGGGCCTGGGCTAGGCGCGGGCGTGACGGAGTGCGTTTGAGGGGGTGATCACCCCGCCAAACGCACTCCGTCGAGCACGCTGCCGCGGCGCTGCTCGAACCAACCGGCAGCGGGCCCACAACAGCAGTGGGCCGACCAACGGCAGCGGGCCGACCAGGGGCAGCGGACCTACATCACCGGGCGCGGCTGTGAGTCGCGGACGAGGGTCGCCTTGGCCATCACCCTGGCGACGAACGCCTTCGCCTCCCCACGTGTGGTGATCGCGGCATACTCCTCGTCGACGATCGCCCGCTCCTGGGGCGTGGTCGCATAGGTGTCGTATGCCGCCTTGCGAGCCGTCGCGAGGAAGGCCGGCAGGTTGCCGCTGTCCTCCAGAGGCAGGTCGTCCTCTGCCGCGGCCGCCGCCTCGCTCGCGCCGTCGGGCAGGACCCGACCCATCCGGGCGACCGGCGCCGGCAGCGTCGTCGGGCAGTCGGTCCGTGCCGTGGTCTGCGTGAACAGGTGCCGCAGGTCGTTGGCCGCCGCGTCGCGGGCAGTCAGCGCGCCGAAGCCGAACAGTCGCTCCACCGTGGCGAGCGCCGAGGTGTGGTCATAGACCGTGTGGTCGACCGTCCCCGCGGCGATGAGGGGTGAGACGACGATGGCCGGCACGCGCACGCCCAGCAGGTCGAAGGCAAAGCCCGTGTCGTTGTATGCCGTCCCGCTCCCGTCCGCGGGCGGGGCAGCCGGCGGCGGCGCGACCGAGTCATAGAAGCCGCCATGCTCGTCGTAAGTAATGATGAGCAGGCTCGTCTCCCAGAGCGGGGAGTTGCGGATCGCCTCGTACACGCCCTTGATGAGCGCCTCGCCGCCGTAGATGTCATCCATCGGGTGCTGCGAGGACCCGCCGACGTAGGTATTGCTGGTGACATCGCCGTAGTTGGGCTCGATGAACGTGTATTGGTAGGGATAGGGGCCCTGCAGGTCGCTGGCGAAGTGGGTCAGCGAGTTGACTTCCAGGAGGGTCACGTTCTTCAGCGCAGTCACCTGGGGAAGGGCGCCGAACAGCGAACCGTTCTGAGGGTTGTCGCTGTAGGCGTCCGTGTTGTCGTTGTAGAGGCGCCACTGGAGTTTGTTGGCCGTGAGCGCGTCGTAGATGCTCCCGTGGGGCAGCACGAAACCGGCAACTGTCTCCCACTCGACGATCTGTGCGGTCGTCGGAGCGTGCTCCAGGCCGGCCGACGATGCCCCGTGGACGAAGAACCGGTTGGGCCAGGTCGGCCCCGGGATCGAACAGAACCAGTGGTCACAGATGGCGAATGAAGTGGCCAAGGCGTAGGACGTCGGCATCTGGGTGGGGGTGTCGAATTCCATCATGACGTCGCCGATGTGGGCGGCCGTCGGCGGCGGGAGAGCCTCGTCCGTCGTGGTGGCGTAGTTGCTCGCGAACCCACTCATCGTGATCGGCGGATACGGCCCGCCTGGGGGGTAGGTCGCGCCAGCGCCGGCCAATTGCTCCAGGACGTCAGCGAATTCGTGGCCAGGATCGCCAGTCATCGCCGTCGGGGCCGGTGAGCTCACGGGGTAGGACGTCCCGTTGTAGGAGTTGCTCGTCCCCGGGGCAGGGACCGTCAGACCCGGTATGCCGGACTGGCCCCACATGTGGTCGAAGGACCGGTTCTCCAGCATGAGGACGAAGACGTTGCGAATGGGGGAGTAGTTCGCGATCCGGGCCATCGCGTCATGGCAACCGCCAGACGCCAGATTCGTGTAGAAGTCGGTCGTGCTGACCGTGAAGTAGAGGTCCTTGTTGACGTCGCCGGTCTGGAGTTGGCATTCCTTCCAGTGCGGGAAGGCAGGCGTCCCCGTGTTCTGGTAGATCCCGGGGGTCGAGCCGTTTTCGACGGTCATCGCCACTGCCCACCAGTCCAGGATGCCCCAACTGCCGATGCCGGTTTCGAAGTGGACGACAAGGGGGCCGACGGTCTGTCCCGGGGCGGCCGTCCACGCCGCGGCCTGGTTGCCGTTGGAATCGTTCTGATGGGAGAGCTGGATCTGGGCGTTGCCGTCGGTCTGATTGGTGATGAAGACGTTTGCAGTGCGCTGTGTAGCCATGGTGGAACTCCTCATCGGGTCGGCCAATCGCCCCGAGCGCGGCTGAACGGTGCTGGGGGAGGGGGAGAGCACTCGGGCCCGAGTGATGAAGCGCTAGCTCCCCCAGTTGATCACGGTTCGTAAGTGAGTGGACCCTTACCACTCGAATTTCCTGACGTTCCCGCCGAATTCGTCCCGCGTGCCCAAGGCTGGGCGTTGCGGGCGGGCGCGGACGGCATACTTGGTGGGCGTGGGCCTGCGAGGATGGGTGGGATGTCCACCGTCCCGCGCCTCACCGTCCCCGCGTCCGCCGACGCCGACGAGGTGTATGCCGCGTACCTCGCCTGGGCGGAGGCCCAGGGGCTCACCCTCTATCCCCACCAGGACGAGGCGATCATCGAGGTGCTGTCCGGCGCACACGTCGTGCTGGCAACGCCCACCGGCTCCGGGAAGACGCTCGTCGCCACGGCCGCCCATCTCGCGGCTCTCGCGGCCGACCGGGTGAGTTTCTACACCGCGCCGATCAAGGCGCTGGTCAACGAGAAGTTCTTTGCCCTGTGCGACATCTTCGGCGCCGACCAGGTGGGGCTGCTGACCGGTGACGCCTCGGTCAACCCCGACGCACCTGTGATCTGTTGCACCGCAGAGGTGTTGGCCAACATCGCCCTGCGCGAGGGAGCGGCGGCGGACATCGGTCTGGTCGTCATGGACGAGTTCCACTACTACGGCGACCCGCAGCGGGGTTGGGCCTGGCAGGTGCCGCTGCTGGAGTTGACCGACGTCCAATTCGTGCTGATGTCAGCCACATTGGGCGACATGAGCAAGATCGTCGCAGACCTCGAGCGACGCACCGGCCGGCCGGTGGCGCAGGTGACGACTGCCGAACGCCCGGTGCCGCTGACCTACACGTGGTCACTGACCCCACTCGCGGAGGTCGTCGAGGAGATCGTCACCACGCGCCGGGCCCCCGTCTACGTCGTCCACCCCTCGCAGGCCGCCGCCGCCGAACACGCCCAGTCGCTGCGCGGCCTGACCCTGCTGACCCACGCCGAGCGCGACGAGATCGCCGAGCGGATCGGGCCGGTGCGATTCGCGTCCGGGTTCGGCAAGGTGCTGTCAGCCTTGCTGCGCAAGGGAATTGGCGTTCACCACGCGGGGATGCTGCCGCGCTATCGGCGGATCGTCGAGCAACTCGCGCAGGCCGGCCTGCTCAAGGTCATCTGCGGGACCGACACCTTGGGCGTCGGCATCAACGTCCCGATCCGCACGGTGCTGCTCACCCGGCTGGTGAAGTTTGACGGGACACGGGAGCGGCTGTTGCGCGCCCGCGAGTTCCACCAGATCTCCGGGCGCGCCGGTCGGGCCGGCTATGACACCGTCGGTGAGGTCGTTGTCCAGGCCCCCGAGCACCTCATCCAGAACGCCCGCCGGGTCGCCAAGGCCGGGGACGACCCGATCAAACTGAAGCGGGTGCAACGGGTCAAGCCCGAGGCCGGCCAGATCGTCTGGAACGAGGCGACCTTCGACAAACTCGTCGCGGCCGCGCCCGAGGCACTCGCGTCCCGGATGCGGGTCGACAACGCGATGATCCTCAACGTCATCGCCCGTCCGGGCAACGCGGTGCGATCGCTGTCGCGGCTCACCCGGGACAACCACGAGGACGCTGGCGGCCGGGCTCGATTGGCGCGCAGGGCGATTCGGCTCGGACGCAGCCTGCTCGACTCCGGGGTCGTCGTCCGGTTGCCCGAGCCCGACGCCCAGGGACGCACCCTGGCCCTCACCGTCGAGCTGCCCGAGGACTTCGCCCTTAACCAGCCTCTGGCCCACTTCGCCCTCGCCGCGCTGGAACTGCTCGACCCGGCGGCCCCGACCCACGCCCTCGACGTCGTGTCGGTGATCGAGTCGGTCCTCGACTCGCCCAGGCCCGTGCTCCTGGCCCAGCAGTGGGAGGCGCGCGGCGAGGCGGTCGCCGAGATGAAGGCCGACGGCATGGAGTACGAGGAGCGCATGGACGCGCTCAACGAGGTGCTCTGGCCGCAGCCGCTCGCGGAGTTGCTGGGGGCGGCATACGAGTCCTATCGGCAGTCCCACCCGTGGTTGCCGGATGACGCGCTCGCCCCGAAGTCCGTCGTGCGGACCATGTGGGAGCAGGCGATGAGCTTCACTGACATCATCTCCCGCTACAAGCTGGCCCGGTCCGAGGGGGTGGTCCTACGCTACCTGTCCGACGCCTACCGGACCCTTCGACAGACCGTCCCCGACGCCCATCGCGACCCCGAGCTCGAGGACCTCGTCGACTGGCTCGGCGAGACGATCCGCCAGACCGACTCGTCGCTGCTGGACGAGTGGGAGGCGCTCACTCACCCGGACGGCACGCTCAACACGGTCCACCGGGACGCCGTCGCGCCGCCGCGCCCGCTCACCGCCAACGACCGCGCCTTCCGGGCGATGATCCGCCGCGCGATGTGGCGGCGCGTCGAACTCGCCGCCCGGGACGACATCACTGCCTTGTATGCCGTGGAGCGCGTCTCCGCCGCCCTCACTGAACCGCCGGGTTCGGTCGTCATGGATGCTGCTGCGTGGGACGCGGCGCTGGGGGACTACTGGGCCGAGCACGGCGAGGTGGTGCTGGACGCGGACGCCCGCGGACCGGCATACCTCTCGATCGAGCCGCACCCCGACGGCGGGCGCCGGTGGGCGGTCCGGCAGACCATCTCCGACCCGGCCGGTGACCGCGACTGGGTCATTGAGGCTGACGTCGACCTGGACGCGAGTGACGCCCTGGGCGAGCTCGTCCTCACCACGACCGCCCTGCGCCGCCTCTAATGGAGCCGGGCCGCCCCCGCTTCGCCTGACCGGTCTTCGGTGCCGGAGGGTCCTGTTTCGACGCATTTTCGGCTTTAGTTCCCTCTTGCCTTTGCCGTCGCACGCGCTGGGCCGGCCATTCGGTCGGGCCTATTTCGTCGACCCCCTCCTCTCACCCTGCCCATCCCCAATCGGGATCGGTTGTCGGGCGTCCGCGCCGCTCGACACGCAGGGGAGGAGGGGTTGCGATGCAGTGGCATTGCTCCATCAAGGACGACTTCTGGTCCGTTCTCACAAGCTTCGTCATGTTCGCGGGTTGCTGACCCACGGCGACCGCAGGCGCCGGGTGTGAATTCGCACCCGGCGCCCTGTTCACTTTCGAGCGCAGGTTCAAGCCGTGGCCTCCGTCCGGGTATGGTTCGCCTCGTCGGTCGACGGGAGCTGGCTGACACGGACCGGCCAAGGGAGAACGAGGTGGATCGGGTCGCACGCATTGCTGCCGATCTGGACAGCTTCCACCGTGGGCGCGGAATCCATGCGGACGACTTCGCAACCAGGGTGGGTCCGCATCTCGCACAGGTGGTCTTCGCCGACTCGGACCCCGAACCGACCTATGGCCGGGACCTGCTCAAGCGCTGGTTCCTCGTCGCCAGCCAGGACCTGCCACCGGACCTCCGCGCGGTCTTCCTGGCGGCCAGCGGGTTGACCCAGCCCGGGCCCAAACTGACCGATCGCCTGGGCGCGCTTTCCCTGAGCACCGGTCTCGCGTCCCGCACCCTGGTGCGTCGGCTGCGCCAGGCCGATGTGCTCGTCGCCGCCAAACTCGATTCGTTGAGCTACGTCTCCGAGGACGACAATCCCTTCGCGCGGCGAGGGTGGTATGTCGAGCGGCTGGAGTCCACGGCATACCTCAACGAGGAACGGCCGCGATTTGTCGGCGTGCGCGAGATCTTGTGCACGCTCGACGGGCTCGAGCAGATCTGCGAGTCGCTGAGCGTGCCCCGCCCTCCCGGTGACACGTCACCCGTCGACCTCATCGTGGAGGCGACGGAGGGGTGCGAGGTGGACACGTTGACCCGGGTCAGCCCGAGCACGTGGCAGGTGGGTCTGGCGCTGCCGAAGCCGCTGACGGTCGGGCAACGCCACCGTCTCGGCGTCTCGATCGCGATGCCGTCACGGGCTTTCGTCAAGCCCTACAACGCGTTCGTGCCGGTGCGACGTACCCGCAGTTTCGCGGCGGTCGTCCACCTGCCGAACGACGGGTCGGTCGTCGGTGCCTGGCGCCTGGACGGTGTCCCGCCGACGGCGATGGAGGACGGCGTGCCGATCGGGGACTCCTTCGACCTGTCCGCGCCGGAGCCCCTGGCCGCCGAATGGACCACCGTCCGTCGTGGGTTGGGCTACGGCATCGGCTGGTCCTGGTAGGCGGACCCCCTCGCCGACTCCCAGTCAGCCCGACAGCCAGCCCGTCAGCCCACCAAGCCCGACTCTAGATCGACGATGACGTCGCGCAGATCACCGGACGGCTCCTGACCGAAGACCTCGAGTGACGCCGTCCGGAAGGCGCCTGCCGGGTGCTGCCCGCGGCGGCGGTACGCGGCATACCTCGTCATGAACTGTCGCAGGAGGGCCTGCTCGGCCGGGTCGGGGTCGCTGCTCGGCAGCTGCTGGGCGAAGTCGTCGGTCAGCGGGCCGACCACCGACATGAGGGGATGCAGGATGCTGACGTTGACCCAGGCGCGCCCCGCCACGCGCTGCGCCTCGGACAGCACCGTGTGGATGTCGTCGAGGATCTCCTGACGCACCGCATCGGTCCCTAGACCGCGCACGCCTCCGTCGGCCCGGCACTTCTCCGCCGCCCACGCGTCGGTGGGCCAGGTCGTCGAGGTCCGGTTGTCGCGGCAGACGTAGCCGCGAATCATCCGGAACAACTGCACCAGCCAGCGTGCCTCGGTCGGGCCCGCGGCCGCCGCGTCGAGGGCCTCGTTGATCCGGCCGGCGATCCCGTCGTTGCGGGTCGGTCGAGCCGGCAGCCCACGAGCAACCCTGCGGCCCCGGTCCAACTCGGCCACCTGTGATGCGACGACGGTGCGGGCGTAGCGCATTCGATCGGCAACGGCCTGACGATCCGACCCGGCCCGCCGGGCCAGCCGGTCGCTGGTCGCCGCATAGATGCTGTGCACGATGCCCATGCAGCCGTCTTCCCAGCAGCGCAGGTTGACCTGCTGCGCCAACGGGTCGGCGTGACCGTAGGGGGCGAACCGGGTCGGACAGAGGCTTGCGCCGCGCGCGGCATGGGCACGCACACGAAGCGTGTGCGTGCCCCACCACACAACGCTCGCCAACTCAGGGTCCAGGACCTGCATCGACACGGGACACCTCCGAAAACACGTGGGCCGGGCATGTCGACGCGGTGGTCGGCATGGCCCTGTCATCGTGTTGTCAGGGGTCCACAAGGTGAAGGTTGTGGGCCGATACTGTCCGGTAATTGTCCGGTCCAACTCCCGGCCCACCCCCTGGCCGGCGTCAGCCCCTCAGTGCGCGGCCGCGAGGTGCGCGGCATACCAGCGTTCGGCGACGGTGAGCTCGGGCTCGGGGTCGATGACCTCGGGGCCGTGCGAGTGCGCGTGGGGTCTGCCGAGGAGGCGGACCGCGGCGCGGCATTGCTCCGCGGCGAGTTGGTCGCGAGGGTCGGCGGAGGCCTTGAACAGTGACCCGGCCAGGGCGAACGCGTCGCAGGCGCCACGGTGGATCTCGGCTCGGCTCTCTGCCCGGTATGCCGCGGCGAGACGCACCGAGGCCACGCCGCGGACGGCCCACCGAGTGGCCTGATCGATGCTCGCTGCGGCGCCGTTGCGGGGTCGCCGGCCTGCTCCGGGCACGTGAAGGTCCATGTGGAAGGCGGTGGGGTCCAGATCGGCGATGAGCTCGAGCACCGCTGGGCCGAGCGCCTCGACCCCCAGCCAGCAGTCGGTCTCGGGGCGCAGGGTGAGCTCGACGACGGCCAGGGGAAGCATCCACTCGGGGTGGGTCAGGGTGGCCTGCAAGGCTGGGGTCACGCCGGATCGACCCGGTTGACCGGCGACGTCGAGCAGTCGCAAGGTCGGGTCCGCAGTCGGCGCGGTGACGACCACCGATACGTGGGCATTGCCGGGAGTCGTGTCGACCCGCCAGGAGGCGCCGTCCTCGATCTGCAGGGTCAGCCCCCGCGGCACCCGCGCCCAGTCGACGGTCGCGGACCCGTGCAGTTGCCCGTTACGGGAGCTTGTGGTCGCAGCGCGCGTCTGCGGGCGCAGCGCGTCGATCGGAGCGCACGGCAGGCCGGGTGCGTCGGGTGCGTCGGCTCGGGCTCGCGCCAGTCCCGCGCGCAGGTATGCCGCGAGCTCAGCTCTCGCCTCGGCGTCCTGGCCGCTGTGGTCTGCCGATTCGGGCGACCAGGGCGACCCGGCCGAGTCCTCGGCGAGCCCGTCGGCGACCAAGTCGAGGAACTGCGGGCTCACGGGCTCGCGCAAGTCCGGCGACACGCACCGATGCGCCCACGCCACGAGCGAGGGCGCCCAGTCGTGCAGGCTCTCGGACCCCTCGTCCACATCGAGCACATCGGCGATCGACGCTTCCAGGAGCAGCCCTTCGACCCGCAACAGGCGATCGTCCAACGCCAGCGGCGAGGCCCGCTGCAGCCAGCGCAACGCCCCGAGGCGACCGAGGATCCGGCGTTCGTGGGATTGGGCCATCGCCACGACGGCCCGCTCGGGCGGGTCGAGGCGCACGTCGACAGCCGCGGCCACGGCGGTCCCGAACAGGGTCTCGACAAGCTCCAGGTCGAACGGGCCCTGAAGCCTCAGCTGTCCCGGCCCGCGAGGGTTGATCGGGTCGACCACGAAGGTGCCGCCCTTGACGGGCAGAACGACCAGCCCGGCGGCGGCGCCGGGGTCCTCACCAACCACGAACGTGTCGCCCAGCCGATTCACGGTGACGTGATCGGACGCGGCTGTGCTCACCCGACCTCCTCCAGCGGGGTGAGCCCGGACACGTAGGCGGCCGCTTCGGTCCCGGTCAGGGCCTGCTCCCTCCACGCGGTCCCCCACCGCTCACCGGCCGCCGCTTCGTATGCCGTGCACGCCCCCTGGCGGGCAAGGTCGTCGGAGTCCGGGTTGACCAGGACGCGAGCCAGGTCGGGTCGCTCGGTGAGCAACTCACACGTCCGATGGCAGCGTCGCGCGCTCGGCGGCGTGTCGATGGCTCGCGCCCGTTCGTGAAGCACCTGCGCGACCCCCCGGTCGAGGGCGGTGGACACCCAACCGTTGATCAACGTGCTGTCCACGACCCCAACCTCCTCTCGCTCGACGGCCGACAGCCCCATCCACACCTTTTGCACGATGGCGCGCACGACGTGGTCGTCCATGCTCGATAGCTCACCGTAAGACTTTCGCAGCGACCACGCGATCTGATCTGCGGCCCACACCCGCACCTTGGCCGAGATCGCCGCGGTGAGGTCGTCGTCACGGGCGCCCGGCCCGCCCTCGGCGAAGGGACGCGGCGTGGCGCACCAGCGCTGCCAGATCGCACGTGCCTGCGCCAGCGGGGTGGACTCATCGAGGGTGGCCCTGGCCAAACTCTCGAGGATCACCCGGTGGGCGGGCCGGGCCAGCCCGTAACCCTGACACGCGCGCCAGATCTCGAGTTGGGCCAGGTGCTCGGGATCCTCGACCGCCCGTCCCTCCCGGCCCGGTCGACGCGTCCGCAACTTGGCGGCGTCGCTGAAGTGCAGCCGGTAGCGGTCATACACGGATCGGTCGGTCCCGAGTTGCCAGGAGCGTTCCCCAGGAACGCCGATCATCGGAGGCCGCTCGTCGTGGCCGAGGCCAATGCGCGACGGCGGATGGGTGCGGATCGCCTCCTTCCCGTCCTGGTTCCACAGCCGCAGGTATGCCGTGTGGTGCCGTTGGAAGAACTCCTCCGCAGCCATCGGCTCGGGCCGATCGAGGTGGCGTTCGGCGAGCTTGCGTGCGACGTCGGCCTCGTCCAGCGGCTGCCCGATCGAGGTCGCGTAGTGCTGCCCGACCCGGACCGAGCAGAACTCGCTGAGCACGGCGGCGGTGGTCGGCGCGCCCTTGTCGTCGAGGATCTCCAGGGTCGCGACCACAATCCGTTGATGGGCGTCCAGGGCCTCGGAGATGAGGGGAACGACCCGATCGAGCGTCGCCCTGGCGGCGTCGGCCTGAGCGGTCGTCAGCGGTTCGCGCGGACGTGGCGGAGTCCCCGCGTGGGCCGGCCAGTTGGCCTGGACGAGTCGGGCGCCGAGGTGCAGAGCGACATGGCTCGCCTTGGCACCCCCGCCGCGGCGGATCCGATGGTCCCAGGCCGGGCCGACGACGGCAGCCCGGCACAGCTCGACGAGCGTCGGGCGGCCGGTCACCCCGGACTCCCGAGAACCTCGCGAGCATGCGCATCAACCCTCATCGGCAGCACGCCTCCCCTGGCCGGTCGTCACGCCGATGTGGCTCACGGCCGGATGAGCCCCCCTGCATGCTCACCCGACCGTGTTGATGTTCCGATGTCGGGTGCCGTGACCTCACCCGCCATGCCATCCCTGACGGACAGAAAGAAGGGGGGCGCTCCGGACAAACCGGTCGGCCGTCTACTCTCGCGAGGGTGAACCTCGCCGATCTCGCCGATCTCGCTGTCCGGGCGCGTGATCTCATGGCCCCAGGTCGCCGGGTCGTGCTCGGCATCGTCGGCCCACCGGGCGTGGGGAAGTCGACCCTCGCCCAAGCCCTCGTCCGCGAGGTCGGTGAGCGGGCGGCATACCTGCCGATGGATGGGTTCCACCTGCCCCAGGCGAGGTTGCGCGCCTTGGGCACACGCGACCGGATGGGGGCGCCTGAGACGTTCGATGCCGCGGGTTACGCGGACCTGGTCGACGCGGTGGTCGCCAGCCCCGGTATGCCGCTCACCGCCCCCGGTTTCGACCGCACCGTCGAGGAGCCGGTCGCCGACGGAGTGCGGATCGATGCCAGTGCGCGGCTGGTGGTGACCGAGGGAAACTACCTGCTGCTTCCCGGCGGCGACTGGGAGCGGGCCCGGGTGCGGATGGCGGCGGTCTGGCAGTTGCGACTGGCCGATGAGACTCGGCGGGAGCGGCTGCTGGCGCGGCACATCGCCTTCGGCAAGTCGCCCGCCGAGGCGCTGGAGTGGATGACGCGCGTCGACGAGCCGAACGCTCGGCTCGTGCAGTCGTATGCCGCCCGCGCCGACCTCATCATCGACGTCACCTGAGGGGTCCAGCCCCCTCGCAGATCAGGCTGGGTACGGATCAGGCCTGGGTACGGATCAGGGCGGCGTAGGAGTCGGGGCGGCGGGTGCGTAGGAAGGGGAACAGGTCCAACCAGTCTGAGCCTTGGTCGAGATCGAGGTCGGCGACCAGGACGGCCTCGCTGTCGCGGGGTGCTTGGACGAGGACCCGCCCATACGGATCGGCGATGAACGAACTCCCGTAGAAGGTGATGATCCCCTCGCTGCCGGTGCGGTTGGGCACGACGACGAACAACCCGTTGGCAATCGCGTGGGCGATGATCGTGTGCTGCCACAACGGCTGCGTGTCGAACTCGGGGTGATCGGGCTCTGACCCAATCGCCGTCGGGTAGGCGAGGACTTGGGCGCCGCCGAGTGCGTAGGCCCGCGCCACCTCCGGGAACCACTCGTCCCAGCAGGTCGGCATCCCCAGCCGGACGGCGGGATCCTCAAGCGCCACCACGGGATAGGCGTCATCTGCCGGTCCCGGCCGGAAGTACAGGTCCTCGTAGTAGCCGGCGGTGACGGGGATGTGGGTCTTGCGGGTGCGGGCCACCAACTCCCCGGACGGAGCAACGAGGACGGCAGTGTTGTAGCCACGGCCATCGCCGGCGTCGACGCGTTCGTAGAGGCTCGCGTGGACGTACACGCCGTGCTCGCGGGCCAGCTCGGACGCGAACGTCACCGTCGGCCCGGACTCGAGGTCTTCGGCGTTCACGGCTGGTATGCCGCTCGGGCGGGTGTCGGCGGGGTAACGCGAGAGGGTCAGCTCGGGGAGGAAGACGATCCGTGCGCCCGCGCCCACCGCGAGGCGAATGCCAGCACTGAGCGTGGCGCGCAGGTGGTCCGCATCGGCATCCCACGCGTGCTGGACGAGGCCGACGCGAAGCAGTTCTTGGCTCGGAGAGTGAGCGCGGGCGGGAGAGACGGGGACCCCGTTGGCGACGATGAGTTGCATGGTGGACCTTTCGCAGGTGGGAAGTGTCGAGAGTGTTCGGCGGTTGCCGCGGTCAGGCCTCGTAGACGACTCGCCCGGCCGCGACCGTCATGACGACGCTGGCGTCGCTCACGCCTTGCAGAGAGTGCGGCGGGCCGCCGCCGATGGGCGCCCTGGTGCCGATGCGCAGATCCGTCCCGAAGAGGTCGGCGTCGAGGACGGCGAGATCGGCGCGGGCTCCGACGCGGATCGCCCCACCGTCATCGTCATGGTTGACCCACGCCGAACCGGCGGTGAAGGCATCCAAGGCCGCGTCGAGGGTGAGTCGCTCGTGTGGCAGGAAGGCGGCGAACTCGCGGTCTGCGGGGTCTGATCGGGTGGTGGCCACCTCGATCTGGGCGAGTGGGTCGGCCGTCGTCACGGCCCAGTCGCTGCCCATGGCGAGCCGAGTGCCCGCGGCGGCGAGGCTGGCGAACGGATACTCCAGGGCCGTGCGATCCGGCCCGAGGAAGGGGGTCGTGAGCACCTCCATCTGAGGGTCGTTCTTGGCCCAGTAGGCCTGGGCGTTGGCCGTGACCCCCAACGCGCTGAACCGGGGGATATCGCTGCGCTGCAGCACCTGGAGGTGGGCGATGTGGTGGCGACGATCGTTGCGGCCGTTGGCCGTTCGCGCTGCGGCGATGGCGTCCAACGCAGTCCGGGCAGCCCGGTCGCCGATGGCGTGTTGGTGGACCTGGAAACCTGCCGCGTCGAGCGCGGTCACCGCCTCGGCGAGCAGTTCCGGGTCGACATAGAGCAGGCCACGGTTGTCGGTGTGCCCGCCACATCCGTCGCAGTACGGCTCCAGCAGGGCTCCGGTGTAGGTCTCCAAGACCCCGTCAACCATGATCTTCACGCTCGTCGGGTGGAACCCTGGTACGCCTGAGTCGGCATGTTTCCCGGTGGCGGCCTCCCGCTGCCTGCAGAGGTCGGCGATCTGGTCTAGGCCGCGGTGGCGGTCCCACCACAGTGCCCCGACGACGCGCGCGGTGAGCCGACCGTCCGCCGCGAGGCTGCGGTATGCCGCGAGCGTCGAGGGCGTGACCCACGCGTCCTGCCATCCGGTGATGCCCAGCGCGTGCAGGTGCTCCTGCGCCGTCAGAATCGCCTCCTCCCACTCGAGGCGACTCGGGGGAGGGACCACGCGATCGTTGAACGTGTAGGCCGCGCCCTCGTGGAGCATGCCGGTCGGTTCCCCGGTCTGAGGGTCGCGCTCGATGCGCCCGTCGCTCGGATCAACGGTGTCCCTCGTGATGCCCCCGGCGAGCAGCGCCGCGCTGTTCACCCAGGCGGAGTGGACGTCACGGTTGAAGAGGAAGACCGGTCGGTCCGGGACGATCGCGTCGAGGTCCTCCTTGCGGGCCAGACCATTCGGGAAGTCCTCCATGGCCCAGCCGCCACCGACCACCCACGGCTCGTTCGGATGGTTGGCTGCAAACCGGGCGACGGCGTCGAGATAGGCCGGGCGGCCGGGCAGGTCGTTGAGCCAGACCCGAAGGAGATTGCGTCCGGCGAAGGGCGCGTGGACGTGGGCGTCCTGGAAGCCTGGCAGGACCGTGGCGCCCCGCGCCTGCACGACTCGGGTCCGCGGCCCCCGGAGGGCGAGGACGTCCGCGTCGTCCCCGACCGCGGTGATGCGGTCGCCGGTGACGGCGATCGCGGCGGCATACCGACCGGGGGCGAGGCGAGCACGCGCTCCCACGACGAGCAGGTCCGGTGCCGGGGTCGTGGTCATCTGTGGACCAGTCCCTCGGCTGCCACGACCTCGCGCTCGGCCGTGAGGTCGAGGCTGCGGCAGAGCACGAGGTAGATCACGGCGGCGACCGGCAGACCGACGAACATGGAGTAATCGACGTTCCCCAGGGCGGCCGCGAAGCTGCCGGTGAAGGGTGCAGTGACCATGAACGGGACCATGATGACCAGCGCGCCGAGGTATGCCGTCTGGCCGCGCCACCCCCAGCGGCCGTACATCCCGTTGGGGTTGAACATCTCCTGGATCGAGTAATTGCCCCGCCGGACGAAGAAGTAGTCGACCAGGTTGATCGAGGTCCACGGGGTGAAGGCGTAGGCCAGGAAGATGAGGACGTTGCCGTAGAAGCTGTTGAACCGCTCGATGCCGACGAACTGGGCGATGAGCCAGACGGTGATGAACATGATGCCGATGCCGATGACCCGGATGCGGCGGCTCGGCGCTACCGGCCTGATGGAGTCGCGGATCGAGATCATGGACATCATTCCGCCGTACTGGTTGATCGCCATGACCGACAGTAGGCCGAGGAGTAGAGCGAACACGGCGACCCAGCCGAAGCCGTTGATCAGGCTGTCAGCGGCAGACCGGAAGGCCTCGACGGGCGTCGCGTCCGGGCCGGCGGCGGCATACATGATGGACCCGAGCGCGAAGACCCACAGACCTGAGACGGCGCTCGGCAGGTACGTCCACCAGAAGGTGGAGCGGACGCCGACGCTCGCGGGCAGGTAGCGGGAGTAGTCGGACACGTAGGGCGCCCAGCCGAGTTGGAAGCCGGCGACGATGACGAAGACGGTCATGAACGGTGCTGGCTGGAAGTCGCCGAGCGCCCAGGTCTCTGCGGTGAGTCGACCATCCTTGAGGGCAGCGACCGAAAGGGTGACCATCAGGGCGATGAGTGGCCAGGTGAGGACCCGGTTGACCCGATGGATCCAGTGGTAACCGAACAGGGCGATGACCGCAGCAATCAAGGCAGCGATGAAGTACCCGACGTTGGTGTTGATGCCGAACAGTTCATGGAAGGCGTCTCCGGAGAGCAGCGCATCGGACGTGTTGTAGGCGATGTAGTTGATGAGGGCGAAGACCCACACGGTGACGGCGGCTCCGAGGTACCCGAATTGCGGGCGAGATTGGACCAACTGCGGAAGCCCCAGCTGTGGACCTTGCGCTGAGTGGAAGGCCATGAAGAAGGTTCCGAACAGCGACCCGAGGATCGTCGCGATGAGGGTCCAGACGAGGCCGGCGCCGATCGAGAGGGCCGTGACGCCGGTGGCCATCGCGGTGAGGTTGATGTTGCTGACGAACCAGATGGCGCCGAGATGGGTGACCTTCCCATGCCGCTCGGTGTCGGGGACATAGTCGATCGAGTGCAGTTCGATCGATGCCGGCTGGCGGGGCTCGGCCAGTTCGTTGTCCAAGGAAGGTGACATGGGTTCCTCCGTCGCGGGGCCCTGGGCGCCAAGCGGGGCATCCCGCTCCGATGCGCCAAACTAACAACGTTAGTTTCGCGCAACGTACACCCGGGTGAGGTGCGCCACAAGAGGCAGCGACAGCAGGGGGCCCTGGGGCATGCGGCGACGGGAGGTACTGTCGGGCACGGCTGATCCCAGCCCGACCCGACGATCCCGTTCGGTGCTCGGCTATTCGGGGGGCCTTGATCGAGGAGGAAGCATGGGCGGCCGGCGTCCGCGGCTGAGCCGTGACGATATTGCGCTGACCGCCCTGGACATCCTGGACACCGAAGGGTTGTCCGCGCTGACCATGCGGCACCTGGCCGCCCGCCTGGGCGTGCGAGCCGCGTCGCTCTACAACCACGTGTCCGGCTACGACGAGATCATCGACCTCATCCAAGACTTGGTGAACCAAGAGATCGACCTGGACACCCTTCGTGCCGCCGAGTTTGCCGACGGGCTCATGGGCTTCGCTCGCAGCTACCGCGACGCTTTCCTGCGCCACCCGCATGCCCTGCCACACCTGGTCCGCCGCCAGATGGCTAGCCCGAATGCGTTGCGTACGTTCGATGCGCTGGCGGGCTTCCTCGCTCGGCACGGCGTACCCGAGGCCGACGTATTTGTCACCATGGGCATGATCGACGGCGCGATTCTCGGTGCGAGCCTGGACCTCTTCGAGGGTGGTTTCGGCCCCTCGGCCCGGTATGCCGCGTCGCACCCTTCGCTCGCCGCGGCCCTCGCCGCCGCTGACCGGGACCGGGTCAATGAGGCGGCCTTCGAGCTGGCCCTGCGCGGCATCGTCGCAGCGATCGAGGGCACCCTGAGTCGGTGACCGGCCCAGCCGGTCTGGGCCGCGTGGTCACGTGCGACGGCGGGGGTGCGCCGGCGGGGTTTCGACGGCGGGTTGACTCACGCCGCTAGCCTGCGAATATGTCGCCGCCGCCGCCGCCGCCGCCGCCGCCGCCGCCGTCGTTGCCGCAGCCGTCGCCGCCCACACCCACGGCCCTTCCCGCACGGGTGCGGCGGGGATACGCGCTCGGCGGCGTGGCAACCGGGTCCTTCGGAACCGTCCCCGGCCTGATGCTGCTGCCCTACCTCACCGAACGGCTCGGCGTCCCGGCGGCGCTCGCCGGTGTGATCGTCTTCGCCCCCAAGGCATGGGACGTCATCCTCAACCCGATCGCCGGCCGGATCAGCGATCACTCGACACATCCCGACGGCCCGCGCCGCCCGTTCCTGCTGCGCGCCGGCCTGGCTCTCGCGGTCGCCTTCGCCCTCCTCTTCGCCGGCCCGGCCTCACCGCAAGCCCTCGCCGCCGGATGGGTGGCCGTGCTCTTCCTCGCGTGCGCGACGGCATACGCCTTCTTCCAGGTGCCCTATGTCGCGATGCCCGCCGAGCTCACCGACTCCCCCCGCGAGCGGACCCGCATCATGAGCCTGCGGGTGGCGGTCCTCGCACTCGCGATCCTCATCAGCGGCGGGCTCGCGCCGATGGTCCGCACGATGGTCGGCCCGGAGCGGGGGTATGCCGTGATGGGCCTGTTCGTCGCCGTCCTCATCGCGGTCGGTGCCCTCGGCGCGTGGTGGGGGACCCGTGGCGCGCCAGTGCGGGCCGTTGCGGCTGCGCCCGGCGGTCTGCGCAGCCAATTGGCGCTCGTCGCAAGCAATCCCAGCTTCCGGGCGCTGATCCTCACCTTCATCGTCCAAGCTCTCGCGACGGGGGCGATGCTCGCCGGAGTCGACTACGTCGCGCGTCACGTGCTGCGCGACCCGGGCGCCGGGTCGGTGCTGTTTGTGTGCTTCGTCGCCCCCGCCATCGTCTGCACGCCCCTTTGGGAGCGGCTCGCCGCCCGCCTCGGCAAGCGCCGCGCGTATGCCGCCGCGAGCCTCACCCTCGCCGCCGGGGCCGCCGCTCTGGTCGCGGCCCGGGTCATGCCGGCCGCGTTGGTCTATGTCGCGGTGGC
>Ga0208693_1000853_pt1 | contig 23124 bp, 20 predicted proteins | sample AD_UKC071_MetaG_FD_184438 | JGI IMG/M metagenome (GOLD analysis project Ga0208693, IMG submission 184438) | Active sludge microbial communities of municipal wastewater-treating anaerobic digesters from USA - AD_UKC071_MetaG (SPAdes) (version 2) | ecosystem: Engineered > Bioreactor > Anaerobic >... | reverse complement strand
CATCCACCCGGTCCTCGCGCGCGGCGCCGATGTGCTGGGCGACCATCGCGCTCACCGCGCCGCCGATCGCCATGGCCGGCATGCCGATGTAATTCCACACCTGCAGCAGGGCGCCATAGGCCGCAGCCATGGGCAGTCCCTCGCGGTTGACCAGGCCGATCATGATCACGCCTGCGCCCGAGATCACCAGCATCTGCGCGCCCATGGGCACGCCCTTGCCCAGGATCGGGGCCAGTTCGCCCGGCTGCGGCTTCAGCCATCCGAGTTCCGGCCCGCGCAGCCGCAGCGGCAGGTCGCGGGCATAGATCCACGCCAGCAGCGCGGCGAAGGCGATGGTCGTGGCAATCACCGTTGCCAGCGCCGATCCGGCAATCCCGAGCGGCGGGACCGGTCCGAAGCCCATGATCAGGAGCGGATTGAGCACCACGTCGAGCACGGTGGCAAGGATCAGGAAGCGCAGCGGCGTATTGGCGTCGCCTGCGCCGCGCAGGCCCATGGCGATCATGGTCATCGCCGTGGTCATCGGGTTGGCGATGAACACCACCCGCAGATAGGCCAGCGCCTCGGCACGCGAGGCCCCGGGCGTGGCCAGCCAGTCCAGCAGCTGCGGCGCGAAGACCATGCCGAGCACGGTGGTGGCCAGCGCGATCAAGCCGGTCAGCCCCAGCGCCGCGCCCAGCGTGCGCCGCGCGGCGACCACGTCCTGCCGGCCCCAGGCCTGGCCGATCCTAACCGTCGCGGCCATGCCGAATCCGAAGACCAGCGCGAACAGCAGGAACATCACGATATTGGCATTGGCAGTGGCAGCCAGCGCCTGCTCGCCCAGCAATTGCCCCACCCAGACCGCGTTGATCGACCCGTTCAGGGATTGCAGCACGTTGCCCACCAGCTGCGGCATGGCGAAGACCATCAGGGTGCGCAGCAGCGGCCCCTGGGTCAGGTCGCCGCGCAGGCGGGGAGGGGCGCCGCCGGTCACGTGCCGCGCGTGTCGCCGTAGAGGTGGATGTGCAGCCGGTCAGTCAGGCGCAGGCCATGCTCCAGCGCCAGCGGAGCGAGCCAGCGCTCGCGCTCGCGCAGGCCCGCGCTGTCGGTGCCTTCCGGCATCAGGTAGACGCGATTCCGGTCGATCCCGTGTGCTTCGACCAGCCCCAGCACTTCCGCGACGTCCTCTGGCCGCTGAATCACAAACTTGAACCACGCTTTAGGTTCGTTTGCCCAGGCGGAAAGACGCTCGGGATTCAAGGCGATGGCCGTATCATTTCCGGAATGTTCGAGCTTGGGGCTGACATTGTATTGCGCGACCAGCGGGGCGAGCGCGGCGTGCGGTTCGACCGAACCGTTGGTCTCGATCTCCACGCTGACGCCCGGCAGGAGGGACACCAGCCGCGCCAGCGCCGCGCCCTGCAGCAGCGGTTCGCCGCCGGTGATCACCAGCCGGTCCTGCCCCAGCGCCATGATCCGCGCGGCGACGTCGGCCTCGTCCAGCACCAGCTGGTTGGCCTTGCGGTCAAAGGCGCGTGCCTCGCGGTGGGGGCGGTTGTCGCCCTCGAACCGCCAGGTGTAGGCGGTGTCGCACCATACGCAGGCAAGGTTGCAGCGCGAGAGGCGGACGAAGGCGCAGGGGCGGCCCATGCTCGGCCCTTCGCCCTGCAGCGAGGCGAAGATTTCCGGTTCGCCGGGGGTCGTGGTGGCCAGGGTCAGCATTCAGGAAAGTCCGCCTTTGGCTGAACCGCTGGACACAGTGGACAGGGTTATGAACGAAAGTGTCGAGGCCGCAGCCGCACCCCCGGCGGGGGCGCGACTGATGGACAAATGGGATCGAGGATGCGGCATCACGCGGCCTTATGCCAACAATGCCCGGAGTAGGACAGGGCGGGCCGCGCGATTGGCGATCAGCGCGTCCCCAGCCCCCGCGCGATGATCCCGCGCAGAATTTCGCGCGTGCCGCCGCGCAGCGACCAACTGGGGGCGTTGTGGACGATGTTCGCCAGCACCGCCGCATAGCCGGAGGCCGCGACCGGATCAGGCTCGCAATCGACCAGTTCGCGCGCCACGTCGGGAATGCTCTGTTCGAACAGCGCGCCGACGTCCTTGACGATCGAGGCCTGAAGCCCGGCGTCCTGCTCTTCCTGCAGCATCGAGGTGACCGAACGCGACAGGCGGCGCAGCACGGCAAGCCGCGCGGTAAGGCGGCCCAGCGTGATCTGCGCGGCGTCGCTCTGCCTGCCTTGCAGAACCCCGACCAGCTGGTTCAGCAGCTCGATCGAGGAGAGGAAGCGTTCCGGGCCGGAGCGTTCGAAGGCCAGCTCGCTCATCACCTGCGCCCAGCCCTGGCCCTCGGTGCCAAGCAGCTGGCTGGCCGGGATGACGGCCTCTTCGAAATGCATCTCGTTGAAGTGATGCTGGCCGGCAAGGTCGATGATCGGGCGGATGGTCAGGCCCGGCGTGTTCTTCAGGTCGATCAGCAGCTGGCTGGTGCCGTTGTGGCGATCGGCCGGCGTGCCGCTGGTGCGGCAGAACATGATCGCCCAGTCCGACTGGTGGGCAAAGCTGGTCCACACCTTGGTGCCGGTGACGCGGTAGACGTCGCCGTCGCGGACCGCGCGGGTACGGGTGGCAGCAAGGTCGGAGCCGGAGTCCGGCTCGCTCATCCCGATCGAGAAATAGAGCTCGCCCGCCGCGATCTTCGGCAGGAAATATTGCCGCTGTTCCTCGGTCCCGAACTTCAGGATCGACGGGCCGCTCTGGCGGTCGGCAATCCAGTGCGCGCCGACCGGGGCGCCGGCGGCGAGCATTTCCTCGACCATGACATAGCGTTCGTAGGCGGTGCGCTCGTGCCCGCCGTACTGCTTCGGCCAGGTCATGCCGAGCCAGCCGCGCTGGCCCATCTTGCGGCTGAAGTCCTTGTCAGCGCCGCACCAGCTGTCGCTGCGCTGGCGGTCGGTGCGGCTGGCCAGTTCCTCGGCCAGGAAAGCGCGGACTTCGGCGCGCAGGGCGATCACGGCCTCGCTGTCGAGCGGCGGGGCGGGGAAGGGAATAGCGCTCATAGTTCGGTCACCATCGGCCAGTATCCGGCAGTGCCCGCGTCCAGCGCGGCGCTGCCCAGCAGTTTCGCCCATTGCACCTGGCCGCCGAATTCGTCGCGCCAGGTCCACAGCGAAGTGGTGAAGAGGTGGAGGCGGTGCTCACGGGTGAAGCCGATCGCGCCGTGGGCCTGCGTGGCGATCGAGGCGCCGGTCCCGGCCGCCTCGCGCGCGCGAAGCGATCCGGCGGCCACGCCCAGCACGTCGCCGCGCGCCAGCGCCTCGGCGGCAAGGTCGGCGGCGGCGGTGGCGCAGGCGAGTTCCCCGGCCAGGCGGGCGAGTTCGTGCTGCACCGCCTGGTTCTTCGACAGCGGCTTGCCGAACTGGACGCGGGTGCCGGTATGGCTGATCGACAGGTCGAGCGCGGTTTCCAGCGCCCCGGCGATCTGGAAGGCGCGCAGCGTCGCGCCCTCGGCCAGCGGGCAGTGCGGCAGGGCCGCGCCCGCGTCCGCCTGCCAGTCGATGGCGAGCGAGGGGCGCGGGTGATAATTGGCGGCGTTGCCCGGCGCGGCGATGGTCCAGGCTGAACGCGGCACGCGGTAGAGGCGGTCCCCCACGGCTAGCGCGAGGCAATCGAGGTGCTCACCCCAGGCGAGGCGCTCGACCGTGCCAGTCAGGCGTCCGCCCTCCAGCTTGAGGCCATCGGCGCGGGCGAGACCGGCAGGGCCTTCGGCGAGCGGCAGTCCGGCGGCGGCCAGCAGGCGGTTGGCGCCCATCGTTTCGGCCAGCGGCAGCGGGAATGCGTGACGGCCCAGCAGGCGCAGCGCCTCGCCCTGTTCGGCGGCGGTCAGGCCGAAGCCGCCCTGGTCTTCGCTGAGGAGCGCCAGCGGCAGCCCCATTTCGGTGACTTCCGCCCAGAGATCGGCGAGCCATTCGCCGTTCCGTGCGCGGGCCTGCGCCGCGTCGTCGAGCGATCGCTCGAGCAGACGCTGGATCATTTCTGCAAGCATCGGTGCCGCCTGCTCCCTTGCTGTTATGGTGCCGGCTACAGGATTCGAACCCGTGGCCCCCTGATTACAAATCAGGTGCTCTACCAACTGAGCTAAGCCGGCAACGTGACCTTATGTGCAGGCGTCCTTAGTCCTATCGCGCGCCGAAGGTCCACCCCTCTGTGCGGGCAATTTCTTCAGACAGGGTGCGCGGGTGCCACAGCGCGCGCTCGTGCGCGGCGATGCGCAGCCAGGCGGCGGTGAGCAGGGCGTCGCTGGCATGGTCGGCAATCGGCCCCGCGCCGGGGACGGGCGCGCTGCCCAGCGCGGCCAGCGCGGCGTTCAGCTCCTCGAAGCTGCGCATCTTCGATTTTCCGGCGCTGCGCCCGGCGGCCATGGCGGCGAGCGTGGTGTAGATCTCGGTCACCGCCGAGCCGCTGGCGGGCAGGGGATCGACCGGCCAGACCGGCAGGCGTTCCGGTAGGCGGCCGAGCAGCCGCATCCCGCTGAGGCTGGACTTGCCGACCTGCGCCGCGCCGACCAGGTTGAAGTTGGAATAAGGCTTGCAGCCCATCGCTTCCTGCGCGCGTTCGGTGACGCGAAACCGCCCGCGTCCGCCGCCGAAGCGATCCCCCTCGCGTCCGCCATGGCGGCGGAAATGGCGCGCGGCCTCGGGATGGTCGACGAAGCTGGTCACGCCAAGGTGCGGATCGGCGGCGCAAAAATCGTCGACCATGGCCCACAGGTCGCGGGCATGGGCCGGGCTGTCGGCCCAGCCGGGAAAGAAAGCGCCCACGTCGGCATGGGCGAGGCTGATGCCCATGTCGAAGCCGACCAGCGTGTCGGCGGGCAGGTCGCTCACCAGCCAGTCCAGCACCTCGCCGCGTGACCAGCGGTGACCCGGGCGGACGAGCGTTGGAGCGGCGTGGCCTTCACCGCACAGGGCAACGGCGATGCCCCGGTGCCGCTCTCCTGCCGCGCCGGACCAGTCGATTGCCGCGAAATGCCGGAAGCGCGCGCTCACCCGGCGGGGCAGCCCTGCGGGGCCGGTGCGAAGGCCCAGCCGCCCGGCCCCCGGCGCATGGTGAAGCGCTGGCGTGCCTCGTCGATCTCGGCGGACAGCTCGAAGCAGTCCTCGCCGCGCCAGCGCTCGATGCGCCAGTTGGCCGACAGCTCGGGCAGTTGCTCGAAGCGGGCGGCTTCCCTGATGGTGTCGGGCAGGACGTCCATCACCAGCACGGCGTTGAGCGCGCCGAAGCCCGAAGGCGACCATTCAGCGGAAGCGAAGCGCTTGCCCGAGGGCGAGAACACCGGCGCCGCCCCGGTATCGAGCGCCGTGCCCTTGCCCGCGCGGTCGAACAGCTGGAACCCGTTCGCCTCGTAGCCGAACCAGGCGTAACCGAAGAAGCGCTCGCCAGCGAAGGTGCTGAAATCCTGTGCGGAATCGTGGTAACGGGCGTCCGCGCAGAGCATCGCGCCGCCAAGCGTGGTGACCGCGACATGGTCCATGTCGGCAGCGGCGAAGGGCTCGAACCGGGCCGGGACCGCGAGGGGGCCCTTGCGCTCCATCCCTTCGGACTCGATCGGGGCAAGGGGGGCGCACTTGGCAAGGTCCGGCTTCGCGGCGACCTTGATGGCAAGGGGTGCGGGCTGGGCCGCCGCAGGCGTTTCCGGCGCTGGCGCCTGAGGCTGCTGTTCCCCTGACGGCCCGCATCCCGCCAGCGCCAGCAGAGCGGCCAGTGCCGCGCGCTTCATGCTCCGTCCTCCCCGAGTCGTTCGCGGCGCTTCCTGTCCCACCATTCGAGGCGTTTCAGCACCTCGCGTTCGAACCCGCGTTCGACCGGGCGGTAATAGGTCTGCGCCGCCATCCCCTCGGGCCAGTAGTCCGCGCCGGAAAAACCATCCTCCGCGTCATGGTCGTAGGCATAATCCTTGCCGTAACCGATGTCCTTCATCAGCTTGGTCGGCGCGTTGAGGATATTGGCGGGCGGGGCTAGACTGCCGGTCTCCCGCGCGCTCTTCCACGCCGCCTTCTGCGCCACATAGGCCGCGTTCGATTTGGGCGCCGTGGCAAGGTAGAGGCAGGCCTGGACAATCGCCAGTTCGCCCTCCGGGCTGCCAAGGAACTCGTAAGCGTCCTTGGCGGCAAGGCACTGCACCAGCGCCTGCGGATCGGCGAGGCCCACGTCCTCGCTGGCGAAGCGCACCAGCCGCCGCAGCACGTAGAGCGGTTCCTCCCCCGCCGTCAGCATCCGCGCCATGTAGTAGAGCGCGGCCTGCGGATCGGACCCGCGCAGCGCCTTGTGGAGCGCGGAAATAAGGTTGTAGTGCCCGTCGCGGTCCTTGTCGTAGACTGCCACGCGGCGCTGGAGGAACTTGCCGAGCGCGGCGGGATCGAGCGGCTCGGCGATCTTCGCGTTGTAGAGCGTTTCCGCCTGGTTGAGCAGGAAGCGTCCGTCGCCATCCGCCGATGCGACCAGCGCGGCGCGCGCGTCCGGCGTCAGCGGCAGGGGGCCTTCCAGCGCCTCCCCGCGTTCCAGCAACTGTTCCAGCGCTTCCGCATCCAGCCGGTGCAGGATCAGCACCTGCGCGCGGCTGAGCAGCGCGGCGTTGAGCGCGAAGCTGGGGTTCTCGGTCGTCGCGCCGACCAGGGTTACCGTGCCGCGCTCCACATAGGGCAGGAAGCCGTCCTGCTGGGCGCGGTTGAAGCGGTGGATCTCGTCCACGAACAGCAGGGTGCGCTGGCCCGCTTTGGCCATGGTCTCAGCCTCTGCGAACACCTTCTTGAGGTCCGCCACGCCAGAGAATACCGCGCTGACGGCGGCAAAGCGCATCCCCACCGCCGCCGCGAGCAGCCGCGCAATGCTGGTCTTGCCGGTGCCGGGCGGGCCCCACAGGATCATGCTGGACAGGCGCCCCGCCGCGACCATCCGCCCGATCGCGCCTTCCGGTCCGGTCAGGTGTTCCTGCCCGACCACTTCGTCCAGCGAATCCGGACGCAGCCGGTCGGCCAGCGGCGAATCCTCGCGCAGCGGTTCCTCGCCCGGGGCGGAGAGATCATCGGCAAACAGGTCGGCCATCGCCCCAGGATAGAGCGCCTGCGCGCCAATTGCACGGGCCGCGTTTGGGGGATTTGCACTTAGGTGATAGGCTCCACCCACGGTCGGGAAAACACGACAGGGGGAGAGAGTTCATGCAGCAAGGCCAGAGCGCGAAGGCGCCGCTCAGTTTCTGGGTTATTGCCGTTTTGTCATTGATCTGGAACGCATTTGGCGGCCTGGACTATACGCTGACCCGGCTGCGCAATACCGACTATCTCAGCGCCGGGGGCGACCCGCAGGTGATGCTGGCCTGGATCGACAGCTTCCCGCTGTGGGCACAGGCCGGCTGGGGGCTGGGCGTCTGGGGGTCGGTCGCGGGTTCTGTGTTCATGTTGCTGCGCAGCCGCCACGCGGTGTGGGCCTTCGCGCTTTCGCTGGTCGGCGCGGTCCTCTCGCTGGGTTACCAGCTGACCCACGCGGTTCCGCCGGAACTGACCACGACGGCGGGCAAGGTCATGCCGGTGCTGATCATCCTGATCGTCGGTTTCCTGCTGCGCTTTGCCCAGGTCGAGGCGCGCAAGGGCACGCTGCGCTAGATGTCGCGGGTCAGGGCCGGGGGACGCCGTGCTGGCGGATCAGCCGGACATAGGTGTCTGCGACCACCTGGTTGATCCGGTCCCAGCTGAATTCGATGCTGCGCTGCTCGCCCGCCGCGCCGTGGGCGTTGCGCAGGGCCGGCTGCTCGATATAGGCGCGCAAGGCCTCGGCGAAGGCGTGGACCGCGCCGGGGCGGATCAGGCGCCCGGTCGTGCCGTCAAGCACCAGGCTTTCGCTGCCCGTGGCATCGGCGGCGACCACCGGCAGGCGGCAGGCCATCGCCTCCAGCGTGACATTGCCGAAGGTCTCGGTGATCGAGGGGTTGAAGAACACGTCCATGCTGGCGACCGCGCGGGCGAGGTCTACGCCGCCCTGAAAGCCGGTGAACACCGCATCGGGCAGCCGCGTTTCGAACCACTGGCGCGCGGGGCCTTCGCCCACCACCAGCACCTTGTGCGGCACGCCGCGCCGGGACAGGTCGTCGATCGCGTCGGAAAACACGTCGAGGCCCTTTTCCATCACCAGCCGGCCCAGGAAGCCCACCGCCACCTCGTGGTCGGCGATCCCCAGCGCGCGGCGCCATTCCAGGTCGCGGCGGCCGGGGTGGAAGATATCGCGGTCGACCCCGCGCGACCAGATGTCGATATCGTAATTCATGCGCTGGCTGCGCAGCACCTGGGCCATGCTCTCCGACGGGGCGACCAGCGCGTCGCAGCGCCGGTAGAGCCTCCGCAGGATCGCCTCGATCACCGGTTCGAAGAACCCGAGGTGGTAATAGCGCAGATAGGTCTCGAACCGGGTGTGAACCGAGGCCAGCACCGGTATCCCACGCTTCCTGGCCCAGGTCACGGCGCGGTGGCTGCTGGTGTCTGGCGAGGCGATGTGGACCACGTTGGGCGCGAATTCGGCCAGATCCCGCCGCACGCGGGCCGAAAGCCCGATCGGAAAGCGGTATTCGCTGCGCGCGGGAATCGGGAAATTGGGGACGTTGACCAGATCCCCGGTCGGCGGAAAGGCGGGTTCGTCCACCACCGGCGAATAGACCCGCACTGCTGCGCCCTGGCGCAGCAGATAGCCCACCAGCCGGTTGAGCGCCTGGTTCGCCCCGTCGCGCACGTAATTGTAATTGCCCGTGAACAGGGCGATCCTGAGGTCCGAAGTCTTCACCATGCCGCCCCCCGGACTGTCACGCTGGACACTGTGGACACAGTCCGCAGCGAAATGTCCATGCGATCACGGCAAGCTCGGTCGATCGGAACGGCCGACAAGGGGCAGGCAGGGCAGGGCGCGGCGATCATCGCCGCCTCCGATAGGGGGTTGCGGCGCGGTAGGAAAGGGGTGGAGGTATGCGAAATTACGCAAGCCCTTGCTGCCCAGCCTGCGATATTCCGGTGAGTGCCGCGAAATCATGCACTGTCGTCAATCGATATGGCCTGCTTCTCGCAAGAGCCGGGCTTCTTCCGATGTCCTGGGGCGATACGAGAGGAACTCCCGGGAGCCGAATGTAAGCCCAAACTGCTTCATCAGTTGCCAGTCATTTTCCGAATAGAGAATGGCAATTCCTTTCGGCGCCAGAATGTCACGAGCACCGCCATTTCTGCGGATGCGCTTCATGAAGTCGTCTTGCGCCGCGATGCCCGCGATCAGGACGCGTGAAACCGGAGTTTCAAGGCAGGATTCGAAAAGTTTGGCGAGCCTTGGCTTGCCGCCACGCGGCTTCATGATTTCCGCCCGCAGTTGGGCGTCAATCAGATTCCAGAAGTTCGGCGTGTAGGCGAAATCTATCGCCAACCACCATATGTTGGCGGTACCGGCAGCGGAGAAACTGGTCTTGGCATCACGGTTGAGGCCTTGGCGCAAGTATTCAGGCCGGGCGCGGACCAAACCGAACGCACAGGTGCTTTTCACCTCGTTGACACGCAAAAGGATGCAAAGCTGTCCGATGGCTTCGGGAGGGATCATCCACCCTGAACCGCCGCCGGTCGTCGACTTGACGTCAACTTCCTGTCCGCCAACCTTCAGGTCAAGGATAACTCCCTTGGGAACCTGCATCCAGTCACGCAGCAGTATCTCGAATTTGGTGCCGAGGTACGTTTTCTCGGTCTTTTCCAGATCGCTCAAGAAGTAGCGCTGTGTCCGGGCCGTATCGATTACTTCATCAATGGCTGACCTGAAAAACGACCGCAGCTTCTCCTCGAACGCTATTTTCCCGCCAACCGCTTCCAACAGGTCCCGCTCCAGTTTGGCCAAATCCGGATAGTCAGGATGATCCTGACGCAAGGGCTGATAGTCGGTATCAGGCAGCAGGCTCACGCAACTGCCCGGACCATGAAGTGCTTCTGGGCCGCGAGCGCGATCCGCAGATTGGTGGCCACAGCCTTGGCAACGGGCGGCGGAAATGCGTTGCCGACCTGTCGGTAAGCAGTCGTCTTGCGGCCAAAGAATTGCCACTCATCAGGGAATCCCTGCAGGCGGGCGACCATGCGAACGGTCAGCCTGGGGGTTCCGCAAAAATCAGGCGATGGCGGCGCGTCGGCAAGGGACCGGCCTTCGACACCAAGCGAGGCCCATGCCTTCCTGGCGCGGGTTGGTCCAAGATCGGGTCCCCCATGCTTCTTCGATCCACCAACAATGGTTGGCGCAATGTCGCTTGCCTGTTCAGCCCATCGATGCGCGCCCGGCCATCCGTCAGCAGCCATCAGGTCGCGCAAGGTTGCTCCAACCGTGGGCGGATTGTGTGGCAGCACGTCAGGCCAGTCGAATGCATCCACCAGATCCTTGCGTACCGCAACAATGACTACCCGGGGCCTCAACTGCGGCACTCCGAAGTCAGACGCATTCAGAAGGCGCCAGTCTGTATGGTATCCCAATTTTGCGAGCTGAGTCCTCAGATGCCCACGGTAGTCTTCGAACACTGCTGACAGAAATCCGCGAACGTTCTCGATCATGACTGCCTTGGGCTGAATCTCGTCAATCAAGCGCAGGGCCGCAGGGAACAGGTTGCGCTCGTCCTTGTCGCCAAGCTGCTTTCCGGCAACGGAGAAGGGAGGGCAGGGCAGGCCAGCGGTAAGCAGCTCAACTCCGCGATAAGGACGTCCGTCGAACTGATTCATGTCCTGAGCGTGGACGTTCCACTGCGGCCTGTTGAGCCGCAGGGTCTTTGCGAAATCTGGCTCGATTTCCACCAGTGCTTCGTGCTGAAATCCGGCTTGCTCCAGCCCCAGGGCCTGTCCGCCGGCGCCAGCACAGAACTCTATAGAACGCATGGAACACTCCTGTTTCCGGAGTGCTATGTTCTCATACTGTTCCAGTCAAGCGATGACGTAGCAGTTTCCACCACTTCGGATCACTTTGCAGCGCAAACCCCCACCCCGAACCTCCCCGCAGGGAGAGGCTTCAGGGGCAGGCAGGCGGGCCTTACGCCGCTTCCTTCTTGCGGCTGGCCTTCTTGCGCTCGTTCGGATCGAGGATCGCCTTGCGCAGGCGGATGCTCTTGGGAGTCACTTCGACCATTTCATCGTCGTCGATGTAGGCGATCGCCTGTTCCAGAGTCATGATCCGGGGCGGGGTCAGGCGGATCGCGTCATCCTTGCCGGTCGAGCGGAAGTTGGTGAGCTGCTTCGACTTCATCGGATTGACTTCCAGATCGTCGGGCTTGGCGTTCTCGCCGATGATCATGCCTTCGTACAGCGGAGTGCCCACGCCGACGAACAGGACGCCGCGTTCCTCAAGCGGGCCGAGGGCATAGCCCACCGCTTCGCCCGCGCCGTTGGAGATCAGCACGCCGTTCTTGCGGCCTTCGATCTTGCCGCGATAGGGGCCGTACTTCTCGAACAGGCGGTTCATGATCCCGGTGCCGCGCGTGTCGGACAGGAATTCGCCGTGATAGCCGATCAGGCCGCGGCTGGGGGCGCTGAAGGTGATGCGGGTCTTGCCGCCGCCCGAGGGGCGCATGTCGGTCATCTCGCCCTTGCGGTTCGCCATCTTCTCGACGACCGTGCCGGCGTGTTCGTCATCGACGTCGATCACCACGGTTTCGTAAGGTTCGGTGCGCTGCCCGTCCTCGTCCTGGCGATAGAGCACGCGCGGGCGGCTGATGCCCAGTTCAAAGCCTTCACGGCGCATCGTCTCGATCAGCACGCCCAGCTGCAGTTCGCCGCGCCCGGCAACCTCGAAGCTGTCCTTGTCGGCCGATTCGGTGACGCGGATGGCGACGTTGGATTCCGCCTCGCGCTCAAGCCGGTCGCGGATCATGCGGCTGGTGACCTTGCTGCCTTCGCGCCCGGCCATCGGGCTGTCGTTGACCGCGAAGCGCATCGACAGGGTCGGCGGATCGATCGGCTGGGCATAGAGCGGCTCGGTCACGGCCGGATCGGCGATGGTGTTGGCCACGGTCGCTTCGGCCATGCCGGCGATCGAGATGATGTCGCCCGCGCGGGCCTCGTCCACCGGAACGCGCTCAAGACCGCGGAAGGCCATCAGCTTCGAGGCGCGGCCAGTTTCGACGACATTGCCGTCACGATCGAGCGCGTGGATCGGCGAATTGACCTTGACCGTGCCCGACTGGACCTTGCCGGTCAGGATGCGGCCCAGGAAGTTGTCGCGATCGAGCAGGGTGACCAGGAACTTGAACGGCCCGTCGACATCGGCGGCGGGGGCGGGGACGTGGCTGACGATCTTCTCGAACAGCGGGGTCAGCGTGCCTTCGCGCAGGCTGGGGTCTTCGTTGGCATAGCCATTGCGGCCCGAGGCGTAGAGCACGGGGAAATCGCACTGTTCGTCGCTGGCATCCAGGCTCACGAACAGGTCGAACACTTCGTCCAGCACTTCCTGGATGCGCTCGTCCGGGCGGTCGACCTTGTTGACGACCACGATCGGACGCAGCCCGAGCGCGAGCGCCTTGCCGGTGACGAACTTGGTCTGCGGCATCGCGCCTTCCGAGCTGTCGACCAGCAGGATCACGCCGTCGACCATCGACAGGATGCGCTCAACCTCGCCGCCGAAGTCGGCGTGGCCGGGGGTGTCGACGATGTTGATGCGGGTGCCGTTCCATTCGACCGAGGTGCACTTGGCCAGAATGGTGATCCCGCGTTCCTTTTCGAGATCGTTGGAATCCATCGCGCGCTCTTCCACGCGCTGGTTGTCGCGGAAGGTGCCGGACTGGCGGAACAGCTGGTCGACCAGCGTTGTCTTGCCGTGGTCGACGTGGGCGATGATGGCGATATTGCGCAGCGGCAGCGGGGCGGACATCAGGAAGACTTTCGATCTGCGAGGGGCGATATACGGCGGGCAGGGGGCGTCAGCAGCTTGCTGCGCCGCAACATTACGCGCGCCCCTACCCGAAAGGACGCATTGGAGCAAGCTTTGCGCAATTGCGCCCGCCTACAAAGGGATTATAGGCGCGGGCCATGACCAAAACGCTGTTCCGGGCCGTTCTCCTGGCCACCGCCACTCTTCCTGCCGCCGCCTTCGCGCAGGACATCGATCCTGTCGAGGAAGAGGCCGCTCCCCCGGCCGACGACATGCCCGAGGCCGAGCCTGAGGGCAACGAGATCGTCGTGACCGCGACCAAGCGCGAGCAGAGCCTGCAGGACGTGCCGATCGCCGTCTCGGTCGCGACCGGCGAGACGCTGGAGCGCGCGCAGGTGCGCGACCTCAAGGATCTGCAGACCCTCGTCCCCTCGCTGCGGGTGACCCAGCTGCAGTCCAGCGCCAACACCAACTTCATCATCCGCGGATTTGGCAACGGGGCCAACAATGCCGGGATCGAACCCTCGGTCGGCGTGTTCGTCGACGGCGTCTACCGCTCGCGCACCGCCGCGCAGATCGGCGATCTGCCCGACGTCCAGCGCGTGGAAGTGCTGCGCGGCCCGCAGTCGACCCTGTTCGGCAAGAACGCCAGCGCCGGCGTGATCAGCCTGATCACGCGCGAGCCCTCGTTCAAGTTCCACGGCAATGCCGAGGCGAGCTACGGCAACTACAACGCGATCGTGCTGAAGGGCTATGTCACCGGAGCGATCACCGAGAACATCGCCGCCAGCCTGTCGGGCGGGATCAACAAGCGCGACGGCTATGTCACCGATCCGGGCTGGGGCGGCAAGTCGAACGAGCGCGACCGCTGGTTTGCGCGCGGGCAGGTGCTGATCCAGCCCAACGACCAGCTCAAGCTGCGCCTGATCGCCGATTACGACAAGATCGACGAGGTCTGCTGCGCGGTGGTCAATATCCGCCGTTCGGCCGCGACCACGGCGCTGGAATCGCTGGGCGGCAAGGTGAACCCGGCGACCGATCCGTTCGGCAACGTGTCCTATTCCAACCTCCCGTCTAGCAACGACATCGAGAACTGGGGCATTTCGGGCCAGGCGGACTATCAGGTCGGCCCGCTCAAGCTCACCTCGATCACGGCCTGGCGCGAAAGCAGCAGCCTGACCAACCAGGATTCGGACTTCACCAGCGCCGACCTGATCGGCGGGAACCTGGGCAAGACCGATATCGACACCTTCACCCAGGAACTGCGCGTCTCGGCCGGGTTCATGGACGTGTTCAACGCCATGCTGGGGGCCTACTATTTCGACGAGAAGGTCCAGACCGACAACGCGCTGACCTATGGCACGCAGTTCCGCCCTTACGTGAACCTGCTGAGCGGCGGGGGCGTGACCGCGCTGGAAACGCAGGTGCTGGGCCTGCCGCTGAACACCTTCCAGCAGGCCGGGCAGGGGCTGTTCGATTCCTACCGGATGAAGAACACCGCCTGGTCCGTGTTCGGCAATGTCGACGTCAAGCTGGGCCGCGCGACCCTGACGCTGGGCGCCAACTACACGCGCGACCGCAAGACCGTGGTCTCGAACGTCACCAGCACCGATACCTTCTCCGGCCTCGACCTTGTCGCCATCGGCAACGGGGTGATCCGCAACACCGTGCTCGCGCAGCAGGTGGGCGCGCAGCTGGGTCTGCCGGGGGCGGCCGATGCCAACCAGATCAAGACCTTCGCGCTCGGCAACTTCAACGCCTACAACGCGATCCTGGCGGGCGCGACCAGCTTTGCCAACGCCAACCAGTCCAACCCGGCGGTCAACCCGCTGCTGGCGCTGAAGCCGCTGCAGTTCCTGCCCCCCTACCGCAATTTCCCCAATGCGGTGGAGAACGGCAAGACCAGCGATGGCGACTGGAGCTGGACCGCGCGGCTGGCCTATGACCTGACCGACAGCGTCAACCTCTACGCCAGCTACGCGACCGGCTTCAAGGCAAGCTCGTTCAACCTCTCGCGCGACAGCCGCCCGCTCGCCTCGGACTATGCCGCGCTGGGGGCCGCCGGCCTGCTGCTGCCCAACCTCACCACCGGTTCGCGCTATGCCGGACCTGAGAACGCCAAGGTGTTCGAACTGGGCCTCAAGGCCAAGTGGAGCGTGGCCAGCGCCAACCTGACGCTGTTCAAGCAGCAGATCGACGGGTTCCAGTCCAACACCTTCACCGGCACCGGCTTCGCGCTCGCCAATGCGGGCCGGCAGACCACGCTGGGCGTGGAATTCGACGGCATGGTCAAGCCGCACCGCGACCTGACCCTGTCGGTGTCGATGGTCTACCTCGATCCCAAGTACGACAGCTATGTCGCTTCGCCGCTGGGCGATGCCTCGGGCATGGCCCCGGCGGGCATCTCCAACCTGTCGGCCACCTTCGGCGCGCAGTGGAACCGCGAGCTGGCGAATGGCGACCGGATCGTGCTGCGCGGCGACTATCACTACGAAGCCCCGGTCCAGGTGCTCGATGGCCTGCCCGGCTTCATCCAGCGCGATGCGCTGGGCAAGGTGATCAGCTACCAGCCCGGCTTCGATGCCGCGCGTCCGTTCCGGCGCGAGGTCAACGATCTGGGCGCCTCGGCGACCTGGATCATGAACAGCGGGCTTGAGCTGTCGGTCTGGGGCCGCAACCTGCTGGACGACCGCTACCTGGTGCAGATCTTCGATTCCGTGGTCCAGTCGGGCGCGGTCTCGGGCTATCCGAACCAGCCGCGCACCTATGGGGTAAGCGCTCGCTTCAAGTGGTGATCGCCCGTCTGCCGTTACGGAAAGCGTGACACAAGCGTGACACAAGCGTGACAAGGGGGTGGGAAACCACCCCCTTTTTCATTGCGTCGATGCAATAAGTGTGGTGCCCTTCCCATATCCGGCCCCGATCCCGGCCGGGGGAGCAGAAGGGGGAACTGTCATGCTCGATTGGATGCTGATGCCGTACAAGCGCTATGCCGATTTTTCCGGCCGGTCGCGGCGCAAGGAATTCTGGCTGTTTCAGCTGTTCGTGTTCATCGTCTATTTCGTGTTGATGATCGTTGCCGGCATGGGCATGTCGTCGATGACGGTCGATCCGGAAACCGGCGCGGTTTCCGGCGGCGGGCTGTCTTCGGTGATGAGCATCGTGGTGATGCTGTTCTGGGTGGCGACGATCATTCCGTTGATCGCGGTCCAGGTCCGGCGCTGTCATGATCAGGACAAGTCCGGCTGGTTCATCCTGGTGCCGATCTACGGCTTTGTCCTGATGTTCATCGAAGGCACGCGCGGACCCAACCGTTTCGGCCCCGATCCCAAGGCGGAAGAGAACGCCAGCGCCGCCATCTGATCGCATCGCCGATCTTCACCGTGCCCAGGCCGGCGCCCCGAAGGGTGCCGGCCTTTGCCGGTGCAACCACCCAGCAGGAAATGACTCATGGACTGGATGACCATGGCGCTGCGGCGCTATGTCGATTTCGAAGGCCGCTCCCAGCGCAAGGAATACTGGATGTTCCAGCTGTTCCAGGTGCTGGTCTACCTGTTCTGCCTCGCGGTGATCCTCGCCGGGGTGCCGTGGACCGAGATCGACCGGCCTGGCTCCGAACCGCAGCCGCTGTTCTTTGTCGGCCTGGTTCTGGCGGGCCTGTTCTGGCTCGGCATGGTGCTGCCCAACATCGCCGTCACCGTGCGGCGGTTCCATGATCAGGACCAGACCGGCTGGCTCTACCTGCTCTATTTCATCCCCTATATCGGCGGGCTCGTGGTCTTCGTATTCATGTGCCTCGATGGCACGGCGGGCGACAACAAGTTCGGCCCGGACCCCAAGGGTCGCGGGGCGGTGGACGTGTTTTCGTAAGCTACCCTGGCGCCAGTCTGCCAGCGGTCCCGGGCCTGACCCGGGACCGCTGGCAGCACCAGCGGCCCTAAAGCTCCCGCAGCGCCTGCGCCGGTTTCGCCCGCAGCAGGGGCAGCGAGCCACCCAGCGCGAACAGGATCACCAGGGCCAGGCCGCCCGCCAGCACGGCCAGCACCTCGCCCCAGTCGGGCAGCCAGTCGAACTCGAACAATTGCACCACCACCAGCCAGGCAACGCCGCTGCCCAGCGCCAGCGCCACGCCGGCCAGAACCGAGGCGAGCAGGCCGTATTCCAGCGCTTGCAGCGCCAGCAACTGGCGCCGGCTGGCGCCCAGAACCCGCAGGATCACATTGTCATAGAGCCGGCTGGCCCGCGCCGCCGCGATCGCGCCCAGCAGCACGGCCACGCCCGCCAGCACCGCGACCGAGGCCGCCGCCAGCACCGCCACGCTGACCTGGTTAAGCAGGGCGCGGGCCTGGGTCAGCACGCCGCCAACCTCGATCACCGAGCTGGACGGGAAGCCCCGCACCAGCGCGCGCAGCAGCGGCCCGGTGTCATTCGCGCCGTCCGGCAGGTCGATGGTTGCGGCCAGGTTGTGCGGCGCATCGGCCAGGGCATTGGGGCTGAACACCAGCACATAGTTGAAGCCCATCGAATCCCAGTCGATCCGCCGCAGCGAGGTGATGCGCGCCTTGCGCTCCACCCCCAGCAGGCCGACGCCGAGGTAATCGCCGATCTTCAGATCCAGTGCCTGGGCCAGCCGCTCGTCGATCGAAACCAGCGGCTCGCCCGCGTAGCCTTTCGGCCACCATGTCCCGGCGGTGACTGTGTTGCCCTCGGGCACTGCGTCCGAATAGGTCAGCCCGCGCTCGCCGCGCAGCGGCCAGGCGTCCTCGGGAATGGTCTTGAGGCTGGAGACGCGCACCATCGCGTCTTTCGGCCCATAGGCCAGGATCGAGCCCCGCAGCGCGGGCACGGTGCGGACCTCAGCCCCGGGGGCGACCGCGCCAATTGCCGCGCGGAAGGCATCGGCCCGGTCGCGCGGAACGTCGAGCACGAAATAGTCCGGGGCGCGGGCCGGCACCCGCCGGTCGATATTGGCATCGAGGCTGGACTGCACCGCCGCCAGCAGGACGAAGGCCGACAGGCCAAAGCCCAGCGCCGTCACCAGCGCGCCGGTCTGTGCGCCGGGGCGATGCAGGTTGCCGAGCGCAAGGCGCAATAGCGGACTGCGCGGGCGCGGCACGCGGGCGGCTCCGGCGCGGATCGCCCAGCCAAGCGCGCCCAGCAGCGCCAGCAGCGCCAGCGCGCCCGCCAGGAACCAGGCGGTCACCAGCGGCTGCGCTGCGGTCAGCATGGCAAGGCTGGCAATCGCGGCGAGGCCAAGCCCGATCGGCAGCACCAGCTCGCGCCGGTTCGATGGCAGCGGCGTCACCCGCGCGCGCATCAGCGCCATGGCCGGGAAGCGCCGCGCCGCCAGCAGCGGCGGCACGGCGAAGACCAGCGCCACCAGCAGGCCGTAGGCGGCCGCGCGGACCAGCGCGGCGGGATCCAGCACCAGTCCGCCCGCCACGGGCAGCAGATCGCCCAGCGCGGCGGCGAACAGCGGCGTTACCAGCACCCCCGCGACCAGCCCGGCAAGGCTGCCTGCAATCGCGGCGGCGGCAATCTGCAGCAGGTAGATCCGGGCGATGTCGGCGCTTGATGCGCCCAGCACTTTCAGAGTGGCGATGCTGGTGCGCCGCGCCTCGAGGTAGGAGGAAACCCCGCCGCCGATGCCGATTCCCGCGATGGCCAGCGCGGCCAGGCCGACGAGGACGAGGAATTCGCCCATCCGGCTGACGAAGCGTTCCGCCCCCGGCGCGGCGCGATCGCGGGTGCGGTATTCGAACCCGGCATCGGGGAACTGGCGCTTCAGCGCCTCGACCGTGGTGGCGGGATCGGCGCTGGGGGGCAGGGCCACGCGCACCTTGCTGCGGTACATCGCGCCCGGTGCGGTCAGGCCGGCTGCGGCCGGCATGGCAGAATCGACCAGCACCACCGGGCCAAGCGTGAAGCCTTCGCCCAGCCGGTCCGGCTCGTCCGCGATGATCCCGCCAACGCGCAGGGTGGCCGTGCCGATGGTCACCGGATCGCCGGTGGTCACGCCCAGCCGCTGCGCCGCGCCTTCGGCCAACCAGGCCTGCCCCGGTGGCGGCGCCTTGACGCTGCGCCCGTCCGTCAGCCGCGCCGCGCCGACCAGCGGCCAGCGGGCATCAACCGCCTTGAGCTCGACCGGCACGGCAAGGTCGCCAGCCTTGGCCATGGCCTGCATCCTGCTGCCGGTGGAAACGGTGCCCAGCCGGGCCAGCGCGGCGGCCTCCGCTGCGGAAGGCGCGCGCTGCCAGACCGAGACCTCGATGTCGCCGCCCAGGATCGTGCGCCCGCGCGTGGAAAGCTCGCGTTCGATTCCCCCGGTCAGGGTGCCGATTGCCGCCAGCGCACCGACCCCCAGGAACAGGCAGACCAGCAGCAGCCTGAGGCCCCGGAAACGCGCGGAAAGATCGCGCCGGGCAATTGCCCATGCGGTGCGCCAGGGAAGGGCCGCGCTCACGCCGGGACGCTGTGATTTGCGCTATCGCTGACGATCCGCCCGTCGCCCAGCGTGATCACCCGCTCGCAGCGCTGGGCCAGGGCCGCATCGTGGGTGATGATCACCAGGGTCGCACCGGCCTCGGCGCGGCGGGCGAACAGCAGGTCCATGATGCCGGTGCCGGTCGCGGCGTCGAGGTTCCCGGTCGGCTCATCGGCGAAGACCAGCGGCGGGCGCGGGGCAAGCGCGCGGGCGATGGCGACGCGCTGCTGCTCGCCGCCCGAAAGCTGCGCGGGGTAATGGTTCAGCCGGTGGCCCAGGCCTACCGCCTCAAGCTCTGCCTCGGCGCGGGCGCGGGCATCGGTGACGCCGGCAAGTTCCAGCGGGGTCATCACGTTTTCCAGCGCGGTCATGGTCGGCAGCAGGTGAAAGGCCTGCAGCACGATCCCGATCCGCCCGCGCCGGGCGGCGGCCAGCTGGTCCTCGGACAGAGCGGCAAAATCCTCGCCCGCAACGGTCAGGCTGCCCGCTGTGGTGCGTTCCAGGCCCGACAGCACCGCCATCAGGCTCGACTTGCCCGAACCCGAGGGGCCTAACAGCGCGAGCGTCTGGCCCTGCGGTACGGTCAGCCCGACACCGCGCAGCACTTCCACCGCGCTGTCGCCGGAACCGAGGCGGAGGGTAAGGTCATGTGCGGCAATCGCCGGAAGGGGGCTTGTCACGTCTGCGCGATGCCATAGCTAGAGGGAACTAATGCGAGGAGTTCGCACGATGAAATGGAATGCCGCCTTCCGACTTGCAACCCCTCTTGCCCTAATGGCCATGCTGGCTGCCTGCGGCACGGATAAGCCGGCCGGCTCGCCGCAGGCGACGGCCAGCGCCTCAGCCGCCGCCGACGCGCCGCCAGCGCTGCCGGTGGTGGGCGAGGAAATGCGGATCGTCGCGCTGGGCGACAGCCTGTTCGCGGGTTACGGGGTCGATCCCAGCCAGTCCTACCCGGCGCGGATCGAGGCGGCGCTGCGCGCGCGCGGGATCAATGCGAAGATGACCAATGCCGGCGTTTCGGGCGATACCACCTCGGGCGGGCTGCAACGCGTCGACTTCGTGATCGACAGCATGGAAAAGCCCCCGCAGATGGTGCTGATCAGCCTTGGCGGCAACGACATGCTGCGCGGCCTGCCGCCGGAGGAAACCCGCAGGAACCTCTCCGCGATTCTCGCCAAGTTCAAGGCGCGCGGCGTGAAAGTGGTGCTGATGGGGATGCTGGCGCCGCCCAACCTCGGCGCGGACTACGCCGCGAAGTTCAACCCGATCTACCCGGCGCTGGCCAGGGAATACGGGGCCACGCTGGTGCCGTTCTTCCTTCAGCCGGTGGTGAGCCGGCCCGACCTGATCCAGGCCGACCGGATCCACCCGACGGCGCAGGGGATCGACCTGCTGGTCGGCGCGACGGTCGATCAGGTTGCGGGCGCCCTGCCGGTCAGCCCAGCCGCTCCGCCAGCCCCTCGCTGATCCGCCACACCGCCGCCTCGCCTTCGATAGCGGCGAAGGGGGCCAGCTCGGTGCCCGTCAGCCAGACCTGCGCGCCGCCGCTGCGCAGGCGATCGAACAGCGCCTCGCGCCGCACGGGGTCGAGATGCGCGGCAACCTCGTCGAGCAGCAGCAGGGCGGGGCGCGCGGTGTCGAGCAGGCCTGCGTGGGCCAGGGTAATGGCGATCAGCATGGCCTTCTGCTCGCCGGTCGAGCAATCGGCTGCGGTCTGGCCCTTGCCCGCCATGACCACGTCCAGCTCGTCGCGGTGCGGCCCGGTCAGGGTGCGCTGGGCCGCCCGGTCGCGGGGGCGACCGGCCCGGAGGGCGGCGGCAAGCTCGTCCGCGCCCAGCGGGCCGCCGGGGCGGTAGACCAGTTCGGGCCGCGCAAAGGGCGCTTCGGGCAGCAGGGCGAGCTGTGCCGACAGCCGCTCGACCAGCCGCGCGCGGGCCGCTGCCACCAGCGCCCCGGCCTCTGCCAGCTGCACTTCCAGCGCATCCAGCCACGCCGGATCTGGCTCGGTGTCGCCCGCCAGCAGGCGGTTGCGTTCGCGCAAGGCTCCTTCGGCCCGCGCGGCGTTGCGGGCGTGGGCAGGTTCCAGCGCCAGCACCAGCCGGTCGAGAAAACGCCGCCGCGCGCCCGCACCTTCCGCGAACAGGCGGTCCATCGCCGGGGTCAGCCAGCCGATCGAGAGCCATTCGGCCAGCCGCAGCGCGGGTGCCTCCGCGCCGTTGACCTGCACGATCCGCCGCCCCGGCCGCTCGGGACGCACCCCGGTGCCAAGCCGCACCTCGCCGACCAGCTCCGCGCTGACCGCGAACCCGCCGTCGCCGTGCTGGGCGGGCATATCGGGCAGGGCGGCGCGGCGCAGCCCCCGGCCCGGCGCGAGCAGCGACAGCGCCTCCAGCACGTTGGTTTTCCCCGCGCCGTTCTCACCCACCAGCAGGTTGAACCGCGCCGTCCCGTCGAGCCGGGTCTCGCGGTGGTTGCGGAAATGAGAGAGGGAGATGCGGTCAAGCCCCATGGGCCAGGCGATAGTCCGTGCGGCCCCGCGCTGTCACGCGAAAGCATGGCTGCCGACTGTTGGTGAAATTTCCCACAACGTGGCATTCATCGCAGGGCAAGGTGGAGTTTCCGGCAAGAAAACCACGCAATTCCGCCATTTTTTCCATTTGGCACGGCTCCTGCAATCACTGGATCATCCGCGGCACGGATCGCGGCAGGAACCAACAAAGGACTTGAACCATGACTTCGATCACCTCGCTCTCCAAGCACTTCGCCACCGCCGTTTCCGCTCTTGCGCTCAGCTTCGTGCTGATCAGCGGCACCGTTTCCACCCCGTCCACCGCCCAGGCCGCCGGCGCCTACGTCGGAGCCGTCGCGTGAACGGCCTTGAAAAGGGCAAGGCCCCGCTCGGCAGCGGCTTTCGCCTCAACAAGGCCGATGGCAAGTTCATGGGCGTCTGCTCGGGGATTGCCGATTACACCAATGTCGATGTCACGCTGGTGCGCGTCGGCTTCGTCCTGGGCACCCTGCTGGGCTTCGGCTCGGTGATCCTGGTCTATCTCGCCATCGGCCTCATCGCCGATTGAGCGCAGGCGCCAGCGAGGCCCCGTCCGCAAGGGCGGGGCCAGGCGCCTGGCTCAGACCGACTCCGTCTCAGACCGACTCCGTCTTGGCAAAGGGCGAGAAGTCGATCCCGGTATCGAATACCTCCACCCCTTCGCGCGCCTTGAACCAGCCCACCACGGCATAGGTGACGGGGGTCAGCGCGGCTTCCCACAGCACTTTCAGCAGCCAGTTGGTGATCATCACGGTCAGAACCTGGCTTGCCGACCAGATCCCCAGGAAAGCGACGGGGTAGAAGATCAGGCTGTCCACCCCCTGGCCGAACACGGTGGAGCCGATCGTGCGGGTCCACAGCATCCGCCCGCCCGTCCAGACCTTCATCTTGGCCAGGACGAAGCTGTTGACGAATTCGCCCGCCCAGAACGCCAGGACCGATGCGGCGACGATCCGCCAGGTTGCGCCGAACACGCTTTCATAGGCCGCCTGCCCGCCCCAGCCTTCCGCCGGGGGCATGGCGACCACGACAAAGCTCATGAAGGCCATGAACAGCAGCGCGACGAACCCCGTCCACACGCAGCGCCGGGCGTTGGCATAGCCGTAAACCTCGGTCAGCACGTCGCCGATCACATAGGACAGCGGGAAGAACAGGATCCCTGCGCCAAAGATCATCTTCCCGTCGCTCA
>Ga0208693_1000851_pt1 | contig 23138 bp, 22 predicted proteins | sample AD_UKC071_MetaG_FD_184438 | JGI IMG/M metagenome (GOLD analysis project Ga0208693, IMG submission 184438) | Active sludge microbial communities of municipal wastewater-treating anaerobic digesters from USA - AD_UKC071_MetaG (SPAdes) (version 2) | ecosystem: Engineered > Bioreactor > Anaerobic >... | reverse complement strand
CATGGGCGGCTTGGTCTGTCGGGCCTACTTGCGGAGTTTTGGCGGCGACAAGGTCGAGGCACTGGTGACAATGGGTTCTCCTCATCACGGGACCTTTCACGCCTTCGTGGCCAACGGCGAAAACGGCCATCAGATGCGGCCGGGCAACGCGTGGTTGCGCGAACTCAGCGAAGCTGTCGTGCCGGTGCCGTTCACCAGCATCTACAGCGTGCACGATACGGTGATCTCGCCGCAGGATTCATCGGTGATGCCGGGAGCAAACAATGTACGCATTTCGGCGATCGGTCACGTGAGCATGCCCGGCGGCGCGCGGGCTCGTGATGTCCTGGTGCGGGAGCTGGGGCGGCTGCACGCGCGAGAGGCATCATGAGTAGCCGTTTTCGTCTGCAATTTCTTGGTGCCACCGGCACCGTCACTGGGTCGAAGTATCTTTTGCAGGCCGGTGACCACCGGGTGCTGGTCGACTGCGGACTGTTTCAGGGCTGGAAGCAATTGCGGCTGAAGAATTGGGCGGAGCTGCCGTTTCCAGCACACTCGCTGGATGCAGTGCTATTGACCCACGCCCACATTGATCACAGCGGCTATCTGCCGGTGCTCGGCAAGCGCGGCTTCCGGCGTCGCGTGTACTGCACGCGTGGCACGCAGGCGCTGGCGGAGATTCTGCTGGTTGATGCGGCCCACTTGCAGGAAGAAGAAGCGAACTTCGCCAACAAGCATCGCTTCTCGCGTCATCAGCCCGCGTTGCCACTGTTTACTGCCGACGACGCGCGCGCGGTTTGCCGGCATCTTGCGCCGGTGGATTATGGACACACGATTGAAGTGGCCAAAGGCGTGACGGCATGCTGGCGGCCAAACGGGCACATCATCGGCTCGGCGAGTATCGAGATCGCGCATGCCGGGGTCAAGATCGCCTTCTCCGGCGACCTTGGCCGCATGAATGATCCGCTGATGCGACCGCCGAATCCAATCACTGAGGCTGACTATGTGGTGGTCGAGTCGACCTACGGCGACCGTCGGCACCCGGCAAGCGACACTGAAGCGACCTTGCGCGACGTCGTGACGCGCACCGTCGCGCGGGGCGGCAGTGTGCTGATTCCGGCATTTGCGGTGGGGCGGGCGCAGGTGATCCTGTTTCATCTCTACCAGTTGCGGCAGCGCGGTGAACTGCCACCGGTGCCAATCTTTATCAACAGCCCGATGGCAATTGATGCAACCGAGATCTATCGTGAGTTTGCCGGAGAACACAAGCTCTCCGAACGTGATTACTCAGCGATGTGCCGGATGGCGAAGTTTGTCCGCACGCCCGAGGAGTCGAAACTGCTCTGCCAGCAGAAGACGCCGATGATCGTCATTTCTGCCAGCGGCATGGCAACCGGTGGTCGCGTCTTGCATCATCTGGTGCAGATGGCGCCGGATGAGCGCAACACCATTTTGTTTACCGGCTTCCAGTCCGGCGGAACACGCGGCGCAACGCTGGTCAGTGGCGCTGATGTGGTGAAGATTTTTGGCGAGTACGTACCCGTGTGCGCTGAGGTGGTGAACATCGAAACGATGTCAGCGCATGCCGATTATGAGGAGCTGCTGCAGTGGCTCGCCGGCTTCAGGCGGGCGCCACGCCACGTGTTTGTGACGCACGGCGAACCGTCCGCCGCCGATGCCTTGCGCCGGAAGATCGGCGAGCGCTTTGGCTGGAGCTGCTCGGTGCCGGAGTACCGCGACGAAGTCGCGCTCGACTGAGCTGATCAGCAGTCGCCTAACAGGGCAAAAAAAAGCCGGCGCGAACGCCGGCTCACCCCTGTGCGGTGACGTTGTTATTTGAGGTGGTTCGAGACCAGTTTGGTCATTTCGAACATCGAGACTTGCGCCTTCTGGAACAGCTCTTTCAGCTTGGCGTCGGCATTGATCATGCGCTTGTTGAGGGCGTCCTGCAGCTTGTTCTTCTTGATGTAGTCCCAGATTTTCTTGGTGACTTCGGTGCGCGGCATCGGCGTGGCGCCGATAATGGCGGCCAGCGTTGCCGACGGCGTCATCGCCTTCATGAAGGCAGCATTCGGCTTGCGCTTGGCTGCGGGCTTCTTGGCGGCAGGCTTTTTCGCTGCGGGCTTTTTGGCAGCAGGTTTTTTCGCGGCCGGCTTCTTGGCTGCCGGTTTGGCTGCTGGCTTCTTCGCGGCGGGTTTCTTTGCTGCTGCTTTGGCGGCGGGCTTTTTAGCTGCCGGCTTTTTCGCGGCGGGCTTCTTGGCTGCGGGTTTCTTGGCGGCTGCCATGGATGGATTCTCCCAATTTCAATCGATTGATAACAGTGCACACATGTGTGGTGAATCTTGCCGCTGCATGTCCTGATTTCGCTCTGACCTGCGGTGCCAAGTTCATCGCGGATTAAAGACCATTTCACGCGTAGTGCATAGCGAATCGCGCAGAGTTTTCATAGTGCAGCGCGGGAGCGTACCCTTCGCGCAACACTCATGCTGCACGCATCAGCTTTTTCCGCGCTGTGGATGGGAGATGCGGGCCAGGTGCCAGAACGGCAGGAAGTCGACTTCAGGGGCAAATCAGCCTGGGGCCCTTTGCGAACAAGGCATTGGTGGGAGAGCTGTTGCCGCATTCCGATGGCATGGCAGCGGGTGACGCGCCACCGGAAGTTGTGCTGTAACCGCACTGACCATAGACGGCCGACCGGGTCGAACCCACGGTCATGCCGCCTATGCCAGTCGCCGGGCTTGCTGCTGGCGAGCGATCAGAAGTGAATGCCGCGCATCAGGTTCGACAATGCGAGCTGATCGGCGGACGGTCCCACCACTTCATTCTTTTTGCCCTTCGCCGCGTCACTGTCGCCGAACATGCGGAAGCTGGTGTTCATCACGATTTGCGCAATACGGGGCGCAAACGCATGCAGCACCTGCCCGAACACGCCAAGGCGGGTGGCGATGCGTACCGGCTTGTAGACGATGGCGCGGATGATCATGTCGGCGGCCTCGTCGGGCTCCAGCGTCGGCACGTTGTTGTAGATCTTGGTCGGCGCGATCATCGGGGTCTTCACCAGCGGCATGTTGATGGTGGTGAAGCTGATGCCGCGATCGGAGTATTCCGACGAGGCGCAGCGCGTCCACGCATCCAGCGCTGCCTTCGAGGCGACGTAAGCCGAGAAGCGGGGCGCATTGGTCAGCACACCGATCGAGCTGATGTTGATGACGTGGCCACGCTTCTGCGCGCTCATGTGCGGTAGCAGCGCCATGGTGATACGCAACGCGCCGAAGTAGTTGACCTGCATCGTGCGCTCGAAGTCATGGAAGCGGTCATAACTGTGCTCCAGCGCGCGACGAATGGAGCGGCCCGCGTTGTTGACCAGGATATCGACGCCGCCGTGGTTCTCGTGCAGCTTCTTCGCGAATTCGGCACAACCCACTTCATCGGACACGTCGGCAGAGTAAGCAACGATCTTGACGCCGCGCTTCTTCGCCAGCTTCAGGGTTTCGTCAATCTTCTCCTGGTCGCGACCGCAGACGATCACTGCCTTCGCACTGCCCGCTTCCGCGATCTTCAGCGCCGTTGCCTGGCCGATGCCCGAGGTGCCGCCGGTGATCAGGATGACCTTGCCTTCGACCTGTCCCTTCAGCGTGCGATCGATAAAGAGATCGGGATCGAGGTTGCGCTCCCAGTAATCCCACAGCCTGGCCGCATAAGTGTCGAGTTCCGGCACGGCGATCTTGGTGCCCTCCAGCGCCTTCAGCGTGTCGCGGCAATCAAAGCGGACCGGGTAGTTGATGAAGCCGAGCACGTCATCGGGGATGCCGAGATCCTTCATCACCGCGTTCTTGATGCGCCGCACGGGTGGCAGCGCCATCATGCCTTTCATCACGCTCTGCGGAATGAAGCCGAACAGCGCAGCGTTGATGCGCATGGTCATCTGCGGCGCGTGCGCAGCGCGGGCGAAGATGTTGAGCGAATCGCCGATGCGCAGTGGCGCCGGATCGGTCAGGTGGAAGGCGCGTTTGTTGAGTGTCTTGTCGGCGCTGTGCGCGATGTGGTCGGTGGCGTCGACGACGAAATCCACCGGCACCATGTTGACGCGGCCACCCTCAATGCCGATGGTGGGCATCCACGGCGGCAGCATCGAGCGCATGCGTTGCAGCAGCTTGAAGAAGTAGTACGGCCCGTCAATCTTGTCGATCTCGCCAGTCTTCGAATCGCCGAGCACGATGGCCGGACGATAGGCACGCCACGGCATCGTGCAGTGCTCGCGCACGTAAGCCTCGCTCTCGTGCTTGGTCTGCATGTAGGGGTGATCGAGGTAGTCCTTCGCCTCGTCGAACATGTCCTCGCGGAACACGCCCTCATAGTTGCCAGCCACCGCGATGGAACTCATGTGGTGGAACAGCCCGGCCTTGATCTCATTGGCCAGCGCGACAGCGTGCTCGGTGCCGAGCACATTGGCGGTGTGATTGTCCTCTGCGCTCGCGGTCATGTCGTACACCGCCGCAAGATGGAAGAAGTGCTTGATCTTGCCTTTCAGTTTGGCGCGGTCATTGGGGTGCACACCGAGAAAGGGCTTGGCCAGATCACCGACCACCGGGATGCAGCGTTTGGCCGCGTCTTCACCCCAGAAGGCGAGCAGCTTGTCGACTTTCTTCTTGCTCTCGGCGCGGATCAGAAAGTAGACCGTGCTGTTCTTGCGCGCCAGCAGCTTGCGCACCAGTCGTTTGCCAATGAACCCGGATGCGCCGGTAACGAAGTAAGTCATGTTGCCTCCATTTGTTTAGTTGCCGCTTCGCGGCAGGACGTTAGCCGCTGCGCGGCAGGACGAAGGACGAATGACGACGCTCCCGTTGGTCGCTAGGACGCAAAGCTGTGCGATCGAATTGCCCCATTCCTGGCGGCCTTCGTTGCAGACCTTTGCGTCCTAGGCCGCTAGGCCGTCGTCCTCCGTCCTTCGTCCTTCGCGCGAAAGCGCGAACGTGCAAAACCATTCTAGAGCCAAGCTCCTAGCGAAATCGAGGGTTTCTAGGATGCGCGCTCTATGCGCCGTGCATACAGTTCACACCATCGCAACCCGCCAACAATCCGGCAACCACAGGGAGTTACACAATGGTCAAGAAATTCAGCAAAGCCTCCGCCGCAGCGGGCACGGCCGACAGCAATCTGCTCGGTACCGTGAAGGAATCTTCCAGCCAGATCTGGCTGGCCGGTCTCGGTGCGTTTGCCAAAGCTCAGGAAGAAGGTAGCAAAGTGTTTGAAGCACTCGTCAAAGAAGGCGCAGGCCTGCAGAAGAAATTCCGTCAATTCGCCGATGCACAGGTCAGCGACGTGACCAACGAAGTGTCGGGCAAGATCACCGAAGCCACCAGCAAGGCGGCTGGCGCGTGGGATCGCCTGGAGACCGTGTTTGAAGAGCGCGTTGGCCGCGCCGTGGGCCGCCTGGGCGTGCCCACCAAGGCCGACATCCAGAAGCTCACCGAGCGCGTGGAAGAGCTGACCAAGCAGGTACAAAAGCTCAACGGCGGCAAGGCTGCACCGGCAGTTGCCGCTGCGGCCAAGAAGCCTGCAGCGCGCAAGCCGGCCGCGAAGAAGGCGGCCTAAGGCGGGCCCGGGTGCGGGCACAAGCAGTTGACGAACGAATCCTCCTCCTCGAGCATCATCGTCCGTTGGTTTGCGCACTGCACCAATCGCGTGGACACGCAAAAACGAGACGGCCACTTCGGTGGCCGTTTTCATTGCCGCCTATGATTGGCGGCTGGTTGACGCGCCGCAAACCGGTGCCTGTCCGCCAGAGATACAAAACGTCAGACACGGAAACCTTATGACGCAGCAAACCTCTTCTGATCGCCCCCCCATTGCACTGGCGCTCGCCGGTGGCGGGCCGCTGGGGGCTGTGTATGAGGTGGGCGCGCTGGCGGCGCTGCACGATGCGCTGCCGACGCTCGACTTCACGCGGCTGCATTCCTATGTGGGCGTCAGCGCCGGTGCCTTCGTCACCGCCGGGCTCGCTAACGGCATCACGCCGCGCGAGATGGTGCAGCTTTTCATCGAGAACGAGGGTGAAGACGGCGACGCGCTGTCACCCGGTGTGTTCATGCGCCCTGCGCTGCGCGAGTACGCCTCGCGCGTGGCGAACCTGCCCGGCGCGGTGATGGCGGCATTGTGGGCCAGTGCGAAGTCACTGCGACCGAGCCGTGCACTGTCCGAGCTGCAGCGCCTGGCTGCTGCGATCCCGACCGGGCTATTCGACAATCGCGCCATCGAGCGCGCGATGCGCGAGCTGCTCAGCAAACCCGGCCGCAGCAACGATTTTCGTGAACTGCCGGCCCGCCTGTTCCTGATTGCGACCGATCTCGATTCTGGCGAGACGGTTGAGTTTGGTGCCAAAGGCATGGACCACGTGCCGATTTCGCAGGCGGTGCAGGCGAGCGCAGCGCTGCCGGGCATGTACACGCCGGTGAAGATCGGTGCCCGGCATTACGTCGATGGCGCGCTGAACAAGACGCTGCACGCATCAAGCGCGCTCGACGCCGGCGCCAAACTGGTCATCTGCGTCAATCCGCTGGTGCCGTTCAACAGCACGGTGGCGCGGCACGCGCAGTCGCATCTGGTTGAAAAGGGCCTGCCGACTGTTCTGTCGCAGACCTTCCGGGCGCTGATTCACTCGCGGCTGGAGAAGAGCCTTTCCAGCTACGCCAACACCTACCGCGATGCACGGCTGATCGTGCTGGAGCCATCGAAGGGTGACGCCGACCTGTTTTTCTCCAACCTGTTCAGCTACAGCAACCGCCGCCGCCTTGCCGAGCACGCCTACCAGCACACGCGCGAGCAATTGCTGGCGCGCGCCGACGTGCTCGCGAAGGAGTTCGCGCACTATGGCGTCAAGCTCAACCTGCACGCGCTGCGCGATCCGCACCGCCGGCTGCTGCCCACAGCACGGCACGTCTCCCGTGGCAACACTGGCGCTGTCATGTCGCACCTGACCCATACGCTGGATGATCTGGAGCTTGCGCTGGTTGAGCGAGGCTAAGCGATCAGCTTTTTTCAGAAATGGCGTCAGCAAAGGGCACTAAGCTGAATTTGGCTTGAAGTCGACTTCAGGCGTTTTGTGCTCACATGCCTTACGTGGCCGTCTTTTCACGCAAAAGACGATCGACTTACTCTAAATTGTTGCCACTCTGCAAAGGTTCTCCGACAATAGCTGTAGAGGAAGAGAAAAAGGACGGAGAAACGCATGGAGCCGGATGACGATAGCCGCGATGGAGCCGGAGGCACGAGCCGCTATGGAACGTAAGGCCCCCCGCCGCACCAAGGAGCGCATTCTCGAAGTGTCGCTCGGCATGTTCAATTCGTTCGGTGAGCCGAACGTCACGACCAATGCCATCGCCGACGAGATGAACATCTCGCCCGGCAATCTCTACTACCACTACCGCAGCAAGGACGAGATCGTCACCAAGATCTTCGCGCAGTTCGAGCGCGAGCTTGACGAGCTCTTCGCGATGGGCAAGGACCGTCCGGCGAACGTGGAAGACACTTGGTTCTGGCTGCATCTGCTGTTCGAAAAAATCTGGAAGTACCGCTTCATCTATCGCGATTTGAATGACCTGCTGTCGAAGAACCGCATCATCGAGACGCACTTCAAGACCATCCTGCAGAACGCGCAGAAGAACACGGAGCGGCTGATGAACGAAATGCGTTCGATCAACCAGCTCAAGGCTACCGACGGCGAAATTCGCGCCGTCGCGACCAACCTCGTCATGCTCGCCACCTACTGGCACTCGTATTCGTATGTGATGAACCCGCGCAAGCTCGACGAAGCCGAAGCGATGGGCCACGGCGTGTTTCAGGTCATGGTGCTGCTGGCGCCGTATCTGCAGGGTGACGCACGGTTGCTGTTTGAGAAACTGGCGTCGGAGTATCGTTAACAAAGTCAGGACGAATGACGAATGACGACGCTCCCGTTGGTCGCTAGGACGCAAAGCTATGCAGACTGCCTTCCCCATTCCGGGCGGTCGCGGCTGCATGCCTTTGCGTCCTAGGCCCACAGGCCGTCGTCCTTCGTCCTTCGTCCTGTTTTCCAAAGGAAAACACCACCATGGCAACCAAAAAAGGCGGCTGGACCGCATTCCCGCACGACAACAGCGCATTCGTCTACGACGGTGCTGCACTGAAGAAAAACTGGGCACGTCTGCACAAGGGCGATGCTGAACCGTTCCCTGCTGACAAAGCCGTCGAGGAAGCGTGGCGTCTATATCACGCCGGTGATTTTCAGGGAGCGTATGAGGCGGGGCTCGCTGCCGGGCTTGACGGCTACAACGCCGCCAACAAGGCCGCGTGCATCTACAACAACTATCTCGAAACCAGCGACGCCAAAAAGCAGAAGGCGTACGAAGAAATCGCCGCCCGGTGCGAAGAGCTGCAAGCCGCGCAGAAGAAGAACGCCAACGCCTACTACCTCGCCGCCTACGCGCTTGGTCGCTACGGCCAGTTGATCGGCGTTGCCAAGGCGCTCACGCAAGGCATTGGCGGCAAGGTCAGCGCCGCGCTCAACACCGCGATCAAGCTGGAACCGAAACACGCCGACGCGCACATCGCGCTCGGCACCTTCAACGCCGAAGTCATCGAAAAAGTCGGCAGCATGATCGGCAAGATGACCTACGGCGTCAGCAAGGAAGCGGCGGTCGAGAACTACGACAAAGCCCTGAAGCTCAACCCCGACTCCGCCATCGCCCGCACTGAAATGGCCGACGGTCTCTACAAGCTGTTCGGCGACAAGAAGATGAAGGACGTCGAGAAGCTCTACGCGGAAGCAGCAGCCTGTGAGCCGAAGGATGCGATGGAGTGTCTGGATATCGAGGCGGCCAAGGCGGAGATGGAGTAAAGCGCTACTGCGCGGCCCGATCTCGTCGTTGGAGGGCTCCTTGCGTACATGAGTACGCGGCGTCGCCCTCCGCCTAGACCTCGGGCCGCTCGCTACGCGCTAGACGTTTTCAAGTTTGCTCGTTGCAATGCAGCGTTTGACCGCTACGCGCCGCGAGTTCTATGCGGCGTGGGTTAGCCCACTTGCGGTACTGCCAGTGTTTGCGGTTCTGCTTTATGTCGGCCAATACGGCGACCAGGCGGGGATGTTTTCTGCACTGTGGGTTATGGTGGTTGTCGCGTACCCAACAATGTTCTTTTTGGCGTTGCCAGCATGGCGAAACGCGACCGAGCGCGGCGCCGTTAGCTGGACGCGAGTCTTGCTTTATGGGGCTGCGCTCGGTTCTATTGTGCCGTTCCTGATGGCGGTTGTGCTCGTGTGTGTTGCACTTCGCGACGGCCGCAAATACGGCGTTTTGAGTGCAGTTCAGGAATGCCTCGCGATGTTGGTCTTGGGCCTTGTCTGCGGAATTGCGATAGCAATAACGTTTCGGTTGATCGTCGGTAGTCCGAAGGCAGTGCCGTAGCCTCGATGCAGCGAAGCGGAATCGAGGGTTCGCCGATGCCAGCTTCCTCGATTCCACGTTGTTCCATCGAGGCTACTGTCCCTGAAGTGCGCTGAAGGCGCAACCTACGCCGGCTGCACCTTCGGCGGCAACGCCGCCTCCTTGATCGGCATGTGCACCAGCGCGGCGCCGACGGCGAGCAGGATGTCGATGATCCAGATGGTGTCGTAGCTGCCAGTCATGGTGAAGACCTTGCCGCCCAGCCACGCACCGGTGAAGCCGCCGATCTGGTGCGACAGCATGACGATGCCGAACAGGGTGGCCATGTTGGCGGGGCCGAAGAACTTGGCAACCAGACCTGCCGTGGGCGGCACCGTTGACAGGTAGGTGAGCCCCATGACGGCGGCGAAGATGAGCATCGTCGTCGCCGTCTTGGGCGACAGCAGGAACACCAGCACGGCGATGGCGCGTGCCGCGTAGACCAGCGACAGCAGCGACTTCATCCGCCAGCGCCCGACCGCCCAGCCCATCGCCAGACTGCCGACGATGTTGAACAGCCCGAGCAATCCGAGTGACCACGCGCTCACCGCTGGCGGCAGGCCGCACATCGCCACCACATTCGGCAAGTGCGTGGCGAGGAAGGCAACGTGGAAGCCGCAGACGAAAAAACCGCAGGCGAGCAGCCGGTAGCTCGGATCAGCAAGTGCGCGGGTGATCGCAGCACGCGTGCCTTCGCGCGCGGGCGCAGGGCCGCCTGCGACACCCGCGGGTGCCGAGGTCGCTGCAGCTGACGAGTTGCCACGCAACACCCACGCTGCCGGAAGCGCCAGCAGCACGATCAGCCCGAGCACCTGCATCGATGTCATCCAGCCCAGCGCGGCGGTGAGGCCCGCGGCGACTGGCGCCATGATGAACTGCCCGAATGAACCGCCAGCGTTGACAATGCCGGTTGCCATTCCGCGTCTTTCTGCTGGCAGCATGCGTGTCGTCGCTGCCATCAGCACGGAAGGCCCGGCCATGCCGGCGCCGCCCGCAGCGAGCACGCCGATTGCAAACACGAGCCCGGCGGTGCTGGTCATCAGTGGCGTCAGGATGGTGCCGAGCGCGACCAGACTCACGCCGATCAACAGCACGCGTCCGGCACCGACGCGGTCGGCGAACGCACCGGCGAAGGGCTGCGTGAGCCCCCACCAGAGCTGGCCAAAGGCAAAGGCCAGGCTGATGTTGGCGATGCCCAGGCCGGTGGCGGAGTTGACGTCGGACAGAAAGAGACCCATCGTCTGCCGGGTGCCCATCGTCAGTGCAAAAGTGCCTGCGGCAGCAAGCAGAATCATCCAGACGGCGTATCGGGATGCGGTGTTACTCATGCTGCGTTCCTGTCGTCAGTGGTGTCATTGGCGAGCGCCTCGCTCATGCGATCAATCAGTGCGTGCAGCGCGATCACATCGTCCACGCCGACGGTGTCGTTCAATTGCAACTGCGCCTTCTTCCAAAGTCCCTGCGCTTCGCTGCGTTTGCGCCGCCCGGCGGCGGTGAGCGCCAGTGCGTTGCTGCGTGCGTCGTCCCCTGCGCGAACGGCAACCCAGCCGGCGGTCTGCAGCGGCTTCAGGTTGCGCGACAGGGTGGACGAATCCATCGCCATCGCCCGCGCCAGATCGGCCTGCGTGATCGGCCCGAGGCGATCAACATGGGTCAGCAGCGAATACTGGGTGATTTTCAGCCCGCACTCCGCCATCGCGTGGTCATACACCAGCGAAACTCGCCGCAGCAGTTGCCGCAACTTGAAATTGGTGCAGCCGCGAGGCTGGTCTGTCGTCATGTTGTTACATCGGCACAATGTTGTATATGCAATAATTGTATCTGCAATTGATTGCGATGGAAAAGCAAGGTGAGTTCATGAAGCAGGATGCAAGTGCAGAAGCAACCCTCAAACGCTGGCAGGACGAAGAGGCGGCGGTGCGTGCGCGCATCTTTGGTCGCGGCGTTGCCACACGCGAGCAGATGGCGGGTCTGACTGGCTTGCAGCAGATGCAGTTGCTGCTTGATGGCAAGGCGCCGGCGCCCCCGATCTCGGAGACGCTGGACTTTGCGCTGATCGAAGTGGCGCACGGTCGCGCGATCTTTCAGGGCAAGCCATCACCGCGCCTGCTGAACCCGATGGGCACCGTGCACGGCGGCTGGTACGCAACGCTGCTGGATTCAGCAGTCGGCTGCGCCGTGCACACCGCCATGCCAATCGGGCGTGCCTATACCACGCTGGAGCTCAAGCTCAACATCGTCAAGGGGATCTCGCTAAAGGTGCCGCTGGTGCGGGCCGAAGGCTACACCGTGCATGTGGGGCGGCAAACGGCTACCGCAGAAGGCCGTCTGTATGGTGCCGATGGCACGCTGTACGCGCACGCGTCAACGACCTGTCTGGTGTTCGAAATGCCTGCGGAAAAGGTCTGACCTCAGGCGAGCTTTGCGACGCGTGCCTGCAGGCGCTGCACGTCTATGCGCAGGCGCTGGATATCAGCGGCGAATTTCGCGACATCGTCGCGCTCGGCGACCAGTTGCGCTTCGTCATGCAGGTAACGCTTGCCGGCTTCGTGCAGGCTCGCCCGCGCGTTGTCGCCCAGCGCTTTCAGCGCGCGCAGGAAGCGCACGGCTTCGTTGGCGAGAATCGGCCCGACCACACGTTCAAGCTCGGCCTCGGCGGCCAGCGGCAGTGACGAAAAGGCTTTCGACACATCCTGCAACAGCGCCGCCTTGCCGGCGACTTTGGCGCTGCGCAGAGCGGCCTCCTTGCCCTGTGCCAGCAGCGGCAGCGAGGTGAGCGGGAATTCGACGCTGCACGACACGTCGTTGTCGCCGGCAGGACCCTCAACGGCAGCGAAATCACCAGCATCGGTGACGCGAAGCGTCAGCGCGAATGGTGGCGTGCGCACCTGCAAGGTCTCGCCGCGATGCGCCGCCAGCAGCTTGCGGGCAGCGTCGTCATGCGAGAGCAGACGGGAGAGGGCACGGGCGATCAGCGAGGCGGGAATCATGGCGTAATTGTCGCAAACTGCACGGTGACCTGCGCTACGGATGTCGGGCACAAAAAAAGCCGGCGCGAGGCCGGCTTTTTTGCGGAGCAGTGCTGGCGTCAGGCCTGCTGGATGCCGGCGACCAGCCAGCCCTTGCTGCCATCCACCGGCTTGACCAGGTTCCAGATTTCGCGGAAAGGTGAAGCCATGACCATGCCGTCTTCGCGCATCTTGCCACTGAACTGCACGCTGGCCCAGTACTGGTTGCGCTCGGTCTCGATGCCAAGCAGTTCAGCGTGCAATTCGTCCACCAGAGTGGATTCCTTGTTGCCGCTGATGACGTCCTTCGCGATCTCGTTGTAGAGCTCGTCGGTGACGAAGTTGCGCACACCGTCGAGGTCGCCCTTGTCGTTGGCGCCCTGCAGCGTCATGAACTGCTTTTTGGCGTTGTCCTCGAACCCGGCCTTGTCGAACCCGGCCGGGATACCGAAGCCACCGCCCAAGCCACTGGCCATCACCGGGGCCGCAGCGCCGGCCGCTGCGCCAGCGCCGGCGTATTGCGTTGGCTGTGATTGCGGTGCGGCGTCGAAATTCGACCCGCCTGCACCCGCGCCAGCGGCGGCCGGTTGCCCGCGACGTGCGGCGCTACGCGCAAACCAGATCAGCGCCACGACGGCGATGCCGACGATCAGCAGCAAACCGAGGAAGCCGCCGGCGCCCATCTTCGAGAACAGATAACCGAGACCGATGCCGGCAGCGATGCCAGCCAGCGGCCCAGCCATGCGCGACATCAGGCTTGGCTTAGCGGCTGCTGCGGCTGCACCGGCGGCGCCAGCCGCAGCGGGAGCTGCCGTGGCCGCACTGGCGGGCGCTGCGGCGGGAGTTGACGTAGCCGTGGGGCCGGCCGATTGCGTGGGCGCGCTACGTTGCGCACCGACCGATTTGCCGCCACCAAACTTTTTGGCGTCTGCCTCGACGGCACCGAAGGCGACCGTCGCGGCAACGATTACGGTGGATAGGGATTTGAGCATGCGTCCTCCTCTAAAAAACATCAACGCATAGGCGCAATATGCGGATTTGTCCGAAAAATCACAAGGGGTGAAAGTACAGGGTTATCCCATCCGGTAGCCGCGGTGAACCGCGACGATGCCACCCGTCAGATTGAAGTATTCGACCCGACGGAAACCTGCCGTCTCGAACATCGTCTTCAGTTCCTCCTGCGGCGGGTGCATGCGGATGCTCTCGGCGAGATACTGGTAGCTCTCGGCGTCGCCGGCAATGCTGGCGCCCAGCTTGGGCAGCACGTTGAACGAGTACCAGTCGTACGGCCCCTTGAGCAGCGCGTTCGGGCGCGAGAACTCAAGCACCAGGGCGCGGCCACCCACCTTTAGCACGCGGCGCATCTCGGCCAGCGCGCGATCCTTGTGGGTCACGTTGCGCAGACCAAACGCGATGGTCACGGCGTCGAAGCTTTTGTCGGCAAACGGCAGGCACTCGGCATTGCATTGGGCCGTTGGCGCCACGACGCCTTGATCGAGCAGGTGATCGCGGCCCACCTCCAGCATCGCGGCGTTGATATCGGTATGCAGCACAAAGCCCTTGCTGCCGACCTCGCGACTCATCAGGCGAATCAGGTCACCGGTGCCGCTGGCAAGATCAAGCACGCGCTCGCCCGGGCGCAGGTGCAGCTGGGCCACGGCGAAGCGCTTCCAGACGCGGTGCAGGCCGCCCGACATCGCGTCGTTCATGATGTCGTATTTGCGGGCGACGGAATCGAACACGTCGCGCACCTTGCGCTGCTTTTCGTGCTCGGGGACGGTCTGATAGCCGAAGTGGGTGGTGCCGTCGGCGAAATCGGTGTTGCCCGCTGCTTCAGTCACGATGTGCTCCTGCCCGTTCCAGCCGCGCCAGATAGTCGCGCCAGAGGGTTTCCTGCTCGCTGCACAGTTTGTGCAGATAGTCCCATGAATAGATGCCGGAATTGTGACCGTCGCTGAACGTCGGTCGCACGGCGTACATGCCGACCGGTTCCAGCTCGGTGATATCGACGGCACGCTTGCCAACCTGCAGCACTTCCTGACCCGGGCCGTGTCCGCGCACCTCGGCCGAGGGCGAATGCACGCGCAGGAACTCGAAACTGAGCTCATGACGCTGCTCGCCGCCAGCATGGCCGTAAGCCAGCACCAGCACGTGACGCTTGCGGTCGAGGGTCAGCTCGGTCGGGATTGGGGTATCGGGTTCCAGACCGGGCATCGGTCGTGTCCTTCGGAAGTGATGCCGCTATTTTCGCAGAGCGGTCGCCGAGTCAGCCATAGATGCAGCGGCACGCGACGGCCAGGTCGCCAGCAGTACGCCGGCGATGGCGCAACCGAACGCGATCAGATGCACGGTGGTGAATCGTTCGCCAAGAAACACGATGCCGACGATGGCGGAGGTCAGCGGCAGAAAGACGGTGAACACCCCCGCCTTGGCGGCCGGGATGCGCTTGAGCCCTGTCATCCATAGCCACACAGTCCACATGCTGGCCGCCAGCGCATAGAGCACCAGGCCAAGCCAGATGTTGCCGCTGACAGCGCCGAAGTCAAATGACCACGCCGCCCAGAGCCCAAACGGAGTGACCAGAATCAGCCCCCACAGATTGATCAGCGCGCTGATGCGTCGCGGCGACAGATTGCCGGTGAGCCGCTTGCCAATCACCACATAGCTTGCCTCGCAGAACACCGCCCCGACCAGCAGCACCATGCCGAGCGCTGAGGTGTGGGCGTCGTCCGGACCGGCGCGGGTGAAAGCGAGCACGACGATGCCGGCGACCGCCAGCGCGATCGCGGCCAGCATGCGGCGCGACAGCGTTTCGCGCAAGAAAAGCCACGACAGCAGCGCCACCGCCGCCGGAATGCCGGCCATGATCACACCGGCCGAGATGGCCGTCGCCTCACGCATGCCGAACAGCATGCAGATCGAGAACAGAAAATTGCCGAGAAAGGACTCAAGGAACAGCAAGCCGCGGGAACGGCCGTCCAGCGGCGGCTCATCGGCGCCACGCGGCAGCCAGTGCGCCATCGCCACGGCAGCAATGCCAAAGCGCAGCCACGCGAGCAGGAACACCGGCAGGACCGCCACCAGCAATTTCGAGAAACCGACGTAAGCGCCCACGATCATCATGGCGCTGGCGAGACACAGATAAGCGAGCATGACGAGATGCTACGCGGAGGGCGAAGGCCCTATGGCTTCTTGCTGGAAGCCGCAATGGCTATGGGCAGAAGCATCGTTTCCACCAATAGTCGATTTATGCCGAAATGACCGGCAGTGCCCAACGTAGATGCGGCTTTCGCGAAAAAGCTGACTGCGCTACTTGACGATGTCGAGATGCTCCAGCCCGGCCAGCATGTTGCGGCCTTGTGCCTCGTGGCCTTCGAGCTTGATGCGCAGACGCAGGTCGTTGACGCTGTCGGCGTTGCGCAGTGCGTCCTCGTAGCTGATGTGGCCGGCCTCGTGCAGCTGGAACAGTGACTGGTCGAAGGTCTGCATGCCGAGCTCGTTCGATTTCTTCATGATTTCCTTGATTTCGCTCACTTCACCTTTGAAGATGAGATCGGAAATCAGCGGTGAGTTGAGCAGGATTTCAACGGCGGGTACGCGGCCCTTGGCGTCGCGCCGTGCGATCAGGCGCTGCGACACGAAGGAACGCAGGTTGAGCGAGAGGTCCATCAGCAGTTGCTGGCGCCGCTCTTCCGGGAAGAAGTTGATGATGCGGTCGAGCGCCTGGTTGGTGTTGTTGGCGTGCAGCGTGGCGAGGCAGAGGTGGCCGGTTTCGGCGAAGGCGATGGCGTGGTCCATCGTCTCCCGCTCGCGAATTTCGCCAATCAGGATCACGTCGGGCGCCTGCCGCAGCGTGTTCTTCAGTGCCACGCCCCAGCTGTCGGTGTCGGTGCCGATTTCGCGCTGGGTGACGATGCAGTTGCGATGCTCATGCACGAACTCGATCGGATCTTCGATGGTGATGATGTGGCCGCGTGAATTGCGGTTGCGGTGATCGAGCATCGCCGCCATCGAGGTGGTTTTGCCGCTGCCGGTGGCGCCGACGAAGATCACCAGACCGCGCTTGGCCATGATGATGTCGCGCAGAATCGGCGGCAGCATCAGCTCTTCAAAGCGCGGGATGGTCGTATTGATGGTACGGATGACGATGCCGACCTGGTTCTGCTGGATGAACGCGCTGCAGCGGAAGCGCCCAGTGCCGGCCGGGCTGATCGCAAAGTTGCACTCGCTGGTGCGCTCGAACTCGGCGGCCTGCTTGTCGTTCATGATCGAGCGCGCCAGCGTCAGCGTGTGCAGGGCGGTCAGCTGGGTCTTGGATACCGGCTGAATCTCGCCGTCGATCTTGAGCGCGGGCGGGAATCCGGCGGTCAGGAAAAGGTCGGAAGCCTTCTTCTGCACCATCATCACGAGCAGCGAGTTCATGAAGGTAGTGGCTTGTTCGCGTTCCATGAGATGGCTTTCCTGTCAGCGGGCTCGGGGCGACGTTGCGGTGGGATCAGGCGAACATTTCGCCCTGTTTGGCGTTGAGGCGAGCTTCCGCTGGCGTGATGAGATTGCGGCGGATCAGCTCCTGCAGACACTGATCGAGGGTTTGCATGCCGGCGCCGAGGCTGGTCTGGATCACCGAGTACATCTGCGCAATCTTGTTTTCGCGGATCAGGTTGCGGATCGCCGGCGTGCCGAGCATGATCTCGTGCGCGGCAATCCGGCCCGAGCCGTCCTTGCGCTTGAGCAGCGATTGCGAGATCACGGCCACCAGCGATTCCGACAGCATGGAGCGGGTCATGTCCTTCTCGGCGGCGGGGAACACGTCGACGATACGGTCGATGGTTTTGGCGGCAGACGATGTATGCAGCGTGCCGAACACCAAGTGGCCAGTTTCCGCCGCCGTCAGCGCCAGGCGGATGGTTTCCAGATCGCGCATTTCGCCGATCAGGATGATGTCCGGGTCTTCACGCAGCGCGGAGCGCAGCGCATTGGCAAACGACAGCGTCTGCTCGCCCAGTTCGCGCTGGTTGATCAGGCATTTTTTGCTCTCATGTACGAATTCGATCGGATCTTCCACCGTGAGGATGTGACCCATGATGTTCTCGTTGGCGTGGTTCACCATCGCCGCCAGCGTGGTGGACTTGCCGGAACCGGTCGGCCCCGTCACCAGCACCAGGCCGCGTGGTTTCAGCGCCAGCTCGGCGAAGATCTTGGGCGTGGCCAGATCTTCCAGCGTGAGCACGCGCGACGGAATGGTACGGAACACTGCGGCGGCACCACGGTCCTGATTGAACGCGTTGACGCGGAAGCGGGCGAGGTTGGGGATCTCGAACGAGAAGTCGACCTCGAGGTTTTCCTCGAACACCTTGCGTTGCGCGTCCGACATGATGTCGTAGACGAGGCTGTGCACATCCTTGTGCTCCATCGCCGGCAAGTTGATGCGGCGAATGTCGCCATGCACGCGCAGCATCGGCGGCAGACCGGACGACAGATGCAGGTCCGATGCCGAATTCTTGACCGAGAACGCGAGAAGCTCCGCGATGTCCATCCCTATAATCCTTTGCCCCGTTGAGCGCCCTGCAACGTTGCAGTGACTGGATACGGACCGCGACGCTCTTCAATCGAGTTGTGACTGTGACATTGGCATTATGACCGCAAGCTCAGAGGCTTCGCAAGCCAAAGACCGCTTCGTGCGCGTGTGCGAGCGAATTCGCACGGCGGCACAACAGGCCGGCCGCGATCCGGCAGCCGTTGCCTTGCTCGCCGTGAGCAAACTGCAACCGGCCGCGAAGGTCAGTGAGCTCTACGCCGTCGGTCAGCGCGCCTTCGGCGAAAACTACGTGCAGGAAGCGGTGCAGAAGTGCGCTGAGCTCGCGGATCTTGCCGGTATCGAATGGCACCTGATCGGGCCGCTGCAATCAAACAAGACGCGTGTGGTGGCGGAAACAATGCATTGGGTGCATTCGGTCGATCGCCTGAAAATTGCCGAGCGCCTGTCGGCGCAGCGGCCAGCAGATCTGCCGCCGCTGAATATCTGTATTCAGGTCAACATCAGCGGCGAAGCCTCGAAGAGCGGTTGCGCACCGGACGAAGCGGTGGCGCTGGCGAAAGCAGCCAGCGGCCTGCCACGGCTGCGCGTGCGCGGCATGATGGGAATGCCGGAACCCGGCATTGGCGCGGAGGCGACGCGCAGCCAGTTTGCGCTGCTGGCGCGGCTTTACGCCGAGGCAAAACAACAGGTCGCGGGCATCGATACGCTGTCGATGGGCATGTCCGACGATCTCGAAATCGCGGTCGCGTCCGGCTCGACGATGGTGCGTGTCGGCACCGCGCTGTTCGGCGCCCGACCAGTCAATCAGCAACCAGGATAACTGTGTGAAGAAGATTTGTTTTGTCGGCGGCGGCAACATGGCGAGCGCGATGCTGGCGGGATTGCGCCGCGAACATCCGGCGCCGAGCTGCCATGTGATTGAGCCTTATGCGCCAGCGCGCGAGAAGCTGACCGCGCTCGACGTGGTGGTGCATGCGGCTGCCTGTCGTGAGGCAGTGGACGGCGCCGATGTCGTGGTGCTCGCCGTCAAGCCGCAAATGCTCAAGCAGGCGTGCGCCGAGTTGTTGCCGCATCTTCAGGGCGAACTGATCGTCAGCATCGCTGCCGGCACCCGCCGCGCCAGCATTGCGCGCTGGCTCGGTGCCGACCCCACCTCGGCACGCATCGTGCGCACCATGCCAAACACGCCGGCGCTGATCGGCCAGGGTATTACCGGGCTGTTCGCGCCACCATCGTTGTCGGAGGCTGACGTAGCCACGTCCACCGAACTGATGCGCTCGACGGGGGCGGTGGTGCGAGTGGAGAGCGAGGCGATGATCGACGCCGTGACCGCCGTGTCGGGCAGCGGCCCAGCCTACGTGTTCCACTGGATTGAGTCGATGCTGGCGGCGGCGAAAGGCGTGGGTTTCAACGATGCCGATGCGCGCACGCTGGTGTTGGCGACACTCAAGGGTGCGACGGCGCTGGCGGAGGCCTCCGACGAATCGCCGGCCGTACTGCGCGAACGCGTGACGTCCAAAGGCGGCACCACAGCAGCGGCGCTGGCCGTGATCAATGAGCGCGGCGTGCAGCAGGCGCTGATTGATGCGGTACGCGCGGCGCGGGATCGTGGTGCCGAACTGGGCGCGATGGCAGACGATTAGTGGCGACGCCGGAGCCAGCATCGTCGGCGTTGCCAGTGTGGCTGAAGGCAACTGCTGATGGCGTTGAAATCACGCTCTACGTGCAGCCCGGCGCGAAGAAATCTGAAGTCGCGGGTGAACATGATGGCGCGCTGAAACTGCGCATCAACGCGCCACCGGTGGAGGGCAAGGCGAACGCTGCGGTGATCGCTTTCGTGGCGGAGCGCTGCGGCGTTGCCAAAAACCGCGTCGCGCTGATTGCAGGCGAACTGAACCGTCACAAACGCGTTGCCGTGCAAGGTGTCACGCTGGCGTTTGTGCAGAAGCAGCTTTCGTAAAAATAGGCCTGGAGACCGCTTACAAAAAGGGCATTGATAGAAATTTGCAACATAGTCGACTGTACGTCAAACGTCGTGCGAGCCCTGATTAGATAAGGATTTCCATAAAAAGCCAATACCTTGCGCTATGCTGCCTGCATGGCTGCCAGGCTGACCGACGAACTCTACGCCGAGCTGCGACAGATCGCGCAGGCCGTGTTCGCGCACGAGGCGGCGGGTCACACCCTGTCGCGCACGGCCGTCGTGCATGAAGCCTGGCTGCGGCTGGCAGCGGGCGCAATGCCGGTGGAGCGGACGGATTTTCTGCGGCTGGCGGCGAGGGTGATGCGCAACCTGCTGGTCGATCATGCCCGGCAACGCAACGCCGTCAAGCGCGGCGGTGGTGTGGCGGCGGCCAGTTTTGACGACACTGTGCGTGACTACGAGCAGGCCTGTGCGCAGGGGCTCTACCCGCCGTCCGGCGACACCACACAACTGCAGCGCATTGGCCGCGAGCTGGACCTGGAGTCGCTTGACCAGGCCATCAACGCGCTGGCCCGCCAGAGCCCGCGGCAGGCGGAGATTGTCGAGCTCAAATTCTTCGCCGATGTTGGCATTGATGACATAGCGCGCCAACTGGGCACCTCGCCATCAACCGTCAAGCGCGAGTGGACCGTGGCCCGACTGTTTCTGCTGCGCGAGCTGGCGGCGATCCGGGCGGAGCGGGACGCCGCGTCGTGAGCCGATTCCGGCAATTCACGCTTTCAGCTTTGTGGGCAAAAGAGGCTGCGGGAACGGGGTGACAGGCGCATGGTGACGAGAACAGGGGACGACGGGCGGGAGGTGGGCACGGCGGACGATACCCGCGGGCGCCCACTGCTGGCAGAGGAGACCTGGTCGCGCGTCGGCGAAATCATCGAAATCGCGCTGAGCATCCCGGATGCGGCGGCGCGAGCGGCCTTCGTTGATACCTCTTGCGCCAGCGATCGGGCCTTGCTCGCCGAGGTGCGCTCGCTGCTCGCTGCCGATACCCACGCCGATTTTGTGTTGCCAGCAACGCGCTGGCTGGATGCGACGACGCTGGCGCGCGATGCGGCAGCGACGATGTCCGATCCGCCGGAGCACTGGATTGGTCGTCGTGTCGGCGCCTGGCGAATCGAGCAGTGGCTGGCCAGCGGTGGCATGGGGCTGATCTTCCGGGCACGCCGGGACGATGCGGCCTACGAGCAGACGGTGGCGATCAAGCTGCTGCGCGCGCGTGGCACTGCCAGCACACAGTGGTTTCTGGATGAGCGACAGATGCTCGCCTCGCTCGCGCATCCGTGCATTGCACGACTGCTGGATGGCGGCGCCGCCGAGGACGGCACGCTGTATCTGGTGATGGAGCTGGTCGAGGGCGAGGCGATTGATCGCTGGTGCGTACGCAAGCGGCCGGCGCCGGATGAGTGGCTGGCGCGGTTTCTGGATGTATGCGCTGCCGTGCAGTACGCCCATCAGCGGCTGATCGTGCATCGTGACATCAAACCGGCCAACGTGATGGTGACGCACGACGGCAGCGTCAAGCTGATCGATTTCGGCATTGCTCAAATCACCGATCGCGCCGGTGGCCCGGCTTCGGCAGACAGCGCCGCAGTTGCACTGACCCCCGGCTGGGCGAGCCCTGAGCAACTGCGTGGCGAACCAGTCACCACCGCCAGCGACATCCACGCGCTGGGCGCCCTGCTGCAGCGGCTGGCGAATGGCGGTGAACCGCTGGCCAACGGCACTGACGTTGCCGATGACGACTTGCGCTGCATCGTACGCAAGGCCATGGCAGAGGTGCCCTCGCAACGCTACGCCAGTGCGGCGCAACTGGCAGATGATGTGCGCCGCTATCTCGCACATGAGCCAGTACAGGCTCGCGGCGGCGGCGTGGGCTATCGTGCAACACGATTCGTGCAGCGCCACACGGGTGGCGTCGCCCTGGCGACGCTTGCACTAGTGGGAGTGCTGGTGGCCGCGTCGATCGCGTTGTATCAGGCGCAGGTTGCCCGCGCGGCCGAGCGCGAGGCAAGTGTTCAGCGCGCCCGCGCCGAGCAGCACTTCGCCAGCGTGCGCAAGATGACCAATCAGCTGCTGTTCGATCTGCACCGCAAGCTTGCCGGCATCCCTGGCACCACACAGTTGCAGAAAGACCTGATCGGCCAGTCGCTCGCCTATCTCGATGGTCTGCGTGCAGACGCTGCTGGCGACGCAGGACTGTTGCATGAGGTAGGCGCCGGTTATCGCCGGCTGGGGCGCATTCTTGGCGGTATTCAGGGCGCCAACACGGGCGAGCGCGACGCCAGCGAACAGGCCTACGAAAAGGCAGTAGCCGCACTCGATGCGGCGCTTGCCATTCGCCCGCAGACCACCACGGCCGTCGAGCAGCTCAAGACGCTGACCGAGTTTGCCGAGCAGCAAGGGCTGTACCGCAACTTTCCGAAATCATCGGCGCTGTTCGCCCGCGCGGCAGCGCTCGGCAGCGAGGCGACAACGCGCGCGGCGGACGACGCCGACCTGTTCTACGCCGTGCAGAAAGTGATCGTCGCCCGCAACATCTCGGCGCTCTATCTGGGCAACGGCAGCTTCGACCAGTCTGCGATGGAGCAAAGCGCACAGGCGCTGGTGGCCAGGCAGGCCGCCCATGCCCCGGCGTCCGATGATACCCAGACGATTCGCGCCATTCTCTGGCGCTGTTACACCGCGCTCGCGGAAGCGTCGCGCCGAAGTGGCGGCGCCGACGGTGCCCGGCAGGCCGTCAATTGGCACCAGCGGGGCGTGGCGCTGATGCGCGCCAACGAGCAGTTGCATCCCGGCGATGCTGGCTATCGCCGCAGCACGCTGAACGCGCGCGTGGAGCTGGCCAACGCCTACGCTGCGGCCGACGATCTGAAAGCAGCAATCGCCGAGGCAGACGCCGTTCTTGGCGAATTTGAAGCACTGCGCCAGGCGGACGCGGCCAATGAGGACGCCGTGCTCGACCTGTTGAAGACCATCGCATCGCTCGCCGACTATCACCGGCGCGCTGGCGATGTTGCGCAGACCAGTGCAATGGTCGAGCGGGGTCAACGGGTGCACACGGCGCTCGCCGCCAGACTTCGCGATCACTTCGTCGCACGGCAGAGCCAGCTCAAACTGCTGCTCGCACAAGCGTGGGTGGAGGCGCGCGCTGCTGCGCCCATGACCGCTGGTGT
>Ga0208693_1000850_pt1 | contig 23169 bp, 22 predicted proteins | sample AD_UKC071_MetaG_FD_184438 | JGI IMG/M metagenome (GOLD analysis project Ga0208693, IMG submission 184438) | Active sludge microbial communities of municipal wastewater-treating anaerobic digesters from USA - AD_UKC071_MetaG (SPAdes) (version 2) | ecosystem: Engineered > Bioreactor > Anaerobic >... | reverse complement strand
CGGGTGGCGCGCCAGGCCGCCGCGGTGCTGTCGGACGCCGTGGGCGACGGCATGCTGATCGGCGCCGGCTGGGGCGTCACCCTCACCGAGATCGCCCGCAGGCTCGAGCGGCGTCCGGTGGCCGACGCGACCGTCGTGCCCCTGATGGGCAGCGCCAACCCGACCGACCCGGGGTCGTCGCACGTGGACGTCCTGCTGCACGCCCTCGGCGATGCCTTCGACGCCACGGTGGTCCAGTTTCCAGTGCCGGCGTTCTTCGACTATCCCGAGACCCGGGCCGCCATGTGGCGCGAGCGCTCGGTGCGGCAGGTCCTCGACCTGCAGGCGAACCTCGATGTCGCGGTGTTCGGCCTGGGCTCGTTGACCGCGAGCATCCCCTCGCACGTGTACTCGGCGGGGTTCCTGGACGCCGACGACCTGGTGGCGCTGGCGTCCGAAGGCGTCGTCGGCGACGTCTGCACGGTGCTGCTGCGCGAGGACGGCAGCCACGACGTGGCCTTCAATCACCGGTCGACCGGACTGTTGCCGGACGCCCTGGCCCGGGTCCCGCGCCGCCTGTGCGTGGTCGCCGATCCGCTGCGGGCGCCGATCTTGCACGCGGCACTGCGGGCCGGGGTGGTGACCGACCTGGTCTGCGACGACCAGACGGCCAAGTCGCTCGCCCGAAGGATCGCTGGCTAGGGGTATCGACCGGCGTCTGCACAGATGTGCACCGGCCGCGGTTCGTTGTGCAGGTATGACCGATCGTGCCTCGGGGGCTGCCCAGCGCGGCCGCACTCTCCTAGGGTCGAGGAGTCAGACTCCCGGATGCGAGGTGAAGACGTGCGCACGTTGTCCGCAGACGTCGTGGTGATCGGCGGCGGTTCGACAGGAGCCGGCGTCCTGCGGGACGCCGCCATGCGGGGCTACTCGGCGATCCTGCTCGACAAGTCCGACCTGGCTCAGGGCACCACCGGACGCTTCCACGGGCTGCTGCACTCCGGCGGACGCTATGTGGTCAGCGACCCCGGGTCGGCGTCCGAATGCGCCTCGGAGAACGCGATCCTGAAGCGCATCCAGGCCCCCGCGATCGAGAACACCGGGGGCTTCTTCGTCGCCGTGCCCGGCGACGACCCCGACTACGGCGACCGCTTCCTCGCCGGCGCGAAGGCGACGGGCGTGCCGGCGTCCGAGATCTCGGTCGCGGACGCCCTGCGCCGCGAGCCGCGACTGAACCCCGGCATCTTTCGCGCGATCGAGGTGGAGGACGCCTCAGTCGACGGCTGGCAGCTGGTCTGGGGGGCGGTCAACTCGGCGAAGCAGCACGGAGCACGGGTGCTCACCTACCACCCGGTCACCAAGATCGACGTCGCCGACGGCGCCGTGCGGGCCGTGCACTGCTACGACCAGCGACGCGACGAGGACGTCGTCATCGAGTGCTCGTTCGTCCTGAACTGCGCGGGTCCCTGGGCGGGACGCATCTCCGAGCTGACGGGCCTGCCGCCCGTGCCCGTGATCCCCGGACGCGGCATCATGATCGCGATGAACCACCGGCTGGTGAACACCGTGGTCAACCGGCTGATCTACCCGGCCGACGGCGACATCCTGGTGCCGGTGCACACGGTCTCGGTGATCGGCACGACCGATTCCAAGGAGACCGACCCCGACCACCTGCCGATCCCGCGTGCCGAGGTGCAGCAGATGCTGGACGCCGGCGAGCAGCTGATCCCGGGCTTCCGGTCGGCGCGGGCGGTGCACGCCTGGGCGGGCTCGCGTCCGCTGATCAAGGACGACCGTGTCTCGTCCGAGGACACCCGGCACATGAGCCGCGGCATGGCGGTCGTCGATCACCTCGCGCGCGACGGCGTCAAGGGACTGCTGACGATCGGCGGCGGCAAGCTGACCACGTATCGGCTGATGGCCGAGCACATCGTGGACGCCATGGGCGAGCAGTTGGGCGAGCGGCGCGAGTGTCGGACGGCGTCGGAGGAGATCCCATACGCCGGCGGCTCGTCGTCGTACGTCGTCACCCACCGCCTCCACGACCGCGAGGCCGACCGGCTCGACGACCAGATCGTCTGCGAGTGCGAGTTGCTCAGCAAGAGCATGTTCACCGACCTGCTGGCCGAGCAGCCCACCTCGACGCTCGACGACCTGCGCCGCCAACTGCGTCTCGGCATGGGGCCTTGTCAGGGCGGCTTCTGCGGCACGCGCGCGGCCGGCATCGCGGTCAGCGAGCACGCCGTGGACGCCGACCGTGCGACCGGCCTGCTGCGCCTCTTCCTCAAGCATCGCTGGATCGGCCTGTGGCCCATCCTCTACGGCGACCAGGTGCGCCAGACCGCCCTCGACCAGTGGATCTACTCCGGCACCCTCGACGTCGAACACCTGCCCACCCCCAGCGAGGAGGTCGTCCGATGACCCTTCGACAGGCTCAGGCAGCGGGGAGTCCGGCTCCGGGTGCTCGCGTCATCGTGATCGGGGCCGGCCTCGCCGGCCTGAGCGCCGCGCTGCGCCTCGCCCAAGCCGGACGCCCGGTCACGCTGGTGACCAAGGGCGCCGGGGGCCTCGGGCTCTCGCAGGGGACGATCGACATCCTCGGCTACGCCCCCGAGCGCGTCGCCAGGCCCCTGGACGCCGTCGCGTCCGTCGCGTCCGAGCACCCGTACGCGAGCCTGGGCGCGGACGCCGTCGCGGCGTCCATCGCCTGGCTCCGCGACGAACTGGGGCCCGAACTGCTGGTCGGCGACCCCGCGGTCAACCTGCACCTGCCGACGGCGGTCGGCTCGATCCGGCCAACGGCGCTGGCGCAGCCGTCGATGGTGGCCGCGGACGTCGTGGGCGGACGCCGCTACGCCGTGGTCGGCGTCCGGCAACTCAAGGACTTCCAGGCCGACCTGATCGCCGGAAACCTGGCCCGCTCGACGGCCCCCGACGGCGGCCCGGTGGCCGCGCACCCCGCCTGGATCGACCTACCGGCGCGTCCAGGTGAGGCCGACCCGACCGGGCTGACCTACGCACGCGCCATGGACGACGAGTCGTTCGCCGACCGGTTCGCGGACGCCGTCCACGCCGCGGCGGGGGAGTGCGACGTCGTGGTCGTGCCAGCGGTCCTCGGCGTCCGGCGCCTCGGAGTGTGGCGCCAGGTGTCGGAGCGGGTCGGGCGACCCGTGGCCGAGATCGCGCTGCAGCCGCCGTCCGTGCCGGGCCTGCGGCTCGACCGCGCGCTGCTGGCTCAGGTCAAGGCGGCGGGGGTGCGCGTGATTCAGGGGGCGGCCGCGATCGGCTGTCGCGCCGAGGGTGGACGAGTGGCCTCCGTGACGGTGGCGGCTGCGGGTGGGCCGCGCGAGCTCGCGGCGTCCGCGGTCGTCTACGCGCCCGGCGGCTTCGAGAGCGGGGCGCTCGACGTGGACAGCCACGGGGCGATCCGTGAGCGCGTGTTCGGTCTGCCCCTGTCTGCCAGCGATGCGTTCGCCCTGGTCGGGCCCGACTTCTGGGCCCCCCACCCGCTGTTCGCCGTCGGGGTGCTGACGGACGCCGACGGCCGTCCGGTGGCCGGCGCCGAGCCGGTCTTGTCCAACTTGTACGCGGCCGGCGGGCTGCTCGCCGGCGCCGAGCGCTGGTGCGAAAAGTCGGGGGACGGCATCGCGGTGGCCAGCGCGGTCCGCGCGGCCGATGCGATCATCGAAGGGAGTGCGGCATGAGCGAGTCCAACGCCAAGAAGCTGCGTGAACGCCTGAACAACGAGCTGAAGCGCGCCAGCCTCGACGCCTGCGTGAAGTGCACGATCTGCGAGCAGAGCTGCCCGGTGTCGGCGGTCACGCCGCTGTTCTCCGGGCCGAAGTTCGTGGGGCCGCAGGCGGAGCGGTTCCGTGACGGGGCGTCCGTCGACCACTCGGTCGACTACTGCTCCAGCTGCGGCACCTGCTCGGTGGTCTGCCCGCAGGGCGTCAAGGTGGCCGAGCTCAACTCGCTGGCGCGCGCGGTGCTGAAGGCCGAGCACGGCGTCCCGGTGCGTGACCGCCTGATCACCCAGACGACCCTGATGGGCAAGGCGATGACGCCGGTCGCGCCGATCGCCAACGCCGTCCTCGGCAACTCGGCCGCCCGCAAGGCGATGGAGTTGGTGATGGGCGTCGCGGCGTCCGCCCCGATGCCGACCGCACACGGCCAGACGCTGCGGGGCTGGCTGAAGAAGCGTCCGGCGCCGACCAAGGCGCCGACGCGCGGACAAGTGGTGTTCTTCCACGGCTGCGCCGGCGGCTACTTCGAGACCGAGGCCGCGAAATGCGCCGTCGAGGTGCTGGAGTTCTTGGGCTTCGAGGTGCTCGTGCCCGAGCAGGGCTGCTGCGGCCTGGCCGAGCAGAGCAACGGGCTGTTCGAGCAGGCGTCCTCCTCGGTGCGCGCGCTGGTCGGCCAGCTGCGCAAGCCGGGCGTCGGCGTCCCGATCGTGTCGACCGCCGGCAGCTGCGGCGGCATGCTCAAGCACGAGGCGCACGAGATCCTCGGGCTCGACGACCCCGACCTGCTCGACGTCGGACGCCGCACCCGCGACATCTCCGAGTTCCTGATGGAGCTGCACGACGCCGGCGACCTGCCGACCGACTTCGCGCCCATCGCGGCGCGGGTGCCATACCACCAGCCCTGCCAGGTGCGCAGCCAAGGCATCGGCATGCCGGCCGCCGACCTGCTGCGGCTGATCCCCAAGCTGGAGGTCGTCGAGTCGGGCGCCATCTGCTGCGGCATCGCGGGCACGTACGGGCTCAAGAAGGAGAAGTACGAGATCGCCCAGGCCGTCGGCAAGCCCCTGTTCGACATGGTGCTGGAGACCAACCAAGGTGTGGCCGCGTGCGACACCGAGACCTGTCGCTGGCAGATCGCCAAGTCGACCGGGGTGAAGACGATCCACCCCATTCAGCTGGTGCACCAGGCGTACGGCCTGGGCCGAGTGGAAGGCCTGTAGATGACCGACGTCCTCGTCGCCCCGACCGAGTTCTATGACGCCTACATCTTCGACATGGACGGCACGATCTACCTGGGCGACCACCTGCTCCCCGGGGCCGAGCGGATGATCCACGAACTGCGGCGCCGCGACATCCCGGTGCGGTTCCTGTCGAACAACCCGACCAAGGATCCCGAGGAGTACGCCGTCAAGCTGGCCAAGCTCGGCCTGCCCACCGACGTGGCCGACATCGCGAACACCGTGGTCACCACCACGAACTGGCTGCTCGAGCACCACCCGGACGCCGTCGTCTTCCCGATCTCGGAGGAGCCCTTGAAGCGGGCGCTCGCCAAGGCCGGCATCAAGATGAGCGAGAACCCCGAGGAGATCGACATCGTGATCGCCTCGTACGATCGCGGCTTCGACTACCGCAAGCTGCAGATCGCCTTCGACGCGATCTGGTTCCACAAGCGCGCGTTCCTGATCCAGACCAACCCCGACCGGTTCTGCCCGTTCCCCGGTGGACGCGGCGAGCCCGACTGCGCCGCGATGACGGCGGCGATCGAGGCCGCCACGAACACCACCTGCGCGGTGTCGCTGGGCAAGCCGTCCCCGGTGATGCTGACCGAGGCGATGCACGGCCTGGACGCGCGGGTCTCGCACTCGGTGATGGTGGGGGACCGCCTGCAGACCGACATCCAGATGGCCCTCGACACCGGCATGAAGTCGGCCCTGGTCCTGACCGGCGAGGCGACCGCGGACGACGTCCGGGCGCTGGCGTCCGAGCAGCTGCCCACCTTCGTGCTCGACCGGGTCGACCGCCTGATCCCGGCGTGGGCCTGGGACGAGCTCGGCTGGACCGACGCCGACGACTGACCGCCCAGCCGTGGCGAGATTGAAGGGCCTGCCACGATGTCGAGCGCGGTCGGCCCGTGCGTCAGCGGTGCTGTTGCCGGTCGTGGCGTCCATCAACGTGACTCATCGTGAGCGGATCGCTCACCGTTGGGGCGATTGAGCGATCGGAGGTGACCCCCTGACCGCTCAGGGACGCTGGCGTCCCCAGAAGCCGTCGGGGGCGAAGAGCTGATCGACCAGCTTGTCGAGCAGCCCGAGCTCGGCGAGGGTGTCGAGGGCGGTGTAGCGCTTGCGGATGTGCCCGGCGCGCAGGTAGGTCTGCCGGAAGCGGTCCCAGTCGAGCCCGATGTCGGACGGATGCGCGGGCGCGCCGGCCTTCCGCAGCATCGACTGCAACTCGGACGCCGGCAGCAGTTGGGCGTCCAGGCGCGGCTTGAGGCCCGGCCAGGCCGCCTTGAGCGTCTCGACACGCGCCGCCAGCTGATCGGCGGGGAGCCACTTCGCCAGCTGCTGTTTCAGCGTCTCGTCGATCAGCGCCGGGTTGGGGTGCAGCGCGCGGACGTGCTCCTCCATCGCCTCACGGGTCGGCCAGGACGCCACCGCGGACGCCGTGGCGAGCCCGGCCACGTCGGTGTCGAGCAGCAGTTCGTACAGGGCGGCCATGGCGACCGAGCCGACCGCGACCTTGAACCCGTGCGACAGCCGACGGGGCTTGAAGTCGACGCCGTGGCCCTCCATCTCCCAGACGTGGCTGAACTGGTGCTCCGCCCCGGACGCCGGCCGCGACGACTTGTGCGCCTGCATCGCCAGCCCCGACATCACCAGGCCCTCGGCGAGCTCGCCGCAGGCCGAGACGTCGCCGGACGCCAACGCGTCCGGACGCGCCAGCGATGCCCGCAGGGGTCCCTGGACGAGGTCCCACACGCCCGGGTCGATGGTTTCGATGCCGAGGGCGTCCGCGATCAGCCAGTCGGCCCCGGCCGGGATCTTGCCCAACAGGTCGCCATAGCCGGACGCCGTCATCGCCGGGGGGGCGGCCGCCATGATCTTGACGTCCGAGATCGAGCCGGCGGGGGCGTCGCACTCAAGGGTGTTCTTGAAGCCGTTGTACGCGATCGAGCCGCCGAAGGCGGTGTAGCCGTCCATGGACGCCGCGGTGCCGACCTGCAGGTACTGGCGGCCCAGCTCCCAGGACGCCCGCTTCACGATGTCGTTGAGCGACCCGGCCCCGACGGCGACCGCGTTGCCGGGCAGGTCGCGCAGGGCGTCCCGCAGGACCTCGCAGTTTTCGTACTTGGCGTACAGCTCGGGGTCGCCGGGGAAGACGTAGGGGTCGAGGACGGTCACGCCACCCGCGCGTAGGTAGTCCACGACGGCGTTGCCGGCCACGTCCATCGTCCGCTCGTCGCCGACGACGATCGCTGGGGCGTCCCCGAAGAGCCGCTTGAACGCGGGCGCGACCTGCTCGAGGACGCCCTCGCCCACGATCGCGACTTTGGTGTCGGAGGCATCGGCGAGGGCCCGATCGATGAGTTCGGACATGGGGTCTCTCCTTACTTGGCGGACTCGTGGTCGACGAGGGAGTGGGTGAGGTCGGCCAGCCGGGGGTAGGCGGCCATGTAGCGCTCGAGGTAGAAGGCGTAGTCATCGTGCCGGCTGGGGTCGGGCTCGATCGTGACGAGATCGTGCACCATCGCGGACGCCGCCGACTGGAGGTCGGCGTGGACGCCGGCCCCGACCGCGGCGAGCATCGCCGAGCCGAGGGCGACGGCGTCCCCGACCTGGGTCAGCGTGATCGGCTTACCGAGCACGTCGGCGTGCATCTGCATGAGCTCGCGGCTCTTGGTCATGCCGCCGCAGGCGACCACCTGGTCGACGGTGATGCCGGCCGACTCCATCGCCAACATGTTGTGGGCGGCGCCGTAGCAGATGCCCTCCTGGATGGCGCGATAGAGGTGCTCGGGGCCGTGCATGAGCGACAGTCCCCAGACCATGCCACGGGCTTTGGAGTCGGTGTACGGCGTCCGGTTGCCCTGGAAGTACTCGTTGACGATGAGCCCGTCGCAGCCGATCGGCACGTCGCGCGCCCGCTCGTTCAGGAGGTCGTAGACGCTGCGTCCGGTGCGGTCGGCCTCGGCCGCAACGTCGCGGGCGAAGTGGTCCTTGAACCACTTCAGCACCGACCCGGTCGAGGACTGCCCGGACTCGACGGTGTACTGGCCCCGCACCACCCCGTCGGTGTAGGCGCCGAAGAAGCCTGCGCCGTGCACGGCTTTGTCGGTCTGCCCGGTCAACACGTGGGACGAGCCGGTGATCAGGGCGAGCTTGCCCGGCTGGACGACCCCGAGGCCGATCTGCCCGGCCCACGCGTCCGCGGGGCCCTGGGCGACCGGCGTCCCGGGACGCAGGCCGAGGAGCTGCGCGGCCACAGCGCTGAGCCCCCCGACCTGCGTGCCCAGGTCTTCGACGCGTGGAGGAATCTTGTCGAAGACGTCGCCGCAGCCCACGGTCTCGTAGAAGTCGGTGGGCCAGCCGCCGGTGTCGCGGTTGTAGTACATGCGGAGCGCGGCCGAGTTGACGTTGACCGTCCACTCGCCGGTGAGTTTGAAGGTCAGCCAGTCGGGGGCGTCCACGATGCGGTGGGCGGCGCGGTAGGTGTCGGGCTCGTTTTCCCGAAGCCAGGCGGCCTTGAACGGGAACCATTCGGCGGTCGCCGGAGCCGTCCCGCCGCCGTTGTAGAGGCGGGCCACCGAGTCGGACGCCTCCGCCCGCGCCGCCTGCTCGGTGGCGCGGACGTCCATCCACATGATCGCCGGACGCAGCGCCTCGCCGGCGGCGTCCAGGGCGCAGACCGACATCGTGGTCGCGTCGTAGGAGATGCCGACGATCTGCGCCGGGGAGACGCCGGACGCCGCGAGCGCCTTGTGCGTGGACGCCTGGAGCGCCTCCCACCAGATCCGCGGGTCCTGCTCGGCCCAGCCGGCGCGCGGATGGGTGGTGCGGTAGGGCGTCGCCGCGAAGTGGATCGGCGTTCCGACGAGGTCGAAGATGGCCACCCGGCAGCTCTCGGTGCCGTAGTCGATGCCCAGCACATACTCCGTCATCGGACGCCCTCCCTGTCTGGCTGTCGGCTACTCGGGGTCGGTCCCGGACGCGGCCGGATCCGCCTTGGGCAGGTAGGAGTCGATGGCGTCCACCTTGGGGGCCGACGGCGAACTGGGGTCGAACGTGTAGCCGAGGAACTCGCGGGCCAGCCGCCGGGCGAGTTCGATGCCGATCACGCGGGCGCCCAGGGTGAGCACCTGGCCGTTGTTCGACAGGACGAGGCGCTCGACCGAGAACGAGTCATGGGCGACCGACGCGCGGATGCCCGGCACCTTGTTGGCGGAGATCGCGACGCCCATGCCGGTGCCGCAGACGAAGATCCCACGGTCGGCCTTGCCCTCGGCGATCATGCGGGCGGCGGCGACGGCCGGGTGCGCGTAGGCGGTCTTGTCGGCCGAGTCGTGGACGCCGGTGTCGAACACCTCATCGACGCGGGGGTCGGCGGCCAGGTCGGCCTTGATGACGTCCTTGTAGGCGACGCCGGCGTCGTCGCAAGCGGTGACGATGCGCAGTCCCATGTCGGGTCCTTCCAGTTGATCGTGGGGACGCCCGCCGCAGGGCGGTGCGGAGAAACCAGGTGAGGGGGTGTGGGGTGGGTAGCCGGCGAGTCAGCGCCGGAGCCTGGCGGTGGCCCGGCCGCGACCGAAGGGCCGGGCCACCGGGGGAACAGACTCAGCCGAGCGGGACGAAGTCCTTGAACTTGTCGGCGTTGTCCTTGGTGATCAGGATGCAGTCGAGCGAGATCTTCTCCGTGGCCTGGCCCGTGGAGCCGGTCTTCAGGAACTTGTCGATCATCTGGATGTCCTGCTTGGTGCCGGCCACGATGGGCTGGAGCACCGTGGCGACCATCTCGCCGTTCTTGACCGCGGTGACCGCGTCGCCGGAGCCGTCGAAGCCGAGCACCTTGACGCTGGAGAGCTTGCCGGCGTCCTTCAAGGCGGCGATGGCACCGAGGGCCATCTCGTCGTTACCGGAGATCACGCCGGTGATGTCCGGGTGCGCCTTCAGCATGACCTCCATCTTGGTCTTGCCCTGGACGCGGTCCCAGTTCGCGGTCTCGGTCTGCACGAGCTGCAGGTCGGGGTACTGCGACAGGACGCCCTTGTAGCCCTCGGAGCGAACCTTGGCGTTGTTGTCGGTCGGGTTGCCGAACAGCTCGACGTACTTGCCCTTGCCGCCCATGGCCTTGGCCCACGCCTCGGCGCCCAGCTGCGCGCCCTGGGCGTTGTTGGACACGATCTGCGCCTTGGCGATGCCCTGCTGGGTGATCTCGGCGTTGATCAGGAAGACCGGGATGCCGGCGGACGTGGCCTTCTGGACCGCGCCGACGGACTCCTTGGCGCCGGCGGGATCGAGCAGGATCGCCTTGACCTTCTTGGCGATGGCCGCGTCGATGTACTGGTTCTGCTTGTCGGGGTCGTTCTGGTGGGCGTCGACCGTGGTCGTGTAGCCCAGCTTGCTGGCCTCGGACTCGGCGGCCTCCTTCTCGGCCTTCCAGAAGGGGTTGGCGATGTCGACCGTGATGATCGCGATCGTGCCGCCCGCCGCACCGCCGCCGCCTCCGGCGGAGGTCGACGTCGATCCGGCCGCGGTGGACGTGCTGGACGGGGTGGAGCTCCCGCCGCACGCCGTCATGGTGAGGGTGACGAGGCCGGCGGCCAGGAGTGCACCCAGTTTCTTCATCATGTGAGTAGCCCTTTCGTTACTCGTTGGCCGTGCGGCCGATTACTTCGCGGGGGCCGTCTTGGCCCGCGCGGACAGGGAGGCTTGGGCTGCGCGACGGGTCGCGGAGCGGGCCTGGAGCGACTGCTGCATCTGGTCGAGGGCGACCGCGAGGACGATGACGGCGCCCTTGATGATCTGCTGCCAGAACACCGAGACGCCCACCAGGACGAGGCCGTCGACGAGGAAGCCGACCAGGAAGGCGCCGATCATCGTGCCGCGCACGGTGCCGCGTCCGCCGGAGAGGGCGGCGCCGCCGATGACGACGGCCGCGATCGCGTTGAGCTCGTACGACTCGCCGGCGCGGGGGGTGGCGGCGGGCAGGTCGGCGGTCAGCAGGATGCCGACGACGGCGGCGCACAGGCCCGACAGGACGTAGATCCAGGTCTCTACCTTCTTGGTCGGGACGCCGGACAGGTTGGCCGCCCGCAGGTTGCCGCCCATCGCGTACAGCCAGCGTCCGAACGGGGTTCGGGTGAGCAGGACGGACGCGGCGATGGCGAAGACCACCATCACCCACACCGGCATGGGGACGCCCAGGGGCGCGCTGGCCAGCACGGTGATGAAGCCGGTGTTGCCGATCTTGTCGTTGCCGCGCAGTTCGTCGGTGATCGGGACGCCGTCGGTCATCAGCAGCGCGATGCCGCGGGCGACGTAGAGCATGCCGAGCGTCGCGATGAACGGCGCGACGTTGAATCTCGTGACGAGGATGCCGTTCACCCAGCCGACGAGTGCTCCGACGAGCAGGGAGATGATCACGATGACCCATACGGGCGGGAAGGCGGTGACATCGGTGAAGGGGATGTGCGCGCCCTTCAGCAGGTAGCCGGCCATGACGCCCGAGAGCCCCACGATCGAGCCGACGGACAGGTCGATGCCACCCCGCAGGATGACCAGCAGCATCCCGAGCGCCAGCAGGGCGTTCATCGCCACGTGCCGGGTCATCAGCAGCAGGTTGTCGAACTTGAGGAAGTTGGGCGACAGCGCGGTGAAGACCGCGATGATCACGATCAGGCCGATCAGGGCGCGGCCCTCGACGAGGACGACACCCCAATCGATCTTGCGGGGTGCGGCGGCGACGGGCGCACTGGGAGCCGGGGCCGGGGTCTGGGTCGTCGTGCTCACGACTGGGTCCCTTCTGCTGGGGTGTGGAGGTCGTCTGTGACTGCTTCGCCGGAGGCGGCCATCACCTCGTCGCGCTCGGCGGTGCGCGGGTCGAACTCGCGGACGATGCGGCCCTTCCGCATCACGACGATTCGGTGGGACGCGGTGAGCGCCTCGCCCACCTCGGAGGTCACGTACAAGACCGCGAGGCCCTGCTTGGCGAGTTCGAAGAGCAGGGCGAAGATCTCGCCCTTGGCCCCGACGTCGATGCCGCGGGTCGGCTCGTCGAGGAGGATCACCTGCGGCTGGGTCATCAGGACGCGTCCGATGACGACCTTTTGCTGGTTGCCGCCCGACAGCGAGGTGATCAGGGCCCCCGGACCGGCGGTCTTGACGTGGACCTCGCGGATCTTGTCGGCGACCAGCCCGTCCTCGATGCCTCGGCTGACGAACAGGCCCTTCACGATGCGGGCCATGCTCGACAGCGACAGGTTCCGTCCGACGGTCATCAGCTGGACGAGCCCGTCGCGCTGGCGGTCCTCGGGCACGAGCCCCAGCCCGGCCGCGATGCGCTCCCTGATGCCGAGGCGCTTGATGCTGCGTCCGTTCAGGAGGACGTCCCCGCTCACGAACTCGTCGCGACCGGCGAGGGCCTCCATGAGCTCGGTGCGTCCGGCGCCCATCAGGCCGTAGAGGCAGACGATCTCGCCCGCGCGGACCTGGATCGACACGCCGTCCACCGCCACCTTGCCGCCGCCCTCGGGGCTGGCGACGACGACCTTGTCGATGTCGAGCACCACGTCCCCGTAGTCGCGCGGCTCGTGCCGGAAGTCGTACTCGGCGTCCCGGCCGACCATCTTGGCGACCACCCAGGGCAGGTCGATGTTCTTGGCGCTCTCGGTGGCCACGAGGTCGCCGTCGCGGAAGACGACCGCGTAGTCGGAGATCTCGATCGCCTCTTCGAGGTGGTGGCTGATGTAGATGATTGCCACCCCCTGGGCCGTCAGGTCCCGGATCACCTTGAACAGCACCTCGACCTCGCTGGCCGAGAGCGCCGAGGTGGGCTCGTCCATGATCAGGATGCGGGCGTCCGCCTCGAGCGCCCGGGCGATCTCGATCAGCTGCTGCTGACCGAGCCGCAACTGCTCGACGGGCGTTCCCGTGGGCACGTTCAGCTCCAGGCGGCTGAGGAGCTCGCGGGTCACGCGGTCCTCGCGGGCGTAGTCGACGGTGCCGGCCGGGGTGAGCAGCTCGCGTCCGACGAAGATGTTGTCCCGGACGCTCAGGTTGCCGAACAGGCTGAGTTCCTGGTGGATGATCGCGATGCCGTGGGAGAGGGCGTCCGTGGGGGACTTGAGCTCGATCGGCCGGCCGTCGAGCACCAACTGCCCGGCAGTGGGCTGTTCCACCCCGGCCAAGATCTTCATCAGCGTCGACTTGCCGGCCCCGTTCTCCCCGAAGAGCACGGTGACCTTGCCGCGGTGGGCCTTGAAGTTCACGCCCTTGAGTGCCCGGGTGACGCCGTAGGTCTTGACGATGTCGATGGCCTCCAGCACGACGTCGGGGTCGGACGCCGTGGCGGCCACCTGCTCGACGGTGGCGGCCGTCATCACTTGGCCTCGATCTGCACGGGCTGGATGATGAACTGGTTCGGGGCCCCGCCAGTGACCCAGGCGCCATAGACCGTCAGGGTCTTGCCGGTCAGCTTGGTCTTGTCGCCCAGCGGGTCGAGGACGAGCTTGCGGGCCTGGTCGCGCAGCTGGTCGGCCACGAACTGGTAGGTGGTCTGGTCGGTGAAGTCGCCGAAGTGGATCGTGCCGGTCACGTCACGCAGGGCGTTGCCCGAGAGGGCGGGGCCGACGGGGACGCGGACGGTCCAGCCGGCGATGTCGGGGGTGTCCAGGATCAGCCAGTTCTCGTCGACGGACTTGACGGCGCCGGTCACCTTGACCGGGCAGTCGTACTTGCCGCTGCCGGCGTCCGTGCAGTACTTGGCGCCGGCGGCCTTGACGTCCGCGGTGACTGCCGGGGCGAGGTCCTTGAGGTCGACGGCCTTGGTGACCACCGTCGACTTGATCTCGGGGAACTTCTGGGCCGCGAAGGCGGCGGGGTCGAAGGCCTTGGGGGTGAGGGCGTCCACCTGGGCGGGTGACAGCCACTTGGTGCTCGCGGCCATGGCGACGAGCAACACCACGGCGAGGGCCGCGGCGATGAGGCGGGGGAGTCGGGACGACCCCTGGCCGACCCGGCGCGTAGCGGCGCGGGGGGCGGTCGTCGTGTCGGTGGTGGAAGTCATGCGCGTCGTTCCCTTCGGGTGGGGACGGGGGTCATCCAGCGTCGGGCTCCGCCGCCTCGAGTCGGTCGTCGCGGTCGGTTGGCAGGACGCTAATCGACGAGTGAACAAATGTCCAGCACTTTTGTTCAGAATGGGCGTACCCTTCCCGTCAGGTGACGAGTGGTGGCCCGGTGGCCGGGCCGCTCTACCATGTGGCCCGGGAGGAGGCACGCCATGGGGGTGACCAGGAGGGCAGACGACGAGGTCGCCCGCGGCCAGCACTTCCCGGACGCCGTCCTCTACCGCGGCGCTTCGCTCTACTACGAGGAAGACCGCACGCAGGCCGAGATCGCGGCCCAGCTCGGCATCAGCCGGGCCACCGTGAGTCGCCTCCTGGCGGAAGCCCGGGCGCGTGGGGTGGTGCGCATCGAGGTGGTCGACCCCGCGGCTCAGGCGCTGGCCGGGCTGGAACGCACCCTCGAGCGGGTGCTGGGCCTCGACCGCTGTTACCTCGCGCCGAGCGTCTTGGGGGCACGGGTCGGGGCCGTGCTCGCCCCGATGGTGGCGAAGGCCCTCGAGGACGCCCATCTGCAGCCCGGCGACGCGCTCCTCGTCTCCTCGGGGGCCACGATGTACGAGGTCAGTCAGGAGCCTCTGATCGCGCTGACGGGGGTGCTGGTGGCGCCCAACGTTGGTGGGCAAGACGAACTCGAGGAGTTCTACCAGACCAACGAGATCACCCGGCGCCTCGCCGTGGAGGCCGGCGCCACCCCCGTGCTCCTGCACGCGCCGATCCATCCGAGCGCCGAGCTGTACCGCCTGCTGCGCCGCGAAGCGGGCATCCGCCGCGTGCTCGATCTGTGGCGGTCGGCGCGGGCTGCGCTGCTGGGCATCGGCAGCCCGCCCCGGCTGCGCACGTCGCTGCCCTCGGTGATGACGCGCTCGGGCGCCGACCTTCGGACCGCGGTCGGCGACATCTGCACCCGACCCTTCGACGACCAGGGACATCCGGTGGACTACCCGGGCTCCGAAGAGCTCTTCGCGATGGGCCTGGCCGACCTGCGCCGCATTCCGCACTCGGTCGGGGTCGCGGTCGGTGAGGGTAAGGCGGACGCCATCGTCGCGGCCGCGCGCGCCGGCTACATCAACCGCCTAGTCAGCGACGTCGAGACGGCGGAGGCAGTCCTGGACGCCCTCGGCGAGCCGCGGGTGCTCGCCGACATCGAGAAGAACCCGGCCTGAGGGCCGAGAAGGAGGGCACGGTGGCCAAGATCGCGGTGATCGGGTCGGCGAACGCCGACCTGGCGGTGCGTGTCGCCCGTCGCCCGCTCGGGGGTGAGACCGTCGCTGGCTCGGCCGTCGTCACCTCCCCCGGCGGCAAGGGTGCGAACCAGGCCGCGGCGGCCGCACTGCTCGGCGGCGAGGTCTCTTTCGTGGGCCGCGTCGGGCGGGACGGGCACGGTGCGCTGCTGCGGGACGCCTTGCGGTCCTCCGGCGTCGACGTCGCCGCGCTCGGCGACAGCGAGGCGCCCACCAGCGTCGCGCTCATCGTGCTGACCCCCGACGGCGAGAACTCGATCATCGTCGCGGGCGGGGCTAACCAGCAGGTCACGCCCGACTACCTGCGGCAGGCCGCGTCCGCGTGGGCCGACGCGGCGCTCGTCGTGGCGCAACTCGAGGTGCCGCTCGAGGCCGTCGAGTTCGCGGCGGCTGAGTGCCGAGCCCGCGGCGTCCGGTTCCTGCTGAACGCGGCGCCGGCCGCGCACCTGCCGGACGCCGTCGTGGCGGCCTGCGATCCGCTGGTGGTGAACGAGACCGAGGCGGCGTTCCTGCTCGGCCGTGACGACACCGACGACCCCGAGGCGCTCGCCGCCGGGCTGCTGGCGCTGGGGGCGTCCAGCGTCGTGGTCACCCTGGGCTCGCGCGGCGCGCTGGCGGCGTCGGCGTCCGGGGGGCTGTGGCGGGTGCCGGCCGAGCGCGTCCCGGTGGTCGACACGACCGGCGCCGGGGACGCCTTCGTGGGCGGCCTGGCCACGGTGCTGGCCGCCGGTGGCGACCTGGCCGAGGGGCTGCGCAGGGGCACGGCGGCGGGCGCGTGCGCGGTGCAGGGGGCGGGGGCGCAGGCGTCCTACGCCGGGCTCCGGGAGGTGCGCTGATGCTGCGCGGGGGAGTCCTCAACGCCCAGCTGGCCAGGGCGCTCGCCGAACTGGGCCACACGCACACCGTCGTCGTCGGCGACTGCGGGCTGCCGCGTCCGGCCGGCGTCGAGACCGTCGACCTGGCCGTGACCCTGGGCGTCCCGTCCTTCGCGGACGTGCTCACGGTCGTGGCCGGCGCGATCGTCATCGAGGGCGCGGTGGTGGCGTCCGAGGTCGTGGGCGCGAACCCCGACGCGTACCGGCTGGTGGAGCGCCTGGCGGGCACGCCTGAGCTGGTGTCCCACGAGGAGCTGAAGCGCCTCTCGACGCAGGCCAGGGTCTACGTGCGGACGGGCGAGGCCAGCCCCTACGCCAACGTGATCCTGCGCTGCGGCGTCCCGTTCTGAGGCGCGTCCGCGACGCCGGTGTCTCGAAGAAGACGTTCCGGCGAACGGGACGAAACGCCTCCGCCGAGCCGCTGGTTAGGTTAGCCTTACCTCATGACGTTGACGCAGGCACCGCTGCACCAGACCCTGGTCCTGACCGGGTCCAGCCTGGAGCCTGCGCAGACCCGTCGCCTGTCGTCCCTCGGCCTGCGGCAAGGCGCCCAGTTGCGCCTCGTGCAGCGGCTCGCCGGCGGTGCGCGCGTCGTCGCGGTGGCCGGAGCGCGGGTTGCCTTGGGCTCCGCCCTGCTCGGCGGCCTGATGGTGGAAGCCGCCGCCTGAGCGGTGATGATGACCTCCAACATCGACACCAGCGAGCATCGGCACCTGCCGGGCCTCGACCTTGAGCGCGAGTGCTGCGTCGTCCCGGACGTGGCCTCGCCCGCCGGCACCCCCGTGGTCGCCCTCGTCGGCGCGCCCAACTCTGGGAAGTCGACGCTCTTCAACGGACTGACCGGCCTGCGCTCGCACACCGGCAACTGGCCCGGGACGTCGGTCGAGATCGCCCGCGGCCCCTGGAAGGCCAACGGCGTGGCCCTCGACCTCATCGACCTGCCGGGGGCGTACAGCCTCGACCCGATCAGCCCGGATGAGGCGCTCACGCGTGATCTGCTGGTGACCGACGGGCCGGGGCGTCCGGACTTGGTCGTCGTCCTCGCAGACGCCGCCCACCTCGCCCGCTCGCTCTACCTCGTCACCCAGGTCCGCGAACTCAACCTGCGCTGCGTTGTCGCCTTGTCGATGAACGATGTCGCCGCCGCGCGCGGCGTGACCGTCGACGCGGACGCCCTCGCGGCGTCCCTCGGCTGCCCGGTCGTGCCGCTGGATCCGCGCCGCCGGCGTGGACTCGATCGCCTCGGGGACGCCGTGGCCACCAGCCTGGCGGACGGCGTCCCGGCGCCGCGGACGCGACCAGAGGCGTCCGATGAACTCGCCCGCGAGGACGAGCGCTTCGCCTTCATCGACGCCGCCGCGTCGGCGGCGACGCACGACTCCGGACGCGCCCGCGTCGACTGGAGCGACCGCATCGACCGCGTCGCCACCCACTCGATCGGAGGGCCGATCGTCTTCCTGGGCGTGATGTGGCTGGTGTTCCAGGCGACGACGACGGTCGCCGCCCCCCTTCAGGACGCCCTGGACGGCTTCTTCTCCGGCCCCGTGTCGGACGCCGCGCGCGCCGGTCTGGCCGCGCTGGGCCTCGGTGGCACCTGGGTCGAGGGACTGCTGGTCAACGGGCTCATCGCGGGCGTCGGCATGCTGCTGACGTTCGTCCCGCTGATGGCGATCATGTTCGTGCTCCTCGCCCTGCTGGAGGACTCCGGCTACATGGCCCGCGCCGCGGTCGTGACCGACCGCCTCATGCGAGCGATCGGCCTGCCCGGCAAGGCGTTCCTGCCGCTGGTCGTGGGCTTCGGCTGCAACGTGCCCGCCGTCAGCGCGACGCGCATCCTGTCGAACCCGCGCCAGCGCACGCTGACCGCGCTGCTCGTGCCGTTCACGTCCTGCAGCGCCCGCCTGACGGTCTACATGCTGCTGGCCACCACGTTCTTCGGCGGCAACGCCGGCACCGTGGTGTTCGCGCTCTACGTGACGTCGATCGTGTTCGTCATCCTGGTCGGCCTGGCCCTGCGACACACGTTGTGGCGGACCATGGGCGACGAGCCCCTGATCCTGGACCTGCCGCCCTACCAGCGCCCGACGCTCGCGATCACCGCCACCGTCACCTGGACGCGCCTGAAGGGCTTCCTCAAGACCGCGTCCGGCATCATCGTCGCCACCGTGTGCGCGGTGTGGCTGCTGCAGTCCATTCCAGCCGGGCCGGGCGCCTTCGGTGAGGTGCCGATCGAGGGCTCGCTGTACGCCGCCATGGCACGGTTCGTGGCGCCGATCTTCGCCCCGGCCGGATTCGGCTCCTGGGAGCTGGTGTCCGCGCTGGTCGTCGGCTTCGTCGCCAAGGAGGCCGTGCTCACCTCGTGGGCGCAGACGTACGCGATCGCCGAGGGCGATCCCGGCGACCTCGGCGTCCACCTGACGAACTCGTTCGCGGCGGCGTCCGGCGGGCACACGCTCGCGGCGGTGGCGGCGTTCCTCGTCTTCGTGCTGGCCTACACGCCCTGCGTGGCCACCCTGGCCGCGCAGAAGCGCGAGATCGGCCTGCGCTGGACGCTGTTTGGCGTCCTCATCAACCTCACGGTCGCTTGGCTGGCGGCTGTTGCCGTGTTCAACGTGGCGAGCCTGCTGTGAGCGGACCGCTGACGCGCGTCCTGGACGCCTTCGAGGCGGGCGCGTCCAGCCTGGCCGAGGTGCAGGCGTCCACCGGTCTCAGTCGGGACGTCGTCGACGCCAGCGTCGACCACCTGATCCGGCTCGGACGCCTCGACGCCCGCGAGCTGGCGATGGGCTGCCCGTCCGGTGGCTGCGGCGGGTGCGCCAGCGGGACGACCGAGGGGACCGCCGGGTGCGGCGCGCCAGGCCCGTCGTCCGGACGCCACGGGCCGGCGTTGGTCGCGCTGACGCTGCGCCGCCCGGCGACCGCTTGAGGCGACGTAGACTGCTCGGCCGTGACGGCGTCCATCGATTTGCCCATCGGGATCTTCGACTCGGGCTTCGGCGGCCTGACGGTCGCGCGAGCGGTCTGGGACCAGCTGCCGAACGAGGACATCGTCTATCTCGGCGATACGGCCCGCGCCCCCTACGGCGACAAGACCATTCCGGAGGTTCGCGAATACGCGCTCGAGTGCCTCGATCACCTCTACGAGTCCGGGGTGAAGGCGCTGGTCATCGCGTGCAATTCGGCCTCGTCCGCGGTGCTGCGGGACGCCCGGGAGCGCTACGACGTGCCGGTGATCGAGGTGATCCTGCCCGCGGCCCGGCGCGCGGTGAAGGTCAGCAAGACCGGACGCATCGGCGTGATCTGCACCGAGGCCACGGCGACGAGCCGCAGCTATGACGACGCGGTGGCGGCGGTTCCGGGTGTGGAACTGCTGACACAGCCGTGCCCGCTCTTCGTGGAGTACGTCGAGCGTGGGATCACCGGCGGCCCCGAGCTGCTCGGCGTGGCCGAGGGCTACCTAGCAGGCTTGCGCGAGCAGGGGATCGACACCCTGATCCTCGGCTGCACGCATTACCCGCTGCTGACGGGCGTGATCGCCTACGTGCTCGGGCAAGAGGTGACGCTGGTCAGCTCGGCCGAGGAGTGCGCCAAGGAGGTTTTCCACACTCTCACGGACCTCGATCTGGTGCACGCCCAGGCGCGGGAGGCGTCCAGGACGTTTCTGACGACGGGCAATCCGGAGCGGTTCGAAGGCATCGGACGCCGCCTGACGGGCGGCTTCGTGGACGGCGTCGAGCAGGTCGTCGCCGTCTCGCGCGGCTAGGGCCGCCGCCTACTTGGCGGGGGACTGCGGCTGGTGTCCGCCGCACCAGTCGTTGGCCGGCACCATGGCCTTGACCTGCTCGACGTGCGCGCCGCAGCCGGCCCAGGTGGTCTTGCCGCAGGTCACGCACTTCACGGGACGGCACATGGTCGTTCTCCTTCGCTCAGGTTCCGCCGAAAATATACCCAGGGGGGTATCTAGGATCAAGTCGTGTCGGACGCCGCCGGTAGGGTACCGCTCATGGCTTCACGACTCGACGGACGCGCCCCCGACCAGCTTCGGCCGGTCACGATCACCCGCAACTGGCTCGATCACGCGGAGGGCTCGGTGCTGGTCGAGTTCGGCAAGACGCGGGTCCTGGTGGCCGCGTCGGTGACCGAGGGCGTCCCGCGCTGGCGTAAGGGCTCGGGGCTGGGCTGGGTGACGTCGGAGTACGCGATGCTCCCGCGCTCGACGAACACGCGCAGCGACCGCGAGTCGGTGAAGGGTCGCATCGGCGGCCGCACCCACGAGATCTCTCGACTGATCGGCCGCTCACTGCGGGCCGTCATCGACTACAAAGCCCTCGGCGAGAACACGATCGTCATCGACTGCGACGTGCTGCAGGCCGACGGCGGGACGCGGACGGCGTCCATCACCGGCGCCTACGTCGCGCTGGCCGACGCCGTGAGCTGGCTCCGTGCGCGGGGCGCGCTCGCGGGCGAGCCGCTGCTGGGCTCGGTGGCGGCCATCTCGGTCGGCGTGATCGACGGCGTCCCCATGCTGGACTTGCCCTACGAGGAGGACAGCCGCGCCGAGGTCGACATGAACATCGTCTGCACCGGCGAGGGCCGGTTCGTCGAGGTGCAGGGCACCGCCGAGGGCGAGCCGTTCGACCGCGACGTCCTGAACAGCCTGCTCGACCTGGGCCTGGCCGGCTGCGCCGAGCTGACCCGCCTGCAGAACGAGGCGCTCGGGCGATGAAGATCGACAAGGTCGTCCTCGCGACCCGCAACGCGAAGAAGTTGGTCGAGCTGCGGCGCACGTTTGCGGCGTCCGGGCTGGACGTCGAGGTGCTCGGGCTGGACGACGTTGCGGCCTACCCGGAGCCGGCCGAGACCGAGCCCGACTTCGCCGGCAACGCCCTGCTGAAGGCGCGCGCCTGCGTGGCGGCGACTGGGCTGCCGGCGCTCGCGGACGACTCCGGGCTCGAGGTGGACGCCCTGAACGGCATGCCGGGGGTGCTGTCGGCACGGTGGTCGGGGCCGAAGGCGTCCGATCAGGCGAACTTGGCGCTGGTGGTGCACCAGCTGGCCGACGTGGCGGACGACGACCGCGATGCGTCCTTCGTGTGCGCGGTGGCGCTGGTCCTGCCCGACGGGAAGCACTGGCAGACCTTCGGTCGCATGCCTGGACGCCTCGCGCGCGAGCCGCGCGGCAGCAACGGGTTCGGTTACGACCCGGCTTTCGTCGCGGAGGGCGAAACCCGCACCAACGGCGAACTCTCGGCGGAGGAGAAGGACGCCATCAGCCACCGCGGCCAGGCCGTCCGGGCGATGGTCGACGTCATCAGGGCCCTCAACGCCGGCGAGGAGCCGCTGGACGGCGCCTCGTCCAACGCGGCCGATGACGAGTATCTGGATCTGCTGGACCGGATCCTGGCCGAAGGCGTCCGCAAGGACGACCGCACCGGCACCGGCACGCTGTCGGTCTTCGGCCACCAGCTGCGCTTCGACCTCGCCGAGGGCTTCCCCCTGCTGACGACGAAGCGGGTGCACGTGCGCAGCGTCTTCGGCGAGCTGCTGTGGTTCCTGCGCGGCGACACGAACGTGGGCTGGCTCCACGAGAACAAGATCACGATCTGGGACGAGTGGGCCGACGCCAACGGCGACCTGGGCCCGATCTACGGCCATCAGTGGCGGTCCTGGGGTGCCGCGGACGGCCGCACCATCGACCAGATCAAACAGGTGATCGACCAGCTCAAGACCAATCCAGATAGCCGTCGCCTGATCGTCTCGGCCTGGAACGTGGGCGAGCTCGACAAGATGGCCCTGCCGCCCTGCCATGCGTTCTTCCAGTTCTACGTCGCCGACGGCAAGCTGTCGTGCCACCTCTACCAGCGCTCGGCGGACGTGTTCCTCGGCGTCCCGTTCAACATCGCCAGTTATGCGTTGCTGACGCACCTGATGGCCCAAGTCTGCGGGCTCCAGGTAGGGGAGTTGGTGCACACCCTGGGCGATGCCCACCTGTACGTGAACCACGTCGACCAGGCGTACGAGCAACTGTCGAGGACGCCGTTCCCGACGCTGCCGACGCTACGCCTCAACCCGGCCGTCACCGAGATCGACGCCTTCACCCTGGACGACATCGAGGTGGTTGGGTACTCCCACCACCCCGGCATCAAGGCCCCGATCGCGGTATGACCTCCTTCATCGCCATCGCGATCGTCGCAGCCAACGGCGTCCTGGGCGACGGCGAGAAGCAGCCGTTCGAGTTCGCCGAGGACTGGGCCCGCTACAAGCGCGTCACCCTGGGTCATCCCATGATCATGGGACGCCGCACGCACGACGCCATCGGGCGCTTCCTGCCGGGCCGCACGACGATCATCGTCACGCGGCGTCCGGAGACGGTCGAGATCCCCGACGGGGTGGACGCCTACGCTGTCGCCTCGGTGGACGCCGCCCTCGACCTGGCGGCGTCCCTGGACGACGTGGTCTACGTCGCAGGTGGCGGTGAGATCTACCGACAGGCCTGGCCGCGGCTGACCGAGCTGGATCTGACCGAGGTGCACGCGGAGGCGTCCGGCCACGTCACGTTCCCCGAGATCGATCCCACGCGCTGGGTCGAGACTCGCCGCGAGCCGCTCGGGCCGTTCGACTTCGTCGGCTACGGACAGTTGGCGACCAGAGGTGAGCAGTCGTAGATCGTGTAGCTGAGCACGACCTGGGACGCGCCGGCTGACATGGTCACCGACCCCCTGCTTCGGCATCGACCCGCAGTCCACCTGACCGAAGGTCGCGGTGCTGAGCGCAGTAGCCTCCAGTGCGACACTGGACGCGATGAGATCCACTGCCTCGATCCTCCACCTCGACCTGGACGCCTTTTTCGCGGCGGTCGAGCAGCGCGACAAGCCGTCGCTCCGGGGCAAGCCGGTGATCGTGGGTGGGCTGGGCCACCGCGGGGTCGTGTCGACGGCGTCCTACGAGGCGCGCAGGTTCGGGGTCGGCTCCGCCATGCCGATGCACGAGGC
>Ga0208693_1000846_pt1 | contig 23247 bp, 14 predicted proteins | sample AD_UKC071_MetaG_FD_184438 | JGI IMG/M metagenome (GOLD analysis project Ga0208693, IMG submission 184438) | Active sludge microbial communities of municipal wastewater-treating anaerobic digesters from USA - AD_UKC071_MetaG (SPAdes) (version 2) | ecosystem: Engineered > Bioreactor > Anaerobic >... | reverse complement strand
CCCCATCCAGCAGGTACAGCGCCGCCATCGGCAGCAGGATTGGCGAGCGCAGCGGATCTTCCGCCTGCGTGAACATGGATGCCCTCAGCGCGGTAGCGCCACGTCCACGGTCGACTCGATGCGCTCCCGGGCGAACTGCTCGGCCAGGGCGGCCGTCGCCTTCATGATCGCCTCCCGTGCCACCGCCTCCAGCGGCGTGCCGCTGCTGAGAATCGAGTCGGTTCGGGAATCGATCGCCTTGCTGTCAAAGGATAACTTCGCGCTCTTCGTCGCCGTCTTCGTTGCCAGCCAAGACTTGCATTGAGTCGGATTGTTGAATGTAGCGCCTGATAAGTATCATAATCGCGCGTATCGATTTTCTGTGTTATCGTGCCACTTTCGGCCAGATGGCCACGACCGACGCCTCCCTTCCACTCAGAATCCTTCGACAAATCAAGGCGTTGGCCGCTGCCAACGGAGTCCTTTTCGGATGCCTGCCGCCCTGCCATCTGCCCGTCGCGATCGTCCCGCTGCCACCGGTCGGCTGCTGGCACCGTACCACTTCGCCTTGCTGCGCGGCTGGGTACAGGGGATCGCACTCGCCGAACTCGCCGAGCGCTATATTGGCCCGCGGACTGACTTGCGGGTGGCACGCTCCACCTTACGGTGGCTGCGCAGCGAACTGCTTGCACTTGCCGGTCGTTCGCCGCGCCCGGAACTGGCGGCCCTGCTCCGCCGCGCGCCGCGTGGCGACGACGACTCGCCCGGCACCGCATCCGCCGCCGCGACGAGCACCCCGACCCTTGACGACTTTGCCCGGCAATTTCCGGATGGCTTTTATTCCGAGGCGGAGCTGATCGAACTGTTTCAGGCCGCGCATCGGCCCGATCCGGCGATGCAGCGTGCCGGGGCACGGCGCGCCCGGCTCATCGGGCGGCAACTTGACGCCCTGCGCTATCTCGAACCGCTGCTGGCGCAACCGCCCGGCCTTCAGGATCGGTTGACCGCCTGGTTCCCTCCCATGGTGGCCGAGCGCTGTGCCCGCGGCGGCCTGCACACCCTGCTCGACCTCCGCATTCGTTTCGAAAACCGCGGCGCTCGCTGGTGGGTCACCGTACCGCGACTCGGCGCCGTGGGCGCCCAGCGAATCGAGTTCTGGTGGTCGCAGCACACCTCCAGCCTAGGGGTACTGGCAGCGCTCCGTCGGGCGCCACTCGAAGTGTCCGGCGTTTACCCGACCTCAGTGCAACCGCCCCCACTTCGCAACTACGCCGCGACCGGAGACCCGCCCGTCGCGCCGACACTGCCCTCGCCGGCGCCGCGCCTGATCGATGCCACGGCTGCGATGGTGGTCTCGCCAATCGAGTATCTCCGCATTCCGGCCGCCGTTGACGGCAGCCAGGGGCGAAATCGCCAGCGTCATTCCCGCTGCGCCATCGCGGCCGACGACGACCTCGCGGCCATCGCTGTCTGGTTGTCGCGGCGCCCCGAGGGGTCAGCCACCTGGCGGAGCTACCGGACGGAGGCGGAGCGCTTCCTGCTCTGGGCCATTGTTGATCGCGGTTGCGCGATGTCGGATCTGACCACCGAGGACTGCATCGCGTATCAGGCCTTTCTGCACGATCCGTTGCCCGCGGCGCGCTGGATCAACCCCCGCCCTGCCCCGCGCTGGAGCCCGCACTGGCGCCCCTTCGCCGGCAGGCTTTCGAAGTCGAGTGCAGGGCACGCACAGGCGGTGTTGCGCTCGATGTGTGAATTCCTGATGCGGCAGCGTTATCTCGACACCAACCCCTGGGATGGTGTCGCGCGTCCGGGATCTACCCGGGACAAAATCGGCGTTGGACGTTCGTTTACCCTGGCACAGTGGGCGCTGATTGAACAGTCGCTGGATGACCTGGCGGATTCACCGGGTCACCAGCGCTTGCGCTTCCTGGTTCGCTTTCTGTACGCCACGGGGATGCGGCGTGGAGAAATTGCCGACCTCCGGTTGGCACAGTTCAACTTTGATCAGGGTGTAGGGGCGTGGATCGTGACGCCCATCGGGAAGGGCGGCAAGTCGCGCGATATTCCGCTCACTTCCGAGACAGTCGCGTTGGTTGAACACTACGTTCGCGCCACGCATCCGCTCGCCGATGTTCCGATCGATTCGTCACTCCACGGATTACTGGAACGTCTGCCGGCACAGACGCCCCTCCTCCGCGGCCTTGACTTTGGTCGCGAGGAAACGCAGACGCTTGATCCCTCGTCGCTGTATCGACCGCTGAAGTCCTTTTTTACGGCATTGGCTGAGTTTGGAGATTTGGGCTCGCCCCGTGAACGTGCGCGATTTGCACAAGCCAGCACGCATTGGCTTCGTCACACCTTCGCCAGTCATGCCGTGGCCGATGAAGCGCCGCTTGATGTCGTGCGCGATGTGCTCGGCCACGCGAGCATTGCCACCACCAGCGTGTACCTGAGTTCGGAGATGCGTCGGCGCGCGGAGGCCCTGGAAGCGGTCGCCGCCCGACGACGGTCGAGAAGCAGCCACTGACTTGAATTCGGGAGGCGGGTTAGCTACTGCGAAGCCGTGAGCGTGGGCGCTTTCGGTTTGGCGAGATTTTGCGACATTGAGGACCACTAACTTCCCAGTGGAACGCCTTGAAAGCGGCGCCGTTGTCTTTGTACCGCAGTACTTGATTGACCAATCGGTTCATCACGCCAAGCCTGAGCGACTAACGCGATCATCGGCCGTCGGGGCAAACGCAGAGCCGCGAGGGTTGCACGGTGCAACCCCTTCTATTTTCAACGCCTGCCGACTAAGCTCTGCGTCTCGCGAGCGTCAACCGCACGATATGAACGCCGCCGAGGGGGTTGCACCGTGCAACCCCTCCGAACCTATCACCGACCGATAGCCTATATCTCGACGACCAATTCACGCAGAAGGTCCGTAATCCGCGTCTCCACGTCTGCAATTTTGAGACGATGCGCGCGCGGTCCGGAAATCTGAACCTTAATGCCCTCTCTCTGACTGCGACGAAAAGTGCAGGAGACGCCAGGGGCCACCGACACGGTGCGCTCGATGGTCGACGCCTCCTTCTCGTCGGCTCGCGTCGCCGACGATTGAATAAGCTCTCGAACGGTCTCTTCCCCAGACATTGCGGAGCCTCGATTGCGAATCTCAATCGCCCTTGCTATAACACCAGCACGATCCGCATCCAGGGCCTGCCTAAGCGGCGTAGCCCACCGAAACTGCAGAATGAGCGGGGACGGAAATGCTTCCAGGACTTCTGTGGGTAAATCCGCCAATGCCAAAGCGCGCCCCAGCGTCCCGGCATCAACACCCAGCGCGGCAGACATCTGCTTGTTTGAAGGCCAAAGACCATCGTCAAGAGCCTTACGGTACATGACGCCTTGCTCCCAAGGGCTCAGGTTCTTGCGAAGGCGATTCTCACGCTCCATTTCGATAAAGAGTGTTTGATCGTCGACGTCATCGATGAGCGCCGTGACCGGCAGACCCAATCGGCAGCACGCCTCAAAGCGCCGATGACCAAAAACAAGTTCAAACCGCTGTGAACCGATGGCGGGGCCTACGGGACGCACCTTGACGGGCTGAACATTGCCGCCGGCACTTTGGATTTCGGCGACCAACTGCTCGAACTCGGGCCCAGCAAACCCTCTCGGATCACGATTTGCCCATCGACTGCGTACCACCAGCTCCGTGGAAATTCGGCGAACAGCCTTTGCCCCATCCCACTCAGCGATGTCGTGGAGTACCTCTTGCAGTTGAACCCCAAGTCGCTCGTTTTCAGCTCGAGTGGCAACGGCATCCGACCTCAAGGCGTCTAGCTCACTGACAAGTCGTTCGTTTTCCTGTACCAAAGCGGAGCGCTGCTCGACAGCTGCTGCCATCATGGCTCCGGGGGCTGTTTTCGGACGACGAGAATCAATGGACTCATCACCCTTGCCAACCGCCTCGGACGCAGCTTGGGGGAGATTGGCAAACTGAATTCTTGATGCTTTGTCACGCAAACCACTCATCATTGCCTCCCGCTCATTGCCCGACTTGAACAGCCCAAACTGCCTGCACTTGTTGTTCGATAAGTGCGCACATTCGATCGTATGCGTCTCGCGCCCTATTGAGAGTGCGTCCGTTCATATCGCCACGGCCAACGTCGTAAACCGTCCCAAACTCCGCGCTCGATGCCGCAGCCACAGCCGTTTTGGGGATCTCAATCGGGAGTACCTTGTCTCCGTACGCCTCGATCACCCACTGCCTAACAACAGAACTGGCGGTATCTGAGGTCTCGACCCTTGACAGGAGAACATCGATGAACTCGTAAGTCTTGTCGTGCCCGCGCGCTCGCACCAGCTGATCGCTGAGATCGGAGAACAGATCCCAGAACTGAGCGCTGGAAGCGAAGTCGAGGGCCGAGGGAGGAAGCGGCATCACCACGCCATCCGCAGCCATCAACGCGTTAATGGTGACGTACGACAACGCAGGAGGGGTGTCGATAACCACCACGTCATGCGACTCGCGTAGCGGATCCAAGCCCCTGTCCAACACACGCCAAAACTCAAAACCCGGATCACGACTTTGTCGAGCCGGCAATGCAAATTCGCTGCTGAACAGCAATGGAGCCGCGCAGACCAAATCGATTCCGGGCCAATAAGTAGGGCGGAGGGCATACTTCAAGTCATCCTCCTCACCCGAAAACAGTGGAGCTGCCGTGTTTTGATACTCAACCTCCGCGTCGGGAAGTACGCCAAAGAGTGTCGTCGCCGATCCTTGCGGATCTAGGTCAATCAACACAACTCGATGACCACGCATTGCCAACCCCTGCGCCAACGACACGGCGGTGGTGGTTTTAGCAACGCCGCCTTTGAAGTTAGCAACAGTGACTGTTACGGCAGCGGCATCCGCTGGTCTCAGGTGTCCTGCGCGATAAACCTTCACCCACTCGCGCGCCTCCTGCATTGACCAGATGCGCCGATTACCTTGTATGGAACCGCCTGGTAGATCGCCACGGGTCATCCGGTAGTTGATCTTTGTCTTGTCAACACCGCACAGTTCGGCCAGTTGCGCTGCGCTGACTGTGGGGGCCGACTTTGACGCTGTTGGTGGCAACATTGCAGTGCGAATTTGCGAGATCATCGCCGCAACACGTTGGGCTTGACCGTGAATATCTTGCAGTGTCTGCCGTCTGATCGTTTGACGGATGTCCATAACCATTACTCGCGAATAAACGACAATACTGGCGATTATCGCAAGAATGGCAGGGTTTTCGTTCGATAACCTATATCAAACCTCCCCCTTCCGGGTAAAAGGCGGACACGCCAGCATGGAAGGAGGAGTTAACTACTACAAACAGTACATGAGATTTAGCTCCGTAAAGCTATTTATAATCAATGGGTTACGTCGTCATTGTGTCCACTATCTACCCGGAATAGTCCAGTGATTAACCGAACATGTCCAGTCACTACCTGAATTTGTCCGGTGGCAACCCGGATCTGTGCTGGTGCATCCGAACATGCCGACGCCAGGTGCTGGCGTGGTAATCTGACCCAGCGCTGAGCATCAAGGCGGTTATGCGAGGGCCGATGTCCAGATATTTCCCGGCTAGCCGAACCAAAATGTCCGACCTTTACCCGAGCGCGTCACGCGAATGAGGTCCAAGTGTCCAGCTTTTACCCGTCCATGACTCTACATTTCTTAACGTCCGCGGCGCTCTGGACATATAATTTGTGCCATGTATCCCGGCGATAAGCATGAGCTCAGTGCCCCTGAAACGGCCGATCCGGCTGCTACCACGACAAGAAAGCGCCTAACGCCAGAGCTCAAGAAGCCGCACGAAATGATCGTGCTGAAACCGCGAACGGGGCGGGTGACACTCACCGGCCGTCGGCTCTACAACGCGATGTTGCACGCGGCGCAGGTGCGCCTCGAAACAATGCCGGACCTCCCACGCGCCGATTTTTTGTTCGATGCTCCGTTGGGGGCGTTACTGCGGGTGACCGGCGGGACCGGCGAGGAGCGAACCGCAGCGAAACGCTACCTACGCGAAATGAGAGGGATCGAGGTTGATTGGGAGACTACGGCACCGGGGGACGGGGTCAAATGGCGAGGATTCTCAATGTTGTCCGAGGTCAACGTTGAAGTGCGCAACGGGGAGAACTGGGTGACCTGGGCGTATCCGCCCGCAATACTAGGCGCAATCAAGGAGCCGCAACGCTGGGCGCGCATCAACCTACTCGTTCTCTCAAAACTGAGCACCTACGCCGCGCTTGCCCTGTATGAAATATGCGCGCGGTATCGGGACAATCCGAGCTTTGTGACGAGTCGAAAGACATGTGACTGGTGGATCGACGCGCTTTCAGCCGGGCCGCCCGGAGAGAAGCGCCGTGAGTGGCGCAAGTTCAAGAACGAGACCCTTCAGCCCGCAGTCGAGGAAGTCTCCGCCGCGACTGACTTGCAGGTCGAGCTGATCGAACACAAACAAGGGCGGCAGATAGTCGAGGTGCAGTTCGCGGTACACAAGCGCAAACAGGTAATCGTCGCGCAGCAGCCGCCTGCCGTAGATGCCGATGTGATTTTGCTCGGTGCCTCCCTTGGGTTGACAGAAGAGCGGCTTGATCGTCTGATACAGCAGTTTGGAGACCGTGCGGTACGTGAGGAATTGCAGGGACTTGCAAAACGACTCTCAAACCGCTCGCTCACACCAATCCACGACCGCTATGCCTACTTGCGCACCGTCTTGGCTAATGGCTCTAAGCCCATCAGCGCACTGGAAAGCACCGTCAGAGAGTCCGTAAATGCAGTTCGGCCGCTGGAGCCTTCGCCTGTGGCGCTTACTCACGGCGTCCCCGCTGCCCCAACCTCATCAAGCTCTGACGCCGCCAACACTTTGATCGACGAAATCAAACGAAAACTGTCGGCAATGACCATTGAGCAACGCGAACCGTGGGTGCGACTTGCGCTCGCTTCGTTGAGCGAACGCAGACTGCTCACTGCAACCCTGCGACGTCGAGCAGAGCAGGGCGACAACTTGCATGGAATGCTCGGGTATGCCGTTGTTCAAGCCTATGCCCGGGAAGTGATGAGTATCGACTTGGCCACGCTCTGAGCTGTAGTCGCTGCTGCGCGCGTGACACTCGCTCGATTCTGGGATGCAAAGCATCGTCAAGGTCCTAGGCGAACCTGCCTAGCGGGTCGAGCGGCGCAACAACTCCGCGAAATGCTCCTCCGAACGTCAGAGTTGGCCAGCACGTAACGTTCCTCGTAAATATCCGCAACGCCCCTCACCCGCGTATGACAGACTCGCCGATACGCGTCCCAACGATCGGCCGTCATCGCATGAGGGTATACATCGCTGCAAACGGCGCTCCCACCACATCGACGGCATGGACAGGGCCGGACTCCGAGTCGCAAAGCATTCGACCGCCCGTAGGCGCCCGCTCGGCCAGTCTGGTGCCGAAGATCGCCGCGATGGCATAGACGCAGGCGATCGCGCGGTGTGTTTGTGATAGATGAAGCCGTAGCGCCCCGCTAGGTAGTCGAGCTTCGAAGGCCCAATGCAACGCTGTGCCCAGTTAATGTCGATCAGGAACAAAATCATGGTGTGCCGGCGCACATCGGCAGCGGCGCAGCGCCGTGCTGTCCAGCAATGCCTCCTCGCAGGTCTCGTCCGCCAAGTTGAACCGGTGCTGCACAAACTACATGCGCAGCAGGCGCTGCAGTAAAGCTTGCCGCCGCCTGGGGTAGTGCGGCTTGATCACAGCGCATAGATCCCACCACGCCACGATCCTCTCCATCCTTGCCAGCAACACGTTGCGCCTGGCCGCACGGCGTTACTGTTCGAATGTCGCGCCGTGATCGGCAGCCGCTTTAAGCGTCTGTTGCTTCTTACATTCGCAACGTCACTACAGCTTCACGGTGGACTTGTTCAGCGTTGCCTTAGCGTACTTGGCAACCCGTTTCCCGTGCCTAGATCGAAGCGGCCCCGCGATGCGGCGAGTTGGTGCAAGTGGTCGTGCTGCAAGTCGCAGCCACCCGCTTCACCGCTTGCGGCAAACCCGTCTATATGAACCTCCAAACCCGGAAAATTGTCGCGCAGCCAAAAGCGAAGCCCTACATCAGGATCGTCAACCGGAATGAGCCGACGGCCCCAATCACCTCTAGATTTCCCAAGGGCTGCATCGCCAGTTCGCGCAGTGAATCTGCTCTACCTCGCCTCAAACATCCTCTCACACCAAGCCACCCCCTCATCCTTCCATCCTTGCGCAAGCATCTGCTGCCGAATCTCGGGGTTGCTCGTATAGCGATGATTGCCATCGATGCGTGAACCATCGGCTCGGGAACGGGTTCCACTCTCACCATTGAACAATCGCCACACCGGCCGCATCGGTGCCTCATTGGGAAAGGCCGGGAAGGGGGTGGTACACACGAATCGATCCGGTTCGCTGGCGGGGACGGACTGATCCACATACCAGTACGTCCGGAAATCCCGACCTTCGTAGTGCAACACGTTCGGATTGCCAGGATTGGCAATCTCAATCCGACGCAGCAGATCCTCCTCACAGGTCGCCGCCTCCCACATGCCTGTTGCAGGATTCACCGCCCCGCCACAATAGCTTCGAATCCGTGCCGAGTAGAAATGGGTGTTCGGACCACTGGGGCTGCCATAGAAGCGGGCCACCGCCTTGGGCGGTTCCGGATAGGCGCCGTTTGACACCTTCCACCAGTTCCCCCAGCGACTGATCGCATTCATCGACTCCCCGGTACGCTTCCAGCCCGTCTTCACCTCTCCCAACCGATCCAGCAGATCAATCTGCTCGCTGTCCGCGGTCATGAAGTACTGATTCAGCGCCGCGTTATAGAACTCCACCACCGACACCCGCCAGGCGGCGAGCAGCGGGGTGGACGCAATCGCAAAGCTCCGCGCATCCTGCCGGATCGCCTTCACGCTGTCTTCCAGTCCGATACGACCCAAGGGGAACGCCTTCATCGCTCCGGTACCCGTCCGGCTCAACACGCTTACCGTCGGATCGGAGAACTGCGGCACAAAGACAGGAATGGCCAGCGGGAACACCGTGCCGCGGTGGTACCAGCCCAGCGTCATCATCGACTGTACCCCGGCACCACTGGCGTCCTGGGTCAGGGCGCCCGAGCCGTAGGCAAAGTTGGTTGACAGCCGATAGCGGATCACTTCTTCCGCATCCACATCCAGACCGTACGGCTCCAGATCCTGGGTCACGCCATGTCGCTGGCTCAGACTGTGCCCAATCTCGTGCGTGAGGGTCGGCGCCGGAACCGTAGTCAAGCCTTCATTCTTTCCGGCATCCAGCGCGATCAGGAAGCTGGAGAACTCAAAGCTGTCGACCCCGCGATCCGTCACGCCATACGCACTCGAGTTCGTCGGGGTGGTCAACAGCACCGCCAGATTGACCGCGTTGCGTGCGCGAAACTCGAGCAAGGCGTCGTAGTTACCAGCTACCCAACCCTGGCTGTATTGGTTGGGCGCAGTGGCAGCGATATGCAGATCGGTCAGCGAGGCACTGGCTTCATCCAGAACCCCGGTGTAGCGCTCCAGCGTTGCATACTCAAAGACGATTGGTAGCTTCGAGGCGGCGAAGTGGGCGTTGGTCTCCACCACGGATGCTTTGGCATCGCGTTCGAGGGTGTCCCGACCGAACCGGGCGAGGGTCTTGTCGGTGGCAAGAAACCCGATCCGTAGCTGGTAGCGACCTTCGCTGTCGATGCGAAGCGTGGGTGGACCCGAGACAAAGGTCATAGGATCGAACTTGGAGCCATCGGCCGCGCCCGCCGCACTACCAGCACCAGCATGTGGCGTCAGCTTGATCCGTTTGAGCTGCTCAAGGACTCGATCGCTGGCTTCGTGAGTCGACAGCGCAAATTGCGCGCGACGTGCTTCGGAACCGAGGAATACCGGATTGACTGCCAGGCTGCAGCCTCCACCCGCTTCCGGCACATACAGGGGGATCACGCTGTCTTGCGCGGACATGGCTTCAGGCATGCGCACCCCGGTATTGGGTCGAATGGCTGCTGCAGTCGCAGTAATCGGTGCGCCGACAGCGACGGAGATGAAAGCACCGATAAAAAAGAGAAATACGATCAGATCCAGCCAGAGCCGGTCAACGTGACGATGTGCGGTGACCTTTCGGTAGCGAGCAACGGCCGTAAGCGGACGGTGATCTCGGGTATCGGTTGCTGCCGGTGCAGACGGGCAGGGGATCGTTGTGCAATCGGGTCGATCGTAAGATTGGGCTCGATCCATTGAGCGAGCCGGGGCCTGCGTGTTCATATGAACGCATCCTTTCGGGAGAGTTGATGGTGTTGCCACCCCGTCCTGCGGTCGACCAAAGCCGGAGAGGGGTGACAAAACCAAGCTACACCTGAAAAAACGGCTGTCAAATGCGCTCAAGGCGAGTCGTGTCGTGCACCGCGCGTTGGTTCCGACCTGCGTCCCACGTACGGCAAGTCGCAGTGATTGCCAGGCAGCGATGCTCGCTGCAACGAGGCGTCGCCGTTCAGACAGGACGCCTCGCTTGAAATGCCCTCGCAAAGCGACGAGCGCAGCCAAGTATGGGCTCGTCAAATTGCCTGGTTTTAAGTTGCCGTTGTTTGCCCAGGTCAGTCCCATAGACGGGCTGAACACGAACACCCGTGCAGCGCGCCTTAACGTGGATGCATAAGTCATGACAGCGACCGATTCACTAAAACTAAGGAAGTCTTAACGACAAGTGTAGCCAATGCTCAGACATTCTGAGTATGCCGCCCACTGCCCGTCCCGCCACCACACTGGTTGGCCTCAGAATTCAGGAGCGCCGCCTGGCGTTGCAAATCAGCCAGATGCAGCTGGGTGTTCTAGCCGGTGTCGATGAGTCATCGGCGTCAGTGCGGATCAATCAGTACGAACGAGGAAAGCACCTGCCGGATCTGCAGATGGCCAAACGCCTTGCCGAGGCGCTGCAGGTGCCGATGGCCTATCTCTACTGTGAAGAGGACGACATTGCCGAAATGATGCGTCTGATGCACGGTCTGTCCAAGACCGCCAGGAAGCGTGTCGTCGCCGAGCTACGAGCGACTGCAGAGTCGCCCCGATAGGGTGGCATTCGCGTGTTGGCGCGATACGGCGACAGGAGTCACAGGACCCCAGCCAGTCAGGAAATGGTTCAAACTCCCCAGCCGCCAATACGAGACGCAGGAATTGAATCGGCTGATCTCCGGGGGCCGCACCTGGAACAGCGTAGGGCGTCGCGCCACCGAGGTACTGCGGGTGAAGTCGGTGATGCAGCAGTACGAACCTGACTGACCATCGCGTGACTACTTGCTGAAGGTGGCTTTCAACAGCGCATGGCCAAACAGCGTCACTGCCAGCATCCCCAACGCGGCCACCGGCGCATCCATCAGCCAGGCAATCACCGCAAGGCCTCCTGCGCTGAGCACCAAATCCACCCACGCGGTGTACAGTGGATCCTCGCGTGAGGTGGGGATCCAGCGTGGCGGCAAACGCGCACGCAGCCAGCGACACGACGGCCCGTGCACGATACACACGAGAAGGACGACACACAGGCTGGCGTAGACAAGTGCCAGTCCATTGCTCACCCAGCCCTCAGCAAGCGGCCACCATCCGCTCCACGTCGCCCAGCTCGAAGCAGCGCTCATGCCGCCTCCCGCCAGTGCGTTAGCGCGACCTGTATCGCCTGCTCTGTTGACGGTTCGGATAGTGACGCCGAATCAGACTGGTTCGCTGCCGGGTTCGCATTCGCCACATCGACACCCAAACTCATCAACACATCGGACACTGTCACCGCAAGATCGACGGGATCGCTGACCGCTGGGTCATTGCCGCGAAGCGACCGACCCTGCCGTAGGCGCCGAACGCTGTAGCCGAGCACCCGGTTGATCCATTGCTCGATGTCGCGGTGGGACGCCGGCGGCGAGTTGCCGTTGAGTCGATCCAGGTTGACGCCTTCGATCCGTCCATCACCTACCCAGTCCCGCATCGCTTGCCGGGCGGCATCTTCCATGGTGAGCGGGGTGAGCAGAAGCTCAAGGAGCTTCAATCGTTCCTCCCGCGTCGGCAGATCAAGCAGGAGCGTCTCGCGAAACCGTGACAGCATCGCCGGATCCAGGACTTCCTTGCGATTGGTCGCCGCGATCACCAGGACTGGCTGATCGCCGTGGTCTCGGACCCCGTCGAGCTCCTGCAGCAACTGATTCACCACCTCATGGGTGAAACTGTCACCACTGCCGCCATCCCGATCCGTCGCCACCGCATCGAGTTCATCCAGAAACAGGATGGCTGGCGCTTGTGCCCGTGCGTTTGCGAACAGCGCTCGGACCCGCTCGCCGCTTTGACCGATGTAGCCGGCTTTCAGCTCTGCGGTACTGGCTGCAATGAATGCCAACCCCGCCTCATTGGCCAGCGTTCGTGCACTCTGCGTCTTGCCGGTACCGGGTGGGCCATAGAGGAGTACTGCTGTCGCCGGTTTGAAGCCCGCCTGCCGTAGGGTTGGTGCCTCCCGCAGCTGAAACACCAGGTCCATCAACGTCTCGCGGGTGGTATCCGGCAGTACCAGACGATCCCAACCAGCCGTCGCGTCGACACGGGGATTGTTCTGCTGGCGACGCCGTTGCAGCGATTCCAGCGCGGTCTGGAGGTGTTCCGCGCGGGAACGGCTGTTATCGATGGCATCGAACAGGGCACCAAGTTCACGACCGGAGAGTCCCTGACTGGCGCTGACCAGTGCACTGATCGCAGAGGATTCCTGCGCCATACCCTCCGGGTCCCGATCCACCAGACCGGACTGACTCGGTACCTGATCCAGCCGCTGACGAATCAGGGTGTCTCGTAGGGTGGCATCCGGCAACGCAATCGTCACCTCAAGATCAAACCGTGCCCGGATGGCTGGATCCAGTGCCGTTGCATCTCGGGTGGTTGCCACCAGTAGGACGCGGGCAGGAGGCACTTCCTGCCACGGCCGCTTTCGTTCGGGCAGCCGGGCCTCAGCGACCGCTTCATCCCATCGCCGGACAAACCAGCGCTGGACTTGACTGCTGATCAGTCGATCCGTTCTTACGTGGCTCTCTCCCGGGAACCACTGTTCAACGTCTTCCAGCAGTAACACGTTGGGTCGGCATTCTTCCGTCCCCGACGAAAAGCGCTCAGGTACCGACCAGTACTGGCCGAGCATCCGGGCGCGTTCCCTGGGTCGATCATCGGTGTTGAGCGCCTCATCAAGATCGGTCAGGCCGCCGTCGGTACTGACGAACAGCCGCTTCGCGATCAGACTCTTGCCGACCCCGGTAGGGCCCGACAGAAGCACGCTTCGCGGCGCGCCGGGTTCGTTGAGCAGGAAGCGAAGCACCAGGCGCAGCAAAGCCTCTTTCTGCGCTGGTGGTAACGCAACGTCCTGCCAGCAGGACTGCAGTCGTGACAGGGTCGGCAACGGTGACACCGGCAGTGGCTCCCGTGCCAACTGGGAGAGGATGGCGATGCTGTCGTACAGCTCGGACAGCCGGCGCAGGGCAGGCAGGTCGTCGGCGATGTGGAGCAGGGCATCGCCGTCGGCGATCCGGATGCGATCGGCATGCAGGTACAGCAGGTACGCATTCCCGTGACTGGTCTGTCGGTCAACCGAGGATTCCGGCACCAGTTCCAGCAGCACCGTAGGGACAAAGCCACGAAACCGGGCTTCGTCGAAGTGCCACGACAACTGTGCCTCGTTCCAGTGCTCACTACCAGCAAGCGCAAGGCGGCGTTGACCGTCGAGGCGTCCGTCGAGGACGAAGAACGCACGGACGTAGCCCCCCACAAACGGCTGCCAGCGCTCCCTGTCTTGCAGGTGCTCGACTCGGCGACTGGGCAGGGTGGGGACAGATGCCGAGCAGCGTTGGGAGAGCGCACGGAGATTCAGTGTCTGCAGGATGCCATGCAATCGCTGGTTGAGGTCCATTGCGCAGGCGGCGAGGGCCGCTGTCCGCGCTTCGCGGCGGCGCTGATCGATTTCCGGGATGCGGTTGTAGAAGGAGTGGAGGTCAGTCCAGAAGGATTCGTTGGGCATGGAGGAAGGCTCCTGTTCATCCGGAGTTGAGGGGATGAATTCACGCTACCGTGGAAATTGGACGTGTCAAATGTGCTGTTGCAACCGGCAAATGGAACAACGAGGGCGTGACCCCGGCACCTGCACATGAAGCTCTGTCAACGCCCACGCAGCGCAACTTAGGCCTGTGAAGCCTCCAAAGCGCGTGCTGCGCGCAAAACACCCGTCCCCGAAACCCGCGCTAGCTGGGCATCGCAGCGGCACGACCGACTTATGTGCCACGAAAGTGCCACCTAAGTGCCACTCGCCTTCGCGCGACCGGCCGACGCCGCCATTTTTTGATCGCGGGTGCACGGGAATTGCAAACTTCGCCAGCGACGGACGGACTTCAAACATAAAGTTGGAGGGGGAGTGAAGAAGCCCAGCTGGCGCGCCTTCGCGAGCAAAAAAAAGTTGTAAATCGGTTGTAACGGGCGTCTTAAAATCACCTTTGTTGCGTATCCAACCACTTTCTACGGCGTGCTAATCAGTCGTCCACACGACGGATTAGCGACGAGTGCTTTCAAACCGCGAAAAAGTCCGTAAGATGTATCCATCAAGCAGCAGCGCGCCTCGCGGCTGATGTCCCGGCAACGGGAAAAAAGGGCGCAAGTTCCTCGCGGCATCGCCACACCGATGGCAGCGGGAAGCGTGCGAATAAGAAAGCGGAAGTGACCGGAGGCGGTCACCTCGACCGCAGCTCCAGTCGTCGAGCTTTCGACGGCAGCAAATCAAGCTTGGGCTAATGCAGCCCACCCCGTTCACCCTTGGTGAGCGTGATGATTCGCACCCCGGATTTCCCCCGGTGTGGCTGGTTGTCACGCGCGGTGCCGTGCGCATAAGCGCACCGACGAGCAGGCCCTTTCGCGTGCGAAAGGCGAGCACTCGGGCCTTGAATGGGCCACCGAAGAGACCTACGCCGCCGGATCTGCGGCGAAAGGTGAGACGGGTACAGGGGCGCGTGGGCGACCCCTCATCGCGAGCCCCGGAGTGCGGTCGTTTCGACGCCGCGCAGGCCAGCTTGCGTTGTGCGCCTTAGGCGCGATCCCAACGAGAGACTGACGGCGGCGACGCGTTCGCTGACCGTCGCTGCGCCGCTTCGATGTGAGCGGCGCAGCGCCGATGCTGAGTTCCTGCGCAGGAAAAGGCGGCTGGATGGCTCTTCCTCTTTCTTATGGTGCGAATTGGATCGATGTTTTTTGGGTGTTTGCCGCTGGCCCGGCGGCGTACACCGGCAGGGAAAGGGCGACGGTGTGGTGTGGTGTGGCGTGGTGCGCGAGGCGCAGGCGGAGGCGCGCCTGGCGTGTTCGTGACGTTGAATGTTTATTGAGGAGATCGCGATGAAGTCGAGTTCACCCGGCGCTGACAACCAGACGCCAAACGCGCGCGTGAGCAAGCGCGGGAAGGTGCCGAAGGAGAAGGGCGCGCGCGGCAAAGTGCTTGTGCCGAAGGGGCGTATTCGCCTTCCTAGAAAGGCAGAAGGCAAGGTACGCCGTTTGATGGGCGCGGTGCGTGCCCGCGTGGATGGCGCGCGCAACCGGCGCAATGCACTGCGCGGCCGCTCCTTCGGAACCCGCGAATACCACTGTCGGTTGATCGGACGCTTCCTGCGCTTCCTTGCCGTGCGCGGCGAACTGCCGAATGATGTCGAGCGCCTCAGCATGCGCCATTTCCGCGAGTACCTGTCGCACCTGGGCGACCCCGCGACCGCCGCTTCCCCCTCGACGCTCGCCAACAATTTCTGCGCACTGCGGTCGTTTTTTGAAGACTCCCTCGGAAAACGTAACTGCATCGACGACTTCGCGGATTACTTTCCGGAGCACTCTCGACGGAGTCTCGAGGAGATCGTTGATCGCAGTGTTTCCGCCCAACGGGACGAGGACGGCAATCCGTACGTCGCTGAGGAACTGATTGAGCGCGTTGAGCAGGTTCCCCGCTACGGCAAGCAAGCGGCGGCGGCGCTGCAGCTGTCGCTGACGCTCGGCGTGCGCATTCGAGAAGCCGTGTGCATGCAACCTCGCATTCAGCTCTCGAATATTGGCGCGCGGAAGTTCGTCGAGGTCCGGGCGACGGGCGCCAAGAACGGCAGGCGCCGCTGCGTGTTCTTTCTGGACGCCGAGAACCCGCTGGCCCAGCAGGCGCTCGCCGCCCTACACAACGCGGCCAGCTTGTGCGATCGCGTCGATGGCACGCTGTTTCGGGAGGACCGCATCCAGCAAGCGCTGGATCGGGTGTATGCCACCTTGCGGAAGGCTGGGCTGACCAAGGACCGGCTCGGCGTTACCGCCCACAGCTTCCGCCATGAGTTTGCCTTGCGCTGCTGGCTGCAGGCCGGCCACGCGGCACCGCACCGGGCGCCACTGACCGACTTCGAGCAGACGGCCGTTGGCCTTGCGCTGCGCGAAGTAGATCGCCGCGTGAACATCGAGCGGCTTGGCCACTCACGCCCCACCAAACTCGATGCCTACCTGGGGAGCTTCGCCAAGCAACGCGACCGTTCTGGCATCTCGCAGGCGCAACGCATCGATGCCGGCTTCTTCGTGCGCGACATCGAGCGGGGCGACGTCGTCGGTGCCGTGCAGCGCCAGCTCGAATTGCGCGTCTTCCCGCTGGAGCGGGTGCGCGCACAAATCGAGCACAACCTTGCCTGCCGGCGTCAGCATTTCCTGCCGCTGCCGGCCGGTGTTCAAGTTCCCCTCACTGTCTCAATTGGAGTCGACTTCAATGCTCACTAATTCCTCTTCCGAACCGCTGATCCTTGGTGTTGACATCGACTATGGCAATGTCAAGGTCTATGGCTCGCAGCACCGGACAAAGAAACTGCCGACGTTTCTTTTGCCACGCTGACGGATGTTCAGGTGCAAATATGTCTGAGACAGTCTCTCCTTGGGTCCGATTCGAAAAATTGGAGTGCACACACCGTAAAGCATCAGCAATGCAGCGTCTCTTGCACGCGTTTCGCAAAATATGTCTGAGACACTCTACGCGCGCATCCGTGCCGCTGTGATGGCGCCCATCGGAGACCGGCAGCCACGCAGCGTTTCGCGTGACTGACCTAGATGTGGCTGTCGCTATTGATTAACAGAACCAAAGGCTCGATTGACCCTACACTGACCCTACACCAGAAAACCGGACACATCAAAGGTAGAGATTTCGGCATGATTGACCTTGAAGGGAAGGACACATGCCATGAGGAAGAGCCGGTTTACGGAAGAGCAGATTGCGTACGCGTTGAAGCAGGCGGAGCTGGGTACGAAGGTTGAAGAGATCTGCCGCAAGATGGGGATCAGCGACGCCACTTTTTACAAGTGGCGGCAGAAGTACGGTGGACTGGGGCCGAGCGAGCTGCGCAAGATGAAGCAGCTGGAAGAGGAGAACAGCAAGCTCAAGCGGCTGGTAGCTGATCTCAGCCTCGACAAGGTCATGCTGCAGGACGTACTGTCAAAAAAGCTGTGAAGCCCTCGCGCAAGCGGGAATTGGCCGACGAGCTGATTGAGCGCTATCGGGTGGGGATTCGGCAGGCATGCGCGGCGCTAAGGCTGCCGCGCAGCGTGTACTACCACCGCTCGAGCGCGCGCGACAGCACGAGGCTGAAGGCCCGTATTGGTGAGATCGCAGCAACGCGAGTGCACTACGGCTATCGCCGGGTACACGTGCTGTTGCGGCGCGAGGGCTTCCAGGACAACCACAAGCGGGTCTACCGGCTGTACCGGGAGCAAGGCCTGTCGCTCAGGCACAAGCGCCCGAAGCGCAACAAAGCCGCCAAGCTACGACAGCCGAAGACGCTGGCACAACGTGTCAATCAAATGTGGAGTATGGACTTCGTAGCCGACAACCTGTTTGACGGCAGAAAACTGCGCATGCTCACGGTGGTGGATTGCTTCACGCGAGAGTGCCTGGCCATCCACGTCGGACAGAGTCTGAAAGGTGAAGACGTGGTAAGGGTGATCGACATGATTGCCACGACGCGTGGTGTACCGCAGACAATCAAGACCGACAACGGAAGCGAGTTCATCAGCAAGGCGATGGACAAGTGGGCCTATGAGCGAGGGGTCGAGATCGACTTCAGTCGGCCTGGGAAGCCGACCGACAACGCCACCATCGAGAGCTTCAACGGTCGGCTCCGCCAGGAGTGTCTGAACGAACATTGGTTCATGAGCCTGGAGGACGCGCAGACCAAGATTGAGGCATGGCGCGGGCACTACAACGAGAGTCGTCCGCACTCTGCGCTAGACTGGCTCACGCCACGCGAATTTGCCTTGCAGCACGGGCTTAAGCCCGTGCTGCAAGGCAAGCAAAGAGCCGAAATCCCTAACTTATGACTGGTCCGGGAATTGGTGTAGGGTCAAGAGCCGAAATCCCTAACTTATGACTGGTCCGGGAATTGGTGTAGGGTCAGTCACGAGCACAGGTAGTCAACGCCGTCATCGCTCGCAACTCCCCCTCCTAATTCGTGGGGAAACCTCCGACTCTGGTTCCTTTTGTTGCGCCTGAGTTACGCCAAGTATCAGTGGGATGAACGAGTCGCTTCCTATCGTACTGTTCGCGCTTTAGACTCGAACGGCTAAGTTCAACAATACTACCGCGCAAGGAGCAACAGGCATGGCTGGCTTTCGATCAATACCAAGCGCACTTTTCGCCAGTTTTTTGATGGCGGGACTATTTTCCAGCGCACTCGTGCACGCCCAGGATCCGTGTCGCTATCTCGCTGGTTCGGCGCGAACATTCTGCAACCAAAATACGGCCACCCGCTCGGCTCAGAACCAAACTTCAGTCGGCGCTTCGCGTCGGGCACCTAACGTCATAAACGCGCCTGAAGAAACCACTGCCCAACAGTCCGCTTACGTCCCAAAGCCTCATTCGCAGCAAATAGCTCCAGCGCAAGACGCTATGCAATTTGAAATCGCAAAAGGCGGACTTGACGTCGCCGTGTCCGGTCGTTACCCCGAGGGCTATAGGCCTTCGTGGGCGCTCAATGCTGCCACCCCGCAACCGATTGTTGCGAATCGTTACAACCACCTAGTCAAATATGGCCGGCAAGATACAGAGACCTTGTTTGTTCGAATCACGGACGACCAAGGTCGCGCTGCCTTGGAGTTTAGCCGCCGAGGCAGCGCTCCCTGTCTCGCCGACATTGTGGGTTTGCCACAGGTCATCACCTCCACGCCGCAGGAGTTTCTCCTTGATAACTTTCGTTATGCAAGCCATCAGGGACCGCAGTGCCAGCGAACAGTGCAGTCAGTTGAGCCCTGGGAAGGCTCCATCACGCTCTCTTCCAATCCTAATGGTGACCTGAAGCTCTCGCTGGCGTTGTATTTGGCGAATCGCTCGGGCGCGCCGTGGCTAGACTTTATTGCGCAGGATTTGCCGTTTCCCAATCGGATGACGCCACAAATGGCAGTGGTGGACATGGAAAGAAAAGGTCAGACACAGGCCTCTGCGCGGTCAATGACTATGACAAACGGCCAAGGCGCGGCGCCAGCCGTTCGTGCGAATCCCGTCGCTGCCTCAACTGGACGAATGGCCACTGCGACGCCCCAGGATCCCGACAGCTATGATTCAAAATCTTTCTCGGGTCTGAGCACTTGGGTTGATGCATTCGGGAAAGAGGCAAGCAATCCGGCCGAATTTGCCGCTAATCTCGCAAAGATCAAGGCAACTGCAAACGGAGCTCAGGCGAAAATGCAAACTCTGCCAATCGGAGCACAACGCAACCATTTCCAAAAGTTCCTTAGCGACCATAAACTCTACAAAGGGTATTACCCTTCTGCGGCGAAATTGCTAGCGCGGCAAAATCAATGCCTCGAACAGCGACCGTATTCGGCTGCCGAAACCTGTGATTGTGTAGCTGGTTTCCCAGGTGACACCGCCATTGGCCCTGGGGCCGGCGAACTTGTCATTCGATCAAACAAGACCAAGGCTATCGCAGCGTGTGGTCGGGCTGCGGAACTTGCGACTGAACCGCGTCTCAAAGCTCGATTTACTGCTCAAAGAGCTCGGGCAGAGGCCTATGGGATGGATGGTCCCCTGGCAGTGAAATCGACGGACGAGGCTTTGGCAGGTGGGTATCGCCGCGCCATCATTGTTAAGGCCACTATTGGACTGAACGGCGTCGAAGTGCTCAGTAGCGGATTTCCGGTCTTGAGGTCTCAAGTTGAAGGAGAGTTGAAGTTCGGAGTGGAGGGGCTCAAAGCTGCGAAAAAGGCCGGCGTCTGGGAGACGTTTATCGTGGCAGAGCAATTCCAACAGGCGCTTGCTAACCTCGCTTTCAGTGATGCAGTCTTGGAACCGATTCTCAAGTCCATGTTGACCCCTCCCCCAAAAAGTCAATGTGGGCCAGATTCGATCGGCTCGGATGGGAAGCCCATAGCAGGTAGTGGATGTGGAATCGACTATAACCGTTGAGTCTGGGTGGGAAGTGGCATCGAGAATGACCGTTTGCCAGCCACAAATTTCTCGATCCCGTTTCATCGCGTCGGGAAATCAACGAATGCCTCCAAGTTCGCGTTTCCTACCCGCTTGCGTGAGATTTTTGTCTCGTCACATATTCTGAAGGAACAGTACTAGCTGGCGCATAAACTAGGCCTGTATATTGCTGATCAGTTCCCAGGACACAATTGAGTCAGAATGACGCGCCCGATGACCGTGCTGGTCGGGGGTACTGTTTAGGCGGGATGTCGCGCGCTTATCTAATACGGCAGGAGACGTCCGCGCGCGGCACGTTCACGGGTACTTGGGACTGTATCGATGCCGCGTGGGGAAATGCGAAGCCCTCTATTGGCTGTAACACTTTGCGCCAAGAATGTCGTGGGATCGGTTGGATCAGCCCACGATGAACTCTCCGATTTTGACTCCTCAGTTGGGACTTAGGAATGCAATTGTCGTTCTGGTTTTTCGCGGTACGCCGCTTCACCTTGTACGGGTTTCAGACGCTCCAGGCCTTCGTTAGCCTTGGTGCGCTGCTCGCCTTCAATCAGGCAGTTCACGCGACGCTTGGTCTGCCGGGCACCCTGGACAGTTCGTGGAGCACATCCAGCCCGTCCGGTGCAGGCAAAGTTGTGACCCCGGTGGGTCTCATGGATGACGTCGCCGCTGCTGTGCTTGTGCAGCCGGATGGCAAGATCGTCGTGACGGGCAGTTGCTACAACAACCGCTACACGTCCCATAGTGCCGATTTCTGCGCGTCGCGCTATAACGCTGACGGAACGCTGGACGCCACGTTCAACGCCAGCGGCAGTACGCCCGGAACCGTCATCACCGCCTTTGGTGCGAATGACAGCTACGCCAAGGCCGCTGCGTTGCAGCCCGATGGGAAAATTGTCCTTGGTGGCTATTGCCACAATGGCGTTCCTGCTCTCTGCGCACTGCGCTACAACGCAAACGGCACGCTTGATACCAGCTTCAACGTCGCCGGGAGTCAACCCGGCACCCTAACGCCCGATTTTCAGTCCTACTACACGTACGCCTATGGCTTCGCGGCGAGTGCAGTGCTGTTGCAGGCAAACGGCAAGATCGTTCTGGCCGGCTATTGCAGTCACGATGGCAACTATCGATATACGTTCTGCGCGGCGCGTTTCAACACGGACGGCACGCTGGATACCACTTTCAATTCCGCGCGCAATTCGCTGGGCTTCGTCATCGTGGACTTCGGAGGAATCCTTCCGGTTTATGGTGCGACCGCGGTGCAGCAGGCTGACGGCAAGATCGTATTGGCCGGAAATTGCAATGATCAGTGGTGCGCTACCCGCGTGAATGCCGATGGCACACTTGATCTGACGTTCAGCTCCGGTGGCAGCGCACCGCCTGGCCTCGTAACGACTGCCATTGGCGCTACCAGTAGCAGCAGCGTAAACGCAGCGTTATGGCAAGCCGATGGCCACATCGTGTTGGTTGGAATCTGCTACGACAGCACCACAATGTTTTGCTCGGCGCGCTACAACTTGAATGGCACACTGGATACGACATTCGGCGCCAGCGGCAGCACGCCAGGTACGGTCGTTACCGCGATCGGAGGAGACTCCATCTCGGCCAGTGTTGCCACTGCCGCGGCGTTGCAGTCAGATGGTAAGTTCATCCTGTCAGGCTTTTGTCGCAAGAACCAGATTGGTGATCGCAGGCGGTTTTGCGCCTCGCGCTATAACGCCAATGGCGCGCTGGATGAAACCTTCAACGCGAGCGGAGTGCAGCCGGGCACCGTGATTACCACGGTCGGACCTGAAGGCGAATTCGTTACCAACAACGTCGGCGGCGGCGTTGCCGTACAGCCAGATGGAAAGCTCGTGCTCGCGGGTGCATGCGACGTCTACGTCAGCGCGAGCAACAGCGTCAGCGCTGACTTTTGCGTAGTGCGCTATGACGGGGGAAAGTTCGCTGAGGACTACACGCCCGATCTGGACGGTGACGGCCGAATCGCTGGGACGGTCGACGGCTTGATCAATCTACGTTTAATGCTCGGACTGACTGGTGAAGCTGCGGTTGCCGGGATCGCTTTTCCCACGGGCGCTGTGCGAACGTCTTGGCCGCAGATTCAGGCCTACATGACGTCGCGTTGTGGCGGGAATGTTTGCGCGCCCGATTTCGACGGCGATGGTCAGCTGAGCGCAGTTACCGACGGGCTCATCCACCTACGACTCATGTTGGGCTTTGCTGGAGACGTAGTCGTGAGCGGCATTACATTCCCGGCAAGCGCCACACGCAAAACGTGGCCGCTAATTCGCGACTACCTTGGTTCGCGGTATGGAGTGGCATTCGCGCCGTAGGATTTGTATTTGCAGGGGTAGCCAACTGGGACCTCCGGCAATTGACTAGACTGCCAAGAAATTAGTTAGGCTGAAGCGCACGTCGATGCCTATTCTGCCTGCCGGGCAAACGGGAGACGGCTGATCTTGCGGCCCTCGGAAACGACTGCTCGAAAGCGGTAGGACCGAAGCAACTTGGCTTTCGCCGATCCAACCTCGCAATGTGAGGCGATTGCGTCATTCCGCGCAACAAGTTTTCCTCGCGCGCGGGCGCCGGCACTGGATACTCTCTCCCAGCAGGCCGACGCGCCGTAAGCGTCCGGTCACGACCGTTAGAGACATAGGAGAGAAGGAGTAGGAGACTAGGTGTCCACGTACAAGTAGGTGGACACCTATCGATGAGAGCAGGAACAGGAATAGTCGTTGAGCGGGAGCAGCTGGTCGTACG
>Ga0208693_1000842_pt1 | contig 23341 bp, 13 predicted proteins | sample AD_UKC071_MetaG_FD_184438 | JGI IMG/M metagenome (GOLD analysis project Ga0208693, IMG submission 184438) | Active sludge microbial communities of municipal wastewater-treating anaerobic digesters from USA - AD_UKC071_MetaG (SPAdes) (version 2) | ecosystem: Engineered > Bioreactor > Anaerobic >... | reverse complement strand
GTCGGTATGCCGCCCACCCCGGCATACAGCCGCAAGTCCGAGCCGTAGGGCGCGGCCGCTTCGACCGGGAGCGCTCCGCCGAGGTCGGTGACCGCGCGGCATACCTCACCGATGAGCGGGTGCCCGGGCGCAAGGCTCCCCGAAGCGAACTGCCCACCCGGCCACGTCACGACGACCGGGTTCTCGCGCAGCCATGGGTCCGCGGCGCACGCCTGCGCGACCCGCTCCTCGAACGCCGCCCGCGCCTGCGCGGGGTCCTCGCCGAGCCGCACGCCGTAGCGCCCCTCGGCGGTCAAAAGGTCGGGCACCGAGCTGGACCAGTCCCCCGCACTCACCCGACCGATCGAGATCCCATAGGGCAGTTCGTGCCCTGCGAACCGCGGATCCACGTCGACGTGCCGCTCCGCCTCAAGCGCCCGCAGCTCCGCCCTCGGCTTCCGCAACCTCACCACCTACATCGCCCGCCCTCTCTTGGAAGCCAGCGGATTCAGACCCCCTGCTACACCCTGCCCTGGGATGAGCCGTCATGGCTTCGTCCGGCACAGGGCGGACAGGTCGCAGTTCGCGCAGTGACTGCACCAATGGGTATGCCGTGGAAGAACATTGGTGCGCAGCGCGTCGCCCGCCTCCGTGATCCTCGATCGGACGGTTGCCAGAAGCGGGTCCTCCACGGCCTCGCGGACGGTCTTGCCTGCCTCGTCGAGGTTGAGCACCTCGATGAGATCAGCCCGCTCGCCGCTGAGCTCTTGATAGCCCAACGCATAGACGTGCAACTGATCCCGAGTGACGTCCTCGGCTTGGGCTCGCTCGCTGGACTTGAAATCAACGATGGACAGTTCATCGGTGTCAAGCCGCCGGATGAGGTCGATGCGTCCGGACACGAGGATCCCCTCGCCGAGATGGACCTCGATCTGCTTCTCCGAGTGGATCGTGTTGGGCAGTTCGGCCCCATGCTCGTCGAAGTAGCGGCAGACCGCGGCAACGGCTGCGTGACGCAGGTTGCGCTTGAGCTCCGGATAGGCATACGGCGTGTGGAGGTGTCGGTCCACCAACTCCTCGGCCACGCTGTCGTCGAGGAGATCTCCCAGGAGAGCCCGCTTGTGCACCTCGGCGAGCACGTTGTGAAGCCCTTTGCCGTAACCCAACGCCTCGTGAATAGGCGGATTGAAGCCATAGAGGAAGCGCAGCTTGAACTGGTACGGGCACTCGAAGAAGTACTTCAACTCCGAGAACGAAAGCGTCACTTGGGGCGTTTCTCGCCGGGGAGTCGGCGGCAAGCGAACCCCGTCATCCAGGAGGACGGACTCCTTCGTCGACATCCACACCTGAGCCGCGCAGTGGTCGAAGAACTCTGAACGACGCCGATACCTTGCGGACGTTCCGGGCGAGAACGTGACCGCAAGGAACTTCTGGGCCCGGGTGGCTGCGACGTAGAAGAGCCGGGTCTCATCTTCGATCGTGCCCCGATACCGGTCGGGATCCCGCACCGCCTCGGGTGGTACCACATGGAACAGCCCTAGGCCCCCGTGGCGCTGCGAGGGGAACCGATTTCGGCGCAGGCAAGGAAGGAAGACGGATGGCCATTGCATCCCCTTGGCCTGGTGCACCGTCGTGATCGTCACCGCGTCGGGGGCGGCATACCCCACATCCGAGTCTGACTCCGCGTAGTAGTCGGGCGCCTGATATCTGAGCCACTCCGCGAAAGCGAGGTACTTGCGGCCCGGGTCGCTCGAGAAGTTGATCTCTTCGAAATCGGAGATCACCTGGCTGAACTTGCCGAGCTGATAGAAGACGAGTTCGCCACGCCCCACAGGCCCACGAACGGTGTCCTCGCGCATTCCGATCGCTTCAAGGAAGTCGAGGAACAGCCGTTGAATGTTGTAGACGCCCCATTGCTCTCCCCGACTGAAGTCGCGGCCAACGTCCAGGACACGCAAGCCTTGGCGCCACTCCTCGTCGCCGGAGGAGAGCGCGGCGTCGGACCACAACTGGCGAAGTCCGTCGGCGTCGATCCGGTCGACCATGTAGTCGAAGATCGCGACCACGGCCTGGATCTCCGGCGACTCGAAGAGGCGGTTGAGCCCCTTCACCACGTAGGGGATCCCGCGGCTCCGCAACTCCGCGACGAGCGGGCCCGCGTCTTTGGCGACGGACCGGAAGAGCACCGCGAAGTCGGACCACGACAGGCCACGAGGCTCAGCCTCAGGGCCATCTCGGAAGCCCGTGCCAGTCAGTCCTTGAATCCGGTCGCAGATCCAGGTCGCTTCCTCCTCCGGGGAATCGAAGGTCAATGCCAACGTGTCGCCTCGGTGCCACTGCTGGTGGCCGGCTGCACTCATGTCCTTGGGCAACCGGCTACCAGCCGGCAGCCGCTCCGCAATCGAGCGTCCGAGGTCGACGATGCCGGGGCTCGACCGGAAGTTCTCCGCCAAGGTCACCTGTTGGACCTCCCGGTAGCGACTCGCGAAGGTGAGGATGTTCCCAACTTCGCTGCCTCGCCACTGGTAGATGGTTTGGTCGTCGTCTCCAACGACGCACACGTTGGCGCCGTGCTTGGCTAGGCCCCGAATCAACCTCTCCTGCAACGGGTTGACGTCCTGGTATTCGTCCACGACGAGGTAGCGCAGAGTGCTCCGGACGTGCTCGTCTATCTGTGCGGCAGCAGGGTCGTCGGATTCGTCAGCCTCCAACAACTCCACGACCCACAGGATCATCTGCGTGTAGTCCAGGTATGCGTGCTCCCCCAGCAGCTGCAGGTACGACAGGTATGCCGCTTGCACCCCCTGGGGCACTGACTCCCAGTCGACGTCACCTTCGCGAAGGACCGACGTGACCTGTTGGTAGAGCCCGGAGTGGAGATATCGGCGCAGGACCGGCACCTTCTCCGCCGTCGTCGGACACTCGGTGAGGCCAGACTTCCTGCTGTTGCGGTCGATGAGCAACCGGCCGGTGATGTCGGTGAGAACGCCGAACTTGAACGTATCGGGCACATGTGTCTGAAGCAGGTCCAGAGCGAAAGCGTGCATCGTTCCCACGAACATCTCCGCAAGCCCGACCTCGCTGCCGCCCCCGTCAGCCACCCTTGCCAGGATTCGATCCTTCAGCTCCGCAGCGGCCTTCTCCGTGAACGTGAACGCCACGATGTTGCGCGGTTCCACTCCCGGCTGACGCAGCAACTCCGCCACGCGCTGCGAAATGACCTCGGTCTTGCCCGAGCCCGCACACGCGATGATCTGAAGGTGGGAGTCCACGCAACCGATGGCCTCCTGCTGAGCCCTGGTGTATGCCGTCACGTGGACTATCGTGCCCCCTAGCTCTGACATCCGCCTGCGGAGGGCTACAGGTCGCGACCCCCGCCAGGGCGCGGGACCACGTCCCAAGGAACACACGTGTGCCCGCTACTCAAGACATGACCAGACAAGCGCGGCGCGATAAAGGGAGCTGGGGTGCAATTGACCCATCTTTATGGCTCTTTGCTCTAGGTCGAAGACAGGTCGACATCGGCTGGACCCAGTACGAATCAGCGTCCCGATCTCATCCTTCGTGGAGAAAAGAATTCTGCCCTCGGGGTCACGCGCAGACCCAAATTCCGAGGCAACCGCATCGCTCGCTTCCCGGAACTCGCGTATTGACAGATTGAGCGAGCAAACACCCAGCAGGCCGTAATTGGCAGTGTCCTCCTCCAGGAAAGCGGACCAGATCCTCATGTATTTGACATATGGAGACACTCGCTCCCATGCGTCGCGCGGGCGCGTTGCGTAGGGTCCTGTTAGAGGAAATATCTCTTCACACAAAGCTCGGCGGAACCAGCGCGTGCAACACCCCTCGATTCCGACACCGTCCGCGTCCGCCAGTTGCTCCTCGAAGGAGACCGAAAAGGCGCCCGGATAGTAAGCAGAGTTGTAGGCTCTACGAAGAACAATGAAGTCGCTATCCTTCGTCAGACACACTACGTGAAGGCAGAGCGCCGAGGGAATGAGGTTGCCGGTAGGGTCCAATTTCATGTGGGCGTGTCGCAAATCTTCATTCTCGCGAAGAGCATCCCTGGTGCGCAAGACCGAAGACCACCTGGTCTCCTTCACGTACAATCTCAATCCCCGCTCACGGACCGCGTCCGCGAAGGGGGCATCAAAGCCGCTCAGCATGAACTTTTTGCCGTCATCGCCGCCGATGTTCACACTCTCGAGCGCATAGGCTGGAGCGGTCACAAATCCAGGATCCAAGATCACATCCACTTGATCAGTTGCCCAACCGTTGTCAGCCAGACGTTTGTCGAGGAACGGATGGTAGAGCAACTCAACAGCCGACCCAACGACGCGCGGATCTGAATCCAATCGAGCCAGAAACTTCTTACTGCTTTCGCTTACACAATCACTCAAGAGTGTCGCCGTGTGATCAATTGGGATTGATTCCCGAAAGAGTTGTACCGCCTGTGCAGCATACGCGACGAGATTTGCCACCCAAATTGCGGCAAGCAGCATACAGGCGGCAACGAGCGCTCGAGAGTCGAGAACCGCCAGCGCTTTGCTGATATCTTCCTGAAGTAGTACCGAGAACGCTAGGAGAATCGCGGCGGCATTTACGATTCTCGATGCGGCGCGAGTCACGTACCGCAGCCTCTTCGCCGCGGCCGTTGGACGATCGAGGGCAATTCGACATGCCCTCCGAGCCCTATCAAATCGGCCAAGTTTCCGTTCGACTCGGATTCGTCCCGCCGCCACTGTCACTCACACCTCGAAGACTTTCATCACTTCGTCGCCATAGTCGTTGATGACCTTCACTGCGATCTTGCCTGACTCCGGACGTGGGAACGGGCGCGACACTGTCGAGTAGAGCGACGCCCACGCGTCCTCGTCGATCTCGGCCTTGAGGGAAGTCTTGAGCCGCCGATACGGGTCGTTCCCGCCGGTGAAATAGCAGTGGCGCACGAAGAAGGACTCCTCGTTGTATGCCGTATCGATCATCCACAGCGCGATCTGGCCAGTGTCGTTGGTCCGGATCTCCCCCGTAGTCGGGTCGTAGACGTCGACGCCCTTCAACGTGACGACGACCGAGTCTGCGTCGGGGTGCGAGATCTGGATGTCCGGCTCGCCGAACACCGTGAACAGGTTGCCCGCGCCCGTCTTCTTGAGGTCCTCACCCATGAGTAGGTCGGCATTCATCCGCACGAGCAACACTTTTATCCGCCCCAGCTGGCGTTCCCCCGCGACCGACGCGAACCCAGCATCGCCGACCTCGACGGTCACGCCGTCTTCGGCTGTGACCCCGGTCGCCTGCGGGTCGAACGCGAAACCCAGGACGCACAGCAGGTCGATCTCGCCGTCCTTGATCGCCTCCTTGGCTGCGGCTTTGATGAACTGCGGGCTCACCGTGCCGTATTGCGGCCCGATGGCGACGCCGATCCGTGTCGCCCGCCCAGCGGCGTCGCCGCTCGGCCCACCCAACCGCTCCCCGACCGCCTGCACGTGCAGCCCGGCATGGGTGTCCAGTGTCGCGAAGGTGATCCGCTCGCGGGTCCGGCCGTTCTGCACGCCGGCTTTTCGGAGGTTGTCGAGGATGGTCTGCTCGAAGGTCGGCCCCTCGCCGTCCTGCGCCCCCGCCCGCTGGCTGATCGATTCGCGACCGGCGGCCTCGGGCGTCTCGGCGAAGGCGAGCGAGCGGTGTGGCGACAGGCTCTCGACAGTAAAAGGCCCGCACACCCGCACTCGGCTCCGGTCCTCGTAGGGCCGGTCGTAAAGCATCTCGAAGTCGACGTGCCGCTTGATCGCCTCGTCGATCTCCTGGCGGGTCATACCCTCCCAGATGTCCGGGTTGTTGGCGATCGACTTGAGCGTGATGTGTTGCACCCGCTCGTAAACGAACCCGCGCCGCACGTCGCCTTTCGTGGGAGTAGGCGGTAGGGGTATGCCGGTCACCTCTTGCTCCTTATGCCGCCCTTTCTCGGAGTCGGCCAACAGGTAGTAGGGGTACTTCGCCCCCATGAGCCGCTGCCGAGCCAGCGCCAGCGCCACTCGGGAGGTGTCGACGGTGATCCACCGCCGCCCCCACTGCTCAGCGACGTAGGCCGTCGTCCCCGACCCACACGTCGGGTCCAATACAAGATCCCCCGGGTCGGTGCACATTAGCATGCACCGTTGTACAACTTTGGTACCGCTTTGCACCACGTAGATCTTGTCTTCCGTGAACGACCCCGTCCCCGTGTCTCCCCAGTTGTTCTTTAGCGGAACGGCAGGGAAATCATCTGCGAAACGAACGAATCCAATACTGGAAGCCCTGCGCTCAACTCGACCAGCAGCTATCGCTCGCTTCATGCCCGTCAGGGGCGTTGCCCAGTTCCTTTTTCCGGCGGGGAATCGGAGTCCACGGAATTCCACCTCGTAGCGGGCCCGAGATGAATCAGTTTGACTCGTGAGGTCGCCCACTTCGTACCAACGGGCGCCCGCTGGGCTGGATTCGAGGCCCTGGCGCTCCGCACGGCTGGCTGGCCGACGCGTGCCGTCGGCCAGCTCAAGGAAACGCATCGTTCTCTCACTCTTCAAGGTAAAGAGCGCGCGATACTTTAATAAATCAAAGTCCTTAGCGAACCACAATAGATAGTCGCTCACGCCATCCATATATTCCATTGACGAGGAGCTGGTCTTGTCAAAGGATATTAGACTGACGAAGTTGTCCCTTCCGAACACTTCATCCATGAGGGACCGGACGAGGTGGACATTCTCGTCGCCGATCTGGACGAAGCAGCTCCCCGACTCCGTAAGCAACTCGCGGGCGACGAGCAACCGGTCCCGCAAGTAGCTCAGGTAGGAGTGGATGCCCAACTCCCAGGTGTCCCGGAAGGCCTTGATCTGCTCGGCCTCGCGCACGGCATCTTCGAGCTTTCCGTCCTTCACGTCGCGCTTGCGGGCCGACACCTGCCAGTTGGAGCCGAACTTGATGCCGTAGGGCGGGTCGATGTAGATCATCTGGACCCTGCCGCGCAGGTTTTCGCGCTCGGCCATCGACGCCATGACCTGCAGCGAGTCGCCAAGGATCATCCGGTTGGACCAGTTGGCCTCATGCCGATAGAACTCCACGGCATCGAGCTCGTCGAGCCCGTCGAAGGTGTCGAAGAGGGTGAGCTCCGGTTCGACCTCACCGGCGCGCGCGGTTTGGCGCAGGTTCTCGACGAGCACCCGCGGGTCGACCTTCTCCTGGATGTAGATCGGCGGGGCATCCGCGACCAAGTCACCTGCCAGGGCGGGATCGCCGTCGGGATACTTCCCGCGCCAGATGAGCTGCGGATCCAGGGACGCATCCCGCGCATAGGCGACCTGACGAACCGCCTCGACCTGCGGGGAGACGAACTCGTGCGCGTCGGCAGTCGGCAGGTTGGTCCGCTTCTCGTCGTGGGTGATGCTCTCGACTGGGGTGGGCACCCTCGGTCCGGTCGGCCTACGCGCCACGGTGCACCTCGTTCGTCTCCAGCAAGTCGGGGTCGCCGGTGATCGGCAGGTCGGCATACAGTGCGTCGATCGCGGTCACCAGCGACGACTTCGCGGCGACGATGTCGGTGATCTCGAGGTAGCCCCAGCGCCCGAACCCACCGTGGTTGTTGACCGCGGCGCACCACGAGTCGCGGGCGGTGTCGGACTTAGTCTTCACCGAGCCGGGAGCGTGCGCTGACTTCAGACCACCGGAGACCTCCACGATGAGCACCCGGTCGACGCAGTCTCCCTCGACCCGTTCCAGCCGCAGCAAGAAATCGGGGACATATGCGTGAGTGCGCCCCTTGTGCACGTAGGGGACCGAGAAGCCGAGGTGGTCGTTCTTCACGTAGGCCGCGACCCGGGACGTCGGGTTCTCGCAGAACTCGGCGAGCAGCTGCTCCCATGTGTTGCCGCCGGGTCCGTCGAGGACAACATGGCTCACTTCGGAGCGCTCGGTCGGGATCGCCTTCTTGCGGGTGTCAAAGCGGACGTCAGCGGTCGAGCCGACCGGGTCGAAGCGATGCAGGATCGGGCGCACCCGAGCGCGGCGGTTGTCCTGCTGCGAGGCGATCGCGGCGTACACCGCTTCTGCGGCGGACGCCTCCCACTCGGCATACCGGACGAGGGTGCCGATGTCGAAGCCCTCTTCGAGGTCGACGCACCCGTCGATCCACTCCTTGCACAAGGTGACCAGTCGCGGGAAGAGCCACGGGCGCTGGTCGGTGCCGGACAGGTATTCGTGGCGCAGCAGGCGACGCGCGAGGTGGAAGGCGACCGCCTGCGGGCGCAGCGGACCGGAGTCGTCCTCAATGGTCTCGATCTCGCCCACGATGGGGGCGTTCTCGGTCCACGTAGGGACCGTGCTGCGGCCGACTCGGTAGCGCGCAGCGCCTTCGACATCGAGCCACAGGTCCTCGTCGGGGATCTCGAGCCGATAGCCGGACAGGCGCGGGAAGGTGATCCGCAAGTGTTCGCGACCGGGGACGCTCGCCACCCTCAGGACCGGGGCCGGCGGCTTGGACTCGCCGACCTCCTTGTCGGTGGGGATGAATGCAAAGGGAACACCGTAGACGCTGGCGTATTCGGCGTCGAACCGGCCGTCGGCGTTCACGGCGTACGAGCGGCGGCGCAGTCCGCGACCGACCACCTGCTCGCACAGGAGCTGGCTGCGGAAGGCGCGGATGCCGAGGATGTGCGTGACCGTGTTGGCGTCCCAGCCTTCGGTGAGCATCGAGACGCTGACGACGCAGCGGATGCCTTCACCGAGGCGGCCGCGCTTGCCGACCGAGTTCATCACCTCGCGCAGCAGGTCTTCGTCGGTGATCGACTCGACGTCGGCCCCGGGGCTGCGGCGGGCAAATTCGGCCTTGAATGCGTCGATCTCGGTGGCTGCGGCCATCTTGAAATCGGGCTTGAGCGCCTCCCCGGACTCCAGTTGGGCGGAGTCGACGAGGATCGAGCGCGGCCGGTCCAGGAGCTGGCCGTCAACGACGTTGCTGAAGAGCGGCAGGTTGCCGGGGACGAGTGTCCGCGCGTCGTCGTTGACGGTGGCCCGGCCGGCCACCCAGTCGTAGACGAGGCGGGAGACCGAGGTGTTGTTGCAGACGACGATGAACACGGGCGGCGGCTCGCCGGAGGAGGCGAGGGTGGTCTGCCAGTAGTCGAAGGCGCGCTCATAGCTGCGGTACAAGCTCTCGAGCGCGCCTTGCAGCTCGGGCCTCGGTCGCCAGCTTTCGATGTCGGTGTCTTTGAGTCCACGCTTCGGCAGGTCCGCGCCTATGTGCTCCCACAGTGTGAGGTAGGTGACCCGATCGTCACCCGCGTCGTCGTCGACGGGGGTCCGCGGGACCTTAACGATGCCCGACTCGATGGCGTCCATGAGTGAGAAGTCGCTCACCGTCCAGGGGAAGAGGTGGCCCTCGTTGTATCCGGAGCCGGCGAGGAAGTAGGGGGTCGCGGACATGTCGTAGATCGTCTTGATCCCGACCTTCTTGGCGACCGATTGCAGCCCGCGGAACCAGACGCGGGCCTGCTCGTTCGCCTCTTTCGCCTCCGCGTCGGGGGTCACCATAACGTCGCTGTATGCCGTCTGCGGGCGGTCGACGTAGCAGTGGTGGGCCTCGTCGTTGAAGACAACGATTTCGGCGCCGGGGTTGGAGTTGCTGACGCTGGTGCCCCCGAAGGTGCCGCCAAGGTTGCGCAGGACGCGTGAAACGACGGCGCTCTCAGTCTCCTTGAACGGGTCCGCCCCCTTCTTGTGTGCGAGCAGGATCTTGCGTGTGTTGCCGGCGACGCCCTTGATCTCCTTAGCGTCGCGCGGCTGGAATGCGTGGTAGTTCGTGACGACAATCTGGGCCTTGCCGAGCATGCTGCGTAGGTCAGTCGGGACCAGGTCACGTTCGTCGTAGTAGTTCCCTGGGTCCTCCGGGTGGAGCACGCGAAGCCGATCGCGGATCGTGATGCCGGGAGTGACGACGAGGAATCGGCGGGCGAATCTCTTGTCACTCGGGCTGTGGAGTTTGTTGAGCGACTGCCAGGCGATGAGCATCGCCATGACGACGGTCTTCCCAGAGCCCGTCGCCATCTTGAGGGCCACTCGCGGAAGCGCCTCGTTGTATGCCGCGTTCGCCTCTTGAAGCTGAGCCCGCCAATCGGCGTACCCGTGCCTGCCCGCCACCTCCGCCAGGAAGATCGCGGTCTCGGCGGCCTCGCGCTGGCAGTAGAGGACTCGGTTCTCGCGGGACTCGTCGGCCCAGTGCTGGAGGAGCTTGCGACTGACGGGAGTGACGTGGTCGTAGCTGCGCGCTCGCCAGAGGTCGACGTCTCGGCGCAGGCCGTTGATGAGGCCGTTACGCTCCCGACGCTCGCGGGTGCCGTCGAAGTCGAAACTAACTTGCTCAGGTTGGGCAGACTTGCCCTTCCCTGCGCGGGTTCCCTTGCGGGGCAGAGGGACCGGGATGTACGACTCACTAGGGCGGCGGCCCTCAAGGATTTCGCCCGTCGGCCCTTTGGCCGCGATCTCAAAGTAGCGCTGAGGTGGGTCGTAGGGCGAGTTGAGGATCGGGTTGGCCAGCGAGTCCCCCGCCATAGAGACCCTCCTCACCGTGCCTTGGGCGCGCCGGACTGGTCGGCCCCCCTGTCTCGAACCACCTTTGTTCATCCTTGAGTCAGATGCAACTTCAACACGCCCGTCAAGCCAGTGCGGACCCTCGAGGTCACGGCCGCGCGCAGGGGACTGGCAACAAAACAGCTCGGGGTGCCGCGCGGGGAAATCGTTGACGGGTTGAGCAGGGCCGGCCCGTGCCGGCCCGTGCCCACGAATCAGCGGACATGGAGCGCAACGCCGCACTGACTCGCGCTAACGGGACTTCGGTCCTGACGCGAGCTCCTGGACGGACCTAACCTGATCTCACGTTGTTAGCCCGACAGGGGGGAACAATAATGACCGAACATAACCTTAGTCGACGACAGTTGGGTCTCCTTTTTGGCTCAGCGGCGGTCCTGACACTTCCCGCCTGCGCGACCACCGCACCAGCCGCGGCTATCGCTGGCGCCGGGACTTCGTCAGCTGCGTCAGCGATCAACTTCTTCGGCAAGACATTGGGACTGGCGGTCGTCGGCAACGAGCTCACGAAGGTCGTCGACTTCATATATGAGAAGACAGTCGAGCACTTCCAATCCAGGAACCAGTCTACACCCATCCAAGTCCAGCCGGTATCAAGCGTCTACTATAGCGATTCAGCATCCTACATCGGAAACGTTTACGCTGCGGCCATCGCAATACAATTGGCGGGGAACGTTGGGTTCTCTGAGCCCGTCCCCGTCATATATGCCGCGAACGGGGACTTTGTCAACCTCGTCCCTCGCGCAGTTCTTTCCATCGCGGCAACTAAGCCGCTGCTGACTGCGGCCGGCGTGGGCTCAAGCTCGGTTCCAGAGTTCACTTTGCCAATCAATGGCGACCTTGCAGGCACGAGATACGACGTAAGTTATAGGACCACTCGAGGCAGGCTTGAGGTCGCCTACGACAAAGGAACAAACACCGAGACAGTCACGGTCACGGGTGTACCCGGGCATCGCCTTCTCAGTTGGTCATTCCCTGTCGATTCGCTGCCAACATAGATGAACCCTCAGTATCTTCGTGAACCTCAACATGACCGATGCAACGGGGCGACATCACGACTTGAACCCCGCCAGGCAATCCGGCTCTTCGTCGCAGGTCGTCTCATTAGTTGGTAAACTACCGCCCACATCTCTTCGCCACGAAATAGCCGCCCGTCGGTCAGTGGGCGCCGAGGCGGCGGGCAGCGAGCAGGGCCATGGCCCTCGCGACCTGGATCGTCTCGGCCAGCGACACCTGCTCACGCGGCGCGTGGGCGAACCGGACATCCCCGGGCCCATAGTGCAGCGTCGGTATGCCGCCCACACCGGCATACAGCCGCAGGTCCGAGCCGTAGGGCGCGGCCGCTTCGACGGGGAGCGCCCCACCGAGATCGGTGACCGCGCGGCATACCTCGTCGATGAGCGGGTGCCCGGGCGCAAGGCTCCCCGAGGCGAACTGACCACCCGGCCACGTCACGACGACCGGGTTCTCGCGCAGCCATGGGTCCGCGGCGCACGCCTGCGCGACCCGCTCCTCGAAGGCCGCCCGCGCCTGCGCGGGGTCCTCGCCGAGCCGCACGCCGTAGCGCCCCTCGGCGGTCAACAGGTCGGGCACCGAGCTCGACCAGTCCCCCGCGCTCACTCGCCCGATCGAGATCCCGTAGGGCAGGTCGTGCCCGGCGAACCGCGGATCCACATCGACGTGCCGCTCAGCCTCCAGCGCCCGCAACGCCAGGTGGATCGGCCAGAACGCCTCGAACGCCGACACCCCCTCGAGCCGCGTGCTCCCGTGCGCCGCGCGCCCCGGCACGTCGAGCCGGAAGGTGAGCGCGCCGGCATTCGCCGTGATGACCTTCCCGCTCGTCGGCTCGGTGATGACGGCGACCTCTCCGCCATGCCCCCGCCGCAACGTCGCGAACGCCCCGAACCCGCCGTCCTCCTCGCTGATGACACTGTGAATCGCGAGCCGTCGCTCAAGCCGGACCCCGGAGCGGTGGATTGCGCGGGCGACGGCGAGGTTGACGGCGACGCCGGCCTTCATGTCGCAGGCCCCCCGACCATGCAGGACGTCACCGTCGATGCGCGCGGAGTACGGGTCGCCGGCAGCCCATTTCGCGAGGTCCCCGACGGGCACGACGTCGACGTGCCCCTGCAGGACGAGCCCCGGTATGCCGTCGCCCGGGGTCGTGCCGACCAGGCCATACCCCTCGAGCCGCTCCGCCTCGGTCCCGGGGAAGTCGGGATCGGCGCGCAGGTCGTCGAGGTCGAGGGTCCACAGGTCGACGTCGAGCCCTGCCTCGGTCAGCTCGCGCGCGGAGCGGTGCTGCAGGTCGCTCTCGGCGTCGGTGCCGGTGACGCTCGGCACGCGGACGAGATCGACGAGGTGGTGAACGAGCTCGGCGGTGTCGAGCGCGTCCAGGACGCGTTGTTCGGCTGCGGTCAGGTCTGCGCGGTTCACCACGCGAGGGTATGCCGTGCCGCCCGACCGGCTCCCGCATCACCGCCCCGAAGTTGCATCAGCTACGGCGGCTCGCATCGCTGAGTAACTCGGCGACCAGGTCGATGTCATCGATGACGAGGCCCGCGGCGCCGGCGCTGCGGACCCATGCGAGAGTCTGCGTCCGTCGCCTGCCGAACCACAGTTCGACATGTAGTCCGATGTCACGAGCGACGGCATTGTGCACCGCTCGGATCTGCCCCAACGCAACGTCTCTGGTGCCAGCACCGAAGGCATGTTCGGTGTTCGGTCAATACCGAACACCGAACAAGCACCTACAAGGCAAGTGCGGGGAACTGCTGCACCGAAAGGTGACAACCGATCTGTGGTGCCGAAAGGTGCCTCTGGAAGGATGTTGCTGTGCCCAAGGGCCCTGGCATGGCCCTGCCGACGTTCGTGGACCGAATGCTCCGAAATGGCGGGACAAGCTGCAGGCCGACCGCGACCGCGATGTCCGCGCAGCCGACGAACTGAAGGCGAACGGTTGGCGTGTACTGCGCGGCTGGGAGTGCGAAGTGCGTTGCGATGCCCTCAAGGCTGCCCAAGCGGTTGCCGCCGTCGTTCAGGAGGCGACCGGTTCAAGTTCTGGCTCTGGTTCGGCCTGACGCGTCACGCACCACTTCGCCAGCGGGCATTCGTCGCAGGCGCGAGTCTCTGGACGGCACCGGGTGGACGCGAGCAGACGGATTGCCGCCATGCGTGTCGGCGCATCCGGGCCACTACCGACGAGACGTGCCAGGTCCATTCGACCGTCCGTCAGGCGGTTAGTCTCGTGCGACTTCGTCCCAGCTACCCGAGCGGCGAGTCTGAGCACCCCCTGCGAGCGGAGCAGCACGTCCTCGTCACGGAGCAGGTCGTATACCCGCCGCTCGCTCTCGTTGAGACGCACGAGGTCCGCCGCCTGATCGGGAGCCATCCAGATGCTCCGCTTCCGCTTCAGCACCAACAGACGCCCCAGCGCCAACTTGGCCTTTCGGGACACGCCCTGCAGTGCGTTGTCGATCTGCTCGGTGTTGAAGTACGGCAACCCTCGTAGATGCTGCAGCGCTGCGGCGATCTCAGTCAGGTTGTGATTCCCATTGCTCAGCGCGGCCGCCGCCATTGCGACCGGTGGTGTTACCGAGGGACCGGGCAGCATGAACCACAGGTCAGAGTCCCGCTGTTCATGTCCCCACTTTGCCAGCGCTTCCCGTGCCTCGAGCCACGGGGGGGGCGCCTGCACGACGCCGGCGGCTGTCGGTGCGACTGCCGTGGCTGCTGCTTCACCGAGCAGCGGCGGCACAGCGTTGCCGATCTGTCGGAAGGCGTCGCTGCGCGTCCCGGCGAATCGAAAGCGGTCAGGGAACGTCTGGATACGTGCCGCTTCACGGACTGTCAGTGTCCGATGCTCTTCCGGATGGATGTACCAATAGCCGTCCTTGGCGATGTGCGCGGTGATCGAGCGGCTGAGCTCGCGCCAGTCCAACCTCTTGTATTTGTCGGTGAACGAGTCGGCCGTATAACGACGCAGATGCTTGGGGATTTCCGAGTACAGGGTCTTGGAGTCCATGAGCTGGAAGATTTCGAGGTCATCACTGCGAACGCCCCGCGTCATGTGATCGTGGATCACATCCCTGGGCGCGCCTTCGCGCATTCGGCTCAGGAACGGCGACGGGTCGACCGGCTCCGCGTAGGCCAGCGAGCGACCTCCGACACCTCCAGCAAGGCTCGGCAAGTCCCCGATTCCAGCCCGCAGGTCGGTGATGTCGCCAGCCTCTTGGGGCCACGCAAAGTCATGCCCGTCGTTGCGGGCCAGCAGGATCAGCCGCTTGCGGTGCTGCGGCACGCCGTACTTCCATGCATCCGCGATGCTCACGTGTGTGGCGTAGCCGCGCGACTCAAGTTCGTCGACCATGATCCGGATGACTCGGAAGTCGTCACCCAACCCCATGTCGGGCACGTTCTCCATGAGGATCGCGCGCGGCTTCAGACGGACGGCAATTTCGAGGAACGCTCGCCAGAGTTCCTTGCGCACGTCCACGACGTCCCGAACACCGGCCTCGACCAAGCTGCGGATCTTGCTGCGGCCCGCCCGACTGAACGGCTGGCACGGCGGTCCGCCTGCGACAAGATCGACGGAGATACCCTTGAACCGAGCCACAAAGGCATCCCGAACGTCTTGGTCCCCGAGGTCCAAGTCGAGTGCCAGGCCCGGAAAGTTGTGTCGGTGGGTCTCCAGCGCAGGAGCATTGTGGTCCACAGCCGCGGCGACCGACCAGCCAGCTGCCTCGATCCCGGCGCTCAGGCCGCCAGCACCCGAGAACAAGTCGATCGCAAGCGGCCGACCAGCCTTGACCTGCTGCGCTGCCCATGCGCCAAGTTGCTCTTCACCCACCGCCTCGGGGTGCGGCGCAAGGCGTAGGGCATCACTACGCTGGCCGAGCAGCGGTTGGGTCGACACGCTTCCTCCTCCGGATGTTGGGGACCAGGACAACACACTTGTGGGGGGCAAGCAAGCCGTCAAGGGGTCCAGCTTCCTGCCGTCGCGTCCGTCCGCCAGGCTGCACAGGCGGCCATATCCAACTGGTATGAGATGTTCGCGATGCCCGCTGGCAGGCCCCCTGGAAACTGTTCCAGGGTCAGCCTCGGAAAGCCCTCAGCCACACGGTAGAGCGCCTCATCGATCACCCGAAAGCCGGTGTCGCCCTCACCCCGATCCGCAGGCGTGTAACCACGCTGCGCGAGTTTAGCCATGAGTTCGTTGCGGCTCACCGGGACGGCGCTCAGAGCGCTGCGAGCCGCCGCGACTAAACGGTTCACAGTGTTGGCCGCCAAAGCATCCCGCGTGATTCGCAGGCTGTACAGGAACAATTGCCCGGTCTCTGGATCACTGAGCTGGTCGAGGTGCTGGATGGTGTGCATTATCGCGCCGGCACGGGAGGTCGTTTTGACCTCGACGGATATAGTCGGCCACTGGAAGTCATGTCGAGAGCCGTTAGAGCCCTCCCACGCATGGACTGAGGCAGCGCTCGGGCTCGCCCAGCGGTTCAGGAACCACAGCTCACCGAACAAGCCGACGGCGTCCGTTGCCGACAGCCCGCTGGGGTCGACGCCCCAGAACCATCGCCACTCGCGGACGGCGGCGGCGAGAGCCGAGGTCCTGCGATCGACGGGCTCTCGTACAACGGCGGTCGCGATGTCGGCTGCCACGGTGGCGAATGTCTGCAAGGCCCCACTGTCGAGGCAGGACAGGTCGACGTAGGGCGCGTCATCCCGGCCAGCCACCCGGTGACGCCTGATCGAAACACTCAAGCCGTGCGTATCCTCCAGCCCAAGCTCGCTCAGACCGTCGACAAGCACCAACAGGTGCTGGTGGTCAGCGTTGTCCCGCGCTACCCAGACCCCACTACCGGGCGCCAGCTCGTGCGCTTCGAGTTGGTAGTTGGCAACCGGCGTTGGCAACGTCGCCCAAGCCTCAAGGAACTCTTCCGGCGTCATGACGGGCGACCGGACATGGGGGCCGACACGTACTCGACGGTGGCGTCTGACCTGCTGAACGGGAACGACAGTGCGTACTGGATGACCGTGGGCACGTCATCCGGCATCCCGAAGAGTGGCAGGCGATTCTTCCCTCGTCCGTCTGGCATGGATGCCGGGCTGATGGGATAGATCATCAGAACGCCCTCAGCCGGATCCCGCTGCTCGCGCTGACGCACGGACTTGGCAAGACCGGGGAACTCACGGTAGACCTGATCCGCGGAGGCAAGCGCCTCGTCAGACAACCCGATGAGTTCGTCGCTCGGGTCGGTGACGACACCCATCGAGGTGGGATCCTGCTTCATCCGGGTACGGGAGATGAGTGGCACGCGTGCTCTGCCGTGAACCGCTAGGTCCTCGCTCCACAGAGGGTCTTCTGACGGAGTGGTACCGCAGGCAAGCAGCACCCGCCAGCGCACCAACTCACCACCCTTGATCTGCGTCTGGATGTAGTCCATGAGCGAGTCTGCGTCGAACTTTCGCTCGTCACGCACCGAGAATGAACGCAGGAACTCCAGTACAGCGGCCGGCGAAACGTTGGACCAGCTTGGCTTGGGACTGGCCGGCTCGTCAGGGGCTCGAAGCGTGGCGAACAGTACCCTTGCCGCGGTCAGGTTGTCTCGTAGAACCGTCTGGCCGACCCCTGGCAATCGACCATTCGCTAAGGCGTCTGGGACGCGCAGCGTCTGAATCAGTTCGCCGGAGTAGCTGAGGTTGCTCACCTCCGCGTCCTGCATCTTCTTCGGCTGGGTGACTTTCATGACGGCGTGCTTGCGCACACGGATTACGAAGTCGGTCGGAGTCAGCCGGTCGCGTTCATACCGAGCCACCTGGCTGCGTAGGTCGGCCTCCGCGGTGGCCAGGTCGTGGAAGTACGACACCAACTCCTTGGTGCTGTACAGGCGCGTCAGGTCGACGTAGCGGCCCCGGTAACCGAACCACCGCGCCATCTGCAGCAAGGTGTCGTAATACAGCGTCGAGCGGACATAGAACGACACGAGCAGTCCCTCGATCGTCAAACCGCGGCTGAGCTTGTTACCGCCGATCAGTACGGCCTTGAGAGTGGGCTCCGCGTCGAAGTCCAAGTCGTCGGCGTGGTCGGAGTTCAGCACCCGGATGGCGATGCCGTCACGCAATAGCCGGTCCACGAATGGCTCGATGTCGGCGAACGTCGCCTGTCGGCCAATGTCGATGCCGGCAGTCACCCGCATGAAGCTGTCATTCCAGCGCTGCTCCAGCTTAGGCCGGTATTCCTGGGCGTCGTAAAGCCAATTCTGGCGAATGGCAGCAAGTTCGGTCTGGACATCTGGCGCGAGCTGGTTCTGCAAAGCCCGCTGCATGTCGGTATGAATCAGCATCGTGCAGGGCTGATCCTTGCCAGAGCGCTGCAGCAGCGCACCCGAAGCCAGGATGTAGTCAACCAAGGCTTGACGCAGCGTTGGCGGCACTACCGGCACAAACCCGGCGCGCTTCTTTCCTTTGGGCGGGAGGATAAGCGCGATGTCCTTGTCGGGTACGAACTCGATGACATCCAGTCCGTCCTCATCACCGCTGCCTACCTCGCCGGCGATGGCGTCACGTCCAAATAGTCGAGTTGAGCCGACGTACTGGTCGCCCGGCGGGTCGGGCAGGTTGATGATGAAGTGCCGCGGATACAGGTCATCGCCGGCCTCGACATCGTAGGCGTCCTGGTTGACGAGGACGTTGGCGAAGGGAGTGGCCGTGTAGGCCACATACGCCGACTTGTTGAACCGATTGATGAGCATGCGGATGTTCTTGTTGATGGCAGTCGGGCTGACCTCCTCCGCGGAGAGGTGGTACCCCTCGAAATCCCGGCCATCCCCTGCGAGGTCCAGCTCGTCCTCAGGGTCCGGCTCGCCGCCCGCACCTCGGCGGTTTCCACCGGTGTTAATCGACGCTTGGTCAGCCTCGTCGTCGATCACCAAGACAGCAACGTCGTCCGGTACCCGCTTCTCCATCCAGGCGTTGAGCCATTCCAACCGGCTCTTGTTCTTCTTGACGACCAAGATGACTTGTTCATTGCCCTGCAGCACCGCGGCATTGACTCCACTCTTGGCGAAGTCCTCCCATAGCCCCGGGCCCGTCATCCATTGCCACCGCTTGCCGGCCTCCGGCTCACCGACGCCATTGACGTGCTCACGACCAAGGTCGCGTTCGAGACGCATCTGCGTTTGACGGCGAAGCGAGTTGTGAAGGCCCGACAAGACGATGACGATCTTGTATCCGGCGTCCGCCGCTTTGGCGATGAGGGCGGAGAAGTTCTGAGTCTTGCCGCTCTGCACGTGTCCGATAACCAGTCCGCGGATGGCAAAGCCATCCTTGGAGCGTGGGTCCTCCAAGTGGGAGAGGATCCGGTTCGTCGACTTGTCCAAGCTGTCGACTTCGAAGTCGGCGCGTCTGAGCGTGTAGGCCAAGAAGTCACGCTGGCGCCGCCAGTAGTATCCCTCTGCAGGGTTGTGGTCTTGGAACCAGGCCCGAGGGCCGCCCTCGGCCAACACGCCAGGCTCCACCACAGTGATGGTCGTTGATGTTTGCTGCTCATATGCCCGACGCACCCCTTCGTGGTCGGCGGTAGGGATCAGCATTCCGGCGACCGCGATGGCCTCGTCGATCGTGCGACCCTCCCGCATCAGAACGCGCGCCAGCAGCAAGTGCTGCGCGATCCGTTCACCATCCGAGGTCATGGGCCACCTCCGGGGACAATTCTTTGAGGGCCGTCACGATGCGCGCTAGGGCGTCGACCTGACCGGTCGCCTCAGCGGCTCGCTCCAAGAGCATGCGCGCTGTGGTCGACGATGCTGTGACCGTCGTCGATGGCGCTTGGGACTCAGGCGGCGGGGTGGCGATCGGTGGCGCGATGGGGGGGGAGGCCGTACGACGTCGCGATGCTCCGTGGGCCTACCGCGCCTGGCGTGGCCGTCGTCGGCATCGTCTGGGTCGGAACTGTCGTACGGGTGGGCGAGGGCCGCGACAACTTGTCGCTGCTGCGATAGCGCGCTTGGGCTGCCGAGACAACCGTACGAATCACCGGCTGAATCTCCTCCCTCAGGTCAGCTGGCAGCTTCACGATGGCCTTCGAGATATTGATCCCGAAGGCTGCGTCTAGGTCAGTCGAGAAGACCAGCGCGACACGGGCCAGCTTGGTGTGCTCATCGTTGGTCCGCAGTCGATTCCAGCCGCCCCACTGGATGAGCCGATCGGCGCGGTAGATGTACAGACCCTGTTGGGTGTTCCACTTGTTCGGGCCGCTGGCACGGTTCCAGGCCGCGCTGTCCGAGAACTCAGCCTGCCCCGGTAGGACGTACGGGTGCAGCGACACGATTCCTTGATGTCCCTCAGACACGACTTGGTAGTAGGAGGGTGCCATCGAGTCGGTCGCCGGCTCATCGGTGCAGAACGGATCCCACGGCTCGACGGGCGAGCCATTCACGAAGATGTCAACCGCCTGGCGACCACGAGCCTTGCCGCTGATGAACCGGTGAAACACCATCGCAAGGTGCTGCGCCACGACGTCGGCGTGCTCCAACATCTTCTTCTTCGCCCACTGCCCGGACGGATCCTTATAGGTCAGGACGCGGTCAAGTCCCTGCCACAACACAACGGTGCCGGTCGTCTCTTGGAGGGGATCGACGAGCGCCGCGGGGCGATCTTCTGGGTCGATGATCAGGATCTCCCACTTGTTGGTGCGCTCGATGTGATCAAGGTCGAAGGCACGCGCTTCGATGCGGGCCCGCTGCGGGGCGATCCGACTCGCGACCACTAAGCGGCGGCACTGCGAGATAGACGCGGTCTTCAGACCGAAGCCGAACTTCCCCAAGTCGTCTTCCTCGTAGGCGCGGTCTGATCCGATCCGCAGACTCTCCGTGATGGTGCCGGTGTCCATCCCCTCACCGTTGTCGGCTATCCGAATCCAAGAGTCGGCGCCATCGAACACTAGGTCGACGTACACCTCAGTCGCCGCGGCCTCGATGCTGTTGTCGACGATGTCAGCGATGGCCTGAGGCAGCTCATAACCGATGTCCCGCAAGGAGTGAACGGTTCGGCCGGCGGCCGGGATGACCTCAGCGACCTTCATACGAGTCGAAGCCACAACAGCATTACCTTCCTCAAGTCCACACCATACGATGTCTGCTGTCAGCAGCCTAGGACCTGCCACCGACAAGGGTTCGCACCTGGACCGACTTTGCGTGGATATCGGCAATGCGGCTGATCCCAATTGAGGGTGTAGTTGGGGTCTGAATCCACCGACAACGAGGAGGGAGCCGTCGATGTAGTGCGCGAGGCTTCGGAAGCCGGGGGCGGACCCACGTAGGTTTTCCAAATCGGCCGTTGATCGCCTCCGTTGGATGTACCGGGTCGGTCGAAGTGGGCTAGGAAGTCGTCTGCCGGAGCTCGTCGACGCCCTCAAGCGAACCTCGCCGCCTACCCTCCCGGCGTCGGCGGTCGACTCTTCGTCAACCGCGTCGGCCGAGCCGGAATCCCGGTCGCAGCCCCTACACATCGGCACAAAGCATGGGCATCGTCTACCGCGTGTGGGACCGCGCTCGAAGCCAGGTCTTCAACGAGGTCCCGTATGCGTCGGTGCTGGCCAAACGACCGTACGACCCCCGGCACGCGGCCGTGTCCCTTTGGCTCAATGCGGGCGTCCCGGCAACCCCGGTCGCGGAGTGGGCCGGACATAGCGTCAAGGTCTTGCTACGGGTCTACGCCTCATGCGTGGTGGGTCGGGACGAAGCCGCACGTCAGCGCGTCGACGCCGCACTCCGGGAGTCCACGACGCTGGCGCACAACCCCCAGATTTCCCCACTATTTCCCCAATGACACCCGCACACGGCCGTCCAAGGCCATCGCCAGCCGGACTCGTCCGACGCCCACGAAGAAGGCCTCTGACCGGCGTTTGCGCTGGTCAGAGGCCTTCGCTGCACGTGGTGGCAGGTCAAGGATTCGAACCTTGGAAGCTTTCGCGACGGATTTACAGTCCGCTCCCATTGGCCGCTCGGGCAACCTGCCGTGGTGCGCATGCGAGGATAGCAGCCAGCCCGGCGGCATACGAAACTTGCGTGCCAGCCACCCACCAACCCGGCGCGGCCCGACCCCAACCCACCCGGCCAGCGCCCCGACCACCAGGAGAACCGACCCATGGCCGACAGCTCGTTCGATGTCGTCAGCAAGTACGACAAGCAGGAGATCGCCAACGCCGTCAACACAGCAGCCAAGGAGATCGCCAACCGCTACGACTTCAAGAACGTCGGCGCCTCGATCGAGTTGTCCGGCGAGAGCATCGTCATGAAGGCCAACTCCGAGGACCGGGTCAAGGCGATCCTCGACGTCCTGCAGACCTGGCTGATCAAGCGCAAGGTCTCGCTCAAGCACCTCGACGGCGCCGACAAGACGCCGCGCCTGTCAGGCAAGGAATACCGCCTGGACGTGGGCCTCAAGGAGGGCATCAGCCAGGAGGTCGCCAAGAAGCTCACCAAGCTCATCCGCGACGAGGGCCCCAAGACGGTCAAGGCGCAGATCCAGGGCGACGAGTTGCGGGTGTCGAGCAAGTCCAAGGACGACCTGCAGTCGGTCATGAACCTCCTGCGCGGCCACGACGACATCGAGGTCGCCCTGCAGTTCACCAACTACCGCTGACCGCGCCGAAACTCACGACCAGCCACGACAGCCCCGACGCCGCAGCCGGACATGACTCGCGCCGACCGCCTCGGTTTCTGGGTCGTCCTCACGGCGATCAGTGGGCTGCTCATCGAGAACGGCACGTCCTCCTCGCCGTGGCTGTTCTTCAACCCGTTCGGGCTGCTCTACGTCCTGCCGCTCTACGGGCTGCATGTCGTCCTGCTGACCCGCGCCGTCCTCGCGACCCCGCGCCCGAGCCTCCCGATGCTCTACGTCGCCGGCGCCCTCCTCGGCCTGTACGAGGCCTACGTCACCAAGGTCCTCTGGTCACCCACGTGGGGGTCGACCGACGGTGCGGTCGTCGGCGGGCTGCACGTCTTCCAGACCGCGGTACTCGTGCTCTTCGCCCACCCGGTGCTCGCCTTCATCGCGCCCCTCGTCATCGCGGAGGCCCACCTGGTCGGCCGGTCCGGTGTCATCGCCGGTATGCCGCCCCGCCTCGCCGCCGCTCTCGGCTCGCCACGCGGGCGCGGTTGGGCCGCAGCCCTGCTCGCCCTCGTTCTCGCCGCGCACCATGCGTCCCCGCCGGACGGGCCCCTCGTCCACGGCGCGAGCGCCCTCGCCAACACGCTCGTCGTCGCGGCACTCATCTGGTGGTGGCATCGTCGGTATGCCGCCCGCCCCCTGCCCACTCTGCGCGACACGCTGCCGGGCACCCGCGCGACGATCGTCCTCGCCGGGCTCCTCGGCCTCATCTACGTCGCGAGTGGTGTCCTCATTCGCCCAGAAGGTCTGCCCCACCAGGCCGGGCCGCACCTCGTCCTCGCCGGGATCTACGCCGTGCTCATCGCGATCCTGGCCCGGCTGATCCGCCGCGCTCGTCGGTCAGGGCCGGCCGCCGCCCACGCAGAACTCCAGCCAGAGCCGCAAATGGAGCCCCCCGCAGAGCCCCGGTCAGAGCCCACCTCTGATCCAGCACCGAAGCCCGCATCGCTAGCGCCGCACCGCGACCGCGGGCTCCTCGTCTTCCTCGTTGGGTATCCCCTCGCCTCCGCTGCCCTCGGCCTCATCCCACCCGTAGCAGCCGTCATCGCCGTCCTCACGTGGGCGATCGCGGTCC
>Ga0208693_1000839_pt1 | contig 23386 bp, 14 predicted proteins | sample AD_UKC071_MetaG_FD_184438 | JGI IMG/M metagenome (GOLD analysis project Ga0208693, IMG submission 184438) | Active sludge microbial communities of municipal wastewater-treating anaerobic digesters from USA - AD_UKC071_MetaG (SPAdes) (version 2) | ecosystem: Engineered > Bioreactor > Anaerobic >... | reverse complement strand
CCTTATATGTCATTCAGCACAGCTAAGAATCTCATCTTTTACGCAAAAAACAAGAAAGTGTATCTTTCTTGATAGGTGACATACAGTTGTCACTACATTTTGTTATTTTTATTTATAGGCTAAATCTCAGAAAGGCTTTTATGGATGGAACTGTCCGATTTTCCGGGTTGGAATTTCGAATCAGTGCAATCAAATAATGTATTCTCTTAAAAACATCGTAAACATATATAACAATATGACTAAATTACAATTTCCGACAAAGGATTTATATCTGTTTATGACAAAGTATTACATATGATAACCTTTGGAGGGAAACATTACCTAAGGTTCCTATCATGAGCGTTAAGACACTATCTTTAGAGAGAATTAATGAGCAGTTAATTAGAGAAGGTAGGAAACTTGGTGGTCAAATACCATACAAGCTAGTAACTGAAGTTTTGTCTAAGAATCAAGAAAGCATAACAATAGAAGCCCTGGACTATATCTACAATTCTTTATCCAGGGAGGGCATTGAACTTGTAGATCAACTTTCTTCTCACTCGCAAATAAAAGCACAGAAAGTAACAGCAAGTAAGTATAGGCGCTCTAAAAAAAATTTATCCAAATCAAACAGGACTAGTTCAATATTATGCTCCGAAGATGCTTTGGATTGGTTATTACTGAAAGCTGAGACTCAAATACTTTGTGAAAAAGATCTCCTGACGGTTATTAACAGATGCCGTCTTTCTATAGTTTTAGTTGAGCAATTGCTAGATTATCTTACTCTGAAGGGAATTGATATACCAAAGATCAACCTATCTCTGTTGCGCTTTGCTGAAGATTCAGAGCTGTCAGTTCTTCATGATAGTCTTCTACGTTATTTATCAAATTGAAATTAAGAAAGAGGTGAAGCCCAGCCAAATTATACTAAACTTTGCTGTAGCATTTATATAACTAACAGATATCTACTAAAAGGAAGTATAACTGTATGTATGACATTACGTGGGATAAAGAAACAGGCGGCATTTTGCTTCTTGATAAAAATAATGGGCTATTTAAAAACGAGGTCCGGCCTGTTTTCTTTGAAGAGCTTGATTTGTTGGGGTTTGATAAGTACTGGGAATATCCTCGCGAGGAAGAACCGCTGTTGTGGGCTATGGGGAGAAAGTATTATTACCGAGGAACACTGGTAGCAGAAGCAGAGGGTGGTGGTTTGTTTACTCGGCCCCACCTTAAGATTCATCAAACTAGGTTAAATTTGGAGCCGGTTGATGTTAACGCCATGTTGATTAAAAATGGCACTTTGCTTCAAGGGCTGGTGCAGCGCTCGTTAAAGTTCATATGGCAATCATTTCAAAAATATAAAAGTAAGGTGGATATAATTGCCGTTGCATTTTCCGGAGGTAAAGATTCATTAGTTACCCTGGATTTGATCCAACGAATATTGGATCCGGACCAGTTTGTAGTAGTTTTTGGTGATACCAGTATGGAGATAAGTGACACGTACTGGGCTGTTGAGGCCGCCCAAAATAGGTGGCCTCACTTGTCATTCCATACGGCTAAAAGCAACAAAACTGCATTAGAAAACTGGCGTGAATTGGGACCGCCAAGCCGTATTCATCGCTGGTGCTGTGTAGTGCACAAATCGGCACCGACTCTATTGCTGTTACGCCAGTTGGCAGGTAAAGCTTCGGTTAGCGCTCTCATATTTGATGGTGTAAGGCATGAAGAAAGCGCTAGCCGTTCCACTTATGCATCCATCACTGTGGGGGGCAAACATAAACTGCAAACCAACGCCAGCCCAATCATCTCCTGGAATTCTGGCGAAGTGTTTATGTATCTTTTTGACAGACGCTTGCTATTAAACCGAGCTTATCGTTATGGCGTTGTGCGGGTAGGTTGCGCGGTATGCCCAATGGCATCACAATGGAAAGATATGATTAATGGCATTGTTTATAAGAGTGATATAGGCCCCTTTGTTGAAGAATTACGTATTTACGCAAATTATATTGGTGCCTCACACTTAAAAAGAGATAGTTATATAGAAGAAGGCAGCTGGAAAGGCAGGGCAGGTGGCCGTTACCTTCCTGGGGGAGGCAATCGTCTTATTGAGCAGGTAGTAGGTGATACGGTTGTTTTTACCCTGCGTAACCCTCAAGAGGACTGGGAAGAATGGGCTAAGACTCTGGGTTATATCTCTAGAAATGGGGACGGTAGAGGATATATAGAGAGAAAGGGCGTTGTATATCCCTATAGGCTACAGCGTATGAAAAGAAGTGTTGTGGTTGAAGTAGAAAACCTGGCCAATGCTAATCGCTATGAGTACAGCGCTTTTCGTGCGGTTGCTCTGAAAAGCGCATACTGTAGCCACTGTCAAGGTTGTCAAGTTGAATGTCCCACTGGTGCTTTGAGTACGTTAGATCGAGTTAAAGTTGGTAACAATTGCACAGCTTGTGGACTATGCCTTAATTTACATGGTGATGCCTGTCTTGCTGCAAAATCTTTAAAAACTAGTGAGGGATTCTTAGGAATGCATACTTCAAAAAAAACTTTGCCGTCGTATGAAACTTTTGGAATGGAAAAAGCTTGGCTTGCTGAGTTTTTTCGTTCACCGTCTAATTGGGTTAGTTGCAATAGCTTGGGAAATCGTCAGTTTGATTCAATGCTAACATGGTTAAGACATGCTGAGTTAATTACCGGCAATAGGAATTCGCTAGAAATTACTGAATTGGGAGAAAAACTATCTCAGCGGGGTGTTGAAGATTTAATAACTTGGGCAATTATATGGAGTAATTTGACTTATAATTCACCGCCTGTTCAATGGTACTCTATAAACATCCCCTGGGGTGCTACGTTGACACAAGCAGAATTAATAAATAAAATAGGCGAAATTTACCCCCAGAAGGAAAGAACACGGAAAAATGCAATAACAGCACTATACAAATTGCTAACAAAGACTCCTTTGGGTTCTGAATTAGGGTTGGGTGAGGAAGTAAATTGTGGTAAAAGGGGGAATAGTGCTCTGTATAAAAAGGGCTGGCAGGAACCTGATGCAGTAGCAGTTTTGTATTCCCTCTACCGCTATGCTGAAAAAAAAGAACGTTACGAGCTGACCGTTCAAGAATTGTATGAAGGTGCTAATGATGGCCCTTATATATTATTTGGTATTAGTCAGGAAAAACTCAAAGGTATACTCAAAGGTCTTTCTCTTCGGGATAATAATCTTATTCGAGTAAATATAGTGCGTGATTTAGATAATATTTTCCTTAACAATACCATTAAATTTAATGAGGTGCTAGATTTTGTATGATTGGAATTGTTTAAAGGGCTGGTCTCGTCACCAACATTTTGGGCTACGAAAGGAATGGCTCGATATTTACTTTACTAACCAGAAATCATGGCACAAACATGCAGCTCTAGGAAATCGACAAGTTGATTCACTCAATGCATGGTTAAAAACTACTGGTCTGGAAGATAAAAAAGGTTGCCTAACTCCTTTGGGTAATTTGTTTTTAATTAATGGTACCTCTTCCCGTTCCTTATGGGAGTTGTTATGGGCTGAAGTCGTATTCAACTATGTTACGGCACACTGGTTTGTACATTTGGGATGCGGAAATTGGACTACAAAAGAATTGAGGATCCTTGTTCGAACGGCCGCTCCTAGGTTGTCAGAGTGGACTGCAGTCAATGCTGTTTTAGAGCTTGCAGGTTTTTTAGAGAAAACACCTGTTGGTGATGAACTTGGCCAGGGATGTGTCACGAAAGGAAGGCCGCGTCGTATTAAACGGTTTGGTTTAGCGGCACCTTGTGATGCTGCTATAGTTCATGTTTTAAGGCGTTTGTATCTGCAGGAAGGGCAGCGCAAATTATTTTGGAATGAAAACCTAACCTGGCCTTGGGTTGTTTTCGGTTGTAGCCGTCAATTTATAATGGAACGTATAACTACCATGGATAAAACTTTCTTTGATTTTGACGAGCAATACTTGATAATGCGTAATGACGAGGAGTGGTACGATGTGGCAATATTCTGAGTATCTTGCAGTAAGTGAAGATTTTATACCGGTTTTTTCTGAAGATGTGGATAAGAACTATAAAGAAGGCTGGAAGTCTTTCATCCCCCATAATTATATGCGGGACATGCTTGAAAAATTCATCATTGCTTTGGAACGTGCGCATGGCGGTGATAAGCGTTCTTTATGGCTTACCGGATCATATGGAACAGGTAAAACTTTTACCTGTTTTGTCTTGAAGCATTTGTTGGAGGATAGTTTGGATGACGTCGAAGACTACTTTAAAAAGCACCAGAATATTTCAATATTTTGGCCGCGATTCCGAGCATTGCGTGAGAATAAAAAGTACCTGGTAGTTTATCGATCGGGTTCAGGACACATTACTTCTAGCCGCCGCCTTGTAATGGAACTGCAACAAGCAATAAAAGAGCAGCTTAAGGTTCAGGGCTACACTCATACTTTCGGGGAAAGTATCATGGAGCAAATGGTAGGCAAGTTAACTGATCCCAATAATATTTTTAATTGGGAAGGAGCATTTAACAAATATAAAAATCGATTCAATACTTTCCGTACAGCTGCTTCGGCAGAGGAAATTATTGAGAGGTTGCGGGCGGGTGATATTAGAACAGGCGAGCATGTGGCAGCCGTATTCGAAGAAGAAGGCCTGGCCCTATTGGATTCACCTTCAGACATTAAAACCTGGATTAAAGAAATAATTGTAGGAAACGATATAAATGGTCTTGTTTTTATATGGGATGAATTCACAGAATATTTTTCTCACAATGTAGCTGTAACACCGTTGCAGGAGCTTGCGCAAGCTACCGCGGACATGCCTTTTTACCTCTTTCTAGTAACTCACCGAGCACTTAGCCAGTTTTCCCGGATTGACGATGAGACACGCAGAAAGCTACTTGATCGTTTCCATAACTGCCAACTGGAAATGACACCAGTTACAGCTTATAAGCTTATAGCCAATGTTATTGAAACAAAAGCAGGTCTGCACGATAAATGGGAAATTAGACGGGATTCGCTTTGGAGCAAAGTGGATGTTGCCGTATTGCATATAAATGTTTTGGGTGAGGAGGTGCCTAAAGAAGAGCTTAAAATGCTGGTTCCTCTACACCCTTATACTGCATATTTACTATCAACTATATCTTCACTTTACAGCTCTAGCCAGAGAACTCTTTTCCAGTTTTTGAAAAAGGCTGAACCCGGCTCATTCCCATGGTTTATCGAATATTATCCTAAAGACAATTGGTATTGGTTGACCCCGGATTATTTATGGCAGTACTTTTTTGAAGATATAAAAATTGAATCCATCGATACTGTTAGTGACATACTCAGCCACTTTCACTCTAATAAAGATAGTCTTCAAGATGAGGATGAGATGCGGGTATTCAGGATAATGCTACTCCTCACTGCCTTGTGGCGGCAGACCCAAGGGGCTTCCTTTTTGCTTAAACCAAGACTATCAGTAATTAAACGCATGTTTGTTGGGACCGACCTCTACAACCGGGTAAGTGAGGTGGCTGATAGGTTGTGCGCTAGTGAGATTATGCTGGCTGTACCTACAGGCAGTGATTACGAGTACCTTGTGCCTACCTCAACTATTGACTATAGCAAGTTACAGCAATACCAACAACGAGTAAAAGATGTCCTAAGCTTTGACAAAATGATCAACGTAGATAATTCAACAGCTGAATTTGCACCTGACCTTCTATACATGCTTTTTCTGCAAGGGGCAGCTAAGTTACGTCATCCCGTTCAGATTGTTTCTGCTAAAGAACTAAAACTTCGGCGTGAGCGGCTGTTTCGGGTTACTGAAAAACCTTATGAAGTGGGAGTATTATTGGTAGTTGCTCAAGAAGATGAGCATCTTCATGAAACTGAAGATGTGGCTGCAGAATTAAGCAAAACCTTTGAAAAATATTGTATCTTAATTAGTCAAGCTGCTTTTGGTTCAAAGAGATGGAGAGATTGGCTAGATTACCGGGCTCGTTCATGGTACCATGAAGAAATGAGAGACAGTAATACGAAACGATACTATGATAGTAAAGCTAAAGGTATAGTTGATGAATGGATTACTGCAGTACGTAGCAGTAGATTCCGGGCTTACTTTCGAAATAGGCAAGAAGAGTTGGCCGGATGTGATTCTATTGCAGCGTATTTAGAAGATATAGTAGCATCTGTTTTTCCCTATGGCCCTGAGAAGCTCATGAAAATTGCCACGTTATATTCAGGAAGCTATGGAAAAGCTGGTGCTGAAATTGGCTTAAATGTTGCTCGTACAATTCAGCGTCCGTACAAAGATGTAGTAGAAGCATTGAAAAACCAAGGTGTTTGGGAAAACGAGTTGCCAACTCATTATATTGAACATCCCTTAAATAAAATGAAAAACGTAGTAGATAGTATTTTTGCTTCTCAAGATCATGTTGTTTTAAAGGAGCTATGGGAAGCCCTTCAAGAACCGCCTTACGGTCTAATGCCATCACCCATTGGCATATTGCTCTTTGCATTTTTATTACGTGATTACGCGGAAGGTTATTATTACTCCGATGGGGTCAATTCATTACCTTTAAACCCCAACAAGCTGGCAGAGATAGTGGAAAAAGTCATGAAAAATGCTCGGTTGTCGGAAAATTACACTATTCGCAGGATGTCAGTTCATGGTGAACTATTCTGCAAGATGGCCCGCGAAGTTTTCCACTTGGCTGATGAGCAAGCGGCTTATCCTGAAGAAGCAAGAAAGTATATGCGTAAAATAGTGATGAATTTAGGTTATCCCTTATGGGCGCTTGCTTATTATGTCCAAGAAACGTCGGGTATGTCTGTAGTTGAAGAAATACAACATGCAACCGAGAAAATCAATGAGATTTTGGCTTATGACCGAGAAGAACTAAACAATGATGATATGAAAGAAGTAGTTGCTGCTATTCATCCTGTGCGTCACGAGTTATCAAGATTGCTGAGCAAAGACCGGCTTAAAGAAGGCATGAAACAATTTTTTAAGACTTATGAGCCCGAGATGATTAATTTAATGGATTATTTAAATCTTGATGTCAACAAAGTTATGGACCGTCTTCGTTTACTCCTGAAAGAAGATGTATATTTGTGGCATGAAAATGGAATAAAAGAAAAATTGCCAGGAATTGTAAAAGAGCTTGACCTCATAGATGCCCTTAACATCTTGATTCAAACAAAAAAGCAAGATTTAAGTGAATTAAGAGAGCATTTCCATACAAGCTGGTTTAAAAGCAAACTGCCTCTTTTCTGTTTTAAAGAAGGGCAGCCCCCTGAAGTGGCAAACGTTATTGATTATTTATATTCTATATTTTATACCCAGGGCACAAGCTTTGAAAGAAACCTGAATAGGGCTATACGAATTAAAAATAATGATTTAGTTTCTTTACTTAGAAGTGGAACTATTTTATTGGGGATCCTAGTTGAAAAGTACACCGGGCAAAAACTTAGCGAGCCAGAGACGAAAGAGCTCTATGAAGAGTTGCCAGATATATCCAATATGTCTTCAGATGAAGTTAGACACATTATTGTTCATACTTTATCACAGCAGTCAAAACAGAAGAAAATAAACAATCTAAAGCATAGGTGGCAGGAGTTAACATTATCCGAGTCGCCAGAAAAATGGAGCGAAGACCGGCGAACCCCTATTCATTGGGTTTTGGAAAGTGAAGACCATTACGACTTTTTAGAACAATTTGAGAAAATTCGATCACTACCTGAACAAGAAATTGACAACATGATTGACTACCTGGAGAAACATGTAAAAGAGTTAAGTGTTCTTTTAAACAATGAGTATGTCCTAAACAAATTTATTGAAGTTGCTGCAGGTGATTACGCAGATATTGTTCGTAAAACAGATCAGGCAGAAAAACTGCAAGAGTATATCTATCAAGCTTTGAATGTGAGCGTTCACCAGTGGCCAATGCGGTTAAACGAAATTAATAAGTTAGTGCGCGAGTGGGTTACAGAAAATTATAAAGCTACGGTTTATCCTCAAATCCTGGAAGTTATAGAATCTATATCCCCAGATGATATTAAAAAGTTTGTCAAGCATCTGGTGGCTGAAGACGCTCGTGTTGGTGCTCGGCTGCTTACTTCTATTAACGAAAAGAAAAAGCAGTATAAATGAGGGAGATTCCATGCATAGCTTCACTGATGTAAAAGAATTAATATCTCATTTGAATAATGAAAGTTCAAAAAGGGAGCGCTTTGCTACACGCTTTATTCTTATTCAAGGATGTCAGGTTTGGAAAGATTTAATTCCTAAATTAGGGTTTGAAGTCGATCGGGTGGTCCGTTTATCGGAGCTTTGCAGTGGATCCGATGTACTACCCGACTTAAATTGTTTGTTGCGATACCTTAGCGAAGAATTAACCGGCTGTCATAGCGTTATGGTTGTACCGTTGGCCGAGTGCATTCGCTTAGATCCAGAATGTTCCGAAGTTATACGATTGCTAGCAGAATTTCCAACTGGAAAATTAAACCGTATATATGTGCCGCTATTAGCAGCTGAGGAATTTTTCTTCGAAGAAATGAATCGAGTATTTCGTTTTAAAGCAGGTGAGCTACCTGATTTATGGGGTATTACCGGTAAAGGCGATGCCGAGATTATTGTTGCTCCTTTTTCTACTGAAGCGGCTGAACAACAAATAGCTAAGGGCATCAAAGAGTATTTAAAACTATGGGAAAATGATAGCGTTAGTAAGATCTGGCTGGTAACTTCTTTGGCACCAAGTTTGCCGACGAAGCAAGTACGTAGTGAGTGCCGCGTACGATTATATTCGTCAAGCTATGATTTTTTAAAAAAACATATTTCTTTGGATGAACTCTGTGAAGAATGGGGTTCGGCTGATCAATGGGAATGGTTGGCTCTTAATGTTAACGAAAATGACAATCTGGATAGCATTGCGGGGCGATTGTTAAATTTTACAGATTACGATGCTGAGCAAGTTTTTGTTTTTTGGAGCGAATTTGATCATAATGAACGCTGGTTGGCATGGTTGTGGAGTAAAATGAGATGTGAACCTGATACATATCTGTATCATGTATTGAAAAATTGCGATTGCATTGATCACTTTGAAAAACATGCCGTAATGACTATTTTTGACATAAGTCGTTCGATAACTATGGTCAAAGAACGAAAAGAGCTTTTAAAAAATCTTGGTATTAAACATATGGATGCTGAATTCTGGGCTCGTTTTAATGAGCTTGGTAATCCCCTTGATCGTGTTGCCGTACTGACAGATCATTCAGTAGAAGAGAAGGAGCATTTTGTACTATCTGTTGGAGAATTGCTGGGCTCAGATACTTCTAATCAGTGGTGGGTATATGTTGAATCTTCTTTCCCCGCTTTGGCTTGGTATTTGCATCCTACAATCATAGATGATGAATTTGCCAGTAAATATTTTGTTTTATACAATCGCTGTCGTTTGAAAGATAAAACCAGTGAAAATTTGGAGCAAGCGCTGAAGCAGTGGGCAGATAAACAGTTGCTATGGGAATATCCCACCAGAAGCGATTTGCTAGCTGAACATCGTAAAAAAGGGGCAAAAATATTTTGGGTCGATGCCATGGGTGTTGAATGGCTAGGCTTGTTAATCCATCTCTTGACGAATGGTGGCCAAGTAGAATGCACAGTAAGAATTGCCCGGGGGAATCTTCCTACAACCACAGAGGCTAACAAAGAATGGGAAGAAGGAGAAGATGTTGAGCGTGGACTGGATGATATTGCTCATCATTATTCTTATAAGCATCCCCAATCTTTTCTGAAAGCCATTGAAGTTGTGCAAAGTATAGCTTATAAGGCTTTGGCCTTGTTGTCAAAGTATTCTACGGTTGTTATAACTTCCGATCATGGCCTTAGCCGATTTGTTGTAAATAGTAAAGAAAAAATTGAACTTCCGGAGCAAGCCGTTGCTGACCCACATGGTAGGTATGCAATGCTAGGACAAAAAAATATAGATTACGAAAATGGCAACCAATGGATCATGGATGATGGTAATGCTATTTTAATGACGCATAGCCGGTTTAAAGGTGGCGTTTCTAATATTGGAGAGATCCACGGTGGTGCTACACCCGAGGAATATCTTGTCCCGGTGATTGTTGCACGTAAGGCTAGTGCAGATGTTAAATTACAATTTGATGTGATTTCACCCTCCGTTAAAGTGAATTACAAGGGTGAAGGCGATTTAATTATCCGCAGCAATTTAAAAGTTGATGATTTGGGTTTATATGTAGGGAGTTTTTTGGTCAAGGGACAAAGTAATGACGGCTTTAATTGGTCGTTTACTTTAAGACACTTGAATTCGGCTAAATATAAGGGCAAGTTATACAGTTATAATCGCATGGTTGGTGAAATTTCTTTTGAAGTAATTAAGGGAATTATTGAAGAAGATATGGGCTTATGAGGTGATTAATATGAGCGATTATCAAAATAATCTTCAGAACAAAATAAGGACTTACTTTCAGGATATGGTTGTATACAAGCACCCCACACAGAATAAGTTTTTTGCCTCGATAAGTATTCCTCCCTATCTGAGGGATTGGATGATTATGCGCTTTGCTGATGAAAACGGAAAAGTTAATCTAGATGAGGTGAAAAATTTTGTAAGTAATAATATCCCCGGGAAAAAGGATTGGGAATTAATTAAGAGCAGAATGATTAATGACGCTCAACGAGTTCGCTTTTTGGCAAAATTGCGAGTGGAAATAGATGTTCGTAGTGGACTTGGAATGTTTAGTTTGCCTGATCTAGGCTTTCCTAAACGCAAAAATGAAGCAATTGTTAGCGACAGGTTACTGCGTCAAAGCAGAAAAGAGCTTTTGAGCGACTTTGAAACATGGGGCATAATTGAGTGCGAGTGGGACTCTGTAGGCTTGAACGGAAAGGAAGGGCAAGGGGCTATCTATATGGTAGATTATAAACCTTTTCAGCCGTACAGGGTTGATATAGAGTATTATAAAGAGATTCGGAAAGAATTTACACTAGAGGAATGGGTTGACATGCTTCTTTTGGCTGTTGACTATAATCCTCTTGGTTTTCTTGATAATACACAAAAAATTACCCTATTAAGTCGTCTTTTACCTTTTGTTGAAAAAAGGGCAAACATCATTGAGCTGGCTCCTAAAGGGACAGGGAAATCATACCTTATGTCTCAAATATCAAAATATGGTTGGCTTGTTAGTGGTGGAAGCATTAGTCGAGCCAGGTTATTTTATGATATTAGCCGGAAAAATCCTGGACTTGTTAGCAGGTACGATTATGTGACTTTAGATGAGGTCCAGACAATAAGCTTTCCCGATATTGATGAGATTAGGGGGGCATTAAAAGGATATTTGGAATCGGGAGAGTACCGCGTAGGTGACTATAGAGGCGTAGGTGATGCTGGGTTTGTTCTCATGGGAAACATTCCTGATGAAAAGATGAATGAAAATATAAACATGTTTACCGAATTACCTTATGCTTTTCAGGAGTCTGCCTTGATAGATCGTTTTCATGGATTTATAAAGGGTTGGGACATACCGCGCATGCGAGAGAATATGAAAGCCGATGGATGGGCTCTAAATGTAGAGTATTTCTCTGAAGTAATGCATGCGCTGAGAAATGAGATTATTTACCCAGCGATTATAGACAGTATACTGGTTGTTCCCAAGTCAAGTGACACACGTGATACAATTGCTATTAAGCGTATTTGCTCCGGATTTCTGAAACTACTATTCCCCGATGTAAAGCGGGAAGATGACATTGATAAAGATGAATTTGAAAGGTTTTGTTTAAATCCTGCACTTCAGATGCGAGGAATTATTAAGCGGCAACTCCATCTCATGGATAGCGAGTATCGTGATGATTTACCAGAGATAAAAGTTAAGTAGCAAATTCCATATTCTTTTTATCTGAATAAGTTAGTCCTATGTTTATAGAAAGGGATTTGGCTGTTATGAGAGCAAAGCCATGTTATTCTTGCAGAAAACCAGTAAAAAAAGATGTTATAGCATTAAATAAAAAAATGATTAACCATGAAACAAAACGGTTTTTATGTATATCTTGCTTAGCTGAGCACTTGTGCTGCACCGAAGAAGAACTTTACGAATATATTAAGTATTTCAAGGAGCAGGGATGTACCCTATTTTCTTGAAGACTTGGATTAATTGTTTATCAGGGCTACCAGGTAGTAGGAACAATCTAAGCCGGATCTTGTATTTCGCACAGCCGATTATAGACCCGCATCGAGGTATGGCCCTGCTTTAGCTTCCGCAAATGGAGGGAATAGGGTTTGGCTATCGCTACTTTTGACAGTACGAAAGTTTTATTAGTAGATATCTTAAGAGACGTAAATTGTGGAAAGATTCAGCTTCCTGATTTTCAGCGAGGCTGGGTTTGGGACGATCAAGGAATTCGCAGCCTGCTGGAAAGTATATCTCAATCTTTTCCTATCGGGGCAATAATGATGCTTGAGGCAGGTGGAGAGGTCCGCTTTCAACCTCGCCCTATTGAAGGTGTGCCGGCTGAAAACTTAACCAGTTCACTTGAAAACTTGGTCCTAGATGGGCAACAGCGGATTACATCTTTATACCAGGCTTGTTTTAGGGACAAACCTGTGGAAACAATGGATGAGAGGCGCCGGAAAGTTTTACGCTGGTATTATATCGACATAGAGAAAGCACTAGAGCCAGCAGTAGACATGGAGGAGGCCATCGTTGGGCTTCCTGAAAACAAGAAGGTGACGCGTGATTTTGGGCGTGAGGTAGTATATGATCTTTCGACTCCTGAACTAGAGTACCAAAATTTAATGTTTCCCGTGAACAAGATTTTTGATTTTTATTCCTGGCAAAACGGATTCTTTCAGTTTTGGGATTATGATAGAGAGAAAATCAAGCAGTTTCAACAGTTCCACCAATCGATTATCATGACTTTTCAAACATATCAGGTTCCAGTTATCATACTAGGAAAAGAAACTTCGAAAGAAGCCGTTTGCCTTGTGTTTGAAAAAGTCAATACCGGCGGGAAAAAACTGGACGCCTTTGAGTTGCTAACTGCAACCTATGCGGCTGACAATTTTAACCTTCGGAAGGATTGGTTTGGGGATCAGGAAAATGGCGTTGAAGGTAGAATGCATAGGCTGGCAAAGTTTAATGTACTTAAAAATATTGCTAGCACCGACTTTCTTCAGTCAATTTCACTATTGCATACCCATGAATATCGCGAATCGCTGAAGGCGCAGGGCATAACCAAACCTAAAGAACTGCCCCCGGTGAGTTGCAACCGCAAAGCCATTCTCGACCTTCCACTTCATGCTTACAAAAAGTGGGCCGACCTGGTTGAAGAGGGCTTTAAACGTGCTGCTAAGTTTTTAACCCTGCAGAAGGTTTTCTGGTTCAAAGATATTCCCTATCAGACCCAGTTGGTTCCTCTTGCTGCAATCTTAGTCCAGCTGGGTGACCGTTGGGAAGAGGATGGCGTTAGAAGGAAGCTGGCTCAGTGGTTTTGGTGTGGTGTTTTCGGTGAACTTTATGGTTCTGCTGTGGAAACGAGGTTTGCCAAGGATTTTGTCGAAGTACCTGCCTTTATTGAAGGGGGGCCTCTGCCTTCAACCATAATTGATGCATCATTATCGCCGGATCGCTTGCGCTCATTACGTTCCCGTTTATCGGCGGCATATAAAGGCATCAACGCTTTGCTCAAGCGAGAAGGCGCACTGGATTTTCGCTCTGGGCAGCCTTTTGAATACACTAACTTTTGGGATGAGAACGTTGATATTCACCATATTTTCCCTCGTTCTTGGTGTAGCAAGCAAGGCATTCCACGCGCTCTATATGACAGTGTTGTAAATAAATCACCCTTATCCTCAAGGACAAACCGCATTATTGGCGGGCACCCTCCATCCATATATCTTCCGATCCTTCAAAAAGAGGCAGGCATATCAGCTGAACGGATGGATTTTATCTTGAGAAGCCATTTAATTGAGCCAGATTTGCTGCGAGCTGATGACTTTTACAAATTCTTTGAGAGGCGTGCTGAAAAACTTCTTGAACTAATCGAAAAAGCCATGGGTAAATCGCTATCGCGAGTTGCTGACCAGGTTGAAGGCGATGAAATCATTGAAGAAGAGGAAGAACTGGTTGAAAACATAGAGAGCGAGGAGCCTGTAACTCCTTAGCAATCGGGAATTAGGGTTAGTTTTGCAACAGTGTTTGCTGTAAACTGGCTTTGCCAGCAATTGCGAGCGGAGCAATCGAAGTTGAGTCCTTCGGTTCCAGGATACATCCTTGATGGTGACAAGCCGCAGCGAATAGGTGAAAGAAAAGAATCGTGAAAGGCTATAAGGAGCGAAGTAGTTGCAGAGTTTGTGAATTAACTCTAAGGGGGTGGTTCCAGCTTGAAGAGCATATTGATAATAACGCCGCCCTCATTGTTCTCCGTATCCTTTCGGTAGCGTAATGGGCAGCTACTTCGAAGTTTTACTGCTTATATAAGCAGTTTTTTATTGGCAGGAAAGAGGGAATTTTATGGAAGCAAGCAGGATTTTGCCATATATAGACCGAAAAATGAAATATCAGATATGCATATAAAGTCAACAATGGGGGAATATTGGCGAAATATTACCTAATGTGATAGTGTCTTTAAGTCGGACATTGCTGTTGGCTAAAGAATGCAGGCAAGAGGTGAAACAGCCAGTTGACTGGTGAATTTATCCTGCAAATAAAAACGCCTCTTTGGACCGGCGATATAGATGCTAAAAGCAAGAGGATTAGGGCGACAGGTTTTATGGGCTCCCTGCGCTGGTGGGCCGAAGCGTTGCTGCGTGGTCATGAGCCTTTTTTTGTATGCGATCCCGCTATTAGCGATCAGCGGTGTCCCTCAAAAGAAAAAAGGGACGGGAAGCAGATTTATTGTTATTGTGCAGCGTGTCTTCTTTTTGGTGCCACCGGCTTACGGCGTAGTTTTAGTATTCAGCTTAGCGGGGGAAAGGTTAATAACGATGTTAAAAGATTACGCATTGTTCCTGAAAATAGAAGCAGGGGCTGGTACCTGAACAGTGGAATTTACGGTAATTTGAAGATGCGTATAATTCCCTACAAGGATTCATTTAATCCCGAATTTGTTTTACTGCCGCTTGCTATAGCCGCTCATTGGGGAGGTATTGGTGCCAAGACACAGCACGGCTATGGTGTGGTGGAACTTTTTGACAGCTCATTAACAGGGGCGGCATCTATTTTGGGACGCTGGGAAAAGTTACGCTCCTCGTTGCCACTAAATTACGGCATGCGAAAAGATAAAAATGACCTGGTTTTACCCAATTTAAAGGACATGTTTTTTGCCAAGGTACGTTTTTCTCCTAAAAATGATTGGTGGAAAGAAGTAGATGGACTTAAAGGGGATTCGAATGTGATAGATTGGGTCAAAGCTGGGTCTGTTCCTATAGCGCCAGTGATAAGAAACTGGTTGCGCTACGGGAAAGGCAAAAAACTTTGGCAAAGCGATAAAGTAAACAAAGAAAGCGATAAGGTAAGCAAAGTAGGTAAGATTGAAAAATGTTTATTCGGTTCTTCCAAAAATAATCGAACCGCTGCTAAAATCAACATTTCTTCTGCTTACCCACTAGACAATGGTCAATGGGAATTTCGTCTTTGGGGATGGATTCCGAAGGAGGAGAAAATAATCAGTGGTATAAGGGAAAATTTTTTGAATGAGTTGAAAGAGAGCCTGGCCGGGCAAAAGGGGGAGACCAATCCTTACTCTGTCTTAGAGGATTCTCTGACGCGCCCTGATGCAATAATATGGCGGGAATTCGCCTCGGATAGAGATACTGTAACCGGTTCTAACAGCGATTATTTTAAATATGTAGATAGCCTTGCCCAAGGAGAGGAGGGGCGCCCGTAAGTGCTTTACGATTACTACGCCGCTTTCACTGTTAAGGAAACAGGTGAACGGTCAAGAGACAAGGCAGCAAAAAAAGAAAAGGAGAACATTAATGACCTTGTCCATGGAAATGGTAAATACGCCGAGGTTGGCGATCGTTATGCACGGTCTATACTGCTCCTGACTGCTTATAGCATAGAGAACAAGTTGCCTTATTACAAAGGCAGACTGCAAAAAATCGAACCATTGGTGTACGCCAGAGTAGGCGAAGATAATCGCGCTGGGGGACTCAAGGCAATTGTGCACCACAAAGACTTTGCTAGTTACCTGTCACGGAGATTATATGAACTCAAGAAGCTTGGAGTAGATAAGCACGTTGATCTCGACGGGCTTCCCAAGGGGAGCTGGTATTTAGAAGTGCCCCTTGTATTAAAATCCCCCTTTTATTCCCATGATGATATACCCTTTCACATAATCGACAACCCCCTGCAAAAAGAGAAGGTCTTTGGTGTGCCTTTTACGGCTGCTACGACCTGGAAAGGATGCTTGCGCTGGTCCATGATGAAAGTACATTTGGAGCCAGTTAAGAGCAATCCAGAGCTATTTGCTAAACGGCGCCTGCAACACCTTCTCCTTTTTGGATCAGAGAAGGGCGAGGATGACGGTGTTCGTGGATTGGCGGCTTACCTCGACCGGCTTGGTGGAAAAGAAGCCGAGGCTTCATTTCGCAAATTGTGCCGGAAAAATTTTCAAAAATACAGAGATGAAACAAAGGACAGCGATGATGAGAAGGTAGTTCATTTTTCGGGGATGCTTCACTTTTCCCCCACCTTCTGGACCAAAATAGAGATGTCAGTAATCAATCCCCACGATCGCCGAACAAAGGCCGGTAAAAATCCGATCTATTATGAGGTGGTTCCGGAAGATGCCAGGGGAGTACTGCGTTTGCTATTTGTCCCCCTTCACCGGCTGAAGAGTGATGTAAAAGAACAGTTGCAACAATCACTAACTGGCTTAACTGACGTAGCTAAAGGTTTGGAAGCTATGCTTTTTAAATATGGGTTTTCAGCAAAAAAGTCTGTAGGTTGGGGAGTGGTAGAGGATAGCTGGGCGCAAGAGAAAGGCTCCCTACGCGTGAAAGGGATAGAGAAGATTATTTCTTTTAGTAGCCTGAAACAGCTAAAGGAAGAAATTGAACGCATGCAAAAGGAAGTGAGCTCGGGTGGCGAACTTGCTGAAAAAGTTGGAAGATAATCGCACCCAGATTCTTCTTGCTGAGATTGGCGCTTACCTGCATGATTTGGGCAAGGCAACGAAGAATTTTGTACTTCAATTAGATAAAACCAATAGGCACAATTATAAAAAGAATCTAGATAACGCTCTACTGCAATTGTTACGTGACATTGAAATCGATATTTGTGGACGGAAAGCAAACCTACTAGATATTTTCGAAAAACACCACCGCGAACAGGAAAGTAAGCTTAAATTAAAACCCTGCCAGGTTCCTGAGCTTATCCGGCTACTTTATGCAGAATGGAACGGTTTTGATGGAATCGATTCAGGGATGGATAAAGATAGGGTAGAACAAAAAAATGAACAGGATAGCAGCCATACTTTTATTTCTAGTGCTTTCGGATATGAATTTTATCATGTTACTGAAGAAGAAGCCGAGCGCATAAAAGGTTCGCTTCAAGCTTTGGTCCAAAAACACCTACAAGAGTGGCAAAAAAGCAAAAATATTAGCGAAGGTATTAATGATATTATTAAAATCAGGAATAATCTTATCTATGACACTAAGAGATTCTACTTAAAGTTTTTAGGTGAAACTCGCAGACCGGCTAACGATGTAACCTTGTGGGATCATTCTTACTCTGTAGCAACGCTTTTTAAATGTGCGGTAGCCAAGAACCTTCTAGACCGTTCTAAAGCTTCCTTTGATGCTCTGGATTTTAGGTGCCAGGTGTTAGCAGTAAGTGTGGATGTTTTGGGGATTCTTGCCAAGGGCATGAAAATTGGCGATGTTTTAGGATATAAAAGCAAGATTGACAAGTTATTTAATGATGTAAAATGCTGGATTGAAGTGGTATACCCTATTGGGAATGAGCTCTATCGCGACACTACTGGCATTTACTTCTTGCTACCCGAACTTAACTCACAGAGCCTGCAAGCGGAGATTATAGACTTAATTAAAAAAATATGTGACGGAATTGAGCCCGAGTTGGCGCCAGCAGTTACTTTCAAACCAATGACGCCTTGCAGGCCCGAATGCGAAATAAAATACACATGTCTCGATGAAAACGATAAAATCCCAAATGATATCAAAAGAAACAGACGTGATTTCGAAGGTAAGATTAGGAACGCTCTGCTGGCTCTTTTGCCTGGCGCTAGAGTCAAAGCTTTGGATGAGTTAAACTTTCCTACCACCACTACCAGATTTAATTTACAAAATTTTACCGATAATTGGAGCAGCCAGGTGATATGCCCCATCTGCCGCCTGCGCCCGATGGCACAAAACGAAGAGAGCTGTGCTCACTGCATGAAAAGGCGTGAAAGTCGCTCTAGAGCATGGCTAATGAAACCGGAACAAAAAACAATCTGGCTGGACGAGGTGGCGGATCAAAACGGCTTGGTGGCGCTGCTGGTGGGCTGCTTTCATCTTGATCCTTGGCTTAAAGGCGATTTCATCAAGACGATGAAAGTGGGTATAAATAATTCCTCTGTGATTAAAAAAAGCCCCTCTCCGGCACGCATCAGGCGTTGTTGGGAAACAATACAAAATTTCAACAGCGAAGAGATATTGAAGAAAATCCTGCCCGACTATTTTTATGGCAGAGGTAGAGGAAAACTGCACGAAAGATTGCGGCATCAGCGGTTATGCTTCAAAATCGTACCCAAGCCTGGATTGAAAGAAGGGGCAACGCTGGATCTGGAAGTGAGCGGGGTGCGCTTTAGTCCTGTTTGCGTTGATGCGCAGGAAGGTCTCTTTTGTAGCACTGTAAACCTGGAACTTCTGTCAAAGCTCGGGAAAAACGCCGCGATGATTGCGGCCTGCATAAACGCGCACGGGCAGGACATTAAAATAAAACGCGAGCAAGATAAATCTTGGCAAACAGGCTTTTGCCTCCAGGATGCCGTGGAAGCATGGGATGATTATCAAGGGTATTATCCTTTTATCAATATTTACGATTACCCGGACCAGTTCATGGTGTTGGTACCGGCTTTTGACGCATTGGCTATTGCGAAGGGGATATATGACAAGTATTGCCATAACTTTTCCAAGGTTCGGGACAGGCTTCCCCTGCACCTGGGGGTTTTAGCTTTCCACCGCCGGACCCCCCTATACCTGGCCTTAGATGCAGCCAAAAGGTTAGTGGAGGCCTTCCATGAGAGTAATGAAGAATCGATGAAAGCTAAAGTAGGGCCTGTAGATCTAAACGAAGACGAGAGAAAAATAACACTGGACTTACAGCCTATAACTTCGGATTACCCAGCTTCGGAGCCGCTCAGATGGGTTGTTTCATACGCTACAGGGGATCCCTTGAAGGAGGACTCTTGGCATCCTTATTTTCGGATATGTGGTGAAGACCCTCAAAGAGAAGACTACTCGTTTAACTACACCGATAAAGGCGACTATGTAGTTCATGTTAAAGCGTTGCAGTTCGGAGACGAAATTATGCTGGAGAAATCTTTATTTAAGCTTGCTTACCTGGGAAATGCTGCTGATCGGTTCGTTATTGACGAGGGCTTAAGGGTCCTGGATGACATTAAGCGGCTGATTGAACTCTGGGCAATGTTTGAACGAAAGTTTGAAGATAGAAAGTGGAGTTATTCTCAAGTTTGTGCCTTATGGGAAGAGCTTAACCGCTTTGACAAGGAAAAAGCCGGTTCGTTGTGGCAGGAGCATGTCCGGTCGTCGCTGTTTAATATCCTGGAGGTTAACAAGGAAGAAGAGCCTTATCTTTTTTGTGCAGTTAAAGACGGCTTGCTGGAGCGCTGCCTGAGCTGGCATATGCAAATCGGGAAGATTAAACCGGGGAGGCGTTAACATGTGCACTAAAAAAGACACAAGCCCAGGTGAACTTAAACAGTACTATGCTATAACCCTTGATCCTTTGCATGTTGGTGCCGGAAGCTCGCGCCTGGGGCGGGTGGATCTACCGATAATTCGGGAGCCGGGAACAAATTTGCCCAAGGTGCCAGGCACAAGTTTAAGCGGACCGGCGCGAGCTTACACCGCCCTGGCCAACAATCGCTATGTATGGAAAGATGGCAAAGTGGAATATTGGTGTGCCGGCAGCGGCGGAACTGGCGGGGAAAAGCACTGCGGCCAAATTGATCCTGCATGTCCTGTTTGCATCCCTTATGGCTTTTCCAAGGGTTCTGGAAGCAGCATGCAGGGATTAGCCCAATTTTTTGACGCTCATATCCTTTTTTTCCCCGTTGCCAGCATGATCGGGCCAGTATGGGTGACATCTCCTTCTGCTTTGCAAATGCTAGAATTAAAGGAAAATCCAGGTGTTCCGGGTGATGGCTATTGTCCCTTGGGAGAGAAAATTGAACAAAGGAAGGACAGCCGGCTGAACTTTGGGTGGCTCATGTTGCCGCGAATCGAGGGCGCAAACATAGAAGCAATAAAAACAATGCGAGAAAAATTGAAAGAGGGAAAAATACCCGCTACTATTACAGAAAATAGCGTATTAGTATCCGATAGGTTGTTTTTCCTAATTGTAAATAATAACCTGGAAGTAAGGACCTCTGTAAGCATTGATCCGGCTACGGGAGCTGCAGAAGATAAAGCCCTCTTCACTTTTGAAGCGCTGCCTAGGGGTACGGTTCTTGTCTTTGATATTTACTATAGAAACGGTTTGTCTTACCGAATTAACAACCAACCTATAAAAGAAAAAGAAGATGGCAAGGAAGTTGATTGCTCCTGGGTAAAAAAGCATGTAGAAGAAGGCTTGAGCTTATTTGCCACCTTGGGAATCGGTGGAATGAATACCCGGGGCATGGGACGCCTGAAGGTTCTAAATCTTGATAAAGAACGTGAAAAAGGATGTGGTGAAAATGAGCATCGGGTATAAGGTGGCGAACCTGGAACAGGAATGCGCTAGCTATGCCATAGATATGGCCCAGGACGTCAGGGGTGCCCTCAGGGACGCTGCTGATGTTCTGATTACCAAAGCACTGGGTGTTTTGCAAGAACAAGGCCTTTATGCCCTGGCTCTCTTTTGTGCTGCAGCAAGCGACAAAGAACAAGAGGGGGCCGGAATAATCATCAAGTATCTTTCTAGCTTTTTCAAAGAACATGGCTTTCTTGCAGAGGATGCCCCCACCAGTTCCCCGCGATGCTTCGCCACGGAGTTGGCTAAAGAAGACGGTCTCTTGTCCAAGCTGGATGATCTGACTTTGGCCATATTCTTAGCAGAAAAGACTCTTGTTTACGCTCGTTATTATGCGAAGGCGTTGAAAAAGAAAGATGACGAGGAAAAACAGGAAAGCAGTGATGTTAAGCAATGAGTTGGCGCTTGTTTGATTGGCAATTTAAAGTATCCTCACCGTTGCACATAGGTTATCACAAAACAATGCACCTTTTTCGCACCCGGCCTTACGTACTGGGCAGGCATCTTTGGGCTGCGCTGACAGACAAGCTAACTTTGATGCTTGGCACATCCGACTACCAAAAAGTCGGTCGTGCCTTGGAAGAGGCCTTTCGCTTCAGTTATCTTTACCCCTGTCTTGAGGAAGGCTGCATCTATATCCCCTGCTATACAAAAGATAAAGGGCTAACTTTCGGCTTGGGTGATGGCCTCTTAACAAGCAGGGAATTTGAAAAGAAATTTTTAAGCTCCGCTGCTTCGGCAGCCATAGATCCACAAAGTTTTACTGCCGAGGAGGGCATGCTGCACCAGGTAGAGTTTATTACCCCGCATCTTGCCGGAGGTTCTGAGAATGAAAACACCTCAGTTTATTTAAAGGGTTTGCTTTGGGTCCGCGAAGGGGAAACAAAAGCTTTCCAAGTGAGGGTAGAGAATAGTAATATTGCAATTATAGCAGGTAGTTGTTCCAAAAAGATTGATTTTGCTGATGATTTAGCCGAACGATTGCAGGTGGGCGGAGAGCGTCGTTATGGCTTTGGCCTATTGAAATTAAAGTTGTTGCAACAGGTAAAATATGTTGAAGAAGAGACTATGCGCAACATAACTGGTTTTCCAGGAAGCTGGCATAAGAAAAAGACAAGTGTTTACATTACGCTCGAGAAAGATGAGCCAGTATGGGGCCACGTTTTAGAACCGGATAAAATAATTGCTAAAGGATTAATCGAACCGCTAGTTGGCAGAAATTGGGACGCTGTTAAAGGGGCTGGACAGAAAATTGCCAGCGAAGGACTTGCATGGGCTCCTGGATCACTGCTTGAAGAAAAAAGAACTTTTGAAGTGCTGCCGCAAGGATTATGGAAAGTGGGCGACTCCTAAAAAGTTACTTAGTGTAAAGTCCTTTTTAAGAATGTTACAACAAGATATTCCAATAAGTTTTTCTCATATCTTAAGCTGCCCGTCTCTTGTTCTTTCTCCCCATTATTTTCATGGAGTGCGTTCCAGATGATTTGATGGGATTTTATATGGCTCCAGTTGTAAAAGGAGGCAACTATTGTGAACAGTAGGACCATTACTGTGCGGGGCAGCGCCAGGGTGTCGGCGGCGCCTGACTGGGTGGTGATTTCTTTTACCATAAACAGCGAGCATTATGATTATGGCAAATGCATGGAGCAGGTGGCGATGCAGACGGAAAGCTTGCAGAAGGACCTGGCTGCGGTGGGGCTTGAGCGGGACAGCCTGAAAACCGTTGATTTTGACATTGATACTCATTTTGAAAGGGTAAATGATCGATATGTTTTTAGAGGGTATAAGGCGGTTCATCAACTAAAGGTTGAATTCCCCTTTGAGAGGGGTTATTTAAATAAAGTGCTGCGTGCCCTGAGCCGCACCCAGTCGCAGGCTTCTTTTTCAGTCTCTTTCCAGGTCAAAGATCCGGAGCCCTTGCGGCATATGGCCATAGCGGAAGCGGTAAAAAACGCTAAAATTAAAGCAAAGGTGCTGGCCGAAGCAGCCGGCGTCATGGTGGGCAAGCTTGAGCACATAGATTACAGCTGGTCTGAAATACATTTTCATTCGAGCATGAAATATGACATGGCGGCAGAATCAATGATGTCAAGCCCCGGCTACGATTTCACGCCGCAGGATGTAAATATCTCCGAATCGGTCACAGTTGTATGGGCCATTGACGATTGACAACAAGGAGGTTGCCATGACCGAGCTAATTGTAGCCCTGGACACTCACCGGCAAGAAGAGGCCAAGGCCTGGGTTAAGGAGCTGAAGAAGGTAAAATTTTTCAAGGTGGGCATGGAGCTTTTTACTGCCGCCGGCCCTGCCATGGTCAGCTGGCTCAAGGAGCAGGGGAAGAAGGTCTTTTTGGACTTGAAGTATCATGACATTCCCAACACTGCGGGACGGGCGG
>Ga0208693_1000832_pt1 | contig 23539 bp, 29 predicted proteins | sample AD_UKC071_MetaG_FD_184438 | JGI IMG/M metagenome (GOLD analysis project Ga0208693, IMG submission 184438) | Active sludge microbial communities of municipal wastewater-treating anaerobic digesters from USA - AD_UKC071_MetaG (SPAdes) (version 2) | ecosystem: Engineered > Bioreactor > Anaerobic >... | reverse complement strand
CGATTCACTGGGGGCCGACGATTCGCTTGGTGCGCTCGATTCACTGGGAGCCGACGACTCGCTAGGACCTGATGACTCGCTTGGTCCTGAGGAGTCACTCGGACCAGACGATTCACTAAGCGAATCGGAGGGCGGCTGCGATTCACTGGAGGCCGACGATTCGCTTGGTGCGCTCGATTCACTGGGAGCCGACGACTCGCTAGAACCTGATGACTCGCTTGATCCTGAGGAGTCACTCGGACCAGACGATTCACTAAGCGAATCGGAGGGCGGCGCACTGGACTCGCTGGGTGGTGCACTAGATTCACTTGGCGGAGCACTCGATTCGCTAGGTGGCGAGCTCGAATCGCTGGGTGGCAAACTATCGCTGATGCTCGATTCCGAGCCGCACGGCGTCCCGTAGGAAACCAACTCCCACTGTTCGGTATCGCCCATCCAGCGGGCCCAGCCATTTGAGCCTGCTGGGATGGTATCGCGCGCAATCCCCAGTGTGTCGTGCAGGGTGAACTCGTAATCCGTCCCCAGGTCTGTTAGCGACACCCCGCCGATTGTCCCGCAAAGCGCACTGCCACAGGGGTTAAGATTCTGCTTGAGTACGAACCGGCGAACGTTCCCAAACGGGGCTACGTAGCAGGCCTCGAAAGTAACGTTAGTCTCATCAGTGGTAGGGACAGCCTGGCCGAGGACAACCTCCCCGGGGCCGCCCACCCAGTATCGCGAAAGCGACGCCACACGGGCTTCTGTATCTGTGTATTCGGTACCGTTGCTACCCAGCGCGTTGGCTGTTGCCTTGTAGCCGTTGGACGTCGAAAGCGACTCCGTCAGCACAAGTCTTGCCCCGTCTGCCGTCGCAGGCCGGACAATGGCAAACACGTTCCCGCCAGCGAATCTGGTAAGCACAACCGGCGTTAGCGGCTGAAGCCATCGCCATGATATAGCCATCACCGTTGTGCTTGTGACGCCAACAACGGACTGTGTCGGCGTACTGCCCACCCCGACTGACACGATGCGGACTGGCAGTAGGTGAACTGTTGCTGGATATGGCGCACTGGGGACAAACAGCTTTAACGGATGGGTTTGGTCTTCTGTGGGATAGACGCCATCAACGGGATGGGTAATGCCAAGTGTGGATTCCCCGGCCAGGGCCTCCGTCCCCGCGGCATTGAGTACCAACCGGACCCATTCAGACTCTTGCTTTTGGCGTCGTATCTGATTGCGTCGCATTTCAGTACCCAGATGCTATCGCCGTGTGTGACGAGCTACCGTATGGCGTCACAACCGTTCCATTGGGCAACGTGATATATTTCCATGCGTTCAGCGTTGGGGAATAGAACATATTCCACGGGACGGGGCGGAATTGAAAACGTAACGTGTACGAACCGGGGACGTCAAGTGTGCGCGGCTTACGGACGCTGTTGACACCGAGGTAAAGCGAACATCCGGGCGGGATAGTCAAACCCGTGTAGGGTGGAAAGAAATAGTCATGGTTAACCGTATTGGCAAGACTGTACAGATTCGGATTTATCCCACCCTTCTTGACGTATAAGATATTGCACTCGATGACATTGATTGTGAAGAACAAGCTTGGGCTGGAAACTGGTTCCAACGTCCCATGGTAGAAAAGCCCGGATGCTGGTACCGACACTTGCTGGGGAACAGTTTCCAGTTCGACGGCGGCAATGTGTGTTTCAGAAACTGCTCGGTAGTGAACGGTGATTCGTACAGTGACAACATCGCCTGGCGGACATACGCGGCCTTCTTCGGCGTATGGTTGGGTGTCGATGCGTTCGACGCGGTATTGTTCACCGCCAAGGCTGAATGAGTAGTCCCATAGTTGTGTTATGACAGCGTCCAGTTGGTCGGACGTTGTGATGTACTCTTCCCATGCCCGGCTTTCGCCGACACCCCATAGGTGTTGTTCAACCCTTGGTGAACCGGCAAGACGTTCCACGGACATAGGCTATTCTCCGGCAATAGCAGATTCGAATTCGCGTTTGTGGGATTCGAATTCGCGTTTGTGGGATTCGATTTCGCGTTTGTGGGATTCGATTTGACGGCGAAGAGCGATGACTTCTTGGCCAAGACGGCGGAGTTCCAATCGTAGCTGGCGAAGGTCGGGGTCCTCCCTATGCCGCTGTATTGGATACTCCGCCGTTGACCACGGAGGACGAGCGACGGGTAACGTGTATCCGAGCGACGGTTCGTCGCGCTGCGTAGAACGCCTTTCTACGCTGACATTAGTGTAACCACGAACCGTTCGTTTGTCAACGCTTTTTTCTACTTGACGCGATCGCGCTCTGTCAGGACGAGCGACTTCGGCACGGCCTTCTTCTTCTTTGGCTTCTTCGCGCCTTTCTTGGGTTTTTTCACCGTCTTTGCCATACGACGTCTCCTTAATCCTGTAATGTTGATATGGGGCGCTACCACGAGTTGCACCGGCTGCTTCTCGCTTGGTAGCGTCTTCTACTTCGCGTTGTTGTGGCATGACAACTGGCGGCTGATGATACCTGTAATCTGTCATCGGCGCAAATGGCTGTTGTGGCATGGCGTACCGGCCAGGCATCACCAGATATTGGATTGACGGACGCATTCCGGCAGGCATGAATGGCGTCGCCACGATACCGCCAGGAAGCGAACGGAACATGTCCGGGCGGTAGACGGGATGTTCTATTTGTGGCCGATGTGGAATCTGTACTTGCTGTGATGCCCATTGCTGCTGCTGTGGAATCTGTACTTGCTGTGATGCCCATTGCTGCTGCTGTGGAATCTGTACTTGCTGTGATGCCCATTGCTGCTGCTGTGGAATCTGTACTTGTTGCCTTGCGCCATCGTATGCGGTGGGCTGTTTGGCCTGCTGACTGACCCTAAGGGCGGCTATCTCTTGTTCCAGTGCTGCGATACGTTCTTCGAGTGATGGCGGCTGTTGCGTTTCCCCCGCCATCCGTTGGCGCCACTGTTCTTCTAGGTATCGTTCCCAATCTTCTACGGCCATACTGTTTCAGCACCGGGCGTCTTAACATACTTATTGGCCTGGTATGTGTGTTCAAAGATAAGCGAATATTGTGGCGGTTGATCACGTCTACCAGCACCAATTAAGTCCACGCCATATTCCCGCACACCCGTTAGCATGAAGCTGTCGAGTTGCCAGTATTCCGTTGTGCTTGTGTACAGCTTGATGTCGAATGTCGTGCCAGGGGCAGGCACATCTTCGTCTTCGAGTTGTGCCACGATCACCAAAGCGCCTTGGAAGATGCCGACGACGTGCTTTCTGTGTCCGCTTGTGCCGCTTGATGCATAGGGTATGAGTTCACGGGAAAGCGTCAATTGCCATTCCAGCACATTGTCAAGCGCGTTGGCGTCTAACATTACTTGTTTTCCGGCAGGACAAACAGCAGTCGGATCGCTTGGTGACGGCGGTGTGACTGAACCAAACGTTGCTTCGCCATCACTTAAGATGTGGTATTGAAGCATGTAGAATTGGTTTGCCCGATAGGATGCGATGGCCGTCACGCTTTCCACAATGGCTGGCCCGCTAAATCCTGTGTGCATACTTGGTGTACCATCTTCCCCGCCAACGTATCCTGTGAACGTCAGTGTATCGCCGGGGAGGTGAGTAGGTTCGACGCCGATGGCCAGGATGTCGCCTTCCCATGTTGGGATACCGCAAACCAATTTTCTGGCTGATGCGGTACCGGCTGTTACTGCCGGAATCTTGCCTTCGTTGAACGTGACTTGCCACCGTGCGGTGGCGGGGATGCCATCTACTGTCGCTTTGACGCCGCTGAGAAGCATGGCTAGCTCCTTTGCACTTCGGCTATTGCTTGAATGATTCCGCCTGTCACCAGGTATATGCTGCCAACCCTGGTAGTCTTTATCTCAGCACCATCATATTTTATGTCCCGAACACTTCCTTGTGCGCTATCTGGGCGGGCTTGAATGAACGCCCGTAACATTGCCCAAAGTACGTCAGCGATAACCCTGTCATCTTCACCCGCCATGACAATCTGCACACCGATGCCGACACGAATCACGTTCATGTTGCTGGCGTAGTCCTGCTCGAACACGCAGTTATTAAGTGACAACGCCACCCATGGACCGTCCCCTTCACGGACTGGAATGCGTAGTTCAGGTACATAACCCGTCATGCGTTTGACACGACGCGATGCTGGAACCAGGGACGCAAACGTATCGTCCTGTTCCAGGATGTTCCACGCCATGTCGTAGCATTCCTGTATCGGATTCACGTGATTCTGCGCCTCCCGGCTTTGACGTCTTCAAGCACGCTCATGGCCCAACGGTAGGACGCAACGTAGGGGTGGGCAACCGATGAACCGTCGCCAGAAACACCCATGATGCCACGCGATTCGTAAAGCCGCACGCCAGCAAGTGTCGCTGTTACTGCCCTGAGTAGGGTTGGCACCGATGGAAGCGGAATGCGCATGGGTGAACCAGTCAAAACTGAATCCACTTCACTGCTGGCAACGGTGATGGCAAACGTGATTCGTTCATCGACACGCGAGCCATCCCCTTCGACGTCGGCCCATGCCAACACGTTCTTGGCACCGAACACAAGCTTGACGTCATCGGCTGTGCAGTATTCACTCATAGTTAATCCTGCCTACCAGATATAGGCCACTACGGATTCCACGTATCGGCGAGGCCGTCGAATAGTTGGATTCCGCGGCCCTGGCTTGCAGTAACGCCTCGCGCAAGTTCGTCGGGATTTGCTTGCCAATCATCGCCGATAGTTCCACAAGCGACAACGACAACAGCACAGGGAACACATGATCGTCCACATCCAGAACGGACGTGATACAATACCGGACGCTGTCGTAGCTTCCAATACTGCTGGCCAGTGTCAGTTGCGTTGCACTGGTAACACTGGCAATTTCGGCTTCGGCTACGTATGGGGCGAACCCTGCCAAGTCAGTCGGATGGTCCGTTGCCGTCCCCACCCGGAACATGGCACCAACCATTGATGATTTGAATTGCGTCCCTATTCCGGTTACGGTATCGCCATCAACTGACACCGTTCCGTCACTATCGACGGCGTCCATCCCTGTGAACACGATTGGCTGAAGCGAGCGTGTATATGTGATGTCAATGTCCACGCGGGTTGTGGGATATGGCAGGAAGTTGATGTGCGTCGTGTTTTGGCTGCTGGAAATGTAGGCCACATCTGGTATGGACGCCACCTTAGGGTATCTGTAGATTCTGAGTGCATGTGCCTGAACGACAACAGTGACTTCACGCGGGGGGGAGATAAGCGTGACGAATTGCGGTGACACGAAGTCGCTGGGGAGTTGGTGTCTGTCGTTATAAAGTGTGGCCTGGGCGGTCTTGCTGAAGTAGTTTCCTTCCACGGGTGTGGCCAACGTCAGTACGGTATCGTTCACAGAAGAAACTTCGGCCACGGCATTACCAATCGCCACCGTATTCCCTGGCGCCCAGAGTGGCCACGCCCCGTCGGTGGATGTCAGCGTCAGACCATCGGATGAAACTTGGACGGTGTGGGTGACTGGTGGAAGGACAGTCAGTCGCAACGTGGACGTATAGCGATGCCACGGCCCGTATGTGGGCAGCTTTCGGTAGGCCATCTGTATGGCAGAACGGATTTGGTCACGGCTGGCACTGGCCCCTGTTCCAGCACCGAATCCGTACACCGTCCGGGAAACGTGCTGTAGAAGATCGCTATACGTCATCATTGAGTTTACCCACTATTCTGGCTTTCGCTTTATCACGAAGTTCCTGAAGATTGTCTTCGGTGGGCTTGATGCCCTTTTCGGCAACTTCTTTGATGACTTCCTCTTCAACCAAGTCTGGGGCGGGTTCGTACTTACCGTCACCATATGGCTTGGGTTCACATTCGACGATACCTTTGGCACCCCAACCGCGTTTCGCCAGGATGCGTTTGATTTCCGAACGGCTGGAAACATAGGCTTCCGGGTCGTCTGGATACCTGGCCAATTGCGGCAAGTACTGACTACCGCCTTTTAGTGTGTCTGTGATGACAAAGGGGACGCCAATTTTAGACACCAAGTCTGGGCGTTTGTGACGTTTCATCGGCTTTTTCTCCGTTTTGCTAATCGACGCAGTGTCATGGCAAGGGCGCAACGTCGCTTATCAGCGGTGGACAAGTCTGAACGTGCGCAATATTCCGTGATTGACATTCCAGCGGCTTTAGCTTTAGCCGTTAGGTAACCCGGGCGCTTGATTGCCTGTTGTATCCATTTCTTGGCCATTTGGTATAACCTCAGGTTCAATCATGAATAGTTCCGCATCAATGTCCATTGCGGCTGACAGACGGGCAATGTATCTGTTGAACGCCTTCATGTCACCAGTCTTCATTGCCGCTTGCAGAACAACCGGCAGCACGGTTTGGGCAATCATCTGGACGGCCTCGGCTTGCTGTGCTTTGTCGCGTCGTCGTCCACTACCGGATTCGATGTAATACCAGAATGTCTTGGCCGCAATCACCTCGTTATCCGTTTGGATTTCCTCTTTCCATAGTTTACCGTGCACACCGACTGGGCCTGGATTACCACCCGTGACATACACAGCATGTTCCCACAAATCCTTGTTAAGCATCCGTTCTATCTGTTGCCAGGGGACGTAAAGGCGTGACAGCATCCCATCCTTGGCAGCCACACGTCGCATCCAGTCTTCGACAATATCCGCCATCATCTGGGCACGGTTGCTGGCTTGGCGGTAGCGAAGGCTGGCTTCGGTGGCGCTTCTGATTTGCGTGGGCGTTGGCGCCCCGTACAGGATTTCATCAAGGCCAACGGCTTTGGCGAATTGCGATTCGGCCAGTTGGATGATTTGCCATAGTTCAGGCCGTGGACCTGGGAACGTCAACGTGTGGTAAAGCTTGGACAAGTCGAAGTCTGTGAAGTTCACCGGCACAACTTCGTTGCGGCGTGTGTCGTCACGGATGACGTCGAGAAGGTTCTGGTCCAATCCCTGTTGGGTGATGGTGACGTTCCTTGTGGCCCGGATGGCTTGACTGATGACGTCACTGTACAGTTCGTCAATCTTTTCCTGGTATCCGACACCAGCTTCTAATGGCGGCCTGGGCCACGGGACACCAGGGACTGGGTAGAAGTCCAGGAACGTTGCGGGCCACGGGTTTGTCCAGTCACCGTATGTCCTTACTGGCCAGCGGGAACGGTTCACAATGTCGTCCGCACTAACGACTACTTCCGGGTGAAGATTCAGCGGATATTGTTGGCCTTCGGCGACAACCAAGAAGATTTCCGGCCCAAGTGCTTCCATGGCATATTGCCATTCCGGTTCGGTGACGTCCGATTCACGGACTGGCCCAAATCCGATGCGGGAATAGATTTCCCAAACCCTGCATAATTCATCTGGGATGTCATCACGCTTGGAAACACTGGCTTTTCGCAGTAAATCTTCAGGGACGTTGTATTCTTCGACCGCGGTTTCAATGGGCATTTCCCGGCGTCTGGCGATGAATCCAGCGTCACGTAAGTCGGTGGCGGCTGGGTCAATCACGATGTCATCCACGGCCTGGTATTCGGCAACGGGCATGAAGAAGACGTTCCGGATATAGGTATCGCCAAGCGGTGTGATACCGTCATAGGCTGTATGGATACGATGCCATAGGACGCCACGGCCTTTGATAAGTGCTTCTGTGATGGCCAGTCTGGCTTGGCTTACGAGTTCGTATTCTTCAGCGATGTACTGAAGCCACCATTCCAGTAGCTGTGTAGCGCTGGTGTTGATGATACTTTTTGCAGTATCGTAACCTGGCATGCGAAGTTCTGGTTCAAGTATTGGACGACGAACGCCGACACGCCGACGAGGTGTTCGTACCAGGACAAACGGTAGGTATAAGTCCACAAACTCCTGTAGCTTGTTAACACGGATGGTGTCTGATTTTGGCTTGAATAGTTCAACCTGATCGCCTGTGGATGAGATGAGCGTCTCGTCCGTGATGGACATAGCACGCAGGATAGGACGGACGCGGTCATCGAATTGGGCTGCCTTGGCTTCCCTTGCTGCCTCAATTCGTCGCTGCCAGTTTCCTGTTATCGTGTTAAGCCACTGCATATGGGATTCCCTCTGCGCGAACGATGCATCCCATCAAGTGTTTTATCGGCATAAGAACGTATCGTTCGCCGAATCGTTCCTGTGGCAAGGCCTTGTCGATGCTGCCAAGTAGTTTTTCGACGTTCATCATGGCCCAACGTGTTACAATGCCTGTCGGCCCACGCCATCCAAAGATGATGTACTTGAACCGTCCTGTTTTCAAAGCTTCTAATTCATTGTATTTCCCCGGTGTACAACGAAGCTTGACAACGGCTTTGTATCTAGCACGGGTAAGCACCAGGGCTATCCGTTCGTCGTCAATCAGTAGCGAATACCTGGATGGCCACACGTCTGGCGGTTCATCGACGATTTCAATTTTTTTCGCCAGTCTGGCAACATCACCGGCCAGAATCTGTGTCGCTCTCATGAAGCTGACCGCGAGTGCGTTTTCGTTCCAACTGTCTGAGGCGCTCATCGAGGTCCCTGATCTTTGCTTCGATAGGATTCGGAATCACGTCAAAGATTGGCCGATTTAGTTCATTCTTTTCGCTTTTGTGTACGATACCGGACAGGTATTGCGGGTAGGGCAAACCTGGTATAAACACGTAGGCGTCAATGCTGTTGTTCCCGGCATTGACGACGAAACCAAGGAATGACGGTTCGTGGTTCTTGTTGGGCGACACGCGAACGAAGTCGCCAGGGGTGATTCTGCTATACACCTCGGACATAGTACGTACTCCAGGCACCTATTACGGATGGGGTGAACGGCACAAACTTTGGCTGATTGGCCACAAGGTATTCCATTGCGTCCAGCAAGTCGTACTGTTTTCCTATTCGCTTATCTGGGTCCTTTTCATCAAACATTGCATGTGTCAACTGATAGATTAGTTTCGAGCATCGCTGATGGATTCGCAATTGGGGGACACCGTCGATGTTGTTGTTAAGCATTCGGCGGACGATTTCCCGACGCAGTTTGGGGTCGTCGCAGCCTGGAACGAACCTGGCCAGCGGCCCCATGATTTTGGGCGTCACGCCACGGCCAGCGGCGGCTTCTGAGTAGAGGGCAGCTACTGTCTTGGATGAACCCATAGAACGTCCACGGCCAGCACGCTGGTCAACAATCCAATACTGAAATGCGTTGGCATCTGGCCGCAGTTGCAAGGCGGCGGCCCAGCTTTCCGCAGTCCCATTGCGGATTTCCAGTTCATCGTAGATTATCATCTGTCCTTTGTCGTTGACGGCCCCGAATACGGTGGCGCAGAAGCGTGTACCGGGGTCGAGGGCGAAGTACCGCGTCCAGTTTGCGGCGGTAGGGGCAGTGATGTCGCACAAGTCTTCGGAAATGACGTGCTTTGCTGGAACGAAGTCAGGATAAACCAACCAGTTGTTTATCGCAAACTCACCGAAGATTCGGACACGACGCTGATCTTCGGTAAGCATGGATGAAAAGATGTCCACTTCCTCCCGTTCAATGAACGGGTTGTCGTAGATTGACAAACCAATGACACAAACGTTTTTTGAGTGTTCGTTGTTCTTGACGATGTCGTACAGTAGCGGGTTTTGTTTTTGCCCTGTTGCCGTCCAGATGGCGTATCCCTGGTGTTCGCCGACACGGACAACACCACGGGCAACTTCTTCGATAACAAGCGGGTTGATGATTTGTTCATCTAGCCAGATGATGTCATAGTGTTCGCCTTGACGCGGGGATGCACGAGAGCTGACGAAGGATACGCGCCAGCCGTTCTTCATTGTGATGGTACGTGGGATGTAGCGTGCCCTATCGTACCAGGCTATGGAGTCGATTTCTTCGTGTGGGACAAGGGGTGGGGCATCCACCCACGGCAAGTCTTTTTCGCGGCTATCGACGGTGTATCCGCCACGAGGATCGGAGACGACACGGATGGGACGTAGGGCGCCTCGTTCACGAACGACTTGGAACGCCCCAGGGAGGTACAGTTTCCGCCAAAGCATGCCAACGTGTTCGTAGTCGAGGCCAATAACAAGTGCGGAGCCGTTGGCCCGACGGTATTTGCCATATGGGTCTTTGCCACACATGGCCCGTGCGAGTTCAACGGCACCGCACAATGTTTTGCCGCTACGGTTCGCGCCGATGACGATACGCCACTTGCACGTTTCTGAGTGAAACGGCTGAATCTTCGGTAGTGGGGCGTACAGTTCGAGTGCTGTCATTCATCGGTTTTTAGGCGCCAAGGAACGCCGAAACGCTGGTGGCACTGTCGTCTGCTGTTGCACAGGAATATCCGACAACGTAACCAGAGCTTACAGTACCGTTGATTTCGCCGACGGTGTCAACATACAGGGCTTCTTTGGCGCTGACGCCTGTGTCAGTGCCAGTTGCCTTTACCACCGTAGCTGGCCCTTGTTCGATGACGTAGAACAATGTGCCAGCCGTAACGCTTTGGCCTGTGTATTCCGTATCAATGGCCCTGGCGATTTCGCCATTGTCGGCTATCGGGCCTGTCTTTTTCAGCAGTTCGGAGGCATCAAAACCGACGAACAAGCCAGGCGTCAGTGTCAGGTTATCACCAGCGGCAACGACACGGAGCAGGATTTCACTTTTGGCGTCCTTGTCGTAGACGGCAAATAACCGTCCAACGACACCAACTGTGGCGGCATATCCGTCGGATGACGGCCCCATAGTTTGGCCACGGGGGAAGGGGAGTGCTTCAAATAGTCTCATGGGTATCCTCCTTATCAGCTAATGGGGCAGAATCTTCACGAAGAACGCCGGGCTGTCGCAACGCAACTGACCGTGGAAGTCGAGCACGAACAGTCGCGTCTTATAGGGATCCACACTTTCGTCCATATCCACGAGACCAGCCTGCATCGAGTACAGGGTGACCTTGCTGCTTGGGAACATGTAGATGGTGTCATCTGGACAGAAGGCGTCATCGACAACCTCGACGCCTTCAAAGTTGAGCGTCGGGATGCCCAAGTCAACGATGGGGCTACGTTGGGTCACTTCCAGGGTAACCTTTGCATCCAGCACGTTCTTCATCTGGTAGAGGACGTTCGGGCTGGTAATCATCACGTCTGGGTCAATCCCTTGCTTTGACACCAACATGGCACGTCCGTATCGGACGGCTTTTCGCCAATTGTTGGACCAGGAACTGTCGGCAGTTGAGTCGTCTCTGAAGTCAGTCTGGTCCCTATCGACGATGATGGGCGACCATGCGCAGTACTCGACGCTGCACTGACCTTCCGGCCATGTGCCGGTGCATGTACCACCCAAAGCACCCAATGACGTCGAAATGGTGGCGTAGGTATCGTTGGGGTTACCAACCTTCCCGCCGGATACCAGGCCGCTGTAGCTGAAGAAGGATTCAAGGCCGTGGATGTCGTATGCCCCGGATTCGCCGTCGGCGTACAGCACCCGCTGGAAGTAGAACTGGAAGTCGTCCATCATCCATTCGGTGATGTGATCAACCAGCCTGGGGAACGCCATGTTGCTGTCTTTCTGTGCCAACACCTCTTTCTTGGTGATGGCTTCAGTCAACATGTACTGACGCCACGGCAACCAGGCCGTTGTGATTCTGTTCGGCAAGTCGAACTGAACCGCAACGGGATACGTCACCTGGGCGACTGGGGTATTCCTCCGGTATCTGATGGGCCATTCAAGACGGCCACCGGAGGCGTTCATGACGAGGCGGCCCTTGGCTTTCAAGATGCCAAGCAGACGCGCCCTTTGCATGATGGGTTCGGTGAGTTTACGAATGCGCGCCCGAATTTCTGACGCGCCAATTCTGGGCAATTCATGAGTGGCGGGCATAACCTCGCTCCCTCGTCCCATAAGGTTGCGGATTCACCCGCGAGCACCCACCTTGGGCTGCCAGACCGCTTAGCGATGGGCTTCGGCCATTTCACCTCCTGTTTTCGACTGGCCGAAGGTGTCCATCGCCATCGCGTTCGCAAGCTGGCACTGTGCCATCAGCACAGGCTTTATTTCTATCAATATAGTATGATTTGACAAGATGATTTGTCAATAAGTTATGACAATCCTTGTTCTTTGCGGTAACGTTCGATGGCTTCGGAAATTGAAACGCCGTCCTCTTCGATGATTTGGGCAATCGTGCGTGGACGTGCTTTTGGGACGTTCTTTCGCTTGGGTGGGGTTGCGTACAATTCCGTCTTGGGTTTGGGTGCTTGCATTTGTTTCCTTTGCAGTATGAATTCACCAGCCTTGCGTATGGCGGCTTCTTTGTCCTGAACGCCAGCTTCCATAAAGGTTGCGGCCAGTTCAATAATTTCTTCGCCGAGTGGTGTTAGGCCAGCTTCCGGGTCGCCATTTTCAAACAGAATACTGGCGTTCTGTGTCACCCAGTTGACAGCTTCTTGTTGTTTCACCTGGGTTTTTTGAATTTCTTGGACGTCTTGCAGAATCATGCTTTTGATGATGGGCATGAATTCCTGCAAGTGATAGTAGAAGAACCGGCGGGGATTCTTGGCAAATTCGTTGACGATTTTATCGCGGTGTTTGACGAACCGCATGATTTTGTCAACAACGTCCTTGTCGGCGCCGGGCATGGGGACAAGCTTGCCTTCTTCGTCGCGGTAGACTTCTTTAAGCCAATCGTCGTTCCATTCGACGATGTCGGCCATCGCTTGCTGCCACTGCTTTTGGATTTCTTCTGGGTTTACCTGTTGCTGTGGCGGTCCTTCTTCGGAAAGAAGCTTTTCGATGTAATCATCGCCGAAACGTTCCCGCAGTCGTTTAGCTAGAATGGCGTCTTCTTCGCGTTTGCCGACAAGCTTGCGGGCATTGATGAGGGCTTTAAGGGCCTCGTAGTCGTTGCCATAGTGCGACAAGTCTTCCCCAAAGTGTTCCTTGAGGAAGTTAATCAAGGCCGTGCCTTCCTGTTCACCGCCCTCTTCTTCAGCGGATTCCGCTTCTTTATCACCGCCTGATTCTGTCACGTCCTCATCAGTTGGTTCTTCAGCGGTTTGTCCTTCGTTGGGTGTTTCGGGCGTTCCGTCTTCGTAACCGAAGTCAAAACCTTTTTGTTCGGCGTCGGCGTCAATACTCATACTGTTCCTCCTTAGACTGCTTATTCGGCAAATGTGATTTCACGAATACCATACGCTTCATCCGGAATGCCACGTTCGCCGATAAGGACGATGGGTTCTTTTTCGCCGTGACTGTTTCTGATAATCCACTTGATACAACCCTTGGAATCCATGTCAACGCCAATGCATTCTACGGCATGGCCCCACCAATTGTAGGCCACGTACAGGGGACGGCCAGTGCGAAGGATAGCCAGGCATTGCCCGATGTAGGCATCGTTATCGGAACGACGATTGGTGTCCCACCATTCCATAGGGCGGTACTTGAGGGCTTCTTCATCCCAACCGTCTTTGAAGGTTCGCGGATTGATGCTTAGTTCTGGGATGTGTGTGGCTGGGGCAATACCGTTTTGTCTGGCACCTGCAATAGCGGCGTCCAGAAAGAATCCGCGGTTTCGCCAGCTGACAAGCCAACCAAGGCTTGTGGGGGCCAGAAGGACGGGTTGTTGGCCTTGTGACTGTCTTGTGTCCATGACGCACGCTGCCAACGCGAAGGCCCAGCAGTAGCCGAGGCCATCTTGGTTCCACCCGTCCTTGGCCCAACCCGCGGCTTCCTGATGGTACAACGGAAAGATTTTCTTTTCGTGACATTCCTTAATGACGTCACCCCAATCACTTTTTGGTACGATTAAGTCTGGGAAGTCACTGATGGGGACGAGTCCGAATTCGGCGGCTTCTGGGGAGCCATACCGCGTTAAACGTGGCATGGCCTCCGGTTCGCCGTTAGACGTTCGTGGTTTCCTGTCGAGTTCCCTGTAATCGATTTCGCGCATTATCTTGCCTCCTTAACGGGACCAGCCTTGGTTGGTTGCCAGGGCTTTAAGGAGTTCATCGGTATTATCTGGAAGTGGGCGGAATTCAATAGTGCCCCCTTCCGTGGGGGCGCGGAGGACGAGTGGCAACTTCTGGTTTTTGGCGGCGACCCAGAACGGCTTCAGTCGTTGCGACGGTGGTGTATCGGGATCGCCTACGGCCACGATTTGATGGCCAGCGCTTTCAATCCTTTTGCGTGCGGTGACGCTGGAAACGATTTCCAATTGCCCAGGCGTCAGTTCTACAAGTTTGGCTGTTTCCAGGATGATGACAACCTGGTATTTGTCTGTGGGCGGTAGCGGTTCCGGTTCCGGTTCAGCGTCGCCCCAGGTAACGTCCTTTTTGAAGACGTCCATTTTCTTTTGACCCCAGTTGACGACGAAGACCTGGATAGTGTGTTTTCCTGGTGGTGCTGTCCAGATGATTGATAGCCCATCCGGTGACGTTATCCAGTGCTTCCCTTGTTCCAGCCCATCAAGAAACCAGAATGCTGATTCCCATTCGCCTTCAATCCTGTGTTCGGCGATTTGATAGACGGGGACTGTGTCCGGCCCGTTGATTTGGCCGAGGAGCGCAACAAGCAAGATTGGCCACATTGTGTCAACCCTTAATCAGCTTCAGAATCTGAATGATCAGTTGCACAATCACAACGACGATTGACGGGTCGAAGGCCGCTTCTTCGGGGATGCTGGCTTCGACGAATGCTTTGGCTTCGGCGCCTGTGAATTGCGGTTCGCTGCCGACTTGCAGTTGTTCAATGATATTGACGACAAGCCCAATGAAGTTTTCATTGGTGGCCAGGTACCGCATGTAACCGGCAATCTTGTTGTCAATGTCGTTCGGCGTGGCGGCGGCGATTTCATCGAACAGTTCCGCGACGGCGAGAAGCCATTCGGCAACGTCATCCTTGTTTGTCCAGTCTTCTGGCAGGCGAAGAACAGCGAAGACCCTGTAAAGGAGGGGGGGGATTCTAAATCCACTGGGAATGGTATTTTCGTGTCGCATGGTCTGACCTCCACATCACATGGTTTTGACGAGTTCAACAATGTCAACCAGGAGATCCAGGATCATTGTGACAATCACTGGATCAGTGGACAGTTCATCTGGTATCTTCGCCTCAGCAAACACCCTACGGCGAGACTGTGGTTCGTAGTTATCTTGAAGTTGTTCTATGATGCTTATCACCAAAGCAATAAAATGCCCGTTGGTGGCGAATAAACGCGCGTACGATGCAATCTTGTTGTCAATGTCGTTCGGCGTGACGGCGGCGATTTCCTCGAACAGTTCCGCGACGACGAGAAGCCATTCGGCAACGTCATCCTTGTTTGTCCAGTCTTCTGGCAGGCGAAGGACGGCAAGGACTTTAGGCAGGATGTGGACGATTTTTAGTCCACTTGCGGTGAAAATGTGTCCTGGCATGTTCGACCCTCCACATTGTGACTGATTCTACCTTAATTTTAACCACGGAAACAGAACGCATCGCACTATTTCATTCGTTTGCCCGCTTCAATGAAGATGGCCTGGATTTTTGCCGCCAAGACGTCTTTATCCGGATTGGCACGCAACAACTTCGCCACATATTTCAGCGAGTTTTGCCCTGCGTTTTCATTCACGATGTCAATCACGTCTGCCATAACGAGGAGCCATTTGGCAACCACATTTCGATTGGACACGGGCCATTTGTCCATCCTTTTGGCAATAGCAATAAGTCTTGTTAACTGCAATGGGCCAATCATATTTCAATGATATCGTCGTCAAGCAATCGAATCCCACGCCAACCAGTACAATGCCCATGCATGGTAATCTTCTGAAACCCTTTCAATTCCAGCGAGCGATAAAAGTCCTGCCGACGTAATGGGATTTCGTTGAAATCCTTTGCCCACTGGTCATATGCCCTGAACAGCGTTTCACCCTTTTCTCTCCCGTCCTGAACGACTTGGCACATTTCTTCAATGAACCGTTCCACCGGATCGTTTTCAACGCGATACTGCCGTGTCGCATCGGCCACAACGGTGCATGTACCAATACCCTCCTCCCTCCACATTTTGTACCCTTCAATAAGCCAATTGAGAATACCACTGGATTCTTCTTTCACCAATTCCCTGATTTTCGTGATGGGCATTCGCTTGTCGGGTGGTATTCTAACATTGAACGGCACAAGGCGGATTCTATCCCAGATGGCCTCGTCATTGGGTGATAAGCGCGGCTTATTGTTCGTCATCAACCATATCTTAAACGTGATGAAGACATCGTGCCATTCGCCATAAAGGAACCTGGCACGCATGACGTTATCCCCTGTCAGTTCCTTGACACGGCTTTCGGACAACCATCGCTGGCTACTGGATTCTGAACAGTAGACGATACGGCGTCTGGCAAGGTGTGCAACGTCATTGGGAATACCTTGCGTCTTACTGGAAAGGATGGTATCCGATGGCGTCTTCAGCATGTAATCACCAACAACCTGATGGACGGATTCCAGTAGTGTGCTTTTACCATTCATTCCCGTCCCCCAGGCGATGAAGATGCAACGTTCTGACCTATCACCCGTGATGGAATAGCCCAGGCTTTTTTGGACGAAGCGAATCAGTTCTTCATTACCTTCAAAGATAACGTTCAGAAAATCCAGCCAAAATTGGCATTTCGCTTCAGGATTATAACTGGCGTTGGTAATCCGCGTCATCATGAAGCTTGGGTTATGTTGGTGAAGCTTCCCTGTTTCCAGGTCCACAACACCATTCTGACAGTTCAATAGGGTTGGCTGCAAATCGAATTGGTAGTCATCCAGTGCCACCATTCCGCGCAACCAGCGTTCGATGCCATCACGATGGGCTGCGCCGTTCAGTTTTGCAATCAGTTTATCCGCTATATCCGGCACATCACAGTTGGCCCTGATGTATTCCTTGTCCATGTCCAGGCTTTGTGCGATTTTATCGGTGATGCCTGAATCTTTGCCGAGCGTCCAGATTTTGCCAGTCCACGTCCACCAGCGGGAATGGATTTCAGAATAGCCAAGTTCCTTACCGAAACGTTCCAGGACGCGGAGTGCTGATTCGCGGTGGGATGTGTAGATGATAAGGGATTGGGCTGCATCGGTTTGTTTTTCGCTATCACTTGATACGGTAACTGGCGGCGGTAGTGGTTTGCCATTGGATTTCTTGGGTGGCACATAGCCGCCCATGCGTTCTACCAAGTCGCGCCAACGGTAGGAAGCGCATGAATTATGGAAGCATGCGAAGGCGGCTGAATCGCCGAAGTCAATGATTCTGGCCGTCCGTCTGTGGTTGGCGTCAAAGGGGCAGGTTTCCAGTTCGTACAGTGTGTGGCCGTTCCAGTTTTTGGTTTTCGATATTTGCAGTCCCCAGCGGCGGATGGTATCTGGTACGTCGAAGCGGTAGCCGTTGCGTTGTTTTGGCCTTGACAGTTTAGCGGCGATTTTCTGAAGGGCCTTCAACGGCACAACTTCGATTTTTTCCGGCACAAGGATAATCGAGGATTTTCGGTGTGGCCTATCCGGAAGGTTTTCGCCCTTGGCCGCTGTTGTCCCGTACAGCTTCCAGATGCGTGATGCGTTGAAGACGGTTTTATCGACTTTGGCGGGCTTATCTTCGGTGAGGAGTGCGATAGTTTCTAGGCACAACCTGATAAGTTCGCGACAGCTTTCATCGTTGGGCAAGTCGATACGGTAGAGGAGGTGGGCGCCGTTGCCAGAATCGGCGATGATGGGTTCTGGGAAGCCGTGTTCGCTAAGCCAGTCTTTTATTTCAAGGGCGACGTTAAAGGATTCCTGATGTTCTTTGTCGCTACTGGATACGCCACTGGGGCGTTGTGGGTCAACGTCTATGGGTAGCCAGCAGCGTCTGATGACGTCTGAATCTGATGTGGTTTGAACACGCCCGCGTGCCACAATGTATCGATTAGCGGCCCTGGCCAGTGTGGCGGGTTCAAGCGTGTTGAGTGTGATGTAGATGCCGTCGCACTTGCCATCGAATTTCAGTGCGGTTTCGGCCAATAGACTATAGTCGGTAAAATAGCCGGTTAGAACCCCCCCGTTCCGCAGTTTCGGGATACGGAGTTCCACCACATCTCCCATCGGGTGAAGATAACTGAGTGCCTCCAGAATCTGGAGTTTGGTTGTGTTCTCCGTTGCCATAACTCGTCCCCACGTCGCTGCATTCCGTATTATCTTCGTCTCTTATCCCTGAAGCCCTCAGGATCATGCGGGACAAATCAAGCAAGTCTTCTAATCTTGCAATGACGAGCCAACCTTGCCTATTGCGTCTGTGAAGTACAATAGGAAGTTTACTACCTGCCTGTTCTTTAGCTTGTTCCATGGCCTGGTAGATGTTAAGGCGTTCACAGCGTTTTACTTCGATGTGGAGTTCTGGGATACTTGTGACGACGTCCGGCGATTCCGGAGTTCCACGGTATTGGACGCCTCGTCGGGCTGGAATGCCGACAGCTTCTGCGAATTTCTTAGCCGCCTCAAGCTCTCCAACCTTTCCTTTCCTTTTGCTGTTGAGCATGATGTTGCGTCTTTCTTTTTAGCAAGTGTGTACAGCACAAGTCTGTACATCTTCAATGGCCCGAGATTGATTTCTGGGTTTTTGAGGTATTTTCTGGCCATTGCATAGTCGTGTGTGTCCTTGTCGAAGAAAGGGACGGGTTCATCTGGGTCGATGTAGTAAGGTGGAAAACGCGAGTCCGGTTCGCTGAAATTGTCGATGACGATTTCATTATTGACAAGGGCTGCCACCCTGGCAATCATTGTGTCTTCGAGTTTATCGTTAAGCAATGCCACATCTGCGCATGATACGGTAACCTGTTTGGGGTGGTTGGCTGATTCACACCAGAGGAAGATGGTAGGCCCCCAGATGGCCCACATGCGTGCGTCGTTAAGGTTACCTTCGATGCTGATGGTATGGAATCCGAAGCTGATGATGGCATACTTAGCGTCGGTGTGTGTGATATTGGCATTCAGCAACACCTTGATATTGAAGCCGTAGGTATAAAGGACTGGCGCCTTGTAGGCGTGCAGTTCGTTAATCCATAGTCTTCTATCTTCATCCACAAAGAGTAGTCCGCCTTGGCTGTTGTACAGTGCGGCGCATGCAATGTCGGCGTCAGCGATGACATATTTATCTTGCAAGTCGATGATGTCGTTGATACCAGGGACTGTGCAGTAGTTCCAGATATTGGAATCGGAAAAGCAGCCGTCCTGCAAGGGGATAAACGGTTGCATGTTATGAAAGCATGTAGGCGGCTTTATCTTTCAGTTCGTCGATTTCAGGCCAGTGGCGTTCCAGTTGGAAGGCACTGGGGCTGATTTTCAGCTTTTTGCATACGTTAAGGATTTCGTCGATGGCGTCATCGTGGTAGTTATCGTACAGTGCGAAGACGCGGGGGGCGATATTTTCGACGTATCCGGTTGGGATAATAACCCAGCCTGACGGACGGTGACTGCTTCGGACTACTTCAGGCCGTAGCGAGAGTCGCCTGAGGAGGGCTAGTAGGAAGAGACCGCAAAGCCTGTGGCGGTTGGCTTTGGCAAAGCGGATTTGGTTGGTACCCAGGGATCGTGCTGTTGTGTGGAAATACAGTTCACCGTCGCGCCAGACTGGTGTTAGTTTGCGTGCGATATTAAGGATGAAGTCGGACATGGCTATTCACCCTATTGGCCAACCACCAAGTGATGAATTTCTTCGGGTGCTGGCAGTTCCACCTGCGATGATTCGCGTTTTTTTCGCTTTTTTGCTTCCTTTTCGATTCTGTATTGCAGGGCTACTTCAAAGGCCGCTTTGTGAAAGATATTGCCGAACACGGTTATGTAACGGCGGACTTTTTTGCCAAGCATGAGTGACGTTAAGTTTGGATAGATTTGTCTGGCCTGTTCTTCTGTGATGTAGTTGTAATTATGGTTTGCGTCCTTGGCAAGTCGTTCCGTTATTTTTTCGCGGAGTTCGTGCCAGCGGGTGACGTTGTAGACGAATCGGCGGTATTCTTCGTCGTCGTCAGCGTTCAGTGTTCTGATATAGCAATTTGCCGCCAACTTATTGTAGTTCAGTTTGGCGGGGGACATTCGGCGAAGGTGGCGGAAGAAGCGATAGACGAAGGCGAGGATTGATACCATGTCGGAAAAGGAAACCACGGCTTGGAAAAGGTATGGCTTTAGTTCATAGGAGTGGACGACGCCGCGGCAGTCTTCGACAGCCTTTTCCAGGGCCTTTGGGATGAAGGGGTACGGGGACGGTGAAATCGTCTTGGTGTGCCACTTTGGCCTGAACGTCAGATGGTACTTGACGTTTGTAATCCGCGAGGCTATGCCCCGGGACCACCGGGAATCCCTGACTTTCGGCGGATCACCGTACACCCAAGTGCTTGGATGCTTCTTTACAGGCATAAAAACGACCTACTATAAGCGCCAAGTCCGCTATCCGCTTTTATTGCCTACAGAAAATGTTAAAAAAACGGCTATTGCCTGTTCCATATTTTGCCTATTTTGCCATACAGCATTTTGCCTATCTTAACACCACAACCCGCTTCGGCGGTATTTTAGACTTTTTTCTATTACTGTGTCAATACCCCACTTTTGGGACTTAGATGCACTATTGTCAGTCTGTGAAACGTTGGTGAAATCTTTTGCCACAGTTTGTACAACCGACGTGTACAAAAGGCTATTGTAGCCGGGACATTGTTTTGTTTGACGGCTGCCGGTGTTGTGGTGGCGGGGCGCAGGTGTGGCGGCCTTGGCTTCGGTTGGCCGTGGCGCTGGGGATTGGGGGTTGGGCTTTGTAGCCGGATTTGCCGTTTGCTTTGCGTGCCGTACGCGGCTTTCGGTCCACAATACGTGAAATCACCCACGAAACCACCCACGAAACGCCAGAAGCCCCAAAATCGGCCTTCAATCGCCCTATTCTAGCTATGGCCGGCAACACCGCAAGCAATTCCTGGCGGTTTGGTGGGCTGGTTGGTTGGCTTTTTGCGGCCTAGTGCGTCGGCTTGCGGGCTGCCTTCGTCCGTTCCCCCTCCCCCACGCCCCCACCCACGATGAACGGCAGGGGACATTTTCTGTACATTTTCACGCTGGGGGAGTACGTGGGGGAGTACTCCCCCAAGCTTTTCGCCGTTTTGTGTGGCAAAACACTTGACTTGCGAAAAACGGTGTGGCGAACGCCCATGCGAAAAAATCGAATGTCAAATTTTAACAGCTAGCGGTGACTTTTTGGGGGAGATGGGGGAGTAGAATCCCTATTGTTTGTTTAATTTTCACGCTACTTTCACGTCTATACCCCCCCATCACCCCCCCATAAGTACGGGGGAGTACTATACTCACAACTTCTATCCCGTCGTGTCGCGAGGGTAGTACTTTTGGGGGGTGGATAAAAAAAGTGTGGCGCTGGAAAATGAAAATTGGAACAACAATAGGACTTTCACTCCCCCAACTCCCCCAAATTTCCAGTGCGGGCTGGTAAAAATTGACACCGGTCATAATAGGCTGGACGTTCCCCACTCATCCACCCACGGTGTAAAGAAAAAAAGGGTACAGTTGTGCCAAACACGCGGGGGAGTACTCCCCCAACTACTCCCCCAAATTTACAACGGCCGTTGCCAAAAATAGCCATTTGTCCACCATAATGGCGGGCACACACCCACTACGACGTCGGGAACAGAAACCCCCCCTTTTGGAAAGCCATTTTCCAGTCCCAGCCGAAAAAACCCTAACGCACATCCAGAAAACTTTTTGAAAAGTACTCCCCCAACTCCCCCAACTCCCCCAACTCTTACCGCGGGGATACCCCCCTACTCCAACCCCTCTACTAAGCAGATTTCGCCCCAAAGCGGTGTACTAGTCGAATAGTACTCCCCCAAAATGTCAGCGGAAGCTGTCAAAAGAAGTACATCAAATGTACATAAATTGGCGCGGTGTGGAACACGTTTTAGTGCCAACGACACTATAGCCGCTAACACGCTGACCGGCCAATTGCACACACAACATCCACCAAACTGGCCAAAAAGGTGACGATGGGGTAGGTAACCCTTACCCGCTCGCGGGGGGCGTTGGGGGGGTTCCCCCCTTGGGCCATTTCTATTCCTTTATTTCTTGGGGGGTGTGGGGGGTGGAAGCAAGCAAGCGGGGACAGGTTGGCGCCGTGGTGCAATAGTGGACAGCAAGACTAAAGCGAACAGCGAAACCAAGGGTGGCAGCAGGCAGCAATAGTGGAGACAGCAAGACTAAAGCGAACAGCGAAACCAAGGGTGGCGACTGATTGCAACAATAAGAAACTGATAATGGAAACAATGTGAACAAGCGTTCATACCCCTTGTGGGTATGGCAAGATAGGAAAAAGTTAAAACCCGCCCAATGCGAACGTATCCCCCCCGTGGCATGGGCACAAACCGGATAGAGGGGGGAAGGAAAGGAGTTAGATATGGCTGAGCGTATGGTCTTATTGAAACTCTTGGCGCTGCTAGCAAAGATTCTAGGTCGGGAGGGCGCTGAACTGCTCTTACGGGAGCAACTAACGGAGTATGAGATTGAGGCGCTATCTGAAATTGTGACTGCCTATCAGCACAACTAGGCGGTTGGTGCGCGGCTGGCCATAGTCCCGGTTTGAGTCCGGGGGCGCACACTGCGGAAAGTGTAGAACAAACAACGGGTAAAGGGTCACCTAACAGGAGAGCACCAATGTACAAATTCCATTATTACGGCGTGTGTGATCCGGAGCATGTAGTGTCTCAGCATGGAGGCGCATTAGGTTTTGGGAGCAGTCCACGGGGAGCGCTAGAAGATGCTTGGTGTAAGTTAGCCATGTTAGAGGGGGTATCTGATGGGGAGTTTGTATCGATACTAAGGGGGTTGCTTGAGGTCGTTGATCCTGTGCATGAAGAGTATTTGGAGTCCGTTGATGACACTGCCAATTTAGTATGCGTTGAGGTATATCGCGTCTAGTTTAGGTGGTTGAGGCGGCGAGGCGGCTAGGGTGGGCGTATCCCGTACCCGGTCGGCGGGTGTAACGACGGCTCGAATCCGTCGGCGGGATTTTAGGACAAGGTTGGCGAGTAGTTGCAATGTTGGGAACCCTTGCCGTCACTTAAGCCCGCGGTGACGGTTTGGGTGACAAGGGCTAGCGGGCAAGGAAGGAGGAGTGTCAATGAAGGCGCAGCGTGAGATTCGGTTTACTGATGGTAGTGTTATGACAAATCCAGTTGTCGTTGTCTTAGACGACCTACATGAAGAGCGCCCCGGCTACTACAGGGCTTTTTGGGCGCAAACTCCCGATGATACTAGGTGTTGCCCTGTGATAGGATATGCATCGTCGGGTGGAACTCATCGCACGATAAGGGCTGTCGTAGAGGAAGTGCGCCGCCTATATCCGGACGTGAAGATATACCGAAACGGCAGGCGTATTTACTGATGACACTAACGGTGCGCAGTGGTCTCATAGTCCCGGTTCGACTCCGGGAGCGCACACTGGCGATAAGTGAAGCCCCATCACTAAAGCCCGCGGTGACGGTTTGGGTGACAAGGGCTAGCGGGCAAGGAAAGGAGAAAGTGCAATGTTGTACAGAGTAGAGTTGATTCATGATGGGAGCA
>Ga0208693_1000817_pt1 | contig 23745 bp, 22 predicted proteins | sample AD_UKC071_MetaG_FD_184438 | JGI IMG/M metagenome (GOLD analysis project Ga0208693, IMG submission 184438) | Active sludge microbial communities of municipal wastewater-treating anaerobic digesters from USA - AD_UKC071_MetaG (SPAdes) (version 2) | ecosystem: Engineered > Bioreactor > Anaerobic >... | reverse complement strand
TCGATGAGCTTGACCATCAGCTCACGTCCTGTCGCGCGGTCTTCGTGCCGGTAGGCGGCGATCATTCTCTGGTAGATGCCCCAGGTCGCCTCGACCTGCACGTGCTCGTCTGGCGTGAACAGGGCGGTCAGCCGCTCGGCCTGTGTATCGGTGAGCAGGTCAGCGCCGGTGTGCAGGGTCCGCCGGGCCCGGTAGAGCGGGTCGCTCTTGCGGCCGCGGTGGCCGTGCAGGTCTTGTTGGACGCGGCGCCGGCAGGTGTCCAGGGCGTCCCCGGCCAGGCGAACGACGTGAAAGGGATCCATGACGGTGACCGCGTCGGGTAGTTCCTCGGCGGTGGCGGTCTTGAACCCGGTGAACCCGTCCATCGCGACGACCTCCACAGCGTCACGCCAGGCTTGGGGGCGGTGCGCGAGCCAGGTCTTGAACGCGGCCTTGGAGCGGCCCTCGACCATGTCGAGCAGCCGGGCTGGGCCGGTGCCGTCGCGGATGCCGGTCAGGTCGATGATCACGGTGACGTACTTGTCACCGGCCCGGGTGTGGCGCCACACGTGCTCGTCGACGCCGATCGCGCTGACGCCGTCGAACCGGGCCGGGTCGTCGATCAGGGCCCGTTTGCCCTCGGCCAGGACGGCGTCATTGGCGGTATCCCACGCGACCGCCAGCCCTTCAGCGACCCGGGCCACCGTCAGGTGCGCCAACACGATCGCCTCCAAAGCCCACCGCAGCCCCTGACGTGACAACTTCGCCCGCGGCTCCGCCGCGGCGGTGGTGTCTTGGCGCCACACGTGGCCGCAGTGCGCACACCGATACCGGCGGACGGTGACCACGAGCGTCGTGGGGCGCCAACCGAACGGTTCGTGCGCCAACTCCCTGGTAACCGTGTCCCGCGGGGCGCCCTCGCAGCCGCAGCGCCGGCACCACTGGTCCGGCTCCACGACCCTGCACGCGATGACCGCCCGGTCAGGCTCCACCCGCTGCCCCACCGCCTCGAGGCCGAGCTCGTCAAGGCGGGCGAACGTGGTCAAATCAGGGCTGGTGAAGGTAGCGTCAGGCACGTCGAGGTCTTCCAGGTGGGCAGTGTCAGAACTTCTATCCTGCGAAGGCCTCGACGCCTATCCCCGCACCGACGCGCCGACCACGGCGAAGTCAGGTCCTACACCCTCGATTGGGAAGAGCCGCTTTACGGCTACGCCCTGGTTGCGTTGGCCATCGTGGCGGGCTTTCTGTCCGGGATCGCGGCTTTGGGGAGACGTCGTCGTTCGACCGCGTAGGCCCAATAGACCTATTCGGCCCTCAATCGCCGGATGCGAAACGTCCGCTTCTGCCGCGGATCGGGCGTTCAGATCTGGAACTGCTGATTTTCGGCGGCGAGAGGCCGTACCGTCCTCCCCATGACGAGCGCGGTAGAGGCAGGGCCTGCGGCTACCTCGCCGCAGCGCCCAACGTTCATCAAGAAGCACCCAGTGGTCACTGCGGCCATTCTGGCCAGCCTTGCGGTTACTGCCCTCCTCCTGAGTTGGTTCTTCGCCGCCGTCCCGCTCACTGGTGTGGAGCCAGACGGCAACTTCATCGACTGCGGACCTGCCCTGATTGGGCGACCCTCGCCGTTGCCCCACCCAACGTGCGCCGATGCCTACGGAGGGGTGGTGATTCCAAGCCTCTTCTTTGGCCTGGCTGCCGCGGCGAGCCTGGTCGGCTCCGTCTGGCTTCTCGCACGCACCTACGCACACTCCCGGACCTCCGACTAGCGCACGCTCATGCCGCGGACGTGTCGATTGGTGCTCGGTACGCGGTGAGTCCGGTCGCGCATCTTTGGAACTGCGCGGTAAGTCGACCCTGGTCCGGCGCGCGTACAGGATGTCCCTATGACCAATCGAGCTGTCGACTACCGCCTGGTAGACGGAGAACTCCGCCACGCTGAAGCGCCTCGGGCCTTCTTCATCCCGACGAGATCCGAGCGTGAAGCCCTGCAGCCAGGGGACTACGCCAAACTGCTCTTCGAACTGGTGACCCCTGGGCCAGATGATCCCGGGGCCGAGCGTATGTGGGTTGAGGTACTTGGCGTAACGGAGGACCACTACATCGGTGCCCTGACGAACACACCTCGTGCGATCACAACCATCAGCGTCGGCGACCGAGTCGACTTCGGCCCCGAGCACGTCATCGGAACGCTCGAGGACTGGGCACTACTGGAAAAGATGATGTTCGTCAGTCGGCGGTCCCATGATGAGGATCAACGGCCGGCGTATATCTATCGGGAGGACCCCGACAACGATCACGATTCGGGCTGGCGGGCGATGGTGGGCGACGAAACCGACGACGAGATCAACGACCCGTCCAACGTGCTACTCCAGAATCTCGGGTACCTCATCGACCGGTGGCCGGAACTACGGCCCGTCTTCAAGACCGATCCACGAAACGGCAGCTGGATTTGGGACGCCATCCAGTCCAAGTACGTCCAAGACAGCCCTGCCTGATGAGCACTCTCATGCCGCGATCCGGGCGGGCGCATACGACGCGATCAGGCGGCGCTGAGACGCGGGTATTGCTTCAAGACATTCGCCCCGCTGCAGAACTGGCACCATAGTGTCGTGTCAAGCCAGCCAGCTCGTGCCCGGGCGAGGCGCAAGGCGGACGCACTCGTCATGCTGGCCACTCCCGCGGTCGACGTGTGGGTCGCCACTGCGTCGCCATCAAACGTTCCGCACCTGGTTCCCCTGTCCTTGGCCTGGATCGACGAGCGAGCGGTCATTGCCGTCGAGGGCGGCTCCGTCACCGCGCGGAACCTATCCGCGTCAGGACGGGCCCGGTTGGCAATCGGACCAACACGCGACGTGGTCATGATCGACGCCACGTTGGAGGCAACGCTCGCCGTGGAGGCTGACACTGCCTTGGCGGCCGCCTACGTCTCCCAAGCTGATTGGGACCCAAGGCTGAGCAGCGGTTACATGTTCCTCGTGCTGCGACCGGTGCGGGTCCAGGCATGGCGCGAAGCGAACGAGATCGCGGGGCGCACCATCATGCGGGACGGAGCCTGGCTGGTCTAGTGGCTGTGACGGGCCGCCCCCCGGCGCAGCAGGCGACCGGCCGCGCTCACTGTGGCGCGACGCCGGCTTCCAGATGATCATCTGGCCTACCAAGCATGCCATCAGCCATCGGATCGGCGGAACCCGGCAGGCGTGGTAGTGGATTGCGACGGCAGGCGGCCTTCAGACGCAGGTCTGTGCCCATGACGAAGCGTCAGACGTCCAAGACGCTCCACGCACGTTGGTTCGAGTCACCTGGCAGCCTCGTAAGCGTTGGCGAGCCAACCGCTGACCTGGTCATCGACCTCGCTGACGTCGCGGAGCTCGAGGTGGTGCATCCACACCCTGGGCGCCGGGTGGGCGATCTCCTTGAATCGATCGGACATCACCTCGTGAGGCAGCGAGATTGACAGCACGGCGGGGACCCCACTCGAGACGTACTGACCCGGGCGCCATACGAAGGCGAAGGCCTTACGGCGCCGGAAGGCGACCTGGCTCTTCGTCACCGTCACAGACACATGAGCAAAGGCGGACAGCACCTGCTGGACCCGGCGACAGATGGCAAGGCCGTCCGGGTACCCGTCGAACAGTTCCTCAGGGCCGCGTGGAGCGTCGTCGCTCATCTGCGCAGACTAGACGCGATGGGGTTTGACCCTGAACCGAGATGCCAGTGAACCGCGATCGTGGCCCGGGTAGTAGGGCGACCGCGTCACCTGGGACGCCGACTGGCCACCTTCGGATGCCGTCTGGCGGCGGTAGGACGCACCTCTGTAGAGATTCCCGAACGCCCCGGGGCAACCTGAAGCGTCGACACAAGGGCCGTGGGAGACGTCTGTGCGGGGCGGCGCTACCCGGGCACCGTGAGGATGTGGCAGATATCGGAGTCGTTGCAGTCGGCTGGATCAAGGCTGCGGCTGCGTTCGATGACGCGTTCGAGTTCTGCTTCCAGCCTGGCGAGGTTCTTGATGCGTTCGCCCACGTCGGCAAGCTTGCTCTGGATCAGCGTCGCCACATGGGCGCAGGGGACGTTGCCGTCATCGCGGAGATCGATGATGCTGCCGATCTCAGCAAGTGTGAGGCCTGCTGCCTGTGCGGTCTGAACGAAGTGCAACCGGGTGAGCGCGGATTCGTCGTAGGTCCGGTAGCCGTTGGCTCCACGTTCCGGTGGGGGTAGCAGGCCTTTGCGTTCGTAGAACCTGATGGTCTGGCTGGGTAGGTCGGCCGCGTCGGCGAGCTCTCCGATGAGCATGGGTCAATCCTAGCGCTTGACCTTGCACCATGGATCAAGGTTTACGGTCGCTGACATGGACATCACCTTGCTGTACTTCGACGACTGCCCGAACTGGAAGATCGCCGACGAGCGTCTGGCCGTCGTCGCCGTAGAGCGCCCTGACCTGACGGTCTCGCGGCACTTGGTCGAGACGCTGGAGGAAGCCGAGCGCGTGGGGTTCCACGGCTCACCGAGCATTCTGGTCGATGGTGTCGACGTATTCGCAGAGCCGAACGCCGGGGTTGGGATGTCGTGTCGGGTCTTCCGCACGCCTGACGGCCTAGCAGGTGCGCCCACGGTGGAACAGCTCCGAGCAGCGCTCGACGGCGGAAACGCGACTGTGCGATGAGCGAGAGCTACGACTTGATCGTGATCGGTGCCGGCATGGCCGGGGTCTCCGCGGCGAACAAGTGCGCGTCGCAGGGCTGGAAGGTCGCGATCGTTGATGCGCTGCCGTACGGCGGCACGTGTGCGTTGCGGGGGCGCGACCCGAAGAAGATCTTGCGCCGGGGTGCCGAGATCATCGACAGCGCCCGGCTGATGCGCGGTAAGGGCATCAACGACGGTGGCCTGTCGATCAACTGGGCCGACCTGATGAAGCACAAGCACGGCTTCACCGACCCGGTCCCGGGGAACACGGAGGACAGCCTGACCGGCAACGGCATCGACACCCTCCACGGGGTTGCCCGGTTCACAGGCAAGACAAGCATCGAGATCGGCGGCATCCCCTACGAGGCGAGGCACTTCTTGCTCGCCACCGGGGCGCGTCCGCGGCCGCTGGACGTGCCCGGTCACCAGCACCTCGTCGACAGCACTGACTTCCTGGATCTGGGGGTCCTCCCGCCGCGGATCTTGTTCGTCGGTGGCGGCTTCATCTCTTTCGAGTTCGCCCACATCTCGGCGCGTGCCGGCACCGCCCCGGTCATCATCGACCGCGGACCCCGTCCCCTCAAGGGTTTCGACCCCGACCTCGTCGAACTCCTCGTCACCCGAGGCGCTGAGGTCGGGATCGAACTTCTGCGCTCCACGACGATCACCGCGATCGAGAAGTCCGAACACGGGTACCAGGTCAGCGTCAAGCGATCCGGCCAGCCCGAGACCAGGGAGTTCGACATGGTCGTCCACGGAGCCGGCAGAACACCCGAACTCGCCGGCCTGGACCTTGACGCTGCCGGCGTTGACTGGGACGAGCACGGTGTACGCGTCGCCGCTCACCTGCAGAGCACCACAAACCCGGCGGTCTACGCCGCCGGCGACTCCGCCAACACCCCCGGGATGCCGCTGACCCCGGTCGCGGTCTTCGAGGGCAAGGTCGCCGCTTCCAACATGCTCAAAGGCACCACCACCGTCCCCGACTATGCCGGCGTCCCGACGGCGGTGTTCACCATCCCCGAGCTCGCCCGTGTGGGGATGCTCGAACAAGACGCCATTGCCCAGGGCATCGATGTCGAGGTCCGCTACAGCGACACCAGCGGCTGGTACTCCAACTACCGGACCGGTGAGACGGCCGCGGCCGCCAAGATCCTCATCGACCGGTCCAGCGACCGGCTCGTCGGCGCGCACCTGCTAGGCCCCGAGTACGGCGAACTCATCAACCTCCTCGGCCTCGCCATCAAGCTCGACCTGACCACCCGGCAGCTGAAGTCCATGACCGCCGCCTACCCCACGGTGGGATCAGACCTCGGCTCCATGCTCTGACCGCTGCCCCGGGAACTCCAGCACATCCCGCGCATGGCTGATCGTCACCGGCGGGACGCGCGCCGCCACGCCCACAGCGCACAAAGCCGACAGATGTACACCCCCGGCGTCGACCCGAGTTCGGCGAGCCGACGACGCTCACGACCGCAACAGCCACACGTCCGAACGTGTCCGGCTCCATCCAAGGTGGTGCTCACGCGCATGATGTCTCCTCACCTGCCTCACAGCCTCTCACCGGACGCAATCCGGTCGGGCGCGGTCTCGATCGGGTCGGTGGGCTCGTATCCGTTGTCCCACGCGCAGTCGCGCCAGGTAAATCGGTCGTCCTTCACGACCAGGGTTGGCGTGACCGCACCGCACCTTCCTCCACCATCAGCAACGAGACGCCGGTGGTCGCGACAGTCAGCCTAGGCGCGGTCGCGAGCAGCAAGCCCATCTGGCGCTCATCGGCATGTCCGTGAAACAGCCCGCGCCCGGCGTAGCCCTATGTGGGCGCTGAGTTGCAGGCCCAGCTTCCGGCTGCTTGATGACCGGGCAGACGCCCCGACAACGAACAGCACCCAATTGTCGGATCGTGTCTGCTCGCGTGACGATGACCGTTCAGCGGTGCCGGCGCCGACAGGTGACGCCCTAGCCGGGTGTGCAAATTCGGCTCTTGTGACTCATCCGTGGGTCATTTCCGGCCTGGGAGGATGGGTTTGTGGCCGCCGAGGCTGAGCATGAGCAGGGCGATCAGGGCGTGTGGTGAGCGGAACCCGAAGGCCATCCGGGTGATGAGTCGGATCTTGGTGTTGACGGACTCGATACGGCCGTTGGACAGCGATGCCTGGATGCTCGCGAGGATGGAGCCGCGGTGTTTGACGATCTTGCGTTGGAGTTGGACGAAGGCGTCGATGCGGCTGCGTCGGGCCCAGCTGATCCACGCGTCGAGGGCGTGGACGGCTTCGTCGTAGGGGAGCTGGAAGACCAGCCGTAGGCCTTCTTTGAGGAGGTAGGCCCGGTGCAGGCAGGGGTCGTTGGTGGCGATCCAGGTCAGCTTGGCCTGCTGGGCGGTGGTGAGGTTCTCGGGGTTCTTCCACAGCGCCCACCGGGCTCGTTTCAGGGCCCGGGCGTGACCGGTGGCGATCTGCTGGTGCCGGCCGTGGGAGTAGCCCCGCCCGACGCTGCCGCCGGGTGCGCGGCGGGCGGTGTTCCACGCGTCGCGGCGCACCGTGTCCAGGGCGTCGGTGGCCCAGCGCACGACGTGGAAGGGGTCTGCGCAGCGCACTGCGGTCGGGCAGCGCGCCGTGACCACGTCCTGGATCCAGTCCGCCCCGTCGGCGCTGACGTGCGTGATCTGCGCGCATCGCTGCTCACCCAGGGCGTCGAAGAACCCGGCCAGGGTGGCCCGGTCTCGTCCCGGCGCAGCCCACACCACCGCCCCGCTGTCGTGGTCGACGACCACCGTGAGGAACTTGAAGCCACGCTTGTAGGAGATCTCATCGATCCCGATCCGGCGCAGCCCGGCGAACCGGTCGTGGACCGCTTCGACATCAGCCCAGACCCTGGCGATGATCGACCCCACGCTGCGCCACGCGATCCTCATCAACTCGGTCACGGCCTTCTTCGAGCACTGCGTGGCCAGCCACGCGACCTGCTCGTCGAAGACCCGGGTGTGCCCGGCGCCGTGCCGGGCCCACGGCACGGCTGCCACCGTGGGGCCGTGCTCGCGGCAGTTCACCCGCGGGGACTCAGCCTCCAGGAACACCCGCACCGTGCCGACGTCCAACGCCCGCCACTGGCGGCGACCCTCACCACGGTCATACCCCGGCGAAGGACGTAAGCACCGCCCGCACCGTGACCGAACCCGCTTCCTGAGCCGAACATGAGCAACCAACAGCTGCTCATCCTCATCGAACTCGACCTCCTCGATGACTGCTCGCTCGATCCCCAACACGGATCGCCATAGAGTGACGTCTCGCACGCCGTTCTCCGCTCTTCGGTTTCTGACTCTTGACAAGCCAAAAACCTAGGCAGAGAACGGCGTGCCCTCGTTCACGGCACGCGAAGCACCCACGGATGAGTCACAAGAGCCGCAAATTCTGCGTTACTGTGATTTGCATCACCCTTAGCGAGCGGGAGGCAGATGATGCGGACCTACGTGATCAAGGATCTCATGATCAACGTCATGGGTGGGCTCGATGGAGTCGCAACGTGCGGAGCATGCACCTCCGATAGCAGTGGGCCGCCGTGCTCCGGGATCTGTCCTGGAACGAAGGACCCCATGCCGGGGTTGCTGGACGGCATCCGGCTCGAGAAGAACCCAGCGGTCCTTGCCAGTCTGGAAGCGGAGCTGGAGCTGCAGTTGCAGAATGTCCGTGAGCGCCGAACATTGCTGGCCACAGAGTTGTCGCCGAAGTCGTCCGAGGAAGTCGCCCAAGTCAGAGAGCAGTTGACCAAGGCGTTGGCGGCTCTTGAAGACAGCCCCGCGACCGGCTCGTAGCACCAACGCTGCGTTGGCCGGCACAACAGCTGTCGGAGCACGGTTCCGTATCTCGCCTGGGTACCGATTGCGCCTGTTCTCCGAGTTGAGTGAAGTAGAGCGCGACACCCTGGGTTCGGACATCACAGGTTCGGGCTTCTGCGCCGCTGTGGTGGATGAGTCTTCACGGCGTCCCGTGCAAGCGCTGGGACCCGACGCAGTGGAAGCATTAGAACGTGCTGAGCTCGTCGAGGGTGAGCACGAGCGCGATCCGGTGATCCAGACCTTGGTGTTGGCTGGGGTGCTCGAGTGGAGGTTCCGAGGTTCGTGGGTGACCGGCCTTACGGCGATGAACGGGCTGGGGCTGGCTCGCCGCGGCCCGACAGCTGCCGACGGGCTGGAATGGGCGGCATTTGAGCACGCTCGGCGGTGCGGCACCGCAGATCCGCGGGCCACCGCTAATCGCCTGTATTTCTCGAACCGCATCCCGGTGACCCCACGGTGGCGTTCCCGATGGCACTCCCCTCTAGCGGTCGCCAGCAGCCTCGACATCGCGGGCGCCACACCGTTTCCGGGATTTGTGAGAGGGGATCCGCGGGGCACCAATCCTTGGCTTGCCTGGACACGACAGATACCGGCCGGATCCGCATCGGGTTGGGGCGGGAAACTCTACGTTAGCCCTCTGCCGGACGACCTCCCTGCCGCGTTTGCTGCGGTTCGTGGCGTCCTGGGGAGTTCCGGGGCGCATGCGGTGAAGGTCGGAGGTAGCGCTGCGGCCCTACTGCGGCCCGACAAGTGCGTGCTGTACTTCACCAGGTTGGACGACCTGCACCACTGTGCCGACCGGTTGGCCGCCGAACTAGCAGGGATGCAGGGCCAGGGGGTGCCGTTTACGGCGCGCATCATGGAGTCAAGGCTGCTGTCTTGGGGAGCGGACCCGCCCGAGAAGGGCACCCGGGTCGGGCACGTCACGGACTCCAGCTGGCGAGTCTGGGTCTGCAACCGGTTGGCCACTGCCATGCACGCCGCTGCCGAGTGCCCAGACGACGCGCTGGTGTGGTCGTACGCCTGCGTCCGCTTGGAGGGCCTCGGCGTGGACGTTGCCCGCTGGGCCCCCACTGGGTTGGACCTATGAGGATCACCGACGCCTTTCGGCTCGCCGCCGACGTCCGCTTCCTACCGGGGAGCATCCTCACGCCGGCCGATCGCGAGCTCCTCAACTGCAGTGAAGAAGAAGTTGTCATTTCCCGACCAGCATCGCGCGCGAACTCCAAAGTGGTCAGCGGCGACGTAGCGCACCTGCTGAGGCTGTTCGCTTCTCCCCGAACGATCGTGAGCACCGCCTTGGAGCTCTGTGAGGCCGACGGGGCAGATCCTCGAGCCACGCTGAGGGAGGTCTTCGACACCATCGCGCCCTTCATCAGTCTGGGGTGGGTGTACACCGGTGCGGAACGGCAAAGCACCGCTGATGAGTTCACCTACTCACCTGGGACGAGCGTCGGGGGCTTTCTCATCGTTGAGCCCGTTCTTGCCATGGAGGACTCCGAGGTCTACAAGGCTCGGACTGAAGACGGAACCGACGTTGCTCTCAAGCTCGCCCGCCTCCCGACGCCCCCGGACGTACAGGCGCAGTTCTCGACGGAGGCACGCGCCCTCCAGCGCGCGGCGGGAGCACCAGCAGCCCAGCTGGTCGACTCGGGCCACATCGACGGCCGAGCGTCCTGCGCAACGAGATGGGTGGACGCAGTCCCCGTGGCCACTCGGGGCCGGGACCTGCGCCACCAGCGGGACCGAGCAGGGCTGCTGCGACTGTTCGTGGAGGTCGTGGGAGCCTATGCCACCCTTCACTCTCGAGGAGTGATCCACGGAGACGCCTACCCTCGGAACCTCTTGATTGACGACGCCGGCAAGGTGCATGTCATCGACTTCGGCATGGCTCACATCTCCGGCCAGATACCCGACCCGGCGCTTCGGCGCATGGCCTCTCCCGAGTTCTACGACCCGCAGCTCGCGGCGGCAATCCTCGGCGGAACTGACCTCCCCCCACCCGACGCGGCAAGTGACCAGTACGCCCTCGCCGCCATCCTCTTCCTGACTGCCACCGGGCGCACCTACCTGGACTTCTCGACGCAGCGCCAGCCCATGCTGACCTCGATCGTGTTCGACCCGCCGCTGACCTTCGCGAGCAGCGGGGTGAGTGCCTGGCCAGAACTGGAGTCGGTGCTGCGCCGTGCACTGTCCAAAGATCCTGCGAGCCGATTCCCCGACGTCGGGCAGTTTCATGACGCCCTCCGCGCGATACCGCAGCCCCGACGCGAGGAGCATGGCGCGGCACGGGAGTCACGCGAGCGTCGGGCATGGGCGTTGGACCTCCTGCACGGCCTGGACGCGCCGGAGGCCTGGGAAGGCTCCCTCCTGACCGGCGACCCCGTGGCATCCGTCACTCATGGGGCGGCCGGTGTCGCAGCTGGACTCCTCGAGGCTGCGGTACTCACCGAAGACCCACGAGACCTCCAAAGGGCTGACCTCTGGATCACGCGAGCGGAGCTCCACCGCGACAGGAGGAACGCCTTCACCAGCTCACGCCTGGAACTGACTCAGGAACGCATCGGGCCCCGGTCGGTCTTCTACGGCGAACCCGGCATTGATGTCGTATGCGCGCGCGTGGCGGCGGCAATGGGAGACACTGCACGATTTAGTGGGTCGATCGCGCGACTGGCACCCGTGGCCGACGCCTCCGGCGGTGACGATCTCACGCTTGGCCGGGCCGGGCTGTTGCTTACCGCGGCGCTGCTGATGGACGACCTGGACTTGGAAGCGGCTGTCGGCTCCCCAGATCCCCAAATCGCCATAGAGGCCATGGCGACGGCGACCGGGAGGCAGGTATCGCCTGCCATCGAAGGGTGGACCCACCTCGGCATGGCTCACGGCGTCGCAGGATTCCTGCATGCGGCGCTCCTCTGGGCACAACAACGCCAAGTGCCGCCGCCGCCCGAAGTAGTGGACGCAGTTCGAGAACTCGCCGCGCGCGCGCGCCCTGCCGGTCGCGGCCTTCGTTGGCCAATGCGGTCGGGTCCCGAGGAATCGGAGTTCTTCGAGAGCTGGTGTCATGGGACTCCCGGCCACGTGCTCTTGTTCTCCACCGCAGCACGAGTCATCAGCGACGAGTTCACCGACACCACCATCCGGGCAGCGTGGACGGTAACAGACACCGAGGCCGCGAACGCAAGCTTGTGTTGCGGCGACGCAGGACGTGCCTATGCGCTGCTTGCAGCCTACCGAGTCACTGGGGATCCAGCGTGGCTACACCGCGCACGCGCTGCCGGTGCTCTCGCATACGAACACGCGGGGAGCCTCCCCACGCAGACTGCTCTGTTCCAGGGGGCCGTCGGCCCAGCAGTGCTGCAACTGGCGCTGGACGATCCCGACCGTGGAAGCTTCCCGATGCTGGAGCGATGGATCGTCTAGCCCTGCGCGAACCCGTTGCCCGCCTCACACGGCGCTGCCGACCCGCAGGCGATCACTCGCAGCGTCATCCGCACTTCGCCAGGACGAATGACGCTCACTGGAGTCGCCTGGAGGCAGCTGGACATCGACCGAACAGCACCATTACGCCCCGTGGATGGCCTGGAAGGCAGTCGCTATCTCGACTCGAGCTGATTGGCGCAGGCGCCGTCCCCTTTCTCACCGACTTGGAGCAAGTCAATGGTCAAGTCAGGGAGGCGTTCGAAGTTTGAACGGAGTGTCCGTGGCCATGGAAAAGTCCCCGGTAGTGGCCAAGTAGAGGTCCCCGGTGGTGGCCGTGTGAAAGTCCCCACTCCTTGCTCGTCGTGTCGATCCGGAGCGTGAAGCCCTGAGCGGTGGAGTAGCGGTGTCTAAGCCGGCTACGCCACCGCCCAGGAGGGCTCCATTGTGATGTCTGCGAGGGAACGAATGAGCATCATCTCCGCCTACCAGCAGGTGGGCACTTACCGTGGGGCCGCAGCGATCTGCGGGACCACGCACAAGACGGTCAAGCGGGTCGTGCAGCGTGCGGAGGCCGGCGAGCCGCCGCCGGTGCGTGAGCGGCGGCCGTCGAACTACGAGGGTGTGCGCGCTTTGGTCGGCCAGGCGGTGACGAGTACGGAAGGGCGGATCAGCGCGAAGCGGTTGCTGCCGCGGGCCCGGGCGCAGGGGTACGCCGGTTCGGACCGGAACTTCCGTCGTCTGGTCGCGCAGGAGAAGAAGGCGTGGCGTCGTGAGAACGGTCGGGGCCGGCGGCCGGCGGTGTGGAGCCCGGGTGAGCATCTGGTCATCGACTGGGGCGTCATCGCTGGGGTCCACGTCTTCTGCGCGGTGCTGGCGTGGTCGCGGGTGCGGTTCGTACGGTTCGCAGCCGATGAGAAGGCGGCCACGACGCTGGCGCTGCTCGCGGAGTGCTTCGAGGCCCTGGGTGGGGTGCCCAAGGTCGTGCTGGCCGACCGGATGGGGTGCCTCAAGGGTGGCGTGGTCGCCAACCGGGTGGTCCCCACGGCCGAGTACGTCCGGTTCGCCACGCACTACCGGTTCCGGCCGGACTTCTGCGAGGCGGCCGACCCGCAGTCCAAGGGCATCGTGGAGAACCTCGTCGGGTACGGCAAGGAGGACCTGCTGCGCCCGCTCCTGCTCGAGCACGCCTTGGACGCCGACGGCGAGGCGACCGGTGGCGGTCAGTCCCACTCTGCCGCAGCGATTTTGGGTGACCTGTCCGTGGCGAACGCGCACGCCCGGGCGTGGTGTGAGGAGGTCAACGCCGCTGTTCACTCCCAAACGTGCGCCGTCCCGGCGCAGCGGCTGGCCGTCGAGGTCGAGCTGCTCACACCGTTGCCGTCGCTGCGCCCTCACATCGGGCCGCCGCCGATCATGCGCAAGGTCGACAAACTCGCCACGGTACGGGTCGGCTCAGCCCGATACTCGGTACCGGTGGCGCTGCGCGGGAGCGCGGTGGCGGTGCTCGTGGACGGGCCGCGGGTGCTGATCCTGGACCCGGGCAGCGGGGTCGTGCATGCGCAGCACCCGCTCAAGGCACCCGGCGAGGCCTCCATCCTGGACGAGCACTACGGCGGACCCAGGCCCGCACCGGCCAGGGCGATCCGCCCGAAAACGGTTGCGGAGAAACAGTTCTGCGCGCTCGGTGAGGTCGCGCACGCATTCATCGCCGGCGCCGCCGCCGCGGGCCACACCCGCTTGGGGCCCGAGCTGGCGGAGCTGAACACCTTGGCCGCGGCCCACGGCACGCAGGCCTTCACCGCGGCCCTGGAGCGGGCGGTCGCGTTCCGCCGGTTCAAGGCCGCTGATGTGCGCTCGATCCTGGCCGCGGGGGCCGGCACCCCGCACCCGCGCCGCGCCGGGGACGCGCTGATCATCGACCTGCCCACCAGTACGGGACGGTCCCTGACCGAGTACGCCCCCACCAACCACGCTGGGGGCGAGGCGGATTCGCCGGGCACAGGCATAGCGACCGGTGCCGGACGGGTGGTGTCCTCATGACCGCGACGACCCCGCCGCCGCTGGCGGCGGACCTGACCGCAGGGCTTCGCCGGCTCAAGCTCGCAACGATCCGTGAGGTCGCCCCCGAGCTGCTGCTCACCGCCAAGACCCAACGGTGGGCCCCCGAGGAGGTCCTACGGGCCCTGGTCGAGCGAGAGATCGCTGCCCGCGACGCCTCCAACCAGCGCGCCCGGCTCAAAGCCGCTGGGTTCCCCGTCGTCAAGACCATTGAGGAGTTCGACCTGGCCGCGTCCTCGATCCCGGCCCCGACCTGGGCGTACCTGACCAGCCTGGAATGGGTCGCGGCCAAGGAGAACCTCGCCCTGATCGGCCCCGCCGGCACGGGCAAGTCCCACACCCTGATCGCGCTCGGCCACGCCGCCGTCACCGCCGGCCACAGGGTCAAGTACCTCACGGCCGCCGACCTCATCGAGACGCTCTATCGCGGCCTGGCCGACAACACCGTCGGCAAGACCATCGAGAGCCTCCTACGCCACGATCTGCTCCTGGTCGATGAGGTCGGCTTCGCCCCGCTCGACGACACCGGAGCGCAACTACTGTTCCGCGTCATCGCCGCCGCCTACGAGCGCCGCTCCCTGGGCATCGCCTCACACTTCTCCTTCGAGGAATGGGGCCGGTTCCTGCCCGAACACACCACCGCCGTGTCCATGCTCGACCGGCTCCTGCACCACGCCACCACCGTGGTCACCAGCGGCCAGTCCTACCGCATGCTCCAGGCCCGAAACCGCACAGGAGGGCGCCCCACCACGAGCTGAACAACCCGCAAGGAGTGGGGACTTCTACTTGGCCACCAGCGGTGACCTAGGACTGGCCATTGACACCGGTCCGGATCCCAAGCGCAGCGAAGTGCGTCGCCCTACATAGAACTCCGCTGGCTCCCGCTCGCAGGTCGAGGCGCGGACGCTCGGTCTCTGCCTCGTGAGCCACCGTCGACCGATGTTTCCGAGAAAGTGTCCGTGCCAGCAACCAGTCATAACCAGCGCTGGCCAACGCCGGCCAATGAGTAACCGCAGGTCAACGGCTTGCGGCCAAGATCGGCCAACACAGGCAACTACGCACGAGCAATACGAGATGTACTTCGACATCTGAGCAGGCCATCCTTCACCGGAACCGCGCTGCCCCTCACGGGGCAGCGCGGTTCCGGCGTTTCACGCATCGTGGGATGCCGTCCGCGCGCCCGCCGCTGGTGCCGCGCCCACGGCATAGCCCCTGCATTCCGGGGACGAACGCCTTCCCGGCCGGTAGCGTGCGGCTGCATGGGGAGCAACCCGCGCCGCCTGGACGGACTGCGCCCCGACGAGCGCGCCGCCGCCCTGCTCCTCGAGCACGTGACGGGCGGGACCGTTCGTGCCCACGACGTCGGCACCCGTCAGGGAGCCTACGACCTGCACCTGACGTACCCGAAAGGCCGAACAGCCGCCGTCGAGGTCACCACCGCGAACAGCCTGCCCGCAGACCCCTTCAGCCTGCTCGTCCTGCCGCACGTCGCGCGACGGATGCTGAAGGTCCTCAGCGCGCGAGGCGTCGTGGAGCGACACCTCTTCATCGGCATCACCTCCGAACCGTCCGCGGAGGCCGAATGGCCCGCCCTCGCCGCTCAGGACGTCGCCCCCTACGACGACGTCCCCGAGGGACTCACCCGCCTGTGGATCGCGACCACCGGCCGGGCGCCAGGGCTTACGTCGTGGTCACGTCCGGACGGGTGGCAGCACCACACGAGGTGACGTCAAACTGCCACCCGAATGCTCTGGGGAAGACGCCCCAAAGAGTTGACATTGAGCGGATCCTTAGTCGTAACATTGAGTCATCAGCACTCAACCTTGGGCTGGCCGCCCAACGAGCAAGGAGGACACCATGGCCACCACCTTCGACCCCTTCCGCGACCTGGACCGCGTGCTCTCGGGCTCACTGCGAACTCCCGCGTCAGCCGCCATGCCGATGGACCTCTACCGGTCCGGCGACCACTTCGTCGCCCACATCGACCTGCCGGGGGTTGACCCGTCGACGATCGACGTCGATGTCGAGGAACGCACCCTCACCATCCGCGCCGAGCGGCGCGACACCACCGACGAAGACGTCCAGTGGCTCTCCCACGAGCGACCGACCGGCACCTTCGCACGCCAGCTCACGCTGGGCTACGGGGTGGCCCCGGACCGCATCGAGGCCGACTACTCCGACGGGGTGCTCACCCTGACGATTCCGGTCGCCGACGAGGCGAAGCCCCGCAAGATCTCGGTGAGCCACAAGGGAAGCCGCCAGGTCATCGAGGGCGAGGCGAGCGCCGCCCAGCCCGCGGGTGCCTGATTCCGCGCCTGACCCCGGCTGACCTTCCCCATGAGAAGCCGTCGCGACGAGCTCCGGCGACGTGGCGTCCACGTCTCGTGGGGAAGGTCGGGAAGGGGTGGGTGGGTAGGCGAGAATCGGTCGCATGACGACTGAGCGCACCACCCTGATCGACCAGTTGCTGGATGCCGGGCGGCACCTCGTCACCCGCGGCCTCGTCCAGGCGAGCGGCGGCAACCTGTCGGTCCGCCTGCCGGGCACCGACCACTTCCTCGTCACCGGGTCGGGCACGTGGCTCGACCGCCTCACCGCTGACGACCTCGTCGAGCTGACCCTCCATGGCGAGCGTGTCAGCGGCGCGCAGCGGCCGTCGGTGGAGTGGAAGCTGCACCAGCGCACCTACGCCGTCCGCCCGGACGTGCAGGCCGTCATCCACCTGCACCCGCAGCACGTGCTGCTCGTCGACATGCTCGGCGCACCGATCCGATTCACGACGTTGGACCACCAGTTCTACCTGGGCAGCGCCGGGCGGGTGCCGTTCCACCCCGCCGGTTCGCAAGAGATCGCGGATGCCGCCGCGGATGCCGCCCGTGACCACGACGCGGTCGTCATGGCGCACCACGGGTGCTCGACGCTCGGCGACACCGTGTCGATGGCACTGCGTCGGGCCCTGAACCTCGAGGAAGCCGCGGCGATGACCTACCGCCTGCTCATGGCCGGCGACACGACCACGGACTTCCCGCAGGAGTGGAAGGGCAACATCATCAGCATCTGAGCACGATGGCCCTGCGCCGGGTCAGGACCCTCAGCAGATCAAGTCGCTCAGCGGGTCAGAGCCAGACTGGCCAGGGCCACCAGCCAGGAGACGAACGAACCGACGAGGAAGTACTCGGTGACCTCGTCGATGCCGACGGCATCCACCGTCGAGCTCTCGTCGCGCTTGGCCTGCAGCTCGGGGAAGCGGATCAGACCCTTCGCGGCGATGACGAGCCCGGCCGCCGTGAGCTGACCGGCCAACCCGAGACCGATGATCAGGACCCGCTCCATCGGGCCGAGGAGCCGACCACCGCGCAACTGGTCCGAGGCTTGCGGCCCGCTCGGCAGCTCGGCCTGCTGCACCGGCCGCAGGGCACCGACGCTGACCAGGACGAGTCGGACGACGACGTTCGCGGTGGCGAGGTTCGCGAGCAGCAGGCCCGTCACGAGCAGCACCGCACCCGGGTCACTGGCGGCATCGAGCAGGGGCAGGTCGGCCCAGGCGAGCCACGACGCGAGCAGCCCGCCGGCCGACGAGGCCCACCCCGACAACGCGACGAGCGCGAAGGCCACGGCACCGAGGACGGCCAGGGCACGGCCGTGGCCCCGCCCCGTCGACAACGCCTGGGCGGACAGCACTGCCCACAGGGCAAGCGCCACCATCGACACCCCCAGCACGACGAGGTCGGTGGGAGCGGTGAGCCCGGCCAAGGCGGCGAGACCCGCTATCACCGCTGCCCCGACAGCGGGTGACCACCGCGCCACCGGCGGCGGCGCTGCGGCCCGCACGAGGTCCGCGAGCCCGAGGCCGACGAGCCAGACGCCGAGCCAGCTCACGGCATCCGCCGCAGCAGGTCATGGGCCGCCAACACGGCCCCGAGGCCGTCAGCGCGCACGCGCTGGGAGACCGCCGACGGGCTGATGCCCTCGAGTGTCGCCAGGTCACCCTGGGTGGTGTGCGGTTGCATGAGCCCCCTCAGCAGTCGGATCGAACGCTCTGAGCACGAGCCAACCAGATGGTCCCGACAGAGCAGTGCCGCATTGACGGCGTCGACCGCGGTGTCGTCCTCCGACGGGGCGACCCGCAGGGCCGTGCGCACGTGCCGGGTAGCGGGTTTCGCCGCAGCCTCCTCTGCCGCCTCGACGGCAGAGCGGGCTGCCCACCAGCCCGGACCGTCCTCGATCCCCCGGTCCGGGTCGAGCGTGGTCACACTCCCCCGCCCGATCCCGACGCGGGTGTCGACGTCGGGCAACAGGGCCAGGCGCACGCGCAGACCGGCATCCAGCGCCTCGCCGAGCGTCGCGTACGACCCCTGGAACTCGTCGCCGACGGTGACCCGCAACCCCGTGAGGGACGGGACTGCGTCGTCGACCTGACGAAGTGCGGCCTCGACGGCACGGTGCAGGTCAGCGCGGTCGACGGAACCCCGAGAGCCGACGATGTCACCGATGAGGGTGCATCGTGAAGCATTGTTCTTCATTGAGTTCATATGAAGATCATACCTTCACATGAACGAAATGAAGCCCAGAACTACAGAGCAGGACCCTTCACGGGGCGATCGACCACAAGTCCTGCCCTGACCTCGGCTGGGCGACCCCACGCTCGGTCGCCACGGCATCCACCAGACGCGCGGGCGTGACATCGAACGCCGGGTTGAAGCCCCCGGAGCCCGCGGGCGCCACCCGGACCCCACCGATGCTCGTGATCTCCTCCCCCGAACGCTCCTCGATCTCGATGCCGGAGCCGTCAGCCATCGACAGGTCGACGGTCGACCACGGCGCAGCGACCATGAAGGGGATGTCTGCGTCACGGCAGGCCAGCGCCACCCCGAGGGTGCCGATCTTGTTCGCGGCGTCCCCGTTCGCGGCGATGCGGTCGGCACCGACGACGGCGAAGTCGACCAGCCCCCGCAGGATCGTCGAGGCAGCGGCCCCGTCGACCTGGACCACGTGCGGGATGCCGTCCTGCTCCAGCTCGAAGGCCGTGAGCCGGGCCCCCTGCAGCAGGGGGCGCGTCTCGTCGGCGTAGACGAGCTCGATGCGGTCGCGGGCGTGCAGCTCGCGGATCACGCCGAGGGCGGTGCCCCAGGCCGACGTCGCGAGCGATCCCGTGTTGCAGTGCGTCAGCACCCGCAGCCGGGGGCGGTCGATCCGGGACAGCAGCCAGTCCGCCCCGAGCCGCGACAGCTCACGGTTGGCGGCCTCGTCCTCGGCGGCGAGCTGACGGGCCGCGGCCAACACGGCATCCCTGCCGTTGCCCATCAGCGGCCGCACCTGGTCGACCCCCCACGCGAGGTTGACGGCGGTGGGCCGCGCGTCGCGCACGCGGTCCACCGCGGCCTGGATCCGGGCCTCGTCCCAGCCCTCACGAGCCCCCTCGTCCATCGCGACGACGACACCCATGGCACCGGCCACCCCGAGCGCCGGAGCGCCGCGCACCGCGAGCACGGCGATCGCCTCCACGAGGTCGTCCGTGGTGTCGGTGACCCGATCGACGACGGTCCCGGGCAGCAGGGTCTGGTCGATGAGCCGGACGGCACCGCGACCGTCGCGGCCCGCGGCGTCGTCCCAGGAGATGGCGATGAGCGTCATGGGCGCCAGCCTAGGGTGCCTACCGACCTGAGCCGGCACCAGTCGTCGGGGCCCAGCAGTCGGCGGAGCCCACCAGTGATCGGAGCCCAGCAGTCGTCAGAGCCAGCTGTTGCTGCGAGGTGCGCACCCCCTGCCGAGGGGCTAGCGTCCGACCATGAGCCCGCGACCCACCCTGCGCCAGACCTCGCCAAGCCCTCGCACGCGCCGGGCCCGCTCCGCCGGTGCCCTCACCCTGGCGCTCGCCATGATCCCGGCCGCCGCGTCCGCCGCCCACGGTGACGACCCGACCGTGCTGACGCCGATCGGCGGCGGGTACGTGACCTCGACCCTGGCCGGGTTCGCGGATGCCGCGGCGCTCGGTGCCAGCGGACCCACCGTCGACCTCGTCGTCGTCCCCGCGGCCTACGGCGACGGCGCCAAGGACCGGGCCGAGAACCTCCGCCTCGCGGCCGACCGAACTGCCCAGCTCGACGCTGCGTGCGACGCCGCCGTCGCGTCCTCGGGCAGCGGCTTCACCGGGTGCACCGCCACGCTCGCGGTGCTGCTGAACCGCGCCGACGCGCTCGATCCCGCCAACGCCGTCGCCCTGGCCGACCCCGGCACCGACGGCATCTATGTCCTCGGCGGCGACCAGGGGCTGGCCATGCAGGTGCTCGCCGACTCCCCGGCCGAAGCGGCCATCACCGCAGCCGTCGAGCGCGGAGCCGCCCTCGGCGGGACCAGCGCCGGTGCCGCCGTGGAGTCCCGCACGATGATCAACGGGTACCGCGGCTCGCTGGGGCCGGCTGACGGTCTCCAGCAGGGCTCGACCCTCATCTGGTGGGGTGACGACGGGGACCTCGAACGCGGTCTCGACATCGGCTCGTCGAGGGCGATCTTCGACCAGCACTTCCATCAGCGCGGCCGTCTGGGCCGGAGCCTGTCGACGATCGCGACCGCCGGCGAGCGCCTCCGCACCAGCCCGGTCGGGGTGGGGGTCGACTACGCGACGGGGGTGCGGGTCACCGGTGACACCGTCCTGTCGGACGTCTTCGGCGACGGTGCCGTGACGATCATCGACGACCAGACCCTCGGCGGAACCCACTCCTGGGTGGGCAGTCCGGCGACCTTGTCGGCCCGCCGCGTGCTCACCCACCTGATGACCGAGGACACGACCTACGACCTGGCCTCGCGCGAGTTCACCCGCGCGGGCGAGGTGATCGCCCCTCCCCCGGCGAGCGCATGGCTCGCCCCGGCATCCCCGTCGACCGTCGAGGGGACGGTGTTCCTCGGTGGCGGGTCACTCGGCAGCCCGGTCATCGCCGACGTGGTCGCTGCGGCCCGGACGGTTGACGCGTCGAAGAAGGCCCGGCTCGTCGTCCTCGGAGGCGGTGCGTCGTCGAGCTCGCTGACGAGCGCCTACGCCCAGGCCGTGAAGAAGGCCGGGTGGGCCGGGCAGGTGAACGCGGTCGTCCACAACGGCAAGGGCTGGCCCGGCACGTCGCTCGCCGGCGCCACGGCCGTCGTCCTCGTCGGGGAGGACCCGGTGGCGCTCGCGTCGTCGATGGCCGACCCGGCGTTCCGGGCCACGGTCACCCAGGCGGTGCGCACCACCCCGGTGGTGCTCGCCGACGGCTCGATGACCGCCGTCCTCGGCGAGCGCTGGTCGGCCAAGGCCAGACCCACGTCGAACACCCTCGAGGCCGAGGGCGTCGCGGCGTACCGCGCCGACGACGCGGCGTGGCAGGACGGGCTCGCGCTGGTGCCCGCCACCGTGGTCCCCCACCTCACCGACGACTTCCGCTGGGGTCGGCTGTACGCGGGTGTCGCGGCGGCACCCGCGGACCTTGCCATCGGGGTGGCGTCCGGGTCGGCGGTGGTGCTGAGCCCTGCAGGCGCCTCGGTCTCGGGTGCGTCGGTCGTCGTGGCCGACGGGTCGGGGGCGTCGTCGTGGGTCAGCGCCAACGGCGCGTTCGGCGCGAGCGGGGTCGCCTCGACGTCTTCGGGTCCGGTGACCAGCTCGCCCGCCTGAACATGATGTGACCCGCGTCCTTGCGTGCCGGCGCGCACCGTGACACGGTCGAGGTGTGGAGCCCTTGGTTCCACGACGACGGACTTCCTCAGCCCGCCGCCGCGAAACACTCGCGATCGGAGGAAACCTGGATGAGCGCATCACGAGTTGTCGTCGGGGTCGACGGATCCCCCCTGTCCATGGCGGCAGTGTCCGCGGCCGCACAGATCGCGAGCGAGCGGGGGCTGCCCCTGCACGTGCTGCACGCGTTCGCCGTCGACCTCCCGATGCTGGGGTTCGGTGAGCTCACGAAGGACTCCGACGTCGTGTCCACCCACGCGTCCAGGCTCGTCGCCCAAGGGGTTGCCCGCGCCCACGCCATTGACCCCTCCCTCACGGTGACCACCGCCGTTCGCGACGGCTACGCGAGCCAGGCCCTCGTCGACGCCGCACGCACCGCAGCCCTCGTCGTCGTCGGCGCCATGGGGCACGGGCTGTTCAGCCGGGCCAGCGTCGGCGCCGTCGCGATGCAGGTCGTGACCCACGCCCGTTGCCCCGTCCTCGTCGTGGGCCACGAAGGCACCCCGCCGGCATCCGAGAGTGCTGCGGTCGTCGTCGGCGTCGACGGGTCCAAAGCCTCCCTGCGAGCCCTGTCCGCCGCGTTCGACGAGGCCGTCCGCCGCAGCGCTCCCCTGCGCGTCGTCCACGCCTGGGAGCCCAGCAGCGCCAGCGACCCCACGTTGTCCGGCGACTCGACGTGGAGCGACTACGCCGCCGACCTCGAGCGCACCCTCAGCTCAGCACTGTCCGCACAGCAGGCCTCCAACCCGCACGTCGAGGTCAGCTACGAGGTGGTCACGGGTGAGCCGGTTCAGACCCTGCTCGACCACGCGCGAGACGCCGGGCTGCTCGTCGTGGGCAGCCGTGGTTCGGGCGGCTTCCCCGGGCTGCACGTCGGGTCGACGGCGCTGCGCCTCATGGGCCGCAGCCCCTGCCCGGTGCTGTTCACCCGCTGAGGCGTGTTGTTCACCCGCTGAGGCGCCTGGTCGCGCCGAGCTGGTCGAGCACGAAAGCCCACTCCCACGCGATCTGTTCCCACGCGGCATACCGACCGCTGCGGCCACCGTGTCCGGCGGCGAGTTCGGTGCGCATCAGCACGGGCCGCTGCTCGAGGTCGTTGGTCGCGACCTCACGCAGCCGCGTGACCCACTTGGCCGGTTCGGTCACGTAGACGCGGGTGTCGTGCAGGCTCGACGTCGCGAGCACCGCCGGGTACCGGGCCGGGCGCACGTTCTCGTAGGGGGTGTAGGCCCGCATCGCGGCATAGACCTCGGGGTCGGTGAGCGGGTTGCCCCACTCCTCCCACTCCCCGATCGTCAGCGGCAGGTCGGGCTGGAGCATCGTCGTCAGCGCGTCGACGAACGGCACCGCGGCGTGCGCGACGCGGAAGGTCTCGGGCGCGAGGTTGAGCACGGCCCCGACGAGCAACCCACCGGCAGAGCCGCCCTCGAGCCCGACGCGCTCGGGGTCGATCCAACCGGTCGCCACGAGGTGGTCGACGCAGGCGAGGGTGTCGGTGAACGAGTTGGTCTTGGCGAGCAGCTTGCCCTCGTCGTACCAGCGGCGGCCGAGCTCGCCGCCCCCGCGGACGTGCGCCACGGCATACACGACACCGCGGTCGAGCAGGCTGAGACGGGCGACGGAGAAGTAGGGATCGGAGGAGATCTCGTACGCCCCGTACGCCGTGACGAGCCCCGGGTTGGTGCCGTCGGGCTCGACGCCCACGCGGTGCACCACCGAGACCGGCACGAGCGTGCCGTCGGATGCCGTTGCCCACTCGCGTCGTTCGGCGTAGTTCGCGGGGTCGAAGTCCCCGAGCACCGGCTGGCGTTTGAGGAGGGTGCGCTCCCCGGTGTGCAGGTCGACGTCGAGGATCGAGCGGGGTGTCGCCCACGACTCGACGACGACCTGGACCGACGTCTGCCCGGGCTCGGGGTTGTCGCCGAGCCCGATCGAGTGCACGGGGGCGTCGACGGTGACGTCCCAGCCGGCGGCGTGCCCCGAGTCGCTCGTCGCGTCGCGGGGCAGCACCCGCAGTGCGGTCAGGCCGCCGCTGCGCAGGGAGAGCACGGATGCCGTG
>Ga0208693_1000814_pt1 | contig 23875 bp, 19 predicted proteins | sample AD_UKC071_MetaG_FD_184438 | JGI IMG/M metagenome (GOLD analysis project Ga0208693, IMG submission 184438) | Active sludge microbial communities of municipal wastewater-treating anaerobic digesters from USA - AD_UKC071_MetaG (SPAdes) (version 2) | ecosystem: Engineered > Bioreactor > Anaerobic >... | reverse complement strand
CGTACAGTGCGCGGGTGACATGGAAATCGGCCGCGGCGGGGAACGGGATGGGAAGGAGTCTCCTTGTTGCGCCTCCATCGCGGTAGGCTGCAGTGGCGATCGCGATGTCTCCCACTCCCATGCCGGGCTGCAAGGCGCCGGCAGAGCCCACTCTGATAAAGGTGTCTGCGCCGAGCATGCCCAGCTCTTCCATGGCTATGGCGGCTTGAGGCCCGCCCATCCCTGTGGAACAGACGGTCATCTTCACTCCTTTGTAGGTTCCTGTGTGAACGAATATGGCGCGGTTGGCACTGACCTGAGCTGCGTTATCGAGTCGTTCGGCGATCTTCAGGCCTCTTATGTGATCACCCGGGACAAAGCAGTATCGGGAGATCTCATCTGGCATTGCCTTTATGTGATGCTGCGGATAGTGCGATCCGCTAACATTGGCGACCTCCAGCCTGAGATGGGGTTTGCGATTGTCCGATGCTCGTGTCATTCTCGTTCCTCCTCGGTTTTGCAGTACATGTGTGCCGGGCATGTCCGCCCTTTGCAGACGGTCATACCCGGCTTGCAGAATTGATCTTGGCGGGTGCAGGCATATTGTTGCCTAGTTGCTCAGGGTTAACAGCAACATGAGAAATTCCGGAGGCATGTTGTATATGTCGATCTCGGGAAATTCTTTTCCCATGATATAAGGGATGTTAACAAAGGTTTGCCCGTTGTGCCAGAAAACTTGATCGCTCAGGGGGTTCAAGGCGACATGGACGGCGTCATTAGCTATCTCGGCCATTGCCATGAGGGCGAGCATTACGCCCTCATCTGCTATTGGGTAGATGAAGACCACGTTGTGGGCGGGTGCGCTGACGAGTGCGCCGTAAGGCCCCATTGCGCCCGGCAATCTGTCGATGGCAAGCATGTGGGCTGAAATGGGGTGTCCCGCAGACTCCACAATGATGAGGTTGAGCCCGGGAAGCACACTGGCTTCGACAGGGGCCACAGGATATTTTGCAAGCGTGTTTTCCATGGCGGTGGAGAAGAGCTCGTCTATGTCGAAGTCCCATTTCTCGATATCTTTCCATTCGGCTGTAACGCTCATATCTGAGAAATCCCATACGAGGCAAGTGATCAGGCCATCGATATCACGGCGGTATACGGGCTCTTCGTCCGGAAACCGCACGAGATAGTCTGCTGGGTACAGGCACACGCCTAGGTGGCAAATGGCGTCATCGAGGCTTTGGAAGCTGTTTACCAGGCTTCTGATCTCTTCAATGCTGTTGAAGACGATCTCTACGTAGACCTCGATGACCTCCTCCCAATCTTCTTCGGCGACATAAGCGAGGAAAAGCCGCAGATCCCGGAAGATCAAGTTGTGGCTTTCCCCATCCGGGAAGGTCATGAGCAAGTAGTCCTCTTCAATGCGAGCCTGGCAGCCTCGCTGTTGTACTGCTTGGATGAGCATGTCAGAGATTTCTTCAGGGCCCACAGGCTCGAGCATTCCGGCGGGCGGGCCTATGTCCTGGGGGGCGGCGATGGCGCAACGGGGGATGATTGCCAGGACGATAATGGCGATGATCGTTGCCCGGGATTTGCCGCAGTGCGCTTGACGGGTCTGAGAAGACGTGAATGAGGCGATGGCGCAACGGTTCATTTGAGTCCCTCCTATAATCGGGTGAGTCTCCTTTCTTCGGTTTGGGCAACAACTCCTTCCTACAGTACTCCTATAAATTCGCGTCTTCACAACACGCTGATTTGGTGCTAATCTTGATGCCGTCTACGTCGGCAGAATGGTCCGAACTTCTGCGGTGCATCTGATTGTTTCCGCTTGGATGTGGAAGAAGCAATCCGGCTTTTTTGGGGGCGCGACTATCATGACTGGAGGAAACGGCAATGGACGGAGCTTATCCATACTGGGGTTTGGCTGCGGCGGCTCTCGGGGTTTACACGTTGGCGATGCTCGGGATAGGGGCGTGGGCGGGCAGGCAAGTGAAGGACGCGGAGGATTACATTGTTGCGGGAAGAAAACTCGGTTTTCCGCTTCTGTTCGGCACCGTGCTCGCCACCTGGATCTGCGGCGGGCTATTCATGGGAGGAATGGCTGAATCCTATAAGCACGGATTCCAGGGGGCTATCCTCGATCCAGTGGGCCCTGGGTTGTGGCTTTTGGTTGCCCCCGTCTTCTACTGCATTCTCATGCGCAGGGCCAGGTACATGACTGTGCCCGACATGATATCTACCAGATACAGCAAACATGCCGGGCTCATCTGCTCGCTGGCGATTGTAGTATACGAGCTGTTTTGGGTCTGCGCCACTGTGACTGCGTTTGGCTCGATCTTGTCCACCTTTTTAAACTGGCCGCTATGGGTGGGGATCCTTGCTGGCGGATTAGTTCTCATTGTCTACACGTGGCAGGGCGGGATGTGGGCGGTTACCGTTACTGACCTGGTCCAGATGGTCCTTCTTTGCATAGGCATGATCATGATGCTGGGGCGAGTGGTGGATCTGGCCGGGGGCTGGCATGCGCTCATCGCCAATGCGGCAACTAAGGAGAATGCTTTGCCTTTCAATGTCTTGCCGGGGTCGGGCGGGTTCTACGGGTGGACCGGGATGTGGGCCTGGTCATACCTGATTTCCGGCGTCGTTGCCGGCTTGGGGGCGAATGCGGCTGCTCAGGACTATTGGGAACGGGCTCTTTCAGGACGATCAATAAAGACGATTATCTGGGCTAGCGCAACAGCGGGCCTGGTCTACCTGGCGCTAGGTTCGATCCCATACTTCATAGGCATCGGGGCGTACAAGATAGCGCCTTCGCTCAGCGCTGAGCAGGTGGAATCTTTGGGGCCGTGGCTCCTTGTGAACTACTTCAGTCCGGCGGCGGCCACGTTCATCGCTGTTGCCATGGCTGCAGCAGTGATGAGCAGTGCCGACAGCGGATTGCTCGCTCTTGCCTCGGTTTGCGGGAAGAACCTCCTGCAGCTGTTGAACCCTAAGGCCGGGGATGGGGATGTTCTGAAGTGGACGAGGAGATGGGTGACCATAGGCGGTATCATAAGCCTCGTGATGGCCCTCTTTTTTCAGGAGATTTTCCGCGTGCAGATATTTGGCCATGCTATCTTAGCCATTGCCGCTTTCCCAATGATGACTCTTGGACTCTTTGACCGCAAATCGAACAATCTGGGCGCTTTGACAGGGACCTATTTGGGAATGGGCGTATGGATCGGGTTCTCTCTCTTTCTCACTCATGTTCAGGGGGCAGGTTTTTGGGATGCATCTGAGATCGCCATGCTTCCGGCGCTGATCGTCAGTTTTGCGACGATGTTCGTAGTATCGAGGCTGACTGCAGCTGCGGATCCGCCCAAGTGCCTTGTGGATGTGGACGGAAATCCATTGCCCACTTCAGGGGCTGTGCTTTCCTGCAAGGCTCTTTTTCGCAGGGGAGAGATTGAATGAGCATCTAAGAGACGGTTTATCAGGAATGGTCTTTGCTTTGCCTGGACATTGGCGCGGGGGCATCTACTGGCCGCCTCCCGCGCCAATCAAGTTCTGGGCTACATGTTGACAATAAGGCTTAAGTCTCCCGTCTTCGCAGCCTCGAGGATGGGCTTCATATACGTATCCACGGAGGATGCGTCCATCTTCACCGGCATGCTTTTCAGCTTCGGCTCGAGCTGTGGGTCTTTTGCTGCCGCTAGGGCCCGGTCTATGTGAGAGTCGGTGAACCCTGGCAGCTCTCCTAGAGTGATTGGGAATCCGGCTTTTCTGCTGAAATCGATCATGCCCTCGGCAACGGCGATTCCAAGGTCACGTCCGAAGAGTGTGTTGATATCGGCGGAAATGTAGCCGTAACGTCTGTATATGTCGCCCACTATCCGTAGCTGTCTTTCTATGGCCGGAGCGAAGAAGACGGTGTAATAGGGGTTCATTACTGCGCATGCCCGTCCGTGGGTAGTGATGTCCACCAGGGAGAAGCTCGTGAGATGTCCGCCGTTTGTGGCGCCGACCATGATTGCGTACCCGCCCAAGTCTGTTGCAAGTCCCAACGCTTCTCTGGGCTCGTCGGCCTCCGGGGCATCTATGACTTTAGGAACACTGTCTACTATGAGCTCGATGCCGATTTCGGCTATCTCCTGTGCAAGCTCGTAGCTTTCGGGGCCTATGCCGTAGAAGACCTCAAGGCAATGGGAGAGCCCATCGAGGGCTCCGTCCAAGGTGACGTCCTGTGGAGCGCTCTTGGTGACCGTGTAGTCGAACACGGCGCGGTCGGGAGTAACTGCGTCGTCTATTATCAGTTTCTTCTGTCGTTCCAGGGTGTAGGTGACATTTGCATACTTGGTGAGATGCGCTCCTGAGCCTGAGGCTGTCTGAACTGCGATCATGGGAAGAAGCTTGGCGCCTGTGCGCGACATCGCTTTGCTTACCAGCCCTACGCCTAAGTAGGCCTTGAGCTCTGGTTCGTATGGGCCCAGGCAGGCTGTAACGTTTGCGGCTTTCACTGCGTCAATGGTGCTTCCGCCGCCCACGGCCACCAGGCAGTCGGGCTTGAAATGCAGTATGTAAGTGGCTATTCGGTACACGTCTTCTACAGGCGAATTAGGTGCTGAGCCTGGAACGATGCGGCCTTCGGCAATGGAGACGTCGTTGGCCTCAAGAGATGATGTTACGGTGCTAAGTATTGGTGCAAGCCATGGGCTGTGGTTGGCTATCACAAGGACGTCCTTGCCGAACTGGGCTGCGAATGCCCCAACTTGATGCAATGAGTGGGAATAGGAATCTCCTTTGAATTCGTGCAGCAGTCTGCGGGCTCTGGTTTTCAGTTGCTCAGTTCGAGTCATGCATATCCCCCCTCCGTTTGCGTGTGTGCACTGTTTGTCTTCTACCGGTCCGGGAGAGCCTTCTCGAATTTCCATAGCTCCTGTTTGCTCGTGGAGACCCCCAAAGCGCCGGTGGAGACTACGGCCTCCAGTTCCGGCACTGTTTCTACGAGTCCTCCTGCGATGAATGGCGATAGCTTCCTTATGGGCAGACGGTGGATGAGACTTGGCAGGACGAGGGCCGGAAGGATCTCCACTGCGTCCGGACGAGAAGAGGAGACTATGTCGATTGCGGTTTTCAACGATTCGGAGTCAAGCAGGAAAAGACGTTGAATGGCTATCAATCCTGAGGCCTTCGCTGCCCTTATCAGATTGCTCCGTGTGGTGAGTATGCCGGAAATGCCTATCTCATCGGCCAGCCAGTCGATGCCTGCAGGGTCTTTTCCGATTCCCTGGATGAGATCGATATGGCAGAAGACAGCGATACCATAGTCTTTGGCGCTATTGCACACATCTCGGAGGTCACGGATAGTGCCTGTGAGGAAAAACACCAGTTTCGCGTCGCACTCTGCTGCAAGCTTTAATTCCTTTGCCTGCTTGAGGGCGGGTATCGCCGGGCGTCGCTTGAGATGGCGGAATATGAGGTTTGTGTCGGCTGCTGAGATTCTCGGCTTGCTTCCCAGCATGCACACCTCCTTTCATTTTGTGTTGCTCAGTCTGATCAGATATGAAAAGGGCGACCTTCGGCCTGCCTCAACACGAAACCTTCGACGCATGTGGGCGAAATCCTTTGAGCCCGGCTGCTCGTAAAAAAGGATATCTCCGGGTTGAGCTGGTATTTGTGAATATGTTGGATGGGTCAGGAAGATTGAAAGGGAAGACGCCAGACGAGTTGAAGTATACAAACACAGTGATGCAACGGGAAAATCCCGATGTAATGGAAGCTCCAGAGGATATACAGCGGGGGGAATTGATATGGGAAGAACGGTGTGTCCACCGGACGTGAAACAGAGGGCGAGCGGGGCGAAGGCCGTGTTGGTGTGGGCGGGACTACTAGCACTGATCTTTGCGGTACTGGCGTGGCCCGCAGGGGGTCTTGCGGCTTCGCTCGATGCAAGTGGCGATATCCGCATTTATCTTGTTGATCCATCCGACGCAGAGCCGGCTTTTGCAATCGAGCATGATGGACTTGAGCTTATTGCCGAGTTCGGTTCCGATGAGAACAGCCTGTTTGTGGGGGCAGGCTCGCTCAGATGGGGGCCGGGCAGATCAGGGTCTTTGATGATGTCAGGAAGGGCGGAGCCTATGCCTTTAGTTGGGTATCACCTCAGCAGAGGCAATTCCGACTATGTTAGGTTCATCGGACTCATGGAATCCGATGAGGCAAGAAGGCTTATAGGTCATAGGCTGGAATACACCCCCACCCCCGATGTTGTGCTGGGAGTAAGTGAAACCGCAGTGGTCTCGCAGAACGCGTCGAGGGCGCTTTATCTGCCGTTTCCCGGGTTTCCACTGTATGCATTGCAGCGTGTGGTGAGCCAGCAGGACCGGGCCCAGGATAGCCTGATCAATATCAACTTGGGGGCCGACTTCAGTCTGTCTTGGGACCTGATGTCGAGCGATTTTGCGAAATGGGGCGGCTTTGCGCCCCGCATGGAATTGTACGGCGAGATCTTCATCGACGATGCGCAGGGGCACATACCCAACCGAGCCTACGTTCCTGACATGGTCGGCGGGTTGGTCGGCATCGACCTTCCCAAGCTGCCATGGAACTTGCGGTTCGGCGCCAACATCGAGTATGTAGCGATAGCAAATTTCGTCTATTCGCACAGAAACCCCAACAACGATTATGTATATCGAGGCGTCATGCTAGGGCATCCTTTGGGGCCTGATTCGGACATGCTTGTTCTCACTCTCTCTTACTGTCCCGATAAATGTGCGAAACTGACGCTTTCGGGTGCGGTGGAAAGGCACGGAGAGGGCAGGGCAGGGCAGTCATGGTCGCACCAGCACGAGCCGGAGGAATGGTTTCTTTCAGGGGTTGTGGAGACCTGTGCCAGGGCTGTGTTTGGGATAGAGCGAGAACTCGCCCCTATGGCGCGTCTTATGGGCAGCTTAGAATATGCGACCAAATCCAACAGCGGCAATGTATTGGGACAGGCGTCTGACGAGTGGAATATGAGGATAGGGGTGGGGGTCAAGCTTTAGGGGGCCCATCCGTGCAAGGGAAAAGGGGCGGGTGGTCCGCCCCCCTAGAACGATACCCTCATGCCGCATCTGAGTTTTCCGTAGTTTTTCGGAGACGGCATCCACTCGTATTCGGCGAATGCGGCTCCGAACTCCGCGCCGGCCAATACGTTCGGATAAAATCGGCTGCTTTGGAGTTCGTAGCTGATCCCTGCCCCAACATACCCGGCGGTCAGCACGAAGATGGGGTTTTTGTACATGCAGATTGCGGAACCAGTGGTGTAGGCGCTATTGTGGCACATGTCGAAATTAAGAGCAAATCGCCATGTATCCGTAATGCGCATTCTGCAACCGAGGTTTATGCCGTCAACCACTATCCACGATGCGTGTAGCGACTCGAGTTGCGGGGCGCATAGAGCGGATCCGGATGCGCACGTCAATATGAGGATGACTGTGGCTGATGTCAATAAAAGAAGAACTCGTCCATTCATTTCCTCACCTGTATATGACATAATGTTCAATGCATCCCCATATCAGGGGATATCATCTTACTGCGTAATTAGCCGAATGTACCAGGAATCCTCCTGATCGGCAGTTCGGCAACGGATGGAGGATATTGGATTGAGGCGAAATTGCGATATGGGAGGTTCCCGAGGCTCGGCGTGGATATGGTGGGCCTTGGCGTTGGCATATCCCGCGTTCCTGCTTATTGCATCGGTGCGGCCTGAGTTCGGCGCTGAAGCAACCCGCGCATTCATAGAGAAAATACTGCCACACCTCGATCCAAGCCAGGTGCACGTGGTTGTGGTGGCTTTTCGCAAGGCATGTCACTTTCTTGGATACGGATTTTTCGCTATTGTGCTGGCTAATGCCATCCATACTCTGCGAAAAGGCGTGCGCCATAGGAAATGGGCGGTTGCCTCCTGTATAATCGCGGCTCTGATCGCCTTGGGAGTGGCTGTACTGGATGAACAGATTCAATCGGTCGTTCCCCATAGGACGGGCGCGAGTAGGGATGTTGCCCTTGATTTTCTGGGAATCGTCGTCGGAATGTTGGTCAAGGTGGGCAGGGGGTTTTGATCTTCCAAAGGCGCTTTGGGGGACGTGGTCATGCTTTTTGTTGACGGTTTAGAGCGTCTAGGTAGGGATGAGAAGATCTGGCTGATGGCTCAGATCAACGCCTTGACAAGCGCGAACCTTGTAATGGACGGTGTTGAGAAAAGCGCCAGAGCCGTGAAAGACATCGCTGTCGATCAGGTTGCGCGTGCAACTAGGCGTGCCTTGCCATCGCGGTCTCCGAGAATAGAGGAGTGGCGGCAGGACTTCGATTGGGATCCTGAGGTAATCAACCGCAAGGTTGCGGCGGAGATTGAGGCGCTGTCGGAGCTTGCCGATGCACAGCTTGACTCGGAGCTTCATCTCCAATTGCGGCGCATAGCCAACGTGAATAGCGAGGCTGATTGCGATGAAATAGCGGAAGGTGTCATACTGAGGGCAGCACGTAGCCTGGGGATTAGTGCCGAGGAGTATGGGAGTTTGGAGGATGTGGAGGCCGCGGTATTTGTCGCCTGCGTGGCGAAGCAGATAGATCTCCTGCTTGAACTAGTTGGCGAGATGCAGGCAGATGAGGCGGAATCAGCAGCAGCCAAGCTCGGCGAGGAACTGGAAAGTCTGGCGCCGGATGAAATCGCGGCGGTGTGTGAGGCAATAGGGATCGAGTCCATTTCTGAGGAGGCGGTTGCGGCGGGCCTCAGGTTCTGCCGGGCTGTGCCAATGGCGCAGATGGTGTGCGATGATTTCGGTTACGCATCTACGAAGTTCCTTGTGAGCCTCGGCAAGGCGGTTGGGTTTGCTCTGGGATGCGCGTTCTTGCCGGGGGTAATTGGCGGAGTCGATAGGTTAATGGCGTGCGCGTTGTCGCCGTTTATAGCCGTTCTCTCGGGCAGGGCAGCGCTAGCCACGTCCGATCGAATGCTCTACGACGAGTTGGCTCGGTTTTTGATTGTTATAGGACACGGTGTGGTTATAGAGGACCGAAGGAACGATTGGAGGCAGGCATTATTATGACAGCAAAGGAAATTAAACTGGTCGCGGCGATTATGCTTACACTTCTTGCTTTTTCAGCCGGGGTTGGCGCTGAGGAAGCTCAAACGACCTTTCTTGTGGTGACGCTGAAGGATGGCTCATCTGTGGTCTACAACATACCTGTTGACGGCGACAAGATAGACTCGGCGGCACTCGCTTTTTCCGATGTCGGGCTTCATGAGCTCGAGGGGAAGCACAATCTTGTTGCCTTGATCAATAATGAGCCGATCACGACAGGCGCTTTTTATGATGAGATATCGAACGTCGTGGGCTATCAGGCGCTTTCCTACATCATTGATGAGACCCTTGTCAGGCAGGCAGCCAAGAGCGCGGGGATTACGGTGACACAGGCCGAGGTAGATCGTGAGTTCGAGATGGTGCGCGAGGCGACGGGTTCTGACTTCGACGCTGTTCTAGCCCAATACGGCATGACGCAAGAGAGTTTTCGCAAGAGTCTAGAGATGAGTCTTCTGGTATTCAAGGTCTCTACGAAGGATGTGAAGGTGTCGGCAGAGGATATTGCCGAACATTACAACTCTCACATTGCGGACTACACGATTCCGGAGCAAGTGAGGGCGAGCCACATCCTTGTAGGCGCGGAGAAGGAAGCAGAAGAGATCCTGCAGTTGCTCGAGTCGGGGGCGGACTTCGGGGAACTTGCCAAGGAAAGGTCTGAGGACACGTATTCGGCGAAGGCCGGCGGTGACCTGGGCTATTTCCCCCGGGGGGCCATGGTGCCCGAGTTTGAACGGGCCGCATTCTCGACTCCGGTCGGGGAGACAAGCGGAATTGTGAAGTCACAGTATGGATACCATATTCTCCAGGTGACTGGGAAGATGGATGCCAGAACCATTCCCATGGAGGATGTTTGGGAGAGCATTGAGTGGGCGATCAAGAGCAAATACGCTCTCGATTTCAAGCAGCTCGTTGCAGAGCTGAAGCGTGACAGCGCCATAATCGTGTTCGATCCCCGTTTCGCAGATCTTGGAACGACGACGTTGCCATAGACATTTTACTCAGTTGGGTGCTGCCGTGGCCTTGGCAAGGCTGGGGCTGCATAGGGCGAATCGTCTAGCCATGTGCCGGAGGCCGTACACTAGCTTTCATATCCGAGGTGATTACATGATTAAGACTGTTATGTTCGACCTCGATGGCACTCTTGCACATTTCGAGTTCGAGGAGTTTTTCAGGGCGTATATAGAGAAGATCGTAGAGAGCCTGTCAGATGTTATGGAGCCGAAGGCTCTTACAGAGGCTCTGATGGCATCGGTCGAGGCGATGGTCTCGTGTGAAGATCCCGCCCTTACAAATCGGGATGTCTTTGTGGTCGACTTTTTCGGCAGGACAGGGCGATCGGAGGCCGAGCTGATGCCGCTGTTCGATGCTTTTTACCTTGCTGAAGACGGGTTTCCCAGCATTAAGCAGATGCTAGGCGTCACGCCGCACCCTTCTGCCAGAGGCATGATAGAAAACCTGCTTGACAGGGGATACGAAGTTGTGATCGCTACAAATCCGCTCTTTCCTCTGGTAGCCATTGAAGAGAGGATGCGTTGGGGCGACGTGGACGGTCTTCCTTACGCTCTTGTGACATCGTATGAGACTTCACATTTCTGCAAACCTAATCTGAAATATTACGAAGAGATACTCTCTGTTTTGGACAGATCCCCTGAAGAATGCTTGATGGTGGGGAATGATACCTGGGAGGATCTTGTGGCAGGAGATCTTGGGATCACGACTTACCTGGTTGAGGACTACATCTTAGATCGTGATCCCGTAAGGCGAGATCCTGACTTCAGGGGCAGTTTTGACGATCTTGTGGAGTTCCTCTCGGCGGAGGAGTTCCTGTAGTGCATGTGTTGCTCGGGGCGCCATAATTGCCTAAACGGCCTGGCAGTTTTACCAATCCATGCACAAATGGAAGGAATTCGCCGCCCCAGGTAGAAACATTAGTGAGACCGGAGTCTGTCTAGTGAATGTGCGCTTGGTTTGTGGCATTGGTAGTGGCAAGATCAGTAGCAGCGAAGACAGTTGCGCTGACCGCGTTATCCAGCTTGCCTGGATTGGCCGTCCAGCTTGGTATCCAAACGAACGCATCTTCTTGAGCAAAAGGGCTCTGCTTTTTTGAGCCTGGCGTCTTGCAACAGAGTTTTTTATGTGTGACAAGGCATCAACGAGATCTAGACGCCATGCGGGCCATTCAGGCACGTATCGCGGGTCACTTCCAGAGGGCCGCTGAGGGCACTGTGGCGAGTGACCTGTTCTTTATATTATCAAGCAGACAGATTCATGGAACGCCCGTTTGTTGAGTGAAAACTCAATGAGAGTTGAACGGATTGGAGGGGGCGATGCTTTCCTGCAAAATATGGGGAATAGATGCTGATCTGTGGTTGCTGGGTAGACGTATTTTTTATCGTATGTGACATCGAAATAGAGGAGGATGCAATTTTGCAATGAAGCGACATACTCGATGGCTGTTAGTCGTCACTGTGTTGGTTGCAGTGGCAGCCCTTGGCATTGGCTGGTCAGCCATGGCAAACGAACGTTCCGCGGTCGCGCTGGACCCTGAGCAATGGGCCCCTGCGTGGCAAGAGGGGGCGGAGGAGTTCGTGCCAGGCGAATACTTGGTGAGATTTGTTCCCGGGGTGCAAACTGTAGAAGCAGAGAACATCATGGGCAGATCGACTATGAGTATTATCAAGGAGATCAAATTTGATCCCTGCAAAGCATTCCCGGAAGGGCTTACCCTCTATCACGTAAGAGTAGAGCCTGGTGTGGTATCTGCGGAGGCGGTATGTGCGCTGGAAGCAGATCCTAGGGTTGAATATGTGGAGCCTAACAGAAAGATATTTGCTGCTGAGACTGTGATTCCTGATGATGAATACTTCAATCTTCTGTGGGGCCTTCATAATATCGGACAAACCTTTATCGGAAATGTGTCCGGGGTTGAAGATGCAGACATAGACGCGCCTGAGGCCTGGGCGCACCGGCGGGAAGCGCCGGAGGTAATAGTCGCAGTCTTGGATGCCGACATACAGGTGGACCATCCCGACCTTGCTCCTCGCATGTTCATCAACGAAGGAGAGATTCCGGGAAACGGCATCGATGACGATGGCAATGGGTTCATTGACGACGTATGTGGCTGGGACTTCCACCACAACGACAACACGTTGTATGATGGGGAATCTCACCACGGAACACATACATGCGGTACTATCGGGGCTGTGGGGAACAACGGAATAGGCGTTGTTGGTGTGGCATGGAATGTGAAGATTCTGCCTATCAAGTTCATAGGCCCTAGCGGCGGCAGCTTGGCTGACGCTGCAGCTGCGCTCGCTTATGCCAGGCAGATGGGCGCCACAATAACGAGCAACTCGTGGGGATACTCGGGCGGTCCGGACAAGGCTCTTGAGGACGCTTTTGCCGCGTCTGACATGCTTGCGATATGCGCGGCTGGGAACGTTGCAATGGACAATGACAGCAACCCAAACAAGAGCCATTATCCCTCCAGCTACCCGCTGGACAACATCATTGCGGTGGCAGCCACGGACTGCAATGACGAGCTCGCATACTTCTCCTGCATAGGCGCTACGACTGTAGACCTCGCCGCTCCTGGGCATAGGATCCTGTCCACTGTCCCGGAGGAAATGTATGAGGTGCCATATGCATTCCTCAGCGGCACTTCGATGGCGACTCCGCATGTTGCAGGTGCTGCTGCGCTCTTGATTGCGGAGTATGGAGACATGCCGCAATACCCTGGAGCTGAGGGGTATGTTGAGGGAGATATGACCATCAAGGATCTCCTTCTTGCAACTGTTGACAAAAAACCGCAGCTCTATGGCAAGATGGTTTCTGGCGGCAGGCTGAATCTGCGCAATGCGCTGCTTCAGATGATGCCTCCGGTAATTGAGTCAGTGGGTGTGGACTATACATACGGCACCCCGCCGCTTACGGTCAACTTCACCGCAAAGGTCGGTGCTCCGGAGAGTATTGCGGACATGTGGTGGGACTTTGCGGACGGCAGTGAGCTGTGTTATGAGCCCAATACAACTCACGTGTACGAGAACGCAGGCAGCTACAAGGCGACATTCCACGCAGTGGACGTAAATGGGCTGGAGGCTACTGCCTCTGTAGCAGTGGCTGTTTTCGACGATTCTTATTTCGTTATGATAGATGACGACGGCGGAAACGCTGTTGACGAGTGGTATACCAACTCCCTTGACAGGCTGGGTTACAAGTGGGTGAAACTTGAGCCGCCTGTCACGTTGCCGACTGACATCACAAACCCTGTTATCTGGTTCACGGCTAATGCAGCCAGGACCACCCTTACCGCCGAAGATCAGGCGTGGATCGGTGAGTATCTGGATAACGGCGGGAGGCTGTTCCTCTCGAGCCAGGGTGTAATCGATGACCTGGACATCGACCATCCGTTCATTCATGAGTATCTCCACGTGGCGAGTGTTAGGAAGAATGTCGGAGCCAAGCGCGTATTCGGTGTTCCTGGGGATCCAATGACTGATGGGTGGGACATAACAACTGAGCCTCTGTTTATGGACAGGAGCGACTCAATTATTCCAGACGATGTTGCTGTTCCGATACTTATCAACGATTCGGGACGGGCATGCGCTCTGAGATATGTCGGAGATAATGGTTCGAGGCTGATATTCTTCTCCTTCCCGTTTGAGTTCATCCCGGGAGGAGCAACTGACAGCGGGCCGGGTTCCGGTTCTGAGGACAGGCCTGCAGTGAAAGTGATGGATGCTATCGCCAAGTTCCTGACGGAGCCCGGCGTTGCGCAGGTGGAGGTTTCACCTTCCTCGCTGGAAGCTGTGATGGCTCATGGCACGACGAAGCAAGAGACGCTTACAATATCCAACAAGGGCGATTGCGATCTCTACTTCGATCTATCTGTTGCCATGCCTGTTCAGGCAGAGAAGAACGGAGGACCCGATGAATTCGGATACGTTTGGCAAGACAGCGATGACCCCAATGGGCCTGCAGTCGAATGGGTAGACATAACCGAAAAAGGCACGTTGGCTGTATTCGGCGATGACTACTACAAGGAACTCGATCTTCCGTTCGAATTCGACTTCTACGGGCAGAAGAAGAATAGCATTCTCATAAGCACCAATGGATACGTCACATTTGGCTTAAGAGGCGCCGCCTCCAGCCATACGCCCATACCGGATGCTACTGCTCCAAACGATATGATCGCTCTGTTCTGGGCTGACGTTAATGCCAGGGACGGCGGAGTCTACTACTGGCACGATGCTCGCAACGGCCGCTTCATAGTCTCATATGACGGCGTGCAGAAGCAGAATGAGGAGTATGAGCCTGAGGGTTCGTTCGACTTCCAAGTCCATCTGTACGAGGACGGTCGGATCGTGCTCCAATATGGCGAGCTCGATGGAGTCCTCGATGGGTGTACTGTGGGCATCGAGAATTCTTCCGGAACCGTCGGACTGCAGGTTGCTCACAACGAGCTTTACTTGCACAGCAATATGGCTATCGAGTTTACGCGTTCAAGTGACGCCTTAAGCTTCAAACCTGCGCGTGGCGTGGTGAGGCCTGGCGAAAGTGCAGCGATAGCTGTTGAACTGGATGCGAGAGCGCTGCCAGAGGGATTGCACAAGAGGGACATTGTGGTTGCGACCAATGATCTCAACAGCCCGTCTCTTGCAGTGCCGGTTTCGATAGAGGTAACGCCCAACGCGGTTCCTGTGATAGTCCGCGCTGAAGCAACCCCATCGCAAGGCGAACCCCCGCTTAGAGTGACGTTTGCGGCTGAGGCTATTGATCCGGATGCAAACGGCGCCGTGGCTGACATGTGGTGGGACTTTGGCGATGGATCCGAGCCTGAGCATGTTGCCGAGACGAGTCACGTATATGCCGAGGCCGGACGCTACATGGCATCATTTTATGCTGTGGACGATATGGGGGCAGAGGCATCCGTTTCACTGTGGATCAACGTGGCTCGGGCGCCGCACGCTGCGATAGATGTGGACTCGGTGGATGTTGCAGTGCTGCCCGATTCCCAGGGTGTTGCTTACGTGAAGATCCAGAACACCGGGGATGTGCCAATGAGGTATCGAGTGACCGGGCTTGAGAAACCGGGAGATGTGAAGATAACGAAGACTGCCGGAACGGATGAACTCGATCCGACTTCACCTTACGCCATCTCCACATTCGAGGTGGAAGGCGATTCAGTGCGCACGTTGAAGCCGGAGGCGGTTTTGAAGTCATGGGAGATTCCCGCGGCCAGTGAAGGCGGACCGGGATGGCCATGGGGTTGCGGCTTCGACGGAGAGCACATCTGGGTGTCAGACGTGAAGAAAGCCAACTTCAAGTACACCACTGACGGGGAGTTCACAGGAGACAGATTCGATACCACCCAATGGACAACAGGGTGGGGAGGCGACTTCGCCTGGGACGGAAACCTCATGTGGCAAGTGAGTGTCGGAGGCAAGAACTACATCGGAGGACTCGATCCTCAGACAGGTGAATGCCTCGATATCATCTCTGACCCGGATGGAATATGGGATGGCCATGCTGAAAGAGGATTGGCCTATGATCCTGTCGAGGACGTATTCTATATCGGCGGCTGGGTGGACTACAAGATATACAAGATAGCAGGTAAGTCCTGGCCCGAGCCTGGCAAGATCCTGCGAGTGTATGACGATGTGACGCTTGCAGTTGCGGGTATCGCTAGGGTCGGCTGGCACCTGGTGCTCACGCTCAATACCCATCCCGACCTTGTTGCTGTGATGGACAGCATAACTGGCGAGATCATCACCTGGATGGAGTCTCCATCGGTCAGCTCGATCCGGGTCGGCGGTTGTGAACAGGACGAAAACGGCAACGTATGGATGGTATACCAGGGTGAACAGGAACGTCCTGGTATGGCATACCTGCTCGACATGGGCCTTGCCTTGAACGATCCGCCTGAGTGGATGAGTATTTCGGAAGGCGAAGGGATTCTCCAGCCTGGCGAGGCTGCAGAGGTCGAAGTGAAGTTCAACGCATCTAGCGCGATGAAGCCTGGAGATGAGTATGAGGCCCAGATAGTGGTGACGACGAGCGATCCTGAAAATCAGATGTTGGTCTTGCCGGTCAACATGCGGATAAACGCCGCGCCTGCGGCGGACTTCAGTTTCGCGCGCACTGGCGAGGTTGCTGTGAGGATGATTGATGAATCAACCGATTCGGACGGCGACATAGCCGCGTGGAGCTGGTCGTTCGGGGATGGCACCACTTCCACTGAGAAGAATCCAGTTCATGAATACGCTGAGATTGGCACATACGAAGTGACCCTGACGGTCGCTGACAATGATGGCGCAACTGATACCATCACAAAGGTAGTCGACATAGATGCGCTTCCGTCAGTAGTCGTGTTGGCGCCGTTTGGCGGTGAGGTCTGGATGGGAACCAATGAGATCAGATGGACTGCGTCAGACACTGACACGCTCCCTGATGAGCTACTCATCAAGCTCGAGTTCTCATCAGACGGGGGAAAGACGTGGAAGCCGATTATGGACGGCGTCGAAAACAACGGGTCTTACACCTGGAATACTGCTGTGGTCGAGAAGGGCGATCGTTACGTGGTTCGGGTGACTGCAACGGATCCCGAAGGCGGGATTGGTGAAGGCGAGAGCGGAGAGTTCACGATCATCATCCTGTCTGAGGCGGTTGTGGCAGCTCCGAACCCAGCAAACCAGAACGTCACCTTCTACTACAACATCGCGGCAGATGGCAAGCTGTATGTGTATGACATAGCCGGAAGACTTGTCTACACGGCTGATATGGCGTCTGCAGCGAATGCACATGACTGGAATCTCGTTGCGACAGATGGACGACCTATAGCCAACGGTCTCTATCTCTACGTCATCGTCACAGAGGGCGGAGAGGTCTCCAAGGTCGGAAGGCTTGTGGTTGCAAAGTAGCATACAGGAATATGCGGGGGCGGGCGGTGTCTGCCGATCCGGCCCCGCATCTTGAAGCTTTATGGGTCGCGAGTTGCGCCTGTAGGCACAGCCCGCGGCAGACGACGTAGATTACAAGATGAGGCCACTGATGTGGATACGAAAGGACGGAGCAAATTATGCGACGGATCAGCAGGTCAGTGCAGCGCCGCATGGCAACTGTTCTTATGGCGGCGCTTCTTGCTGTGGCCATTGCGGGACAGGCGTTTGCTGCAGAGGAAACGAGTGATCCAGTTGGAACAGCTGCCATGCTAAACCTTGGTATGGGGGCGCGAGCAATTGGCATGGGTGGCGCCCATATTGCGGTAGCCGACGATGCAACGGCGATATACTATAACCCTGCGGCATTAGATGTCATCCGTGATCGCAATGTGACTTCGCTATACGCAAGGCTGCATGGGGCAGCAGACTACTTGGCTCTTGGATATGCGCAGGAAAGAGTGGGCGTGGGGGTTTACGGGCTGAGCGCTTCGGGGATCGAAGAGACGGACGAGTATGGCAACGTAATCGGAACCTTCGGCGTGAACGATTTCGTGCTGGCGGCCGGATATGGTCGGGAGGTAGCTTCGGGCCTGAGCCTGGGAGCGACGGTCAAGGTCTACTCCGAGTCGGCGCCGGGCAATGCCGGCAAGGGCATAACCGGGGACGTTGGTGTTCTCTACTCCATGAACGATGGGAAGCTTCGCTTGGGCGCGGTAGGAAGGAACCTTGTAGGCGGTGTCAGATACGAAAGCGGCGCCACCGATGATTTCGAGAGGTCCTTTGGCGCAGGTGTTGCGTACCTCCCCATGGATAACCTCCTCATAGCCGCTGATGCCGTGTTCGAGGATGGCTTTGCGGGCTGTGCGGGCGTTGAGTATCGAGTGGGCAAGATCGCTCTTCGGGCAGGCGGCAACTACGGGGCCGGCGGGTCTTCGCTTACAGCCGGAGCCGGGTTTGCTGTTGCGAACTTCACGATCGATTATGCCTATCAGTCTCACAGCGTTCTGCCTGATTCGCACAGGCTTTCGCTGGGCGTACGGTTCTAGTAGAGCTGCGACCGAGTCATAGACTGCACTTCAGGCGGGCTGGCGAACTGGGCCCTGTTTCTGAAGGGCAAAGCAACTATAATGAGGACCCCTCTCTGTGTGAGAGGGGTCTTTAAATAACGCATTGTTTTCTATCGAGTAAGCGACGCTGAGATCTATGGGTCACGTCTTGTCAAGTGGTGTAAATTGCCGCTGTGATTCTCCTCGCAATTAAGGTTCTTTAGTACTATTGGGTAAGCTTGCGCTTACAGTTTTTGGTGCTGCCCACGACTCATATGAAATTATCGAGTGCCGTCGCCCCACAGTTTCGTCCGGCGGTGCGCTTCAATGGGCATATTAAGCTTCAGAAGAACGCACGTTTTGGCGTATGCCTAATCAACCGGAGGAAGCGCCATCGTTGCATCAGTCGGCGGCAATGGTTTGCTCATGGATTCCTGGCTGAAATACCTGCGCAATACGATCCACTTGTCGTTCTGCTCCATCATTACTACATCGGCGCGACGTTTGATCTCCTTGTTCAGCCTCTCAAGCGGGTTGGTCGAGTGAATCTGTCTGTGATGCTCTTTCGGGAACGCCATGTACGCGAGAATTTCATCTTCACAGGCACATAGCATCTGCGCAACTTTGAGAAACCTTTCTTCCAGGGTGGCTGCAACTTGCCGCAGTTGGGCCTTGGCAGTCAGCTGATCAGGTTGGGCGAATATCGTCCGAATATAGGCGGCGACCATTTGCTAGGCTCCTTGCGGCAAAGCATTTCGCATGAAATGCACTCTCCCATCAGAGCCTTCTGTATTGCATTCTTAAGACCTTCATGGGCGTTGTACTCCGCTTAGCCCCCGTGATATAAGATCCTTGAGGAACTCGTACCAGAATGGCTCACCCTTATAGCAAAGCCCAGGATCTCGCGTTCGCCAGGATTCGACTCTGTCGATGCCATCTGGGCCCAAAGCTCTTACAAGGTCGTCTACCTTGCGTGTGCTGATGCCGTGAACATAAGCTTCCTGAACTACTGATAGGATAGCTTTCTCGGTCATCTTGCGAGGCTCTAGAAAACTCGGAAAGAAACTTCCTTCTCTGAGCTTGGGTATCCTCAGATCGAGATTGCCAACTCGTGTTCCCCTCCGATTACTTTCGCAGCTTCAAGTTCAATGAGCCTTTGGGTCAGAAGCTGCGCGCCTTCCCTCAATAAATCCTGGTGTAGAATGTCCAAAAGTGACATGTCTCTCTTGACAGGTGCCATCTCCCGAATTTACACCACTACTTGAGACTCTAACGGCTAGCCCAGAGCATTCCTCGTCAGCGAGGGGCAGAGTATCTATGGTTTTGTGGTGTGGTTCTGGTCTTTGCAGGATTATCCTTTTTGCTTGTTGTGAGGACGTCTTGACGTCATTCCTGGCGGCTCTACCACAGTCAAGCAATCGGCATGCACGACACTTGAGATCAGTTTACCCCGGAGGTATCGCTGGGTGGCAAAGAGAGATGCTGCGATCATGGTTACTTTGATGTTTGTGTACTAACGATGCTACGCTGTGCAAAGTAAGCTAGAAGGTTAATGAAGCTCGCGTCTAGAATTAAGCGTCTAGCAGCATCCGCTGGGGCGGATAGCTAGGAGGAGAGAATGGTGGGCGGGAACGCTGTTGAAGAAGCGTTTAAGATGATGACTTATGGTGTGTACATAATAGGCACGGCGGCAGCGGGGAAGATCAATGGCATGACGGCTGCATGGGTCACGCGAGTATCGGTCGATCCCCCATTGCTGCTCGTAGCAATTTCAAAGGGCCATTACACTACAGAGCTGATCAGAGCATCGAGGGTTTTCTCAGTAAACTTGGTCAGCCCTCAGCAGGCCGAACTTGCCGCAAAGTGTGGTTCAGTCTCTGGCCGGATATGCAACAAGCTTGTTGACGAAGAGATAGAGTACGGCGAAACGGGCGCTCCGATACTGACCGAAGCTGCCGCGTGGCTCGATTGCGAGGAAATTGATGAGTTCGAATGCGGAGACCACATATGCTTCGTGGGCAGAGTTGTCGGCGCCGGCAAGAGATCGGAGCAGGCGCTGATGTACAGGAAAGGGAGTATGCAGCCGGTTCCTGCCCAAAACGATGCTTGAGGAAAGATTGATCGGGGAATAGGCCTTAAGAACAGGTGTGAGCCGGAAGGGCCGATGGTCCGCCGCGGTCAGGCGACGGGATACGGTCACTTCCGGCTTTCCGTTGTGTTGTCGACCGATCCGCTTTCTACGTATTCGGCAGACCCTTAACGAAGGTCTGCAGGTGTTGATCGTAATGCCAATGGCGCCTTCGGGCATCTTCGTCTGTTTCGGTGAATATGAATACGAGTTGTCGTGAATCGTCGCAAATTCCGTCTCCGAGCCTTGCTGATGCATCAGCGATCGCTCTGTTCATGTTGTCGAGCAGATGCTGAGGTTCGTCCACCCTGTCCACGAAACCGGCGGGACGTAGGAGCACGTTGTAGGAGATCGCAACCTTAAACGGGTTTCTCGCGTCCATGAGCTTGATGAAGTCGTACACGATTTCTTCATGGGTCCACCCATACTCCATCGTCAGCTCTATCCCTATCTCGGGACTCTCGTAGTCTCCTATCGCGAAATCAATGAACCCTGCTGATCCATGTTCCTTCGGCCAGTATTCTGTTTCGCCTTCGCCATTTGTCAGCCGCCCGTACCGGCCATAGTCCAAGTGTGTCTGTTCCTTGTATGTGGGCCATTCAGGATGGAGTTGCACTGGTTGAATAGCCCCTGTCAGGTTGAGCAATCTGAAATCCCAATTGAGTATCGCAGAAAGGTAATGGCGAAGATAGTCCTCATTGAGCATGAGATACGGCCCGAGCGACGCGAAGTCGATGGTTCCCGCTATTGCCTTGATGCTGCTGACTACGTCGGCCGCGGTTATCGATGCCATTCATATCGCCCCCTGGCAGTAGTCTAAAACTCCTATGCATGGATGGGCGGTGGCGATGGCATGCATGAGCCTGAACGCAACCGCCATGTTCCTGCTTCGAGTTCTTGTTGGTTCTTCGCCATCGAGTTCCATATACCTTCGTCCGCCAGGGTGAGCAGACCGCGCGATCCTACTCTGATTCCTGTTCGAGCTTCCACTCTCCGTTATGGTAGCTGTACCACAAAGCCCGCTTGTGCGAAGATTGGGCATCTGCTCCCCCTTCGGTCGAGAAAACGGGGAAGGATCTGACGACCTTGTTGTTGTCAACTGAATAGTCGTCGTGCCCTCTGTACCCAGCCTTCTGTGCTTCGGTCAGATCGGGGAATGGCTGCTCTCTCAATTCGGGCTCGTTCCATTCGTACACGTGCAAGGCCCCGCGCTTCTCTTCATCCGGGGACACACTCCATACCAGCACTTCGAACTTGTCATTGGAGTCGAGATCCGTAACCCACGATGTATAAACAGGGTCAGTCTCGAAGACCGTCGAGACGGTCTTCATTCCAGTGCGTGCCACAGTTATCTTGCCTTCTTCAGGAGCAGTCGTATCCTTTGCCTTGGCGACTGAGGACACAGTAATCCTGTACGGGCCAAATGTATCCTCCTTGGAATAACTCGCAGCAGGCTTCTTCTGAAAAATGCCTGTATCGGGGCAGCCTGCAGTAAGAAGGCTAAGGCCTACAGCGAATAGTAGAAGCGTCACAATCCGTTTTCTCATTTCTGTTCCTCCCTTATGCATTTGGAATAGTGCACTCGCGGGCACAGCTATTATTCCCAAAAGTGGCACTTGCATAACCACAGTGAAGAAATTGTGAGGGAGGGGGAGGGAAGCCATGGGATCAGGATGAGCTGGCGGTTGATTGGGAGCATGAAGCTGACGTTACGTGTGTGGGTTTTGCCATGATGTCATCTTGGTCGAAACCCGATCGTCCCTCGGGCAGCAGAACCATGTTTGAACTCTGAAGCTGGTGCCGCTTCGCCGAGCTCCAGACTATTTCTGAAAGAAGATTGCCATGAGTTCGCATTTGGGTTTCACCTTGCACTTGGGGTCTGTTTATGCACCGGGTATTGCCATAAGGAGGCAGACTCCGTTTTGATGCTGTGGGACATGGCTAAAACTTGAACACTTGCAATTGAAAAAGATGTAAAAGCTAGACATGCCCCCCAACATTTGCCCCGGAGCCCGGCAGAGAGAAGCTGGCTATATGATGATGGCGCTCTGGTCGCAGGTTTGCGCGGATAAGCATCTGCACAGAGACAACAGACGAGGACTATCTATTCGCGCGCCAGCGCCTTGACTTCATCATACACCGCCTTCAGCGGAACCCCGTACTCCTTAGCAAGCTTCCTGCAATCCTCATACTCCGGCGCGACATTGACGAGTCTATCGCCGAATCGCGCCACTTTCACCCGTACGACTCCATACTCCGTAGAGACATTGATCCATTCGCGCTGGGCCGTCCGCCGTGAGACTTCTTGGATGCGCACGCCCAGGGTCGTAGTCTCCTCGAAAAGCGTAGTTGTCACAATATCCAGTGCAGCGCGGGGAGTGAGCACCGTAATGAGATGTCCGGGGCGTCCTTTCTTCATCAGCACGGGGGTTACGAACGCGTCAAGGGCGCCCCTTTTCAGCAGAAGATCCATCACGTGCTCGTAAAACTCCGGGTTCATGTCATCGATGTTGCATTCCACAGTGACCAGGTCGCATGCTGCGTCTCCATCCTCAGTGGAATAATGCTGCATCGTCTTGCCGATGAGCACCCGAAGCAGGTTGGGAATCTCAAAATCGTGCCGCCCGGCCCCGTATCCTATTCGCTCTATGCTTATCTCAGGTATGGGCCCGAAGGATTCCGCGAGGGTAGTGATGATTGCCGCGCCGGTTGGCGTGGCAAGCTCTCCTCGAACGCCGGTGGCGTACACCGGAACGTTGCGGAGCAGCTCGGCGGTGGCAGGCGCCGGCACGGGCAGGGTGCCGTGGGCGCACCTCACGAGGCCTGTCCCTACATGGATGGGCGATGCGAATACCCTCTCCACTCCCATAATTCTCAGGCCTGCAACAGCGCCTACCACGTCAACAACCGTATCTATCGCGCCTACCTCGTGGAAATGCACGCGGTCGACGGGAATCCCGTGAACTAATGCTTCGGCTTCTGCAAGGCGCCGGAAGATGGCGCGACTCGTTTCGCGAACCTCCGCATCCAGGCCGCTCCCATCGAGCAGCTTTTCTATGGCCGAGAGGTTTCTGAATAAAGTGTCGTGATCATGGCCGTGATGATGGTCATGAGAATGCTCGCGGTCGCGCTTTTGGTGGGCTTCGGCCGTTATGACCTCAACGTGTGTGCCGCCGATGCCTTTCCGCAGCACTTTGCTGACTGCGAGGTCGAAGTGTTCGAGCCCGCCCTGCTCGAGCCGGGAAAGCTCTGAGAGGAGATCATCCGGGTCAAGCCCTGCATCGATGAGGGCGCCCAGGATCATGTCGCCGCTGATGCCGCTATAACAGTCGAAATAGGCTATCATCAGTGAATGCCTCCTAAATGGGGTCGGGATTATCCTCGCCCAACCGGTTGATTATCGACGCGAGGTATCCTGCGCCGAAACCGTTGTCGATGTTGACCACTGACACTCCGGCAGCGCAGCTGTTCAACATGGTCAGAAGGGGAGCCAGTCCGCCGAAACTGGCGCCATAGCCCACGCTGGTGGGGACTCCGATGACTGGCTTGTCTACAAGGCCGGCAATTATGCTGGCGAGAGCGCCCTCCATTCCTGCCACAACTATGAGCACCCGTGCTGACCGGAGCAGATCGACTTTATCGAGCAGGCGGTGAATGCCTGCCACACCGACGTCATACAGG